>TARA_B110001454_G_C12723306_1_pt1 | contig 60177 bp, 65 predicted proteins | sample TARA_B110001454 | Tara Oceans TARA_B110001454 (sample SAMEA4397004) | marine metagenome | biome: Polar Biome; feature: [MES] marine water layer (ENVO:01000295) within the mesopelagic zone...; material: water (ENVO:00002006), including particulate matter (ENVO:01000060) such as...... | reverse complement strand
TGTGCTTGAATGACTTTTTGAAATTACCCACCATGGGCCGTGTAGAACCCAATTTTTCGAGGAGGAAAATTGGATGTCCAAAGGCGACAACTCGCAACAATGGAACACCTGTTGATTTTATTGAGTTTTTCCAAAAACGGTCAACTCAATTATTAGATATAGTAGGTCCATTGTACCGTCAAGGTCTGTCCATCAGTGACATTGAAGCTCAGACCGGACTGAAACGGCATTCTATTTGGAAGTGCCTTAGAAAACATAGACAGGAACTACGACCACAGAACCCAGTTCCTTTTGAACGGTGGCGTCAAGGTCATGGAAAGATGAGTGCACGGCCACCGTTTGGCTTCTGCTATTTCCAGGGGCAGGTCATCAAAGACCCGAAAGAATACCCGACACTTCAATTGATACAAAGTTTATGGAAACAAGGGACGAGCATTGGTTCCATCATGCGCAAGCTCGATGGAAGAGGGATAAAAACTCGTATGAAAAAGCCGTGGAGCTACAATGTCGTCAAATCCATCATCGGACGTCTGCAAGAAGGCACCATGGAACACTTGGCTTCTTCCCACAAACCAAAGAATTCAAAAACCAATTCAACAGAGGTAAAAAATGAATCTCGATAAACTCATCACCATTTCCGTCGGAGTCGTAGTTGCTCTTTCAGTGACTATGAACCTCGACAAGATCCAAACATTGATCTGGCGTGCCCAAGCCAAACTCATCTATGAGTCTCGCACGGAAACATGGGGAAGCCCTAGATTCTTCCCGCTCAAGCCAAACTAACCCTGTTCCGATTGCTTTTTCTTTGATCGTTTGTAAAATTCGCGCGCCTTCATAATATTTCCGCAGCTCTTCATCGAACACCAGTTTCGGGTATTGTTGCGGCTGCTATCATAGAAAAGGTGTGAACAGTTTGGGTTTGCGCATTTTTTTAGTCGCGAAAGTTCAGCCTTACTAACAAAACCCAAAAACTGAAGAACAAGTGTCGATACCTGCACGGACTCTTTTCTAGTTGATTTCCAAGTGTTCCCAATCTTTCCAGTATTTAATACAAAAACCTCAGGAGAAAAACTGAGCTTTGATAAAAAATCGTTGATCTGAAGAATTGCCGAATTGGAAATTGATTTCGTAATTAATGATTCAAAAAACTCTCGAAAAATCTGTCTGATTTCTATGGTTTCTTTGAAATCACGCGGCGTCGGGGTGCACGAAACCCGAAACGCTTCTTTAAAAAAAAGACGCGCATGATCGGGCTGCGATAGCCGGTCTTCGGTCGAGTTCGCATGTATCGCTTTGGTATTTACAAAATCTAAAACAGGATGCCCTCCAAGTTTGAGAAATTTCTCGGAATCTGTATCTAATTGATTTAAATCAGGTTTTTTTGGCATTTGAAACAATTCCTTTATAACCATTAATTATACATTGACTGGTTAAGAAAGACAATATAACCTTCTATATATGCTTAGGAGGTTATATTGAAAAATCAATCAGCCTTTCAAATTTATTCCCTTTCACACTGCCCGTATTGCTTGCGAGCAAAACAACTATTGAACCAGGAAGGGTTGCAATTTCACGAGACCGTAATAGCCGATGACGACATAAATGGTCGTAGCGAGCTTTTTAATAGAACCGGTATGAAGACTTTTCCGCAGATCTTTTTTAAGGATGAAGTGATCGGTGGATTTTCCGACCTGAAAAATATTTTTGATCAAAATGGATTCGAGCAATTTCGCAAGAACCAATAATTAAGGAGAACGCATATGAAAACTATCTTGATGATTGCAATTATGGCCCTTTCGCTGATATCAGGTTTTGCACAAGCGGCTGATGAAAACGCACTTCCGGCACTGTCTGGCTATGATCCCGTAAGTTATTTTGCACAAAAAGAACCGACGCGCGGAAGCGGAATGCACGCCCATCGACACAAAGGACAGGATTACCTTTTTACTTCAGCCGAAAACTTAGCAGAATTTAAGAAAAATCCGGAAAAATATATGCCGCAATTTGGAGGTTACTGTGCTTTCGGTGCAGCCATGGGAAAAAAATTCCACGCCGATCCTACAGTTTTTTCAGTTGTTGGCGACAAGTTATATCTTAATTTGAATAAAGATATTCAAATGAAGTGGAACGAAAAACAAGCGCAGATGATTAAAGATGCCGATATGAACTGGAAAAGCATTAAATCCAAAGCTTCAGACAAACTTTAGGAGATGACGTGAAATTTTTTTTAATGACCTTAATGTGTATGATGCCTAGTCTGGCTTTCAGCAAGAGTGATAGCGCAACATACAATTTAGACAAAAGTCATACGCAGCTGACCTTCGAGGTAGACCATCTTGTGATCAGTACGGTTGTAGGACGGTTTGACGACTTTGAGGGAGAAATTCAGATTGATCCAAAGGCGAAAAGTCTAATATCGATAATGGGTAAAGCCAAGGCGAATTCAATCAACACAAATGATGAAAAACGAGATAAACATTTGCGGTCTGCTGATTTTTTCGAAGTTGAAAAATATCCTGAACTCACTTTCGAGGCGATCAATCTTAAGCTGAAAGTTGGTAAAAAAGCTAAGGCCAAAGGAAAACTAAAAATTCGAGATGTGACAAAAGAAATTACGTTCGATCTTCATTACAAGGGCCAAGTCACGGATCCTTGGGGAACCGAAAAAATTGTCGTCGAGGCAACTGCGACAATCAAACGTAAAGACTTTGGACTAAAATGGAATGAGGCTTTAGAAACAGGCGGCGTTCTTGTTGGAGAAAAGGTCGAAATTAAAATTAACGCTCAGGCAAATCTAAAAACGCAATAAGGAGATCAAAGTGAAAAAATCAAACCTTTTGGCATCAGCTGTGATGTTAGCAGCTATACAAATCACAACCACAGAAGCTTTAGCCGGCAAAGAAATGGATCCGGTTGGAAAATGTTACGGAGTTGTTGGCAAAGGACAAGGTGAATGCGGCGGTAAAAATCCGGCCAACGGCGAATCTTGGAGCTGCGCTGGCAATAACCCAACTGCTGACCTGGGTTGGAAAAAAATGAAAAAATCTGAATGTGTAAAGCTTGAAAAGCACATGGATGCTAGCGAAAAAAAATTCGAGATCAAAAAAGGCAAATTAGAAAAAATTTAGCTTATGAATCCAAAAAACAGTGGGCTCTCTTTGCGAGAGACCCACTTCAATCAATTTGAATCCGCACCTGCGTTTAACTTGGCTTTTGAAGTTATCTTTGAAAATTACCTTTTCACTAAAGGCGAACGTCGAGAAAAGCTGCAAGATTTTTCAAGAAGTCGATTTCTGCATTTGCACGGCGTGACTTCAAATGTTGGTAGTCCTGATGTGCTTGATGAAACCTTTTTTTCACAACTTAGAGAGCTTGGAAAAAAGACCAAGGCAAGTTTGTATTCCGATCATCTTTGCTGGACAAGGCTAAATCAACAATCGACTTTTGAACTATTACCAATACCCCGCACACAAAATATGATCCAACATGTCGGCGAAAGAGTATCAAAAATTCGTGATCTTTTGGGTTGTGATTTTTTACTTGAAAATATTTCTTCTTATTTTTCCTATGAAATTGATGAGTTATCTGAACTAGAATTTATGTGTGAACTTCATGACCGCTACCAGATTTGTTTTTTATTAGATCTAAACAACCTTTATGTGAATTCAAAAAATTTTGGTTTCGATGCCAACCAGTTCCTTCAACAAATTCCGGTAGCGGCTATTTCAGCATTCCACCTTGGAGGACACGAAGATTTTGGAAGTTTCTTGTTTGACACTCATGGTGCGCCGGTAACTGATTCAGTGAAAGCTTTGTTTTTAAAAGCTGAAAAACGATTTGGCGAAAAACCTACATTCTTAGAGCGCGATGAAAATATCCCACAAGAAATCGATGTTTTAGCATTAGAACTAACCGATTTGACATCCGCGGATGAAGATGCTGTCACTGGGGTAAATCAATGAATCGCGAACTTTTGGCCATGCAATTAGTTCAAGACAAACTTTTTAACACTTCACGAGACTCTGTGATGTTGAGCGGAGCTTCACAAGACGAACTTCTAAAACGCTTTGAAATTTTAAATTACGGATTTCATGCCAGGACACGCACGGCCTTAGCTACTTGGAGCAAGCAGCTAATCGAAGCCATTGGCGAACAAGAATGGAATCAACTGGGTTTAGAGTTCATAGAACAGCATGCAGTCTATGAGCCGCAAATTGGGCGCTTGGCCCTGCTTTTTTTTCAGTGGCTTAAGTCAAAGTCGTTATCTAAGGTAGCGTTTCTGGCCTGCGAGCGCGACGAGTCCTTTTATTTAAGTCAAAATAATTTTTTTAGCGAATCTAAGCTGTTAGAAAATCCACAGTTGCTGCTTCAAGTTCCTATATGCTTGCAGGAATCGACGATACTCATCGAATCGCAGAGCCTAGTTGTTTCAAGAGACCGTCAGCAGTTTTACACGCAAAAACTAGCACAGCTGGAAATTCAAGTTCTTAAAAAGCTTAATAACCAGTACGTTCTATTGGATTCGCTGTTAGACGATTGTTTCGAACAGGACAAACTAGTCGAGTTTCTAGTCGTTGGCATACAAAAAAAATGGTTTCAAAAGGAGTTTTCATGAAATTTACGGCGTCTATTTTAATAGTGTTTTGTACTAAGGTAGCATTAGCTTTAGTTTCTGGCCCGGATTCGACTGTGATCAAGGGCGAGCAGGTTTTGTCGCTTGGATTTAATAACGAGTCCGGCCTAGCTAAACCACTAGAGACTTCAAATTCATGGATCAGTTCAAAAATTGAAACCAAAAAACTAACTTATGCTTTGGGGCTCGGAGACTTCGAAGGCTACGGTGCTGAACATATTCTGGGGGTCACTGTTGGCCTAGAAAATTCTGCAGCAGAAGAAAAAAACGGATCAGTTTTTTATGAAAAAATGGAATCTAAATCAATCGGACTGCAGTATTCAGCAAAACCAATTTCGGAAACAGATTTTTCTTTAACGGTTTATTCGTCAGTTTTGCTCTTTTTTGAAGGCAAAAAAGAAAAATTTGTCCAAGGTCGAAATGATCAGGTACAGCTTGGCCTGCGATCGAGTTCACGAATGGCCGAACGTGGAATTTTCGAATCGTGGCTTCATTATGGTTCTGGTTTTTCAGGAAAGCAAAACAGCTATTTAGCAAATTCCTTTTCTTTCGGATATCGTTTCGGACAGCCAGGACAGATTGAGCCCAGTTTCCGCTTTGGTCCATACATTGAGTTCGATTTAGAATCTCGCAGGGACGCTAACTACGAGGCGGCCTTTGGCACGGGCCACCCGTCTGAATCTATTCGACAAATTAAAATTGCCGATGCTCTTTACTTTGATATCGCTTTTTACAGAAAATATTTGTTGTCGGTCGTCTCATTAAGAAAAAGAGCTGGCGAGGATCTTCGTTCAACGGAAGCTTTCTCGATCCAACTTGCTGCAAAATTTTAATATTTCGTTTCTAAAAAACATACCTGCGCTAAGGTTGATCTAATTCAGTTGCTTTAAGTCATTGACGACACGAGTCTATTGGCTTTTGGATGACGACAGAACTCAAGCCAGATAGGATTCAGACAAATTTAAAAGGGTTTTGCCTTCAGTCTTGAAGGACAAAAGTTAGTCAAATGGTAGGGGCGCCATTTAATTAAAAATGGTGACGAAATGTCAAAATTTAAATTGAATCCTAACACTTTGCTTCCCAAAAACATCAAAAGTTTTCTACAAAGGTTCTTTGCCGCAGAATCAGCTTCTGGAATTATTTTGGCTGTATGTACAGTTCTTGCGTTGACCATCGCCAACAGTCAATTCTTAGATTTATATAGCCAATTTCTTAAATTTAAATTGCTGGGACTGACAATCCATCACTGGATTAATGACGGGTTAATGGCGGTTTTCTTTTTTGTTGTGGGTATGGAGATAAAAAAAGAGATTGTGGTGGGAGAGCTTAGTACGTTAAAAAAGGCCGCCCTGCCAATTTCTGCAGCCCTGGGCGGAATGATCGTTCCGGCTTTAATCTATTCGTTTTTTAACAGCGGGTCTGATGCTGCTAATGGCTGGGCGGTTCCAATGGCTACGGACATTGCATTCGCACTAGGGGTGCTGATGCTGTTTGGATCACGCGTTCCTTTATCACTTAAAATTTTTTTACTGGCGCTGGCCATCGTCGATGATTTGGGTGCGGTCATGGTCATAGCATTTTTCTATACTGAGGAAGTTCGCGCTATCGGACTTGCGGTGCTGGTGACGGCTTTAGGGATCATATTTTTAGCAAAGCGTTTTGGATATAGGTCTTATTTTATCTATCTAATTCTTGGCACAATTGCCTGGGGCGGAACACTGTATTCAGGAGTTCATGCTACTGTGGCAGGAGTTCTTCTTGGTTTGATGACTCCGTATTTAATTTCCTCTAATAAGGCACAATCTCAAAAAACATTTTCGCCGCTAGATGATTTGATACACAAACTGCATCCGTGGGTAAGTTTCGGTATCATGCCCGTTTTCGCTTTTGCAAATGCAGGTTTATCACTCCAAGGTGTGGATTTTTCTAAAATAGCGTCTAGCCCTGTTTTTTCTGGAATCTGGCTGGGACTTTTTTTAGGAAAGCCAATTGGCATCGTACTTTTTTCTTTTATAGCAACAGTTATCGGAATCGCTGTGTTACCTGACGGAATGGGATGGAGACACATAGTCGGCGTTTCAATGCTTGCCGGTATTGGATTCACAATGGCTCTTTTTATTTCAAGCCTTTCATTAGGCTCACATTATGCGGTCTATGCTAAAACTGGAATCTTGGCAGGATCAATCGTTTCAGGCGTTTTTGGATTTATCTGGCTAAAATTTGCAATTAGAAAAAAATCCGTCGGAAAACCTTGATACTATTCTGTTCTTCGATGTAAAAAACATTCGCTATTTTAATTTATCATCAAGAGGCATAGTGTTTTTTATATCTTTTTTTCCAAAGTTATTTTCCCAAAAAATAATACTAACAATCAAGATTATCGTGGGAATAAGAAAGTAAATGATATCAACAAGTTTAGACGTAACGGCTGGTGACATAGGCCCCCAAGTTCAAAGTGGCGACCCTACCACTTAATTACTTTCATTCACAGAATGCGAACGAAACCCCTTTATTCGACTTAGCTTAATTATAACTGCAGTCCTTAAGAAAGTCTTTGATTGTTCTAGCTTAAATACGATGATTCCTTCACATACGAACACAATGTCACTGGCAGAAAAAAAGTTAACATCGAAAGACCAAGGTATTGTCTGGTCTAGGATAGAATCAAGATTATTCATCCACCCCACTTTAAAATGAAGTCCAACTTATTTTAAAATCGAAGCTTCATTTTTTAATAAATTGCATTGCGCTTAGGTTCAATCAAGTGCCAGAAATAAGAATTCAGACTTCTCATAAAAAGCATTATAGCTTTTCAATACCTCATGTTGGCTTTCGAAATTTGCTAAGACAGATTGTTTTTCCTCTAAATTAACGGCAACTTCAAAACCGCTGTACGTCTTAAAATTGAACAATATCGAGAGCATCGCTTTAACGAATAATGTAGTCTTGTTCTCGTCTTCGCTTAAAAGGAAATAACCTTTCAGAAGCAGATACAAAACATACCTCTTTTTTCTAATACTCAAATAATAACTTCTTTTTTTAGTTGATTTTTCCAGTAGCTTTTGCTCGCTAAAAAATCCAAACTGTATCGAGTGAAAACCACAAAATTCTTTGGTCATCCAATAAAGTTGAAGGTGGTGGGGATGTGGTTTTTCACCTCCATGTGGCGGGTGCGTGATGGCCAAGTCAATTTTATACTTTGAAAAAACTTTTATAAAGGCTTGCCTAAGATCACTCTGCCTCAATAGGCGATCAATTCCAGTATCCTCGCAATGGCCAAAAACGACCTTTAGTCCTAAATCATCCACAACTTTGGTTAGCTCTTTCCCTCTTTTGGATACTGCTGCATGCGTTAAACAAAAAATCAATATTTCATTTGCAGTCTTTAGCTGTTGAATGGACTGAAAAAACCAAAGTGTTTCGTCATCTGGATGCGCGACAATAAGCAATATTCTTTTGTTTTTAATTTCACTGAGACGCCGCATAACAATCAGTTCATATTGCACAATTTTGAAGTATAAGTAAAACTAATATTATAACACGTGACATAGGTATTGCTAATGATAAACATGAATCATCTAAGAGCTTTTTATATTTGCGCACTTCAAAAGAATATAACGAAGACAGCTGAAGTATTGCGCGTGAGTCAGCCCTCCATTAGTCAACAGCTGAAATTGTTTGAACAAGAGTTGGGGTTTCCTGTATTTTTTAGAAATGGTCGAACATTAGACCTTACCTCAGAAGGGAAGCTTCTATTTCAGAAGTCTAAAAGTGTTTTTGAATCTATAATCGGAGTTGAGGATTTTTTAGAATGCAAGACTGGTTTCTCAGGGAAAATTTCACTTCTTGCAAGTGACGATATAGAGCGCCCTTTTCTGGCAAAAATTTCGAATGAGCTAATGAAAAGTGCATCTTTTTATCGTGCTGCATTCTCTGTCAATTCGATCGCTGGTCTTGCAAAATCTAATTTGCACAAGACAAAGTCGGATGAATTCTATCTTTCAAATGGAAAAATGAAATCTCTTGAACTTGTTCACGAATTTTCTTTTCCTGTGAAGTTGATTTCAACTGTTCAGAATATCGAAATGGGTCAAGTCAAAACAAGTAACTTGAGGTCATTGCTGTCTAGGCTAGGACAGAGGCTACTTGTTCCGAGCAAGGGTCATGCACTAAGAACTGAATTGGAAGATCATGTGGATATCTCTGAGCTGAAAGAGCATATTCTATTGGAGAGTAATGTCATGACATGTTTAACTCATTCTGTGCGTGAGGGATTGGGGTGCAGTCTTTTACCCATTCAGTATGTCTATGATGATGTTAAAAAAAATAATCTTTCTGTCTTCGGACCACCCAATGGTTTTTGGGAGCATCGACTATTCTTGTACTCTTCTAAGAACCAAAGTCATAATGTTGCAAAAGAGTTGGTTCGCATTATTCAAAAATTCTCGATCGAAAAGGGAGGCTAAATGGTCAGTGTCATCATACCAGCGTTAAACGAAGAAAAAAGAATTGCCGATATTGTTAAGTTTTGCCTTTCTTCGAGTCTTATCTCAGAGGTCATTGTTATAGATGATGGATCGACAGATAACACCTTTGAGCTTGCAAAGACAGCGGGAGCTAAAGTTTCTTTTAGCTCTATGCTCGGAAAAGGAACTTCGATGGAAGCCCCGACTTGAAGTTGGACGAAAAACACCGGTATACCGGGAACATGGTCTAAGTATGGACATCGGCTTGAATGTGGACCTTGAACCGCTTTTTTCTAAAATGATATTCTATTTACTTGCACGACCTTTGTAGCAGTGTCAGTTCAATTAGATTAATAGCTATAGGTTGAGTTGAGTTAGGTACTTGAAATCGGCATTTAATTAACAAAGCTCGAATTAATTTCTGAGTCCTTACGATGATTAAGCTCAAGACTGTGTGAAAGGATTTTTTATAAAATTCCATTTTCACCTGAACTAAATTGTGCGTGAACTTCAGATTTCGTTGCTGCAATGAGTGCTAGGTTCACTTTTTTCATTACCCCACACCAAAACCTATGGCCGATGTTCAACCCATACAGAAGGGCAACTTAGCGCGTTTCTATAAGCAACAGAAATTTCAATCGTCTTGAACTTTCATGCTTCATACTGAGAGAGCGGCCTGCTTTTATTCAAACAGAGAAAGTCCATCTTGAAAGCGGTGAATTTTGACCACCCGTGACCGGCATACCGGTGAAAACCGTCCACTTTGAAGCCGGCGCTTCCACGCATGATGTGCCAGCACACCATTTTTAGGCTAATTCTTTAAATCACTGTGCGTTAGTTGCTCTTTTTTTCAAATAGGTCTGGTAGGCTTTTGTCATGGAATTCAAAGAGTTATGGTCGGACATCGATCCCGAAATACGGTGGTATTTTGAGTCGCAGTCCAAGGCTATACAATATAAACGCGGGGATTATATTTATTCTCAAGGTGAAACGCCTAAAGGAATCTATTTTGTTAAGTCGGGCTTAGTTGGGCTTACTATGATCAGTTCAAAATCTGGCAAAGAGCATCTTTTGAGATTTTTTCGTCAGGGGCAATTTTTTGGACATCGTTCAATGTTTTCAAAAGAAGGCTATCATGGTAATGCTGTGGCCCTGGAGGTAACTAATATTAAATTTGTGCCGAAAGAGGCCGTACTTTCAGGTATCGAAAAAAACAAATCCCTTTTAGAAGACGTTGTTTTCGTCCTTTCAAAAGAGCTTAGACGATGTGAAACTCAACACGTTATGATTCTTGAAAATGAAATCCTAGTTCGAGTTGCACAGTCACTGGTTTATCTTAAAGACTTACATCCCGATCACAATTGGACTCGTCAAGAAATTGCAAACTTCTGTGCGAGTACGGTTTCAACAGTAATTAAAGCACTAACAGAACTCGAAGAGAGTGGTTTTATTAGTCAAGAGGGCCGATCTATCTCGATTTTAGACAGAAATAATCTTATTGCGCTGCAAGACCAGACCTAATAATTCTAAAAATGATGTGCCAGCACATCATGGTTGCCTTCAACGTTGGGCGATACTTAGTTCATGAGCACGAACAAAGTATCTAAAATTACTTGTGAACAAATCTATAACATTTGGACGACTGAGCCAGAACTTATCAGTCTTCTTGATTTAAGATCCAAAGCTGAGTTCGACTCGGGCCATATCCCAGGATCAAAACATATTACAATCTCGGATCTTGTCGATGTCTTAAAAAGTATTGAAAAAAAACTAGTCGTGCTTATTGCCAATACTGAACAAGAACAACAAATAACCCAAACCTGTGAAAATTTCGATAATTTTGCGTTTATGAGTCAATGCCACAGATGGATTGAATTAGACCATCCCCTTTTTGGTCAGGGGTTTACTCATACATTTAAAAGATTCAATCATATTTTAGAAAAAGGAGAAACTGTGAATAATAATATCATCTTTCATCAACTATTCGAATCTGAATCATCAACATATACTTACCTAATCGCAGATAAGAAGACAAAAGAAGCTGCGATTATTGATCCAGTTCTTGAAACTGTCGATCGAGATTTAAAATTGATTGATGAATTAGGTTTAAAACTTATCTATGCTCTCGATACTCATATTCACGCCGACCATATAACTGGTGCTGGAGAACTCCGAAAACGCCTAGGAATTAAAACAGCAGTTAGTTCAGATGCAGAAGTCGCATGTGTTGATATACCGCTTGAGGACGGACAAGAACTTTTGCTTGGTGATAAAACAATTAAGGTCATTGCGACCCCAGGCCACACAAACACCTGCTTAACTTATGCTTTTGAAGGACTGATATTTACTGGTGACGCGTTACTAATTAGAAGCTGTGGTCGTACAGATTTCCAACAGGGTGACTCAGCAAAACTTTATCACAGTGTTAGAGAAAAGCTGTTTAAGCTTCCTGAGGACACAAAAATATACCCAGGGCACGACTATCGCGGCCATACGTCATCGACAGTCGGAATTGAAAAGAAACACAATGCTCGATTGAATGAAAAAATCTCTCTGGATGATTTTAAAAAAATCATGTCAGAGCTTAAATTAGCCAATCCTAAAAAAATTCATGAAGCTGTTCCAGCAAACTTAGCCTGTGGAAAGCCGAAAGATGCGCGAACTCTTCATCCTCAGGTGGTTGATGGAACACCAGAGATCACAGTTGAAGATTTGTTAACTCATCTTAGCGATGTGAAAAATAAAAAAATAAGACTTATCGATGTGCGTAGACCAGATGAGTACAACAACGAACTTGGTCATATCGAAGGAGCAGAGTTGATTACATTAGGAGCTGATCTGACGGCATTCCTAGAAAAAGGTGATCGCTCTGAAGAAATTGTTTTTGTATGTCGTAGTGGAGGTCGCTCAGGAACGGCCACAGCGGAAAGTATAAAACTTGGATATAAATTTACGATTAATATGGCTGGCGGAATGATTCGGTGGAATGAAAAGAAGCAGCCCGTGGTGAGACAATAAAGGAGAATTTAAATGAGTCAGGATTGGATGAATGCATTATTGGGTGGAGTTTTAATTGGAGTATCGGTTTCGTTGATGCTTCTTTGGAACGGACGAGTCACTGGCATAAGTGGGATCGTCAACGGGGCCATGACACCAGTAAAAGGAGACACGCTTTGGAGAGTCTTATTTATTGCGGGGCTATTTCTTGGTGGATTAGTGATGGGACAATTAAATCCTAAAGTTTTTGAGAATACAATTGCGTCTGATATTTGGACGACAGTGGCTGCGGGGTTACTCGTTGGTTTTGGCACTATATTAGGTAGTGGATGCACAAGCGGTCATGGCGTTTGCGGCATAAGCCGGATGTCACCAAGATCTTTAGTTGCAACTGTAGTTTTTATGGCAGCTGGAATTGCAGCGGTTTTTATCTTCAGAAAGTTAGGAGTTTACTAATGAAAAATTCTATTGCAGCCCTTGTTGTCGGATTTGTTTTTGCAATCGGTCTTGGTCTTTCTGGAATGACACAGCCTCAAAAGGTGATTGGGTTTTTGGACTTATTTGGCCAATGGGACCCCTCATTAATATTTGTGATGGTTGGCGCAATTATTGTTCACTTTGTTACATTTAAATTGATTCGAAAAAGAAACTCTCCACTATTCAGTAGCCAGTGGCATGTTCCAACAAAAAAGGAAATCACCCCAGCCTTAATGATTGGTGCCTTTATTTTTGGAATTGGATGGGCGCTAGGCGGATTTTGTCCGGGACCTGCTATTACATCTATGGCGAGCTTTGATAAAACACCTTTCGTTTTTGTCATTAGCATGGTTGTCGGTATGGTGCTATTTCGACATGTCGACAAGAAACTTAAACTTCAAAAGTAGGAATGTATGGAAATCATAGGTTATATTGCTTCGATTTTTATGGGACTTTCTCTGGGAATGATCGGCGGTGGTGGTTCAATTTTAACAGTCCCTATTTTAGTTTATCTGTTTGGGACGAATCCGATCACAGCTACGGCGTACTCTTTGTTTATCGTTGGATCAACAGCGCTCGTCGGTGGTATTTCGTATCTTAAAAAGGGAGAAGTCGATCTTAAGACTGGTTTTATTTTCGCAGTTCCCAGTTTCATCGGGGTTTATTTAACACGAGCCTATGTAGTTCCAGCTCTTCCTGATCCCGTCTTTTCTTTGGGGTCTTTTGTGTTTTCAAAACCACTTCTTATTATGTTGGTTTTTGCAATTTTGATGGTGGCAGCATCTTTATCAATGATTAAGACCAAAAAAGCAGAGGCAAGTAAGGCCGAACTAAGCCCAACTGCAAAATTTCTCTTGATTGGTGCAGAAGGTTTTATTGTTGGCGGTGTAACTGGATTCGTTGGAGCTGGTGGTGGTTTCTTAATTATACCGGCATTAGTTATACTGGTCGGAATGCCCATGAAGATCGCAGTGGGAACATCCTTATTTATTATCGCTGCAAAGTCTTTAATTGGCTTCACCGGTGATTTACAACATCACGCTCAGATTGAGTGGTCTCTATTGACGACACTCACGGCGATTGCAGTTTTTGGATTATTTATCGGCATGTATCTTACAAAAAAAGTTTCAGAAAAAGGTCTTAAAAAAGGATTTGGGTATTTTGTCTTGTTGATGGGTGCCTTTATTTTATTTGATCAACTTAAAAAACTATAAAAGTCAGGAGTCAAAATGTCTAAAACAGCTTATAAAGTTCTTATTCTAGGTGGTGGAGCAGGCGGAATTTCTGTAGCTGCAAAACTAAGGCGAGAATTGGATTCAGGGGAAATTGCGATTATTGATCCCACGGATAAGCATTTCTATCAGCCATTATGGACAGTTGCCGGAACAGGCTTAATGGATAAAACAGAAACAGAAAAAGATGAAAGAGACTTAATCCCCAATGGTGTGGATTGGATAAAAGAGTCTGTTCTATCAACAGGTCAAACAAAAATCACACCATCTCCGAAACCTCCTGTGGACTGACATTAAGAGAGAACATTCTCAATCAGAAATGGAATATGAAAACGAAGTTTTAGATCTCTGGCACAAGTTGGCACGTCCATGGCGCTCTGGACCCTGCTGCCTCCTGACCTCTACTTTTGGCACACTTTCAAAGCCCCGCCAGCAATACCACACCTCAATAAATTCAATTATCGCTGATTTCGCCTTGTACAGATGGGCAAATGTCATCAATTTTGGATGATGGGATTTTGACATCTAAAGAATGGGCTCAATTTCTTCAGCCCATTCTGGTATTAGAATTTTTCAAAAAGTAATTGCAGGCTTTTTATAAAAACGACATGAGATTTCTTAACAGCAGCCACTGACCATTCGGGCATGGCCGGTAGTTCAATGGATCTACCTAACAACCAAAGGCATATCGAGAATTTGGCTCTTAGGAATCAAATAAACCCCGTGACGGACGCATGCGGCTTGAACTTCGCTATTATCAAAATGGCCCGTAACCAAGCATCTAGTCGCGGTTGGTGGCGCTTTTTGAAGCCAGTCGAGACCGGTGTCATCCGCTCCCAAATCAAAGTCAAAAAGAAAGGTGCATAAGTTTGGTTGGATTTGAATATCTTGTTGCTCCGAGAGCAGTTCTTGTCCTTGGCTCATGAACTTAGTTCGTTTCAATAGATCGGTGTCGTGAAATTTTAATTTCCACAGCGCTCGGCCTGTTTCTTTATCGTCTAGAACATAAATTCGTGAATCTGCACTAAGTTTTAGTCTTGGTAAATACCATGCAGCCCTGTCCTTTGTCGGCAGTCGAATCCTAACCGTGGTTCCAATTCCAAGTACGGATTCCAACTTAACAGAACCGCCCCAAGCCTCAATATTTTCTTTGGCATGAGAAAGGCCAATGCCTGATCCACTAATTTTGCCATGAGAAAAATTCTTCTCAAAAACATAAGGCACGTTTTTAGGATCAATTCCTTTTCCGTTATCAATTACTGAAATTTCAACTTCACCACCGGCATCCTTAGCACGAACAACAATTTTTCCCGACAAATCAATCGCTTCAATAGAATTTGTTACTATGTTTCCCAAAATAGCTCGAAGCTCAACTGGGACATGTGACACTAATGTTGAGCAAATCATGTCGTCTACTTCATATTGAAAATCAATTGTTTTAGAAACATAAAGTGTAAGTTCTCGCTTTGCTTGCAATAAGGTGCTGTAAAGATCCGACTCGAATTCTTCTGACAGCTCGCCAATGGGTCTATCGTCAAGCTTTGCAATTAGCTCTTTAATCTGACTGATAGTGAGCTCTAAAAGTTCACGATCATTACCGACAGCCTCAGGTAATTTTTTTGGAATTCGCATTAGTGCGGCCAAGGGTGTGCGTAAGTTATGTCGCACTTGTTGAGCCACTTCACTTTTAGCAAGCTTTTTCTCGATTTCTAAATCTCGGTCAAACTGTTCAATTAACTTTCGCTTTAAAAAGCGCGTTTGTGGTATAGACACTAGATTTAAAATCAGCCAAATTAGAAATGCGTAAGGAATTAAACGAAACCGTTCAAATTCAAAAACAATTTCATCTGTTGTTCCCGATGAAATAGAGCTCTGAATTGGTACACGAATAGAATCCCGGCTAGCTGTTTTCCAAAAACTTTGATCTTTAAAAACTTCTGCTTTAGGCGGAATCACGAACGATCTTCCAGGCTGAGTCGATTTATAGTGAATCGTAGTGAAGCTTGAGAGCCTGGCTTCTTGTAAAATCAAGGTTGCTTCTCTGAAATCCCCGATTTTAACCATCCTAGATAAGAATCGAGTATTTTCCTCAGCTACTTTTTGCAAATGAAGCGCGTTGAAGACAACTGAAACTCCGCAAAAAATCAGAAGACATAGCCCCGAAATGATGTACTGCTTGCGTTCGAACGCTTTAATTTTATGCGCCGGTGTTTTATTATTCATTGGCCATCCGCCGTTTCTGCAACAAAACGAGCCGTCTGAATCGGCGCACTTGATAGAATTGAAACTTGTGAATGATCGACGTGAACTCTTTTTAGCATCGGAATGTCAGTGCGGAAATCGTCTGCGTCAATGTCACAAACAAGCAGGGGTTCAATCTGAGATAAAAATTTTGAATCTATATGCCATGGGAGCTCTACATCAGACTTTTTGTTTTCATCGGTAAGCCATGCAAAATTTGGCAGAGCTTCCAATAACGATCGCTGAATACTTTTTTCTAAGGAATTCGACAAAGCAAATCCAAAAGCCGTGGCACCGCCAGAAGTGACCTTCATTGAACACACTAATCCGAATAGTTCTTGAGGCGTTTGCATTTTATAAAAACTTAATTCGGATTCGGGATTTAGATTTCTAAACTTTTTTGTATCGATGCTTTCAAGAAAAATTTGGTGAAATGGAATTTTTTCTTTAAGATGTTTTTTAAGATAAAATCGTTCCAAAGCCTCGTGACTGGCATGATCGATGGGATCATATGTGCTACCTATCGCAAATCCAACGGAATCAAATCCCAAGCTTTTACAAATCAATCGCTCGATTGCCTCGGCAACGGATTTTTCAAGTGCAATTTCACGGCTAGAATCTACGCCTCGACCTTTTGCCTCAGTACCATCCCAGGAAAGAGTCGTAGAAAAATCGTGTAACCCAGGAAGGATACGATTAGACCAGCTAAACTCTTTAAATCGAGGATTTAGCTCATGCCGTTTTGAATAAAGCCAAGCGGCTAGTGGAGTTTTATTCGCCATAATTGATTATTCGCATAGAGTTCTGATAGTTCGATCTTCCAAGGTTTTCTAACTAAAGCCGCGTACGGTGATGCGATTAGCGGTACAATCGCAGGTTCAGATAATGCTTTATAATGAAGTTCCTTAAGCTTATTAATCCGTACTGCTTTATCATCAGTAGCCATGTAATCAGCTAGCCACGCCGAACGCTGCGACTTTGAAAGCCCCAAGAGTCCAGCATTTAATGAATACGAAATAAGACTAATGTCTTCCATAAATCCGGTGTCTCCTGATGCAAGCCACGCATGAGGAATATCTTCTTCATTTTCATATTTCTTAAATTCCGGCGAATTTGTTTCTTGGTAACAATTAGCCATAGGAAGTGCCGTCTGGATCGGGTTCGCCCATTCTTCAATGGCAGAGCGCCGGATGAGTCCAAGTTTAAAATGCTTTTTCGGAGCAGTCATATCTTGAGTGCTTACTTCGACGAGACGTTGCTGCTGCTGAACTGTCAGTCCACCTTCGCCAAGGCTTGGAAAAAACTCAGCTCTTTGCTCATAACCCGGAATATTTTCATAAAGTTTTGCAAAGACGGCTTTCATCTTTTCGCCAATAAATCGTCTTTCACCAGCAGATAGTTCTTTTTGGCCTCGTTCAGTAAAAACGAGAAAAAGACTTCTGATTTTCATTGTTACGTGACTTTCAAAATCTGCATTATTTGCAGCAAAGCGAAGCGCCTCACTCACTTTGGTTGAGTCTACTGTGGTTAAATGATCAATCCGATTTTCTTTTAGAGCGGTAAGGCTTGAATTCATAACCGAAGTGTCCATGGGCACTAATACGATCTTGTCAGCGATCTCAGAAGACGCAAAATAATGATTCGGATTCAGCCTAAGTACGATGTTTCCATTTCCATCATCTTCTGACAGCGAATATGGACCACTTGTTTCAGAAAAATTCGTAATTTTTAGTGTTTTTGGATCAACGCTAGATTTTGGGATTATAGCAAAATCAATCGCTGAAAGCATTGGCAGCAAAAACGATTTTCTTCCCTTGGCTTCAAGGTACACATGCCCGTTGTCCTGTCGAATGCCAGGGCATGGGTCTTCAACTGATTTTAGCTCGACGCCAGGGCAAACAATATCTTTAAAATTCCCATGTGTATTGCCGGAAAGAATTAAAAGTCTTTTTAACGAAAAAATGACGTCATCAGCGGTGATAGGAGCACCGGAAATAGTTTTTAGACCCTTTCTGATGGTGAGTCGAAGCTCGTCACCGACCCAATCAACCTTTTCAGCAACACCAGGCTCGATGGACCCACTTTTTGAGATTTCAACGAGCGGCGAAAACACATTCTCTAAAAAAATATACTCATAGTCCATACTGATGCTGGTCGGCTCATAAGTTGAGGCCTTCAGCTTAGCTGGAAAGGCCACTCGCAATGTTCGATCTTTATTTACATTTTTCATAGAAAGCAGTCCTCCGACAACGAGCACAACAGCGGTCAATGTTAGCATTTTGATAGTAATATTCTTCATATAATTCTGACCTTAATATGGTCCTCCACCAAGACAAACCGTGTCGGGATCTGTTGTGCCACGGTCAATACGGCCTTCAGATTCAAGAACGCTTAGAATATCGTGATCAAATTGCACGCACTGGTTTTGGTTTGCTGTCAGGGTTTTAGTGCTACCTAAAATCCTAATCGCCCAGGCGATCTGCTGTTTTTGCAGCGGAGTCAACTTCTTGGCCTGATCTACATCAGCTAAAGCCGTGACGTTAATTCCCACCATCCCTGCGAAAATTGCTAAAATTGTTTTCTTCATAATTCATCCCCCTCTAATGTTTTTTGTTTGAGTTCAAATCCATATTTTTTCATTTTTTCACGTACAGTACTCCGACTAAGACCTAGTATTCGGGCTGTAGCTGCTATCGATCCACCTTCTTCGATAGCTTTTAGAACAATTTTTTTCTCGGTGCTCATTTGACTCAGTTTAAGCATTTCTAAATCCGCAGGCTTTATTTTTATGTTAGAAATGTCGGCTCGTGTTTTTAATAAATCGGCATCCAGGTATTTTTCTGGCGAAAGGTTTACTAAAAATCGAATGCAATGCTCTAGTTCACGCACATTGCCTGGCCAACTTAGTTTTTTAAGTTCCTCAGCAGTAGATTCTAGAAGAATTTTATTTTCTCCTGACTCTGCATTGGCTTTTTTTAAAAAAGCTTGCGCCAGAATAAGAATATCTTCTGGCCGTTCTCTGAGCGGCTTGACATTAATAGGAAGGACATTGAGCCTAAAGAACAAATCCTCACGAAAAGATTTTTCTGCAATCAGTTTTTCTAACGGAGCATTGGTCGCTGCAATTAGTCTGAAATCTATTTTTTTACTTTCATTTGAACCCACAGGAGTAATTGTTTTTTCTTGAAGAACACGCAGTAAAGTGGCCTGCAAATGTTTCGGCATTTCGCCGATCTCATCTAAAAAAATCGACCCGCCGCTAGCACTTTCAAAATGGCCTTTTCGGCTGCGAGCGGCTCCAGTGAAGGCGCCTTTTTCATGACCAAAGAGTTCACTTTCAATTAAATTTTCTGGAATAGCAGCGCAATTGACAGCAACAAATGGCATTCTGTTTCTTGGCGAAAGATTGTGTATGGCGCGGGCCACTTTTTCTTTTCCCGTTCCATTTTCGCCACGAATCAAGACCGAATCATTTGCTGGTGCAAATTTTTGAATGAGCCTTGCTACATCAGCCATTGATTCTGAAACTCCAATCATGCCAACCGATGAAATTAATTTTTGATTGTCTGTGTGTGTAGAAATTAACAGCGGTTTTTCACGACGTTCGACTTCACGACAGGCGCGATGCAAAATCCCCAGCAGCTTTGCTTCGCCGATATCTTTTTCAACAAAGAAAACTGCACCAGAGTTTAAAGATTTATTGTGCGCATCGATAGAATCATCACCAGACAAAGCCAGGACAGTAAGCTTAGGTTCAATCTGTTTGAGTTTTTGAATAGTCTCAGGGCCTTGGATTTCTGGCATATGGTAATCAACTAGGGCTAAAGAAAATGATGCTACCCTTTGACGAATAAGTGCGATGGCCTCATCACCGGTAGACACAGCACGAACAAAGAAGCCTTCATCGTTTAAAAACGAAGTCATTGAACGCCGAAATGCCAGATCATCATCTACGAGTAGGATGTTGTGCTTCAAATTTTAATTCCCCCCACATTTTCCCTTCAATCACTGTTACAAATATAGTGCCCAAGCAGTTTGAACGCGAGCCTGCGTTTAAACAGATTTAGTAAAGTAACTCGCTTTAGATAAGGACTTTTAAGAGCCTAAAATGTGAATTTTCTGCATGGTCAAACTGCACCGGCTTTGCACGCACCTCGTAAGTGATTGTAACATCAATCGATTTGAATGGTTTTGGGGTGGCGGTTGTCCGCCAGGGGAACCTCCATAGGATTCGCATAATTCGCCAAGCGATGTTGCTCGCTTGATTGGCCCCGTTCAAATTGGAATAGTATTTGCGATTAGTACCAACACAGCACACGTTAAGAGCAAATTTTTTATTCAATTTAAACGATAGGGATTCAATAACATTAATCTGATGGCTAAAGCTTAGTAGTCCGCGGCTTCACCTGGCGATAATCTTGCCGCCACTGGTGGATAGCCGCCACCCTCATCATTTTTCTAAATCTTTGAATTGCTTTCTAATTTCCAAAACAGGGGTGGCGAATAACCGCCACCTATTTTCATAAAGCATTTTTCTGCTTCGTTCATTTTTTTCATTCTTATCATTTACTTAACTGTTTTGGCTTCTCATTAAAATTTGTTGTTGTCGTTCTTGCTCCTTAGATCACCTCAATGGCTGTCGTAGTGGCGGCTTCTAACACAAACAAAGGAGGTGCATCTATGAATGCAAAACAAAATAGAGAGCAAACAAAACATCGGACACAGCTAAATCTAGCGCTGATCACGTTAGAAAAAGCTGAGCCGCGCTCAATCTGGCAAAAAATCAAATCAGTGCTTTCAACATCTGATTTAGATTTTGAAAATTGGCAGCGACTGGAGTCAAAAAAATTTAAACATGGTTTCTCCGACCAGAGGAGGAATCAATAATGTCCCGTACATTAAAAGATAAAAGACCTATTTATCGCCGTGATGATGAACCCATTTACAAAACTCATGAGGAACCTGTTTTAAAACGACGATTTCTTAACTTCAGAAAATCAGGACCACGCCTGGACGGAGAAGAGTGTCCAGAATGTGGCGGGCTTACACACTTTCAAAGTGGTTATCTAACTTGCTGTGAGTGCGGCTGGACAGAAGATGTAGTTGATATGTGTGATTTGGAAAGGTTCGCCGTATGAGTAAGCGAGCAGATTTTCCTTTTAGCAACGTAATTCCCATCAGAAAAACAGATCACTTTGGCGTATACACCGGCGATGTGCTTCCAAGCGGTGAAGTTATTGAAGGAGAAAGTGTTGGAATTGCTTTTTTAAAACAAGGCAGCAAGAAATTTCGTCTTAAACTCTTTGTTTATCCGAACAATAGCTACTTCGTCGTTCCCGACGACAAAGACGACGCCAAGTACATCGTTCTAAGCCTAGAGGAATACCAGCTTTCCGGGGGCGAAACACGTTCGCATTGGAACCGGATCGGCGAAGGAAAACTTACCGGAAGCTTTATCGCGCTTCGACTACAGCTCATTCCGGAGCCGCTATTCCTGTGTCTATTTCCAGAAAAAAATATCGCCGAGGAGGACGCAATTGCATCTTAATCAATTTACTCAAAACAAAAATATAGGAGGTGAAAATATGAATCGAAAACAATTCTTTTTCTATGCCGTACTCACAGCTATGATCTTTATCGTTCCAGAGATTGGCCTAGCGAGTGTGGAATCTTCGCTTATGGGGATTCAAACAAAGCTCACGCGAGTAATTCTACCGTCGCTCTCGATCTGCGCCATTGCCTGGGCTGCATTTTCAATGATGTCCGGCAATGACAAATCAAAAACGCATCTTTGGTATGCGATTATTGCAACGATTGTGGGCTTCGGGGCGGAATCCATCGTTAATTTTATATCAACGACGGTGCGCTAATGAGTAACGAATCAATTCTAACTTCGACCGTGCCACGCACGCTAGAAACAAAAAACAAAATTTTAGGATTGGAACTTTCAGACGTTCTTGTCCTTCTTCTTAACCTTTCAGCGCAAAACCTAGTTTTTGGGTCAACAAGTTTTAAAATTCCGATGGTGTTTGGAACAAGTTTATTTCTTGGGCTAACTCTTTTCTTTTTCAAAAAAGGAAAGCCCGATCACTACCTTCAACACTTCGTTGAGCATTTCATTTCACCAACGGTTTTCGCGGCGAACGCAATTGATCTTCAATACCGCAGATTTAACAAAGGGGGTAAGTTATGATTGAAGCTGCATTGTGTGAACAACTTCCATTTTGGGAATTTGAACAAAACCCGATTCCTCATGCCATTTTATCGGACGGCTCTATTTCGGCTGGTATCGAGCTTTTGCCACTAGATATTGAATGCTTTGATGAATCCAGAATCAATCAACTGACATTAGGATTAAGAGCGTTTACCAACTCGCTACCAGAAGGAACCACGGCGCAATTTTTAGTAAAGGTTGAATCTGACATTGAAGAAGTTCTTAAAAAACACTGTGACTTAGTTTCTACTGAAAATGAATTTTTAAAACACCTTGACGAAAAGCGATCACTACACTTATTCGATCAAATTCAGTCAGAATCTATTTTTCGACCAAGGCTTTTCTTTTTCCTAAGAACGTCTGGTGTTCAAAAGCCCAAGGCGCTTTCTTTCGGTAAAACTAAAACATTTTCAATGGAATTTGAAAAAAGTCATGAAGATCGGATTCAGACTCTAGGTCAGGCCATTGAAGGTGCGTCTGGCCTTCTTTCATCACTTGGGTTTACGACAACTCGCTGCGAGCGAGAGGATCTTATTCAAATCCTTTACAGCTATTTTAACCCTAAACGATCCAAGGAAATCGAAAAGCCGCATGTTTCAATAAAATCAACCGATTTAGACGACATTTCCCCAAGGGCACAAATTGTGTTTGGCGATCTGATTCTTGATCGTGAAGATTTTATTTTAGATCAGCGTCGGACTAGAGTCCTCACTTTAAAAACGCTTCCTGAAATGACTTTCGGTGGAATGATGAGCTCTTTTCTGGCTTTGCCATTTAAATATGAACTAATTTTTTCGTTTCGTATCCAGGACCAAGCGAGTGAGATAAAAGTATTAGAAAGTAAACGCCGTATGGCACATTCGCTTTCCAGCACAGCAAGCAATAGAGTCTCAGATTTGGAGAGCGAATCAAGGCTTTCACAAACGACTGATCTTCTACGTGAGCTGATCGAAACTGGTCAGCGCATTTACCAAGCTGAAATGATAGTGATTCTTCGTGAATCAGCAAGTATCGAAGGTGAAAAGAAATTAAACTTACGAACGAAAGAAGTTTTGTCGCGGTTTAAAACCTTAAGTGGCTCTGAAGGAATTCAAGAAACCGTCGGTGCTTGGAAAACATTTAAATCAGATTTACCTTTGGCCCCGCTAAGTCTTGTACGCGCGAAAGCCATGAAGACAAACAATCTTGTTGATTTTCTTCCGCTCTACGGAGCTGCCACAGGTGACGATAATCCGGTTTGTTTAACAAAGACTCGGCTCGGAACACTGTATTCTTATGATCCCTATTCATCTCGTCTTAGCAACTACAATGTGCTTACGACAGGTTCTAGCGGATCAGGAAAAAGCTTTGCAAATAATTTTTTGATGCTTCAGCAGATCGCGCGCGGCAGCAGACTATATGTGATCGACATTGGTGGATCATACAAAAAGATGACCGAGGTTTTAGGTGGCCAGTATTTTGAGATCAATCTTTCTGGCACATACGTCATTAATCCTTTTGAATTGTTAAATCCAGCCGAACCTCCAAGTGGAGATCGCCTTAAAGGCTTTGTCAGCATCATCGAGCAAATGGTCGTCGATCAGGGTGAAAAATTAAACCGTTTTGATCGAGTTCAGCTAGAGGCGGCATTGACGGCAGTGTTTGAAAAAGCCCGGAAAGAATCCAAACCTCGCTCGCCTTTACTCACGGATCTTGCAAAACATTGCCTGAACGATTCTGAAGAAAGTTTAAAACGAATTGGAAAGCTTCTTTTCCCGTGGGTTGGTAAAACTCCCTATGGAAAATTGCTTGATGGCGAGGGAAAAATTGCAGTTGATAAATCTGTCGTAGCCTTCGACCTGAAAGGACTTTCGCAGTACCCGGATCTTCAATCAGTGATGATTCTGATTTTGACAAACTTCATTTTAGAGCAAGTCGAAACTAATCGCACAGTTCCAAAGCGCGTTTTATTAGATGAGGCCTGGGAGCTTTTAAAAAGTCCAGCAGCAAGTTCTTTTATGGAATATGCCGCACGCACGTTTCGTAAAACTGGAAGCGGAATCACATTCATTACCCAAGGCGTGGAAGAGATTATTGCAAGCGGAATGGGGCCAGCGATTTTAAATAACACGGCCACAAAACTTGTAATGCTCCAAAAGGGCGACACGAATGTTCTGCGCGAAGCTTTAAAGCTCAATTCACAAGAGCTTAGGCTTATTCAAAGCTTAGAGCAAAGAAAAGGACTATTTAGTGAAGGCTTTTTAATGGAGGGTGAAAGCCGTCAGATTATCCGAATTGAACCATCACCACTGGAATATTGGATTTCGACTTCTGATGCTCGTGATAATCAGTTTTTAAATCAATTGCGTGATAAGGGCCACTCGCTTGAGTCAGCTTTATTGAAAGCGGCAGAGCTTGCGCCATTCGGAGTTTCTTCCATGAAGGCGGTGGCCGCATGAAAAAGAAATTTGTCGCAATTTCGTTGTGCTTTTCCATGATGCTTTCCCCAAGGGCCGCGAAAGCGGACCTCTTTGGCGGAGATGTTGCCGTTCTTCTTCAAATTCTTGCGCAGGCCATTCAAACCGTTACGACACTTCAAAGCGTTTTAGAAAACGGCAAAGATTCCCTTAATCTTATGCGCGATCTAAATGCTGGGATTAGAAGTGGTATTGATGTCATTCGTATCATCAATCCTAACTTCAATCCAGGTGTCTATGGGGATTTAAAAGATGCTGATCGTGTGCTTGCTGCGATTGAAGCTGTCTATGGAATTGTACCAAAAGGCATGGACGAAGACCTTATGCGTTCGCAAGATCAAAGCGTTTCTGAAGTTATCGCTATGAATCGTAATCTTTACGACTACGCCGATCAAGTGGACCTCGAGCGTGACAAAATTATTTATCACGCTCAAGTCGTTAGCCCCCAAGGGGCTGGCAAGCTTCAAAACCAAGCTTTAGGCGTTCTAATCGGGGTCACTACGCAGCTTCTTCGCACGCAAAGTCAAATGCTCAAACTCATGGCGCAAAACATGGCCTATGACACGCGACAGGAAAAGCTATCAACACAGAACTTTCAGGAAAACTATCAGGGGCTCTCGAAAGGGTTTGAAAGTTTACCGAAAGACACAAAGCTTCCGCGCTTAGGTGGTGGCAAATGATGCCAAATCTTGAAGTGCTCGGAACTTTAGTGCGCGAGCTGTACCAAGGGTTAAGCCAGCTTTTCTATCTGATGTTGCCTGTTGCGATTTTATTTTCAGTGGTCTTTGGCTTTTTGAAGTCAGGTGATCCAAATTATCCAGACATTCTGAAGCGGGCTTTTGTTGCAGCACTTCTTATTGTTTCATTTCCTGAAGTTTCAAATCTTATTCTGGATGTTTGTGATGGTATAGCTTCAAAAATTGACGATATGTCGGGCCTTGAAGCTTTTATGAAGATTGCGCAAGAGAAATCACTTGGATATGCCGCCGCCAAGAAAATTCTGCTGCTAAAATTCGATGGCTTTTTTATGGCGATTTTAAGTTTTGCAAGCTTTGCTCTACTCTATATCGCAAAGTATTTGACGGTTGTTCTTTACTATTTTTATTGGGGACTTTTGTCGATTGCAGCACCTCTGATGATTCTTTGCTATATGTTTCCAGCAACAGCCAACATCACTGTGAATCTCTACAAGGGTCTAATTGAAGTTGCGTCATGGAAAATTATCTGGGCGATTTTATCGGCCATGCTGAAATCAATTTCGTTTGGATTCATCTATGAAAATGAGCAATCCTATCTGCCACTTGTAGCCATGAATTTTATTATTGCTATCGCTCTACTTTTTACTCCAAGGATTTTGAAATCATTAATTGGTGAAGGTGTTCAATCAACAGCAGCAAATATCGGAGCAACAGCCGTTTCGGGTGTAATGACTGCTATCACGCCAGCGGCAAAATTAGCACAAGGAGCAAAGCTTTCGCAAGTCATCATGCCGCGAGCGTGGAGTGTTCCTAATCAAAAATTCAAACCAACAACAACAAACAAACGACCTTAACGGTCAAAGGAGGTATTTTTATGAAAGATAAAATTTCAATCCAACTTAGTTCATACCCAAAAGCCATGCGAGAATTTGCCGAAGAAAATTTAAATATCAAATTTCTTCTAAGCGCATTGCTTGCGGTTACATTTTTAATGCTGATTTTAGTGCTTTACCTTACTAAGCAAGGCCCAAAGGTGATCGCACTTGAAAGTAGTGGCGCAATCGCTACGATTGAAACCAAAGTCACCGATGCGCAAATTGAATCGGCTGCGAAAGAGTACATTCGTCACCGCTATTCATGGAATGAGCAAACTATTTCCGAAGAGCTATCAAAAGCAAAATTTTTTGTTTTGCCGTCGCTAGCCTCAGCGTTTGAACGCTCGATGCAAGAGACAATGAAGTTCGTTCGAGAAAAGAAAGTTCGACAGCGTGTTTATCCAAAGACCATCACAGTTGATCTAAAAGAAAAACGAATTAGTGTTTTAGCGGATCGAATTACAGAGTTTGATAACCTGAAGGCTGCAACCGAGCTTAGGCTTTCTCTTCAGTTCACAATTGATGATCGAACTGTCATTAATCCGTGGGGTGTGTATGTAACAAAAGAAACTGAGGAGGCTACACTATGAGGTTGTATATAATTTCTTTCGTTTTTTCGATTTTTATTACAACAACCGCAAGTATTGCTCAGATCCGAAAAACACACGCCAAAGAAGACGACATCCTTACAGTTAAAACGGCTTTGGGGATTGCAACGCTCTTGCAACTTCCAGAATCCATTCAATCAGCGATTATTGGTGATCTATCAGGGTTTAAAATCGAGTATCTTGAAAAAGCAGTAACGATCAAGCCCCTTCGCTTCGGTGCAAAGACTAATTTGTATCTGGTAACGGGATCTCGGCGCTATAATCTTAGGCTGGTAACTGGAACTCAAGAGCTAGCTGATTATATCGTGTACTTAAAGAAACCAGAAACACCAAAGCCTGAAACGAAGTGGCGTAATTTTTCTAAATCAGCCACGCAAAAAAATTTGAAACTTTCAGTTGTTCGAATCGGACAGACGCCAAGTGGATTCATCTTGATGGATGCAATTCTAACTTCGACTCAAGTTCAGCGAATAACAGTTCGGCCTGAATCTATTTGGATTAAGCAGGCTGGAAACTCAAAAGTCATAAATAGTCTTTTTATGTCCGATTCTAAGGTCGAAAAAGATAAAGCGCTACGGATCGGTCTATCGCTAGCTAAGTCTGATTTAGCAGCTGGAAAGCCCATAACAATTGAGGTCAATTCAGAGCAATCTATATCCCTTCAAATCTTGGAGGCTGAATTATGGAAGTAAAAAATAAACTCTCCGTTATTAGAGACAAGCTTAAAACATTAAAAAATGGACTAAAAACTTCTGTCATCCAAGAAAATGCATTCAGTAAAAAATTTGATCTGAATATCAAGACCATAAAACTTTTAGCGATCTTTGGCGTAGTAGTTTTCGTCACCGTTGTATTTATGATTCCAACGGACGTTCCTATCGAATTTACGGAAAAGATTGAACGCTCGGATGAAAAGAAACCTGATTCTAACAACTCGCAAAATGCATTGCAAAACCAACAATCAGCTCAAGCGCTATGGGCAGCACCCAGGGTTTCGATTCCGGGTGGATCAGCAGGAAACCCGGTCAATTACAATACATCAATGATCGTTGGTTCAAAACTCGGTAACGCAAAGACCGAGCTGCGCTCTGGAATTCGCGTGGCTTTAAGACTTATGGATAAGGTCATAGTTTCTCAAGACCCTGTTCCAATCTTGGCAGAGTCTATCCTTGATTCGGTTTCTGACTCTGGGTTAAGGCTTCCAGCTGGAACAAAATTCTACGGACAAGCGAGCTTTCAAAAAGGATCTGATCGTGCGCAAATTCGCTTCGATCAAATTTCTTTAGCCAGCGGACAAATCAAACGCATTTCAGCATTTGCGCTAGATAAATCAGGACAGGCAGGCATTTCGGGAAAAGTTTTTTCAGATGGAATGAAAAACGCAACTGGCCAAGTACTTACAACCTTTGTTGGGGGACTTGCCGCAGGAAGCATGCAAACCGATATTAAGGGAAATTCCAAAGGCGGCATTGAAAATGGACTACTCGGTGCGGTCGCTGCAACTGCACAGACTCGTGCGCAAAACTACGGCGAAAAATTAAAAACCGAAAGAGAATGGATCGAATTAAACCCAGGCACCGAGTGTGATGCGGTTTTAAATGATGCTTTCAAATTACAAGAAGGAGGTGAAAATTATGAGTAATCAAAAATCAGACATGTCAGATCGTGGTTTTTTAATTCTAACCACGGCGCTTGGAGCCGGAATTCTTTGGCTTAAGTATAAACTGCAAATTGTTACGTTTATCGTTAATTGGCGCATAGCAATTGCTTTTACGATTTCTCTCGGCGCTGTATTTGGTTTTCAATTGCTTCGCAAAAAGCTCAGAGCTAAGAATAAAGATTTAGACTTAGAGAATGAAATTGTGACACCAATAGATGACGAAGACGCCGTCTATGCAGGACTTTCAGTTAATGGCAAAAATATCTATGTGAAACAACCATTCAGAAGAATGCACACGCAAGTAGTCGGCACGACAAACGCTGGAAAAACTGAATCGGTTATTTTGCCTTGGGCCATTGACGACATTAAAAAACGTCGAGGGCTTTTAATCATTGATGGTAAATCCGACATGAGTCTTTTAAATAAGCTCTATGCTTATGCCAAAAGACATCATCGTGAAAACGACATTAGAATTTTATCACTTTGTAATGTCGCAATCAGCCACTCTTTTAATCCCTTAAGCGGAGGCTCAGCACTTGAAATAACAGAGCGCGTTTTTAACGCCTTTAACTTTGAAAATGAATACTTTAAAAGTATTCAGTATGACGTTTTTCTTCATTCGTTGCTGATTCTAGAAGCTGTCGGTGTTAAACCGACGCCCTTAAGAATGATCGAATGCATGAAAAATGAAAAAGCTTTAGCAGATCTTGCCATTGCTTCAAAAAAGCCCCGACTTCAAGTTTGGGCCGGAGAATATCTAAAACTAAACCGTGAAGAGCGAGAGCAAAGAACAAGCGGCCTTGTGGCTCAACTTCAAAGTTTTGCGGTGGGCGAAACGGCACAGGTGTTTAATACAGAAATTTCAGACATCAACCTTGAGCAAGCGTTAGAGCATAGCGAAATCATTTATTGCCAGCTTCCAGCTTTGAAAATTCCAACGCTCGGAAAAGCGACTGGCAAAATGATTCTTCAGTGCTTACAAAGCGCGGTATCATCAAGGCACCTTGGGAAATATAATAACCAGAGCTTCTTTTCAGTTTACCTTGATGATTTTACAGAATACCTGACGCCAAGTTTTGTGACGCTATTAAATAAATCTCGAAGTGCCAATGTTGGGATCGTTTTTGCGCATCAGGCTCTCGGCGATCTTGATGGTCTGGGTGATGGGGTAAAGAACACCATTCTTACAAACTCGAATCTTAAAGTTTTTATGCGTACCAATGAACCCGAATCTGCCGAATATTTTTCATCAGTTATTGGCACGATTCAAGGATCAAAAGTAACTGAACGGCAAACTAAAAGTCTTTTCGGAAGTGAAAAAACTGGTGATGGTTCTATTCGTGAAGTCGAAGAGTTTAAATATCATCCAAATGTCTTTAAGCAGGAGCTTGGCATCGGTGAAGCCGTGATGATTATTCCTCATGCTCAAGGCAGTCTTCCGATTCGGTTGAAATTCAAAAAATCTTTTGATCTAGATGCGCCTCAAGTTCCGCTCATTCAAAAACCAGAGCCGACGGGCCTTCCAAAACTTGAAAGCTCAGCTCCGGCGAATCAGCCGCAGACACCCTTGCGTGCTCGTGCGGATGTGATGACGGAGCTAACCCAAGAAAGGAAGGCGGTATGATGAAGCGTTTAGTTTTATCACTTCCCTTTGTTTTGGCTAGCTGTGCTCATTCGCCAAAGTGCGGAAATCCAGAGGGCGCAAGAATCATTTTTACAGGTAAAAAAACTTGTGAAGTCCGTATTCGCCAGGTGACGATGGGATCAGAGCTTAAAATCCCACAATCACTAAAAGGTGCAGCACTTGCGGATTTTACCCTAGACTGGATAGAACCAACATTAGAATCTGGCCGGATTGAGCTTGGACACTTTGTTTTAATTCCGTCATCTAACTCAAAGGATCAAGCACGATGAGAACCCCAAGCAATAAAATCATTTTAGATTCCTTAGAATTCGCAGCACGCTGGGGCTTTTTGACGCGAGAACTTTTTTTTGATTTTATTTGCCCAATGAGTCAGGCGCAGCAGTACCGCTATTGGAATTACCTAATGACCTCCGGCTTATTTGTAAAATCCCGACACTCAACGAATAATCTAATTTTAGCAAAGAAGGGACGAGCGGATTTTGGCAGCTCCGCACGTCCGGCAAGATCACATTTCTATGTCGATCATGACGCACTTGTGGCAAGATTCTTTTTTGCCTTTGAAAATCGAGGCTTGATCGCGAGCTCTTGGCTTGAAGATGAATTTATGCGTAACCCTGTTGAAGCTTATGACGTTTTGGGTATGCCCCAGATTCAGCGTATACCGGATTTAGTATTTGATTTAAAAACAGCGAACGGTTCCACTGTTCGATGCGCATTAGAGATCGAAAAGGTTACAAAATCTCAATCGCGTTATGCAAAAATGGCACTGGCGTATTTGAATGCCAGTAAGATTGACGTAATTCTATTTGGTTGTATTCAACCAACAACGGAAAGAATTGTTCAGCGAGCGTTCAACACCGCAGCTCTTTTAGAATCTAAGCGAATACCAGGAACATTTTTGCTTGATGAATTCGATCCTGGATCACTTGAAACAAGTTTGAAGTTTCAAAGCAACACAATGAGCATCAAGCGATTTGTCGAAGTTGTTACAAAGCAAAGTGTTCCGCAAATGAGAAAATCACGAGAAAAACGCGATTCTGAATTCTCATCAGAAATAAATAAAAAACCGGAGGCTGCATGATGACTTTCCAAAGTAAATTCAACATGATCGCGCCCACCCAATCCCGTCCCCTTAAATCTACGATTTTTCCTGACCACTCCCACCCAACGATGTTGGTTGAAAGTGGTCAGGAACCAGGGGACGAGATTGGGTGGAAAACAAAAAATCCAAAAAAAAATAGTAAAAAAGAAATTAGAAGAGAAGAGTACAAAGCGAAACAAAGAGAATTATATCCGGTAGGCAGATGGAGTCAGCGGCTGTCGATTGCAGAATTAGTGCCGTTTGATGGGTGTGGCTTTGATTGTAATTTTGTGCAGGGCCTACCAGATATAATTCTCATCGCTCCGTATGATGAGGGATTCCGTACCGTCATCCCTAGGCTTGGATGGGATCACCCTAACGAGTGCCCCGCTGTTCTCTGTGTCGCGCATAAGCGCGACTTTTATCAGCACGATCAAGCTACAACCAAAACAGAAAATTCAAATCACAAACCAAAGGAGGTGCCATTATGAAGGAGGAAAAGGAAGTAAACGATCCAAAACAAGAATCAGACAACATAATCAAGATTACGATCACGAAGGAAGCTGGTGAAACCCTTGCGACGCTCGTAGTTCGTGCGAACGAAGGGTTTGACGGTGGAAAAATCAATCGCCAAAACCTAGCGAGTTACATCATCGAGAAATACAAAAACAGTTTCTCAGATCGCGAACTGGCTCATCTGAGGCAGCTTCACTATGACGATGCCGCCATGTTGGAGGCCATGTATAAGAAAATGAAAGAAACTGGCGAGATCCCAGATTTCTTGCGGGAGGCCCTTAAAAAGCAGTTCCAAGGGAATGACGAGCTGCCCAAACGGAACCGTAAGTCCTTGACTAAGGAGTACATCAATGATGAACTTCGAGAACATGAGGACGCAGCATGATTGGATCAGAATTCAAGGCGATAAGAGAAAGGCTCGGCCTATCTCAGGACGAGTTGGCGGTATTGTTATGCCTTTCTGGAAAGCAGGCTGTCAGCAATATCGAAACTGGATTTCGGAACCCAAGCAAACTTTCGGCGGTCTTGATGCTTGTATTCAACAGTCTTTCGGATGCCAAATTCAAGGAATTGAAATCACTTATTCTCAAGCATTCCGATGGCGTTTTGAAGGATTCCAAGCGGAGCAACCGATGACTGCGGGGCGAAAACCAAATCCCTTTTACATCGTAGATTCAAGCCTTCCAGTGAACCTAATCCCGACGCCGGAATCATCTGATGAGTTCCAAAAGCGTCGCGAAGAAGTGCAAGACATGATTGTCCGAATTCTTCTCACGGGAAAGAAACGCGGTCGTCCATCTAAGAAGGAGGAAAACATTGAAAACGCAGCTTAAGATAGGAGCTTACCTTCGAGTTTCCACTGATCGCCAAGTTCAGGTCTTTGAAGGATCTTTAGATACACAAAAATATCGAATGCTGGAGTTCGTGAAAAACAAAAACAAAGAAGTTAAAAACTGGGGTGAAATCGTCGAATTTTATGTTGATGAAGGTCTCTCTGCTGGGACAGTCAAAAGACCTCAATACCAGAAGCTCATGACAGACGTTCGCAATGGAAAAGTGAATTTGATTTTAGTGGCCGACATTTCTCGACTTTCGAGAAGTGTGCATGATTTCAGTATTCTTTTGAAAGAGCTTGAGCAATGCAATGCTAGCTATCTTTCAATGAAAGAGCAATTTGATACAACGACTCCGGCTGGTCGCCTCATGATAAATATGGTCGTCAATATGGCTCAGTTTGAGCGTGAGCAAACCTCCGAACGAGTATCTATCAATGTCAGTTCGCGAGCTATGCGCGGCTTTGTTAGCGGTGGCAAAACACCATTCGGTTATGACAGAGACAAAGATCGACCAGGATCATTTTTGGTGAACGAAAAGGAAGCGAAAGACATTCGCACAGTATTTCGCGTGTTTTTGGAGCAAGGTAGCGTTGGAAAAACTATTCCAGTCATTGAGGCACTCGGGATTTTTCCGCGACCAGCGAAGTCAAAGAAAGATGGGCTTGTATCCAAGAAGTGGGGATATGACCAGTTGAAGGACTTGTTGTCGAATCCGGCCTATATTGGAATTAAGGAAGTAAACAAGAAGCAACGAAACAGTGACCCCGATACATTGAAACCATGGCAAACGTACCAGCAAGTTAAAGCTTCGTGGCCTGCAATAGTAAAAGAGAATGAATATCGAGAAGTTCAGAATATTCTCGAAGAAAATCTACAAATCGAAAGACGACGTGTTGAAGGGAGCGAGCGACGCATCTTTCTTCTGTCTGGAATTTTACAATGTGGGGAATGTGGTAGAGCTTTAACAGGACAATCCTCGCATGGATCGCAGAATGTTCATCGCTATTACGCCCATGTAGAAAAACGAATTAGCAATGTTAGTTGCGCCGTTAAAAGACTTCGTGCTGATGAGGTTGAGCAAGCAGTAGTTAATCACTTCACCGAGGCTGTAAGCCGAGCTAGATATTTTGATAATCTTGAAATGAAGTTGGCCGAAAGTACAAAGGGTGAACCTGCGCGAATCAAGGAAGAAATTGATCGTGCTAAAGAGGCATTGGCAAATCTAGAAAAGGAAATCGCCGCCACTTTCCGGTTCCAACTTCAATCGGCTGGTGGAACTGAGGCGGCTCACCTTACCGCCCAACATTTGGAAAAATTAGGTCGAGACAAGAAGATCGTAATGAATCGTATGTTGGAGTTGGAAGAAATTGAACATTCACAGAAAGACTCCGCCGGATTGAGAAATGTCATTGAAATCAACATGAAGGAACTCAAGAGATGTTTTCATAAGGCAACGCCTGCGACCAAGCGACGACTCATCAGAAAAGTTTTATGGAAATTGGTTTATCAACCAAAGGGTTTGGACGCTTATTTTAATTTTGAAGAAGGCCATAGCAGCTTGAAACCAGCATCTGGCGAATCCGGCGAAATGGGCAAACTGGTGCCTTTTAAACAAAAAAAGCAGGCTGAACCTGCTTTGAATCTCTCGTTTGAATTTTTGCGAGTTGAAGGAATTGGATGGGGTAGCAGGACTTGAACCTGCGAATGATAGAATCAAAATCTATTGCCTTACCAACTTGGCGATACCCCAACATAGAAATGACTTGTCTAGTAGTATTGAAAATCAAACGAAATGACAAGGGTTTTTTCGGCCCTTGTCCACTTAAAATGGGTATCGCTGATAAACTAATCAGCGATGGTAACTACGATGATGCGGTTTCCACGGGCAATGCGGAATGTGTTTGCCTTCTGTTTAAGCTTGGCAAATACATCTTTGGCTGTTGTGACCTCTTCTTTATTTACGTCTAAAATCAAATCTCCGGCTCTTAAGCCTGCCAATGACGCCATTGTCCCCTGTTCTACCTGGATAATGATTGGTTTTTTGACCTCGGGTGGGACATCCCATTGGTCCCTTAAGTTGTCATCGAGGTCGGCCAGCGTAAACCCGAAATTGTTCGGGGCCTTCTGACCTGGGGGTAGTTTTTGGCTTTTGCTTATTTTTTGGGCTAATCTTTGGTCGGATGGGCGTTCAGCGATTTGAACGTTGAGGTTTACTTTTTTGCGGTCACGTTGAACCACCATTTTTACTTTTTCGCCTATTTTGCTATCCGCGACCGCATCCATCATGTCTGTCGAAGATTTGATTTTGCGGCCACCAACTTCAATTACTATATCATAGGGTTTTAATCCCGCCATATTCGCTGGCCCGCCGGCCTCTACGCCCACGATCACCGCTCCGCCGGACTCTTCATCCAATCCTACATGTGTCGCTGCCTCAGGATCCAAATCGCCCAAGCTTACACCGATGTATCCCTTACGAATGCTGCCTCTAGATTCTAAATCAGGCAGGATTTTTTTCACGTCATCGATGGGAATTGCAAATCCGATCCCTTGTGCGCGGGCGTCGATCGCTTGATTGATACCGATCACGTAACCTTTCGAGTTAACCAATGGGCCACCGGAATTTCCCGGATTAATGCTGGCGTCCGTTTGTAATAGCGGAACCTTATTAATTTCTCCTAGTGATCGGCCCATTGAACTGATGATTCCCTTTGTCATGCTGTGACCATGGCCGAATGGATTACCGAAGGCGGCGACCCATTCTCCGACTTGAATATCTTTGCTGGTACCCAAAGAGACTGCCGGCAGTTTGTTGCCCGCATCGATCTTGATCAATGCGATATCCAAACGCGCATCCGATCCTATCAGTTTTGCATCGTACGTTTTTTCTGAATTTTCAGTTAGCTGAACTTGGATTAAGTCAGCACCTTGTACGACGTGGTTATTTGTTAGAATCAAACCATCTTCACGGATGATGAAACCCGTTCCTAATGACAGTTTCTGAGGTTTATTTGTGCGCGGCTGTTGTTGCGGGCGCACGCCGTAGAACTGTTCAAACAGTTCCATCATTGGATCACGCAGTCGTGCCCCGCGCGCAATCGCGCTGGTGGAAATATTGACCACGGCAGGGTTTACGTTTTTAGCCAGTTCGATAAATAAATTTGCTGGCAATGGATCCGACAACTTTAAGGGAGGGGGCGGCTTCGAAGTAAACTGAGCTTCCGTATTGTAAGAAAAAAGACCGTAAGCCAAAACAACTAATAGAACCAGCGACGTGGACAGCTTTTTCATTTTTATTCCTCCAAATGAATGCTCAGGATTTACTTTGTTAACATAAGTATGCAAATCCGATGCGCAAGGTTTAGAAGTAATAAAATTTATTGAAAATGACAATTTAGCTATTTAATTAGCTTTGGGCGTTAGTGGTCCAGTCTGAAATGGATGGCCTAGTTTCGTTTCGGATCCACCCATTTTGGCTCTGTCTCTGAATTTTACATTTGGACAAAGCGAGTTTGCAAATCTTGAATTAGGCTTGCGATTAGGTGGGATTCATCGTCTGTTAGGTTTGATTTTGTTTTTTCACGTAACATCATCAGTAAATCGATGTTAAATTTAGCCATGTTTTTGTCGACGCGCGTTTCCCCCGTTTCTTGATCGGGGGCTAGGCCCAATGACATCGCCGCAGATGAGGCAATTGATAGTACCAGTGATGAAAAATCGGCTTTGATCTGATCTGACATTTAAAAAGTCTCCCTTGCCCTTTATTTATAAAGATTAAAGCGGACTGTGTCCAATTAAATGAACAATTCGGCGTTGCACACTGGGGTGAATGCGTTCGAAAAAACTCTGTAATTGATAGGACGGGTGCACCAAAAATAAATGTGCGGTTCCTTCGGGAATTGTGTCTGGCAAGGTTTTCGAATAACCATCTAATTTCCAAAGCAATTCACAGAATTGGCGTTTGTCTTTCAAAACTTCGCAGCATAATCGATCATTGCGATAATAGGAATCTGTGTTCGCGATCGATTTCACTAATGCCCAGATGAGCGGTTTTGAAATCGCTGAAAATAATATGAAATTATTTTTGAAAACAAATTTTAGAAAAATAACTTGATCCAAAAAATAGGCAAATCCAGCGATCGTGTTCGCCAGCACGCTGACCACACCAAAGGCAAAGGAATCCATTTTTTTAATTTGGCACAGGCATAGTAAAATCACTTGTTCTAATTCTGCGCGCGACAAATGATTAACGCTGCCACTGGAAATAAAAATCGTAGGAGAGTTCCAAAATAGACCCAGTGTGAATGAATTGATCGATTCCGATTCGTAAATTCTGATTTTTGGTTTTTCCATTTTTAATTGTTCGCACAAAACATCGCGAACTCGCAAAGCGCCGTAAGGATCCTGGCCTTTGAGTTCTGTGGATTTAAAGAAATTGTATAACTTGAAATCCCCGTAAATAAATATAAGTACGTTAAAAAACAGCGAAAAGAAAAATCCAACGATCAAACCCAGGCGCCCAAATGCTGAGTAACCATAAAATAGTAACGAGATACTTGATACCAGTATGAACAGCCAGACTTTTGTCGAATTTGAAAACGTCACCATACGGATATTATTCTACTGCGTGAAATTTTAAGCAACAAAATTTCCTTAGGCGTCATACCTATACCTGGATGATTTTATTTATATTTTCATGAATTCTAAAGCATACTTAATTAGTTAGATTTTCAAATCATACATTTGTGAAGGATTAAGGATGGAAGTAGATATCTTAGCGTTGAATGCGGCGATCAAACAGGAAAGTCAGTTCATCGAAAAAATGAAAGTAGAAATCAACAAAGTCATCGTTGGACAAAGTGAGATGGTCGACGGGATTTTGATGGGCCTATTAACGGGGGGTCACATTCTTCTGGAAGGTGTTCCTGGTTTAGCGAAAACGTTAACGATTTCTTCCGTGGCGCAATCGATCTCGTTAGATTTCAAACGTATTCAATTCACTCCGGATTTATTACCTACGGATTTAATCGGTACGATGATCTTTAATCCTCAATCGGGTGAATTTGCTCCGAAAAAAGGTCCCGTATTCACGAACATTTGTTTAGCGGATGAAATCAATCGTGCGCCTGCCAAAGTACAATCGGCATTGCTTGAAGCCATGGCTGAAAAACAAGTCACCATTGGCGAGCAGTCCTACAAACTAGAAGCGCCGTTCTTGGTATTGGCAACACAAAACCCATTGGAACAAGAAGGTACGTATCCGCTGCCGGAAGCCCAAATGGATCGTTTCATGTTTAAGATCAATGTGAAATACCCAACCAAAGGTGACGAATTAGAAATTCTGAATCGCATGGGCAAAAATGATAAACCAAAAATCAATTCTGTTATCACAAAAGAAGATTTACTGCGCGCCAGTGAAAAGGCCGATCAAATATACGTAGATCAAAAAATTAAAAACTACATTGTTGATATTGTCATGGCTTCGCGCGAACCGTCTCGATATGGACTAAGCAAGATTGCGAATTTAATTAACGTTGGAGCGTCGCCACGTGCGACGATCAGTTTGCTTCGCGCGGCTAAAGCGCACGCGTTTTTAAAAGCACGCGGGTATGTGACGGCCGAAGATATCAAAGCGATCGCGTATCACGTTCTACGTCATCGTTTGATTCTGACTTATGAGGCCGAAGCGGAAAATATCAGAACGGATGATATCATCAAAGACATCTTAGCCCAAATTGAAGTTCCAGCATGATTCCAAAAGAGATACTCAAGAAAGTTAAACTGATTGAAATCCAGACTAAAAAAATGGTGAACAACATTTTTTCAGGCGAGTATCATACGCACTTTAAAGGCCAGGGCATGACATTTTCTGATTTCAGAGAATACGTGCCCGGCGATGACGTGCGATCCATCTCTTGGCCATTAACTGCTCGTACGGGAAAAACGTTCGTGAAGACTTACGAAGAAGAACGGGAATTGTCTGTAATTTTGGCGGTGGACATCAGTGCCTCAACCGATTTTGGTTCTGGCAAATACGTCAAGGGCGAAGTGATCGTGTACTTGTCGGCACTATTGGCGTACGCAACGGAAAAGAACAAAGATAAAGTCGGATTGATTTTATTTTCTGATCGAGTCGAACATTTTGTGCCACCGAAAAAAGGCCGCGGTCATATGCAACGCTTGCTACGTGATTTATTATATTATAAACCGGTGGGCAGAAAAACAAATTTGTCTTCGACCGCAGCGTTCTTGCAGGGGTATTTAAAGAAACGCGCGACTGTGTTTTTTATGAGCGATTTTTTCGATCAAAACTATGAACAGAGTTTAAGATTGCTAGCTAAAAAACATGAAGTCATCGCCTGCGTCGTGAATGATCCCGTGGAAGAAAATTTTCCGGATTTGGGTTTGATTGAATTTGAAGATGCAGAGACGGGTGAACGTATGTTGCTGGACACAACGTCCGTGTTCACGAAAGAAAAAGTAAAACGTAATTTTTATTTTCAAAATGAAGCGCGCGATAAAATGTTAAAAAAATCGCAGGTCGACAAAATAGTGATTTCGACTCAAGGGGATTTTGTTCAGCCCTTGATAGCGTATTTTAAAAGAAAGAAATAATGGATTTAAACTGTACGTACGAATTTCTTAACAATCAGCCAAAGCTAACTGTGGGACAGTTATTCCAAGCCCATTGTCAATTGCCGGCGGGCGTGACGGTTGACTTGGCGAAATTGAAACTCAAACCGATGCCCGCGCCTGCGGACGCGGCTAAAGGTGCCGAGGCAACTAAAAACTATGATATCGTTTTTGTTAAGGCCGCCCAAGGTGGAGAACAACTAGGTTTGATGCTGACGTCGTACACCGTGGGGGCCAAAGATATTCCATCCGTTACATTCACGGATGACACCCAAGATTACGTTCTTGTATCGCCGATTAAATTTGAAGTGACGTCGATTCTAAAACCCGATGAAAAACAGGAAATGTTTGGGCCAATTTCAGGACTAGGTGTTGTGATTCCGCTGTTCTATTGGCTATTGCTGGCTGCGATTGTGCTTGCCATGATTACTTCGGCTCTGGTGTCCTTACGTTCGCGAATGAAACGTCGTAAATTGTTGGCGCGTTTAGAATCATTGGAAGACGGCACCCAACCACTCCCACAATTTTTCACAACCTATCGAAAACTTCAGCGCGAAAATGCTGTGTTCAGCGCGCGCAGTAATATCGACGTTGAAGCAGCAACTGACGTGATACAAAATCCGGACGAATTATTAAAACTAGTTAAGACCGTTGAATCCTCGATGAGGACATACTTAGCACGTGCATTTAAAATCACTATGTTCGAGCAGTCGTGGAAGAAAATCACTGCGGAATTGGAAAAAAATCATGACATTCTATATTCCGCACTGGGTGCTGAATTGGTCGAACTATCCAGTGAATTTCAAAAAGTTGGAATTGGCAAAAATAAGCTAGAGCCTAAAGATGCTTTGTTGATCTCGGAAAAATCCCGCAAATGGGTAGAACGGGCGGATCAGTTGCAAGCTGCGATCAAAGCCAAAGACAGTCAGTTGATTAAACGTTTACGAGGAGCCAAGTAATGCAGTGGAAAGACCCCGCTTACCTATGGCTGTTAATCCCGTTAATCGCTGCGATGGTGTGGACGTTTTTAAAACAGAAAGAAAAAAATAGTTCGTTTAAATTTTCGACGGTGACGATCTTAAGAACCGGTATGAAAAGTATGAAAGTATTATTCAGCAGCCTGCCGTTCTTTTTAAAAATCGCAAGTTTAGTGTTTGTTATTATCGCGCTATGTCGTCCACAAACGGCCGATACGAAAATCAAAACAAATGTTGAAGGTATCGACATCGTTATCGCATTCGATATTTCAGACAGTATGTTGATCGAAGATATGAAACCTTTGAATCGTCTAGAGGCGGCCAAAGAACGTATTCAAGAATTTGTTAAAAACAGAACAACAGATAAAATCGGTATCGTTATCTTTGCCGGTGAAGCGTTCACGTTGGTTCCGCCAACGTTAGATTACGAATTAATCCTATCACGCATCGGCGAAATCACAACAGCGCAAGACGCCCGCATCAAAGAAGGTACGGCTTTGGGTGTTGGTCTTGCCAATGCCGTGAGTCGCTTGAAAGACTCACAAGCGAAAACGCGAGTCGTAATTTTCATGACCGACGGGGAAAACAACAGTGGTACGATCGATCCAGAAACGGGGCTTGAATTAGCGAAGGGATATGGAATTAAAATCTATTCGATCGGTTTGGGCAAAGACGGACCGACTCGTATTCCTATCTACGTAAAAGATTTCATGGGTAACAAAGTTAAAACGTATCAGCCGTTTGAATCGACCGTGAATGAAGAATTACTTTCTAAAATGGCTTCGGAAACGGGCGGTAAATATTTCCGTGCCTCTAAAGAAGACTCCCTTAAAGGCGTATTCGATGAAATCAATAAATTAGAAAAAACTAAAACAGATGTGAATAAATACACCAAATACACCGAGCAATTTCCGACCTACCTGTTAATCGCCGTCGTATTGTATTTGTTAGCATGGTTGTTGCAGTCAACGTGGTTAAGGAGGGTTCCGTAATGTTTCGGTTTGAATCCCCAGGCGCGTTTTACTTAGTTGTCGTTGCGATCGTGTTTTACATTATCGCGGTTATTATGCATAAAACGACGCAAAGAAAATTAAAACAAGTTTTCAATGCTGTGATGGTCAGTCAGATCCTGGCTACATTTGACTATCGCAAACGTAAATGGAAATGGTTCCTGCAATTTACGGCTTTAGTATTTATGGCTATCGCGTTAGCTCGCCCTCAATTGGGACAGAACCAAGCCGTTGTTAGATCCGAAGGTTTTGAAATTATCCTAGCTGTCGACGTGTCGGACAGTATGATGGCTGAAGATTTACGTCCGTCGCGTTTAGATCAAGCAAAATTAGAATTAGCCAAATTAGTTGATCTAATGCCGGGAAACAAAGTCGGCGTGATTGCATTTGCGGGATCATCGGCTTTGATGTCGCCGTTAACCAATGATATGGGTGCAATCAAAATGTACTTGGATTCGTTAACAACGACATTGATTTCAAATCAAGGAACTAACATAGAATCAGCGATTCGTCACGCGATGGACGTGTTTGATCGCGGTGGTGTCACTGCCGATAGCAGCACCAAAGTGACTCGTGTTATCTTGATTGCCTCCGACGGGGAAGATCACGAAGACGGCGCGATCAAAGCTGTCGAAGATGCTGTTCAGAAAAACATTCGTGTGTTTTCTATTGCCTATGGTACGGAAAAAGGCGGAACCATTCCTAAACGTGATCAGTTCGGCTATTTAAAAGGTTACCGAACGGATCGCCAAGGCCAAACAATTTTGACTCAAGTTAAAGGCGATTTCTTGAAATCCATAGCACAAAAGGGCAAAGGATCGTTTTATTTTTCAGTGTTTGGCGGCAATCACATTCAAAGTCTAGTGGATGATTTCCGTGATTTTGAAAAATCACAGTTTGAATCCACTGTGGTAACAGACTATGAAGAGCGTTTCCAAATATTCTTGTTGATTGCATTTATCTTTGGACTAATCGAATTGATTTTGGGTGAGCGTAAAATTCAGGCGCCAAAATGGAAGGGACGTTATGTTGATTCAACGAAATAACGGACTGATTCTATCGATCGTGACGGCAGTGCTGATGGCTGGCTGTCAATTCACAGACCTACGTGCGATTTATTATAACAATCAAACATCGAAAAAAATTAAAGAAAAATCCATGGATGAAAATCAAGCCGGCTATTTAAAGGCGCTTGAGATCGAGCCATTGCTGCCCGCTGTCCATTCAAACTTGGGCTCTACGTACGATGTGTTAAAGGATCCCGAGCGCGCAATGAAATTGTATAAAAACGCAGAAGATTTTTCCAAAACCGAAATCGAAAATTTGGAAAAACAGCCAATCCATGCGCAATGGGAACGATCAGCCTTATACACGACCTTGTTTGCTTCGTTATTTAATCAAGGTCAGTTGCTAGCGCGTGAAAATAAAATTGATGAGGCTTTGAAGAAATACCAAGATGCATTGGCATTAAACCCAACCTCAATCGAAGTTAAAACTAATATCGAATTACTTATGCAGCAAAAACAAGGCGGCGGTCAGGGTGAAGGCGATAACAAAGACAACAAAGACGAAAATAAAGATAAAGACGGCAAAGGTAAAGGCAAGGGCGATTCCAAAGACGACGATAAAGATCAAGATAAACAAGGCGACAAACCCAAAGACTATACTGGCAGCCCAAAATATAAACCCCGCGATTTTAAAGGCGAATTAACCAAAGAAAATGTATCTAAAATCTTTGGCGAAATTTCGCAGCAAGAGAAGAAAATGAGAGCCCAGTTTTCAAAACAGAATCAGACCAAGGAATCACCACGTGACAAAGATTGGTAATTTAATAGTCTTATTATTTATTTTTGCGGCCTCGGTAGTGAACGCGCAGATCGTCGTTCAAGCCGAATTATTATCCGACAAGATCGGTGTGGGGCAATTTGTAAACTTGGAACTGCGGATCAGTTCACAAGGTGAAGTTCAAATCGAAGAACCGGTGCCGCCACAATTTGACGGCCTAGCTGTACGTAGCACCAATCAAAGCACGCAGATCTCTACGCGCATGCAGTCGGGCGCCAACGGAATGGAATACAACACGCAGAAAACAACGACATTTACATACCGCCTGCAAGCAACCGCGGCAGGTCGAAAAACAATCAAACCATTTGTCGTCAATGTAAATGGCAAAGAATATAGAACAGAAAGTATACCGATAAACATTGCGGCAAAACCGGTACAACAACCTCATTCCGATCCGACGGAAAGTATGTTCGGTGGTGGCGAGGATGACCCATTTGCACAAATGGATAAATTAGAAGAAGAAATGTTCAAACAGCTGATGCATGGGCGAAATCTTCCACCGCAGCAAGGAGGCCCGCAAGGTGATCCTCAGGAAGATCAAAATCCGGCGCTATTGAAAGAACCGGCCTACCGATCGACACCGACAAATAATAACGAAGCGTTCTTTATCCAAGTCGAAGTCGATAAAACTGAAGTTTATGAAGGTGAGCAAATCGTTGTTAGTTGGTACCTGGTGACTCGCGGCCAACTAGAAAGCTTAGACCGCACAAAATTCCCAGATCTGAAAGGATTCTGGAAAGAAATTATCGAAGAAGTCCCGGCGATTCAGTTCTACCAAGAAGTCATCAACGGCGTTCCATTTAAGAAGGCCTTGTTAGCACGACACGCCTTGTTCCCGTTAAAAGCGGGGGACACGGTGATCGATGAATTTAAAATAAAATCTAAAGTGCGTTTGCCGAATCAGAACTTTGGATTTAATTTGGGTAAAGTGTATGAATACACGAAATCGTCACAGCGTGTGAAAATTAAAGTTAAACCCCTGCCGACGGAAGGTCGTCCTGCATCGTTCAGCGGAGCGGTTGGTAAATTTAAAATCAGTTCACAAATTGAAGGCAGTCAGCCAATTGCAAATCAGCCCATGAAATTCAAACTGAAATTCGAAGGCTTTGGGAATGCCAAAGGCATTGAATTACCTGCGATTCAGTGGCCCGAAGGCATCGAAGTTTTTGAAGTTCGTAACGAAGCCAAGTTTTTCAAAAACGGACAAAGCTATAAAGAATTTGAAATTATATTGATCCCACGCAAAGACGGCAAGATGGTTTTGCCGGCGATCGAAATGGGCTATTTCAATCCTGAAACAGGTAAATACGATGTGGCTCATTCGGCGGAAATTCCTATCGAAGTTTTACCGGGAGATAAAGCCAGCGTAACGGATTCGTATAAAACAAAATCGGGTGCAGCAGCGCCAGCCGTTAGCCCTTTGACTCTGCCGTCTGTTATTACAGATGTCGATTCCTACAATCGATCACCTATGCAAAATCGAATGCTATTGTGGTTTGTCGTATTTGGTTTGATCCTGATTGCCATGGTAGCGTACGCATCGCTGGCCTTCGGATGGCGCCAAATGAGTCGTGACTTGAAAAAAGAATTAGCGAAAAAAATTGCTAAGGTAGAGAAGAAAATGGGCGCCAAGATGGACAAAGATACATTCATCGAAATTACGAACATTTTCTATTTTGTTTTGGGTGAACTAGCGGGCGAAGGCGGCGGGTCGCTGGAAATTCGTAAACTACTGGATAAAATGCCAACGAATATTCGCCGTGATTACGAAAAAGACATTCTGGTTTTGTTCGAATTCTTCCAGACCTTGTCGTTTGCTCCGGATGAATTAATTGAAAAACTAAAGAACCCGACTGATATAAAAAATAATTTCGAGAAGATGAAGATCGTTCTCAATAAATGTTTGGAAAAATAAATGAAATTACTAGCCGTCGTTCTAATGGCTATCTCTGCTCAGGCTGAGGTAGTCGAACTTTCATTTCCAAAGGATTTGAAAAAATATAAATTTGAAAATGTGTATGAGAATCCTAAATTGAAAGGTCAGCTATCAACCTGGCGTCGTTTAGAAATCGACAAGAAATACAAGGACTGTGTGACCAAGGGGCCGACGTTATTTTCTAAAAATAAAACCATCGACGGCTGGATTATCAGTGTCTGGTCAAACTGTGTATTTAAAAGCATAGATGAAAAATTTGATCCCAAAGTCGTTCAAACATTTCTAGATAATATTAAACAGCATCACGCTCGGATTTTGAATGGTCCTTGGCGCGGTGCCATCATTTCACAGACTCAGAAAATTGTCAGCCTGGCTGCCGCCGCCATTGAGAAAGATCCCAAGAAATCAGCTAAACTGAAATCTAAATTGCTTAGCTTTCTAGAAATCGATGAAGTTTATCATAGCATGGATATCAAACGCTGGTATCAAGCTCAGCTGGATCTAAAGCAACCCACAATGACGATGGCGTCACGAAGCAGAATAATATTCGATTCTGCGCCAGCTGAGGATACCAGCGGTTTCAAAAAGGTAATAGGATTGGAAGAGGCAGCCGCGGTCGTTGATCTTGGAAAAACAATTGTTCAGATAGAACCTGTTTTTGATTCCATGAAATCCATTTATCGCAAAATGGATTACAAAAAAATTACGGAACTTGGACCGCGCTTAGAAAGCTATTTTAAACACTCGGAACTGTATCGCGATTATGCGATGATGCTGGGTCGATCGTTCGAATTCACAGGGGAATACGGCAAGTCTTTAGATTATTTTAAAATCATATTGAATTTTTACGCAGAAAGTGTGGACTACGAAGAGGCCTTATTCCGCGCCGGACTGGTGTGCTTGCGTAAAGGTGACCATACGGATGCCCAAAAGTATTTTCAGCGTCTGGTGCAGCTGGATCGCGATAAATATGACATCACTGGCCGCTACTGGTGGCTACGTACATTGCAATATAACAAAGATCCTCGTGAAATTGACGAGAAAACAAAATTCGCAAATGATTTTCCATTTTCCTATTATGGTTTGCGTATCAAAGCCGAGCTCAATGGTGGCAAGTTAAAATCCTCAAAGGGCGGCGATATGTCGCCGATCTCGTGGACCCTAACGGGAAAGTCTGCCGAAATTTGGAACCGATTTATTAAACTCAGTGAACTGGGTTGGGTACTGGAAGCGCAAACAGAAATGCAGAACTTTTCTTGGCCAACAAATCCACTGAAAGTATTTTATCTTTCGATGGTTTTATCGCGTGCCGATCTGCATCCCTTAACGGTCAAGAGCGTGACGCCATTGTTAGAATCGTATAACGAAGTCCGATCCATCGATGCGATCAAAGAAATCTATCCGAAAACCTATTTAAATTTGATCATAAAAGAAAAAGAAAAATGCCCGTTACATGAAAATATTATTTTAAGTCTGATCCGTCAGGAAAGTTCGTTTGGGTTAAAAGCATTGTCGACTTCGCAGGCAGCAGGACTGATGCAAATGATTCAACCAACGGCAATGGAAGTCGCCGATCGATTAAAAATGAAAATCGATTTCCCTGAAGATCTGTATCGCCCGGAAATTAATATCCCTATGGGGGTGTTTTACATTCACCAAGTGGTGAAAGACATGAACTACAACATCCCATTGGCCCTGGCGGGTTACAACGCGGGACCGCATAAAATCAAAACTTTTATCAATCAGCGAGACATAACAAAGAAAATCTTTGAAACCATACAGGACAACGATTATCCAGGGATGGAAGATTTGTGGATTGACGAACTGCCTTGGGCTGAAACCACGGGCTATGTTAAATCTATACTGCGTAATGCACTGATTTATGAACTGATCGCCAAAGGGGAGTTCCAATATAGACCCGACTTCTGGCGAGATTTTATCTTAAAATAATCGTGGTAATAAATCTGACTAAATAAAGTAATTCACGCGTTGAAATGAGCCTGATTTTTGTTAATCTAAATTTCAACAAAGGATACATATTATATGCAAAGATGGACCCGCAAACTCAGCGTACTGCTTTTGAGTATAGCATTTTTATCTAGCTGTGCTCATACTTCGAACAAAGCAGAAAACAACGCTATTCCGACAGATCCTACTAATGGTCCAGCTACGGCCACTACAAATGTGACCGGTGATGGTAATGCACCGGCCCCGACATTAGATTCATTCCATTTGCAGGAAGATAAACCATCTAATGATAAAGTATCTGAATTTGATGAAATCCCAAGCGAAGTGAACCCATTAGTTGAAAAATGGATTGGTTATTTTCAAGGAAAAGGCCGTGGCCACATGGAACGCTATTTAGCGCGATCGGCTCGCTATGAAAAACTAATGAAGAAAGTTTTGCGCGACAATAAATTACCAGAGGATTTATTCTACATTGCTTTGATCGAATCTGGTTTTAGCGCGCGTGCGACTAGTCATGCCGCGGCTGTTGGTTACTGGCAGTTTATCCGAGGAACGGGTAAACGTTATGGTCTAGAGATCAATAAATTTGTCGATGAACGTCGCGATCCTGAAATTGCAACTCAAGCCGCAGCTGATTATTTCAAAGCTTTGTATTCTATGTTTGGCTCATGGTATTTATCAATGGCATCCTACAACGTAGGCGAGGGCAAAGTTAAACGTGAAGTGAATCGCCTGGACACTCGTGATTTCTGGGAAATCGCTAAAAAGAAACGTTTACCTCGCGAAACTGTGAACTACATTCCGAAATACTTAGCTGCACGTTTGATCGCTAAAGATCCAGATAAATACGGTTTCGGTGAAATCGATTATTTACCACCGATTGAATTCGATACTGTAAAATTGACGGAGCCTTTGAATTTAAGAATCATGTCTGAAAAAATGAGCTTAAACTACGAAGACTTCAAAGCCTTGAACCCAAAATTTAAAGGCGAAATAGCTACGCTATCAAATAATGTTCTGACTTTACGTATTCCCGTCGGAACCACAGACGCCGCAAAATTAGCAGCGAATGAAAGTAAAGTCGATAAAGTGGAATTCGTGGCCGATGCCGGAGATACACAAGAATACCGTATCCGTCGTGGTGATTCGTTATACACGATCGCGCGTAAGTTTCGCACAACTGTCGCTTACTTACGTGATCTAAACGACATCCCAAGAAAGAAACGTTTGAAAGTAGGATCGCGAATTTCTGTTCCTGATCGCACGTCGCGTATTTCTAAAGTCAATTATAAAACTCAGGCACCAGTCACAGCGACAACAAGCCCAGCCGATAGCAAAGCGTCGGTAGCAGCGGTTTCTGGCGCAGATAAAGAAAAAACAGAAGCTTCGGTTCCGCAAACAACAGCAGTAGTACAGGATGGCATTTCTAAGTTCTACATTGTGCAATCGGGTGATTCATTGTTTAGCATCGCGATGAAATACAACACGACAGTTGACAGTTTGAAAAAGTTAAATTCAATTCGTCGTGGCCGTGTTTTAAAAGTAGGTGCAAAAATCCGACTGCCTGCTGATGTTTCTGATAACAAAGATGATCAAACAAACAAGAAGAATCAGAATTCACAAGATTCAACACAAAAGAAAATCAACAAAGGCAAACGCCAAACGGCGATTGCTAGAAATATGTCAACTCAACGATCTGTCGCTGCGACTAAAGGCAGAGTGGCTAAGAAAGTCGCGAAGAAAACATACCACATCGTTCGACGTGGCGAAAATTTAGAAAAAATTGCGGATAGATATGCAATTGATATCGCGGATATCAAATCTAAAAATAAAATTAAAAATTCGTCTAAGATACTTGTGGGTCAACGAATCATGATTCCTACGGTAAACTAAATAAGTTTGTGCTTATAAAGCATCAAGTTAACGCATCTCTGTGAGAGATTGCATTTTGAATATCAAGGTTTGATTTTTACTTTAGAATTGGTGTCGAAAGTCCTTAGAAAATCTGCACCAATCGGTAGATATCGAAATAGCCCACCTGACCACTGCAGATTGGTTCAGAACATCTTGTTGGTTAAAAATGACAGTCACTTGAGGATGTCGCGGTCTCGTAGAGGGACACTTTATTTACCTTTTGGAAATTTTTGGCTAGCGAGATGTAATTGTTTTATTTCAATTTCTAGAAACAAGACGCTGAATCATCAATCGCACCAAATAGATCGCGCCTGATGATGTCAATAGTGTGACCAGAATAAAAACGTATTCAAATAGAAATCCTTGAGCAAAAGCTGTGGTTAATTCAAATCTTGGGATATACTTCGTGATAGCGGTAATAAGAGGAACCAGTGCAAACGTCACTACGATCGGGATATAAGACTCAGAAAAAAAGACGAGGGGAAACATCACTAAAAATGCGATAAGAAACTTTTCAGCAAAAGGAATGGGTATCGAGTACACAATCTTATTAAGCCAATCTGGAAAATTCGTGTTTTTGCAGAACGTGGTCAAGCAGGGTTGCCAAAAAGTCAGTCCGGCGTAAATGGACAGGGTGAATGTAACCAGAAAAATTTCTTTTGTATTCATAGAATGAATGTTAGTGAGTCCGAACTGTTTTGGCAACTGTGACTCTGTACGAATCAATTTAGAACCTAGAAATATGAATTGTGGTAAGAGATGGGGCTGATACTTTATTTTTACGCCGACAATGGATGGCTAAATACAAAAAAGCTAGAAGTCATCCTCAATGATGTTCTTCTAGCTAAGGGGAATGAAACCAATCCATGAATATATTTGAAATTTTCCTTCCATTTGACACCTCGAATTTCCCTCGGGTACTTACCTTTGGTAGCTGGCAGACAAGGCTTTTACACCGTAGTCCCTCTAGCTTTGCGTCCCTCGCTTTCGCGAAGTTTGCCTTGGGCAAAGAAAGGATAAACTAACGTTTATCAACCTTTAGGAAACCTCCTTTGAAAAGTTAGTGGTTGCACAGTCTCCATCTGCATTTCTTCCAACTTCCGTGCTGGATATGATCTAAGTCTAGTTTGAACTGATGAAAATATCCAGTGAAATCAATAGTTTGTATCAAATTGATAACTTTGTTGATAGTCGTATAGTTGGTAGACAGTTTTTCGTTTCGGGTTGAAACGTTTTTGAATCAAATCGATTTATTTGCCAAACCAGACGAACAGCGACCTTCTCTATCGGCCAATATGGGGACGCCATCCGACGTTACTAAGTTAGTGCCAGTCACTGGCTGAGGAGTTAAATCATCTTGGACAGGTGGTATTAGGCCGCTTGGGGCTGTTTACGTAATTTTTGTACCGTAATTACAGCTAAGAAACAGATCAAGCCAACAACGACACCGACGATACCATCGAACAAAATACCAACGGCTGTGTTCGTAACCACTTGTTCTGATAAATGGTGAATCCACGGCAAACCATGGCTGAAGATACCGCCGCCAACAAGGAACATCGCTGCCGTTCCGGCCACAGATAAAAACTTCATCAGGATGGGTGCAAATTTTAACATGCTGGTGCCCAAAAGTTTTTTAAATCCAGATGTGTTTGCGTTCGTCACCAAATGCAAACCAATATCATCGATTTTTACGATGAATGCGACAAGTCCATAGACTCCAAAAGTCATAGCTAGCGCAATGCCAGTCAGGACAGCGGCTTTTACACCGATTGAGGATTCTTGAACTGTTCCTAAAGTAATTGCGATAATTTCGGCAGATAAAATAAAATCAGTGCGAACAGCACCAGTGATTTTTTCTTTTTCAATTTCGATTAATTTTTCAGGAGTCAGATTCAGATGTTCTTTGTGTTGTTCTGTATGTTTCTGCTGATCTTCTTTTGAGTGAAACAACACATGCCAGACTTTTTCAAATCCTTCGAAACATAAATACGCACCACCGATCATTAATAGTGGAGTCACTAATGATGGCATTAAAAGACTAATAGCTAGCGCGGCTGGAACTAAAATAGCTTTATTCAGTAATGAGCCTTTGCAGACCGCCCACACGATGGGTAATTCACGTTCGGCGCGAACGCCAATCACTTGCTGAGCATTTAGGGCTAAATCATCACCCAAGACTCCCGATGTTTTTTTAGCGGCTACTTTGGTCAATACAGAAACGTCATCCAGAACGGTTGCAATATCATCTAATAACATCAGAAAACTTGAAGCCATAAACACCCTTTGTTAATACCAATCATAGTGTAGTGAATGTTGTAGCTTCAAGATAATTTCGCTGGTCGACAAGTTGCTTTATGGTGCCGTTCTTGATTTAGCACGCTCTTCTTTGAAGACATTTAGTATAGTTTCAACCAAATCAAATGGTCGTTCGCTAGGCAGAAAGTGACCGGCTTCAACGCCCGTTTCTTTATCGGTTGAAAATTCGATAATGGGTCCGCCAACCTCATCGACTATAGTTTTTGATCCAGCTTTGTTAATTAGCTTATCCGAATCACCAAAAACCATCATAGTCTTGTTTTTAACTTCGTCCGACAAATGTGAAATTTGATAACGAGCTTTAGGATTCACTAAACCAAATCCATTGTCATAGTCGCGTAACGCCATATCCCGATTGTAAAGAGAAGTGTTGTCGTACCCATGCTGGCTAGTGTCTGATCCTTTCAAACCATCCGCTATTTGTATTGTTGCTAAGGATAAGAACATTCGGGTTACTTCTTCGGAAAGCTCAATCCCCACTTCTTGTTTTGATTTAGCGGCTTGATGGTTGGTTACGGAGTTGAGAAGAATAGGGTCTGAGATTTTATTAGTTTGTCTACGTAAAATATTACGCATTTGATTTGCAAAATATTCTGTAAATTGGCCCAAGCCAGGAATAAAAAAGAATGGATTGTAGATTTGCTTGTCAACGATTTCATCGACTTTCCAAGTATCATAACCATTCGAAGAAATGTGTTTAATTAATTGTTTATCAAATTGTCCAGTGGCCAGTGCTAAAGACGACACCGCAAAACCTCGAGAGTGTCCCAATAAAATAAACTTTTCGCCTTTAGGTATTTCGAGTCGTAATACTTCCGCCAGCGCCAATCCGTCTTCAACCGGGCTTGGAGCTTTTAACGCGCGACCGCGGTTCTTCAGTGTATGCATTAGAGTGTGACCGGCATTGGCGCCATCCATTGCAACCACTCGGAAACCCATGGCTACTAGAAGACGAGTCATCGAAGCAAAGTAAATAGCAGATTCAGCAAAACCGTGTTGTAAGACGATGGTCGTTTTGTATTTTCCATTAGTAGGCTGAAGGACGTGATAGCTAGTTGTATATTTAGTTCCGTCGATTGTTTTTCGCTCGAACGTTTTTTCAGTGTATTGGTAAGGAACCGAATCGTTATTTTCAATCATTGTTTTCCAGCGCGATGGAACTGCGATTTCACTTCTATCTGAAAAAAATTTAGGTAAGCTCCACGCATCTCTACGTAGGCGCTGAGTTTTTGTTGGTAACACTTGCAGATACGTTTTATCGTAGAATCCCAAACAGGCGTCTGCAGGTGCGCTCATAGCTGAATAACTAATAGTCAATGCAAGAACAACAAGTAGATATGTAGTTTTAACGTGGATTTTCATAGTGATATTCTAAATTACAAGATTGGGTCCAATGCGCCACCCGCAAATCGTTGTGTAGTGTGGATAAAATAGCTATGGAGGTACTGAAAGTATTGAAAACATTGAGTTTTTGCTACTAGATGACGAAAAAGGCCGACGCTGGGACAATCAAAGTTTTTACTCTTTTCCTTGCTGGCAGCGGATTGTAGGGATTGTGTTTGGATTCTGTTTAAGTTCTATTCTTGTATAGTCTTTGTAAACGAATTTAACCATGTCGACCATTGTTCCTGATTTTTCCAGTAAATATATAATGAATGTTGCCAGAAACCTTTCTTTGGGCCGGAACGTGTTACTAACCCTTGTTCCATGGGTTCATTCATATAAGAGATTGGCAGGAATGCAATGCCATAACCATCAATAACCGAGCGAACGACCGAGGAAATAAAATCCGATTCAATGATAGGACGATAGTTATTTTTAGGTAAGCTGCTTAAGTAGTCTTCGGTTTCGTCACGGAGAATTGTTTTTTTACCGGGAAGAATGATATTGTTTTCATTTGGTTTATGCACTTGGGATTGAAACATATTTACCGCCATACTGATTTCTTCAAACATCGACCAGTCTTGAAACTGCGGCATACGACGATCGGTGATTAGCAAATCAGCCAGCGATAAAATTTCTGATTCTTCTTCATTTAGAGAATTCACTCGAAACAGTTCTATTTTTAAGTGTGAATTTCTTTTTTTCTCTATTTGAAAAGCTGTTTCCAAAAACAACGATGGATCAACGGATGCCGCTACAGCGATTCGTAAATTTTTTGAAGTGTCTTTTTCGTTAAAGCGCGAAACGAGTTCATTCGTTCCTTGGAATAATCTGGCAGTCTGTGCGTACAGTCGTTGTCCGCGATCGGTAAGAACTACGTTGCGTCCTTTTTTTTCCAATAATTTAAATCCAAGTTGCTGCTCCAAAGTCTTGATTTGAATACTGAGCGAAGGCTGCGAGAGTCTTAAATGCTGGGCCGCTTTTGTTACACTGTTAAATCTAGCGACCTCGTAAAAGTAATATATGTGATTATAGTTAACCATTTTGTTTTAAACTACCCGAATGTAACATAGAAGTAAATATATTTAAAATTTAAATGATTAGTATAGAAATTATATATTTTATTTATGTATTAAAAAGGGGGATTCTAGGGTTACAGGAGGCAAAATGAAAATTCAAGTTCACTATAAAAATATAGCGATGTCCGAGTCTATAAACAATTTTATCAAAGGTGAGTTAGAATCGATGTTTGAAAAGTATCGTGCCCATAACCCATCTGTGGATGTGTATATAGAAAGCATCCGCGCGCGAATGGCTAATCGTCATCCTATTTTTTCATGTGAGTTTATATATAAAACCGGAAACGATCGATCGACTCAGAAAATTGTACGAGAAGGTCGCGACCTCTTTATGCTTATTAGCGATTCAATCTCTGTTGTTGAACAGCGAATGAGCGAACTGTCAGCACGAAAAGCCGATCACCGACGTTATCAACGTCGTGAGGCGCGAACTGCTGCTAGACTTTATTAAAATATCTTCACTGTAATCTGATCAACTCTCCTTTAAGCCCGTTTTGAAATATAAGCGGGCTTTTTTATGTTGCCCGTGGAACTTGACTGTGGAAGCATTTTCACTAGGAGTTCCCAGTGACATCGTTACCTACCTTTCCGCCTTTGGGGCCAATCAGTAAAAAACTGAATGCCAGCCAATTAAAATGGTCTGACTTTACGAAAGCTATTCCCTTTTCTTACACGGAAATACAAGAGGTGAAAGCTTGGGCTGTCTTCATGCGCGCAATGGTTTTGTGGGGCGCTTTTGTTTGGTGTGGTTTGACACTATTTTCAGTCTCTTCGTGGACTTGGTATCATTTCCTGATCGATGCGCTGATTTGCGTCGGCATTTTTTGTTGCTATGCCAACCTTTTTGTTTTGGCACATGACTGCGGTCATTTCTGTTTTTCAAAAAGTAAACTTGCTAATAAATTCGTCGGACATTTTATTTTAAGTGTTTTTCATATTGGGTTTCATAACTGGAAAATTGGTCATAACTTTCATCATGTCTATTCTCAAACGATCGGACGTGACACCACGTGGACTAAAGATAAAATGACCGTGGACGTGTTTAAAAACAGCGATGCCAAAACACAAAAAAGTTATCTAATTGGATACGCTACATTGATTGGAGTTCTAGTCGGATACTATTTTTCCTGTGTTAATTATTTTTTCTTTGTGCGTTATTATAAAATCATTCCCTTGGAAAAAGAACAAAAAAGACAACTGATGTTTTCTAGCTTTTTAGTATTGGTATTTAGTTTGGGTCACCTATATTTGTTTTACCGAATAGGTGGGATTGCATTTTATTTTAATTTTCACCTAGTTCCTTTGATGTTTGGTGCTGTTGCGGCAGTGGGTATTCCGTTGTTACAACATGCTCATAAAAACGGAGTTTATTTTGATAAAGAAAGCTGGACTCCGATGCGTGGTCAAATTTTAGGTACTTATAATTTCCGAATGCCTTATTTCTGGGAACGAGTATTCAATGATGTAAATTTACATGTGGGGCATCACATCAATCCCAAAGTTCCTTGGTATAACTTGCGTAAAGTTCACAATGAACTGAAAACAAAATTTCCGGATTATATTTTTGAATACGATCTGACATGGGACGCGATTAAAGGAATTTATGCGAATCCTTTGGCAGAATGGGATGCTGAGTTTAATCTATATAGATCAGTGCCTGTTCCTGAAAAAAAACTAATGATGTTTGTGATCCATTTTTGATTTAGGCAAAGATAGAGGCAAATCATAACTGACACTATTCCCCTTTTGTCCGAGGCGAGTCGCTTCAACTGTAAGAGAGCCTTTCTTCTTTAAATCAAATTTTTTACCTAAATCACAAATAAATACATCGCTTTCCGGATGGCATGCAATCGTGTTTACTAAGACTGCCGAGTTTTCAACAGTCGGGTTTTTCCATTCGATATCTAAAAGATAGATTTTTAATTTCGATTTTGAAATAGAAACGACTTCTGTATGAAATCCACCTGGCATTTTGATGTATCCACCGTGTGGTCCAAGTTTATCTTCCCCATGTGAGAAAGCATTTGACGTAAAAACTATGATGGCGGCAATTAATAAGCATTTGTTCATTCTGTGATATTAGCAGAATAAAACGATCTGGCATCAAAAGATTGTTTTTTCTGGACCAAAAACGTCACCCCTTAGACTAGATAAGTGTAATAACTTCTGTCTTATTTTTTTACACATTAAAATTCGGTAAAAGTAGTTTAGTATGGCCTTCAATCAAGACAGGAGATTTAGAATGAAAACACTTAACCTTACAAATTTAGCTAAATTGGCTCTTGGCCTTTTAGTAGTTCTATCGGTGGCGTGTGATAAAAAAGGTGGAGATTCGACTCCTGTTGGTGCTACGGCAAACTACGCTTACGTGAATGGATCATGCCACGATACTACGACCAATACAGCTGTCGCTGCCAACTTGTGTGCGAACGTGTTGATTAATGGTGCTTACAGATATGACGGTGCCACTTGTCGTGATACTGCTGGCAATGTAGTTACGACAACATTGTGCACTCAAGGTATATATACTACAGGTGTAAACAGTCAGTATCATTTGAATGGTGTTACTTGTGTTGATATCAACAACAACCCAGTCGCTCAAACTCTGTGCACACAAATGGGTGTGAACACTCAATATCAAATCTTGGGTGGAAATTGTATTTATACGTACACTGGTCAAGCGGTGTCTTATCAGTATTGCTCGGGAGTTGCTGGTTACAATCCAAATATGTGTAATGGTATCTTCTTGAAATACTTAGGCTATGGTATGACGTCATACTTATATTGCCAAGGTAGTAACTGTTCCGGTCAAACTCTAATCGAATACACTACTGGGATTCAAAAAGTTTGCCCGTAGTATTTAATTAGTTTCTAAATTTAAACATTGCTCTTTCCAAAAGCCTCCCAGAAAATATTCTTGGAGGCTTTTTTGTCTGAACATAGTCCAAATTTATTTCCTCGCATGTTTACTCCTTTAAACTTAGGATTCACAGAATTAAAAAACCGTGTCGTCATGGGTTCTATGCACACCGGTCTTGAAGAAGAAAAAAATGGTTTTCAGCGTATGGCTGATTACTATGCGGAACGAGCTCGTGGCGGGGTAGGTCTGATTTTGACGGGTGGTATTTCACCGAATCTATTTGGACGACTGACTCCGTTTTCTTCGCAGTTGACATATTTCTGGCAAGTGAAAAAGCATAAAATTGTAACGGATGCTGTTCATCGAGAGGGTGGAAAAATTGCGTTGCAGATTCTGCACGCCGGTCGCTACGCCTACCATCCCTTTTCAGTCGCACCCACGGGATTGAAAGCACCGATTTCACCATTTAAACCAAGGGCATTATCCTCGGGCGGCGTTGAACGCACGATCAAGGACTACGTCAATTGCGCGCGCCAGGCTAAAAAAGCTGGTTATGACGGTGTTGAAGTCATGGGTTCAGAAGGCTATTTAATCAACCAATTTATTTCTGCTAAGACAAACAAGCGCACCGATAGTTGGGGCGGCAGTTATGAAAATCGTATGCGGTTTCCTGTTGAAATCGTGAAACGTATTCGCGCTGAAGTCGGTACCAATTTTATTATTATCTATCGCCTGTCGCTGATGGATCTGGTGGACAACGGTAGTGACTGGACCGAAATTGTTCAGCTGGCCAAGGCGATTCAATCGGCTGGTGCGACAATTATCAACACTGGTATTGGATGGCATGAAGCCCGTATTCCGACGATTGCGACGATGGTTCCACGTGCGGCCTTTGCGTCAGTGACTGGACGTTTAAAAAAGGAAGTTTCAATTCCAGTTATTACATCGAACCGAATTAATACACCTAATAAATTAGAAGAAGTTTTGGAAGCGGGCTATGCGGATTTAGTTTCCATGGCGCGCCCACTGTTGGCAGATCCTGAATTCGTAGCGAAATCAAAGGCGGGCCAGGATGCTTTGATCAATACCTGCATTGGTTGTAACCAAGCATGCTTGGATCATATTTTTAAAAACAAAACGGCGACCTGTCTTGTAAACCCGCGTGCCTGCCACGAAAGTGAATTAAAACTGGAAAAAACAAATTCTCCATTGAAAATAGCAGTGGTCGGTGCTGGGCCAGCGGGACTATCGTTCGCTACCACCGCGGCTCAGCGTGGGCATCATGTCACTGTATTTGATTCTGCAAGTGAAATTGGTGGTCAATTTAATATGGCTAAAAAAATTCCTGGCAAGGAAGAATTTTACGAAACACTTCGATATTTTTCAAACATGATAAAAAAATATGGTGTGAATTTGGAGTTGAATACTCGTGTATCAGCCCAGGAATTGGTTTTGATGAAGTATGACCACGTTGTGGTTGCTACGGGAGTTAAACCACGTGTTCCGCAAATTCCTGGTATTGATCATCCTAAGGTTGTTTCCTATGTGGATGTTTTGTCGGGCAAAATCACTGTCGGTAAAACCGCGGCTGTCATCGGAGCTGGGGGTATCGGTTTTGACGTTGCAGAATTCTTGACGGAAAAAGATCACAGTCTAAGTGAGAATCCAAATGAGTTTGCCAGCTATTGGGGAATGGATTTCACGGTAAAAGCTCGCGGTGGCGTGACCGGTGTGGTTAGAAAAATTCCAACTCCGCCACGTCAGGTTGTTTTACTCCAACGTAAGGATGGAAAGCTGGGTGAAGGCCTTGGAAAAACAACAGGGTGGATTCACCGTACGATGTTAAAAGATAAAAGCGTTAAAATGTTGAGTTCCGTGAACTATGAGAAAATTGACGACCAAGGATTGCATATCCGCATTCGTGACAAAGCAGAAATTTTAAAAGTGGATCACGTTGTTATATGCGCAGGACAAGAATCTTTGCGTGAGTTGGAACAACCATTGGTTCAAGCGGGCGTGAAAGTCAGTGTGATTGGTGGTGCGGATATAGCTCAAGAATTAGATGCAAAGCGAGCTATCGACCAAGGATTCAGGCTAGCAATTAGAATTTAACCAGAGAACGGACTAGCGCATCCATCCTAGGCACGCCAGAATTTTAGAAATTATTTTTGCGGAGTATGGCAGACCGCTTCGATGTTGTGACCGTCGGGATCAGTTACAAAAGCACCATAGTAGTCTTGGTGGTAGTGAGGACGAGGGCCTGGGGCGCCATTGTCGGTGCCACCGTTTGCCAACGCCGCTTTGTAGAATTCATCAACTTGTTTGCGAGTTTCAGCGCGAATGGCAACATGGACATGTGGTTTTTGCGGTGAGCCTTCGCTAATCCAAAAATCAGGTTTGGGAGCGATTCCGTAGCCAAGGATCACTTTTCCTCCCGTGTATTCTTTGGGAACTTCCATCAGCATTTTATAGCCAAGCGGAGCCAAAGCGGCATCGTAAAATTTTCTGCTTTTAACGGGATCGCTAATCGCAACACCAGTGTGATCGATCATATTTAATCTCCTTGTTTGTTTATGTGTTTGGAAGTGGGATAAATTCAGTTTCGCCCGGAACTTGTGGAAATGACCGATCGGCCCAAGCACGTTTTGCAATTTCAATTTTTTCTTTTGAACTGGAAACCAAATTCCACCACATATAACGAGGGGTAGTAAATGGTTCGCCGCCGACGACAATGAAGTGGGTGCCTTTATCGACTGTTATATAAAGTTCAGAATCTTTTTCGTAGGCGAGCATTTGAAATTTTGCAATTTCATGAGTCGGTGTATGTGCTGAACCATCAATAATGTAAATAGCTAATTCGAATCCAGGAATTTTCAAATTAAAATCAAAATTATTTTTTGCGACGACGTCAGCAAAAATGGTTGGCGAGGTCGTTTTTACGGGTGATTGTAAGCCAAATCCAGAACCGACTACCAAAGATAATTTGTAATCACTAGTTTCCAGAGTCGGTATTTGATTTTTAGTGTAGTGCTGAAAATCAGGCTCGCAATCCTCTAAATCATCTGGAAGCGCAATCCAAAACTGCAAACCATGCAGCCGGCGTGCCTTTCCTTTTTCGCTGGCGTGTGCGCGTTCTGAATGGGAAATGCCTTTACCTGACGTCATCCAATTTACAGCGCCTGGGGTGATCTCGGCAGTGGTGCCTAAACTATCGTGATGAACAATGCGTCCTTCATATAAATACGTTAGTGTAGATAGACCAATATGTGGATGCGGGCGCACATCAGTGTTCTGATCGGGTGCTGTTGTAAGGGGACCCATGTGATCTAAAAAAGTAAATGGGCCAACCATGCGTTTTGTTCGATCGGGTAAAATGCGATGGATAGTAAGTCCACCACCTAGATCGTGTACTTTGCCATTTAGATGTATCATGCGATCAATCCTTCCCCGAATAAACTCACTGGAATTATTCTTGATTGAGGATGGAGAAAAGTAAATTAAAATTTATATCGGGCGTTTGAATCGTACTTCAAAACCGTCCGGTGTTGACACCATCGTGGTGAAGCGATTGAGAACTGGCTCCTTAGCTTGCGGCTAAGAAGCTAAATTCTATTGGAA
>TARA_B110001454_G_scaffold218580_1_pt1 | contig 63157 bp, 33 predicted proteins | sample TARA_B110001454 | Tara Oceans TARA_B110001454 (sample SAMEA4397004) | marine metagenome | biome: Polar Biome; feature: [MES] marine water layer (ENVO:01000295) within the mesopelagic zone...; material: water (ENVO:00002006), including particulate matter (ENVO:01000060) such... | reverse complement strand
AATAATCCAATAACTTCGAATTCTATCCAGCCCAACATAATATGTTCTAATGAACCACCATGTTCGCCTAAATTGAATACCCCTGAGTAGTGGCCATAAGCGAGCAAGAGTACAGAACCAAACCATGCTGCAATTGTCCTATGTATATACTCAGAGAGTATCAAAATAAATGAAAATATGAATATCCCTAATACAATTTGTTCTTGACTCATGGTTCGGCGAAATTAATTCTATCTAAATACTTGACTCTTGAAGGGACAAGAAATAATTAATAATAACAGGAATAATTAATTTCCTTTATACCAGAAAACTGCAATATTACCTCTTGAATGAACCAAAACAGAATTGGATTCCATAGATATATGATTTAATAAATCACTACGTTCGACGGAACCATTTACAAGGCCCTTGTTAAGCTTCATCTTAACCATTTTTCGCTTCAATAATTGTTGTTTTAACTCTTCAATAACTGATTCATTCACACCGAGTTTACCAATTCTCATTGTGATTTCTAAATTGCTATCTAAAGCATTTCTTTTTACTGCATTTGGTATATCCATATCCTAACATCCATTTTCATATCGGTCTGCGAATTTTATTATCACAACGCTCACAAGTAATAATTACTGATTTTTTCCTGATTCTAACTCGTGAATCATTACCAAACCTCATTACTGATTCACACGATTTACAAACAAAAATACGCGAAATTGATTGGTTATTTTGACCGTGTCTTTTACTCAACCTAAGTATATCTCTAGCTGCAACATCTCTAACTCTATGGGAATGAGTTTCGGGAGTAAGGATAATATCTGATAGTTCAGAAATTGCTTGCAAAGAGCGATTTTTTCGACGGTGTGCGTCTTTTGTTCTCTTTCTACCAGACATTAAAACCACATTAATTAAATTCGGTTAATTCAAAACCTTCCATCCATTCTTCTTGACAAATGCATCGCAATGTCATCTCCAACATCTTCTATTGATTGGTCGCCATTAATTCTAATCAATAGCCTTTGGCTTTCATACCATTTAGCAAGTGGTGATGTTTGTTCATGATATGCCGATAATCTTGTCCTAATAGTCGACTCATTGTCATCTTTTCTTTGTATGAGGCGTTTGGAAATAGATTTAGGTGCTGGATTAAATTTCGTATGATAAATAGCACCTGTATCAGGATCCATGCGCCTCCCTACTATTCTTTCAACTATTGATTCATCTGGTACTTCGATAGAAATTACTAGACGAACACGGGCGATCTTAGCAAGTTCTTCCGCTTGAGCAATGGTGCGCGGATAGCCATCAAAAAGAACACCGTCAGAAGCATCTTTTTCCTTGAGTCTCTCAGTAATAAGATCGATAATAACATCATCAGGGACTAATTCTCCAGCTTCCATAAAGACCTTAGCTGCTAAACCCAGTTCACTTCCTGAAGAGACTGATTGCCGAAGCATATCGCCTGTGGAAACTTGTGGTTTAGAGGTTAACTCGATAATCCGGGTGGCCTGAGTGCCCTTACCTGCACCAGGTGGACCGAACAATACTATCGAACCTATCATACATCTAGGGGGGAAAGGTCATAGTGATAAGTCAAACCCAAACTAAGGTTGGTTTTGTTCCCACCAGAGATGGCCATAAGATTGCCATTGTTCCATAGTCCAACCGTCAGGTAAACCACTCAAAGGCAGTGGCGCTGAACCCTCGGGAGAAATAGATATTTTACCAGGAGTTGAGGCGGCTATGGCAGACTGAATTTCATCTTCACTAACTCCGCCAGTAAGAATATCTCCAGCCCCTAAGGAGGTATCCAGTGCCGCAGTACGACGTTCATGTGAACTACCGGAAAGAAGAGCTGAGCCCTTTGGTATTAATTCTTCTTCAGGGGACATGGATTTTTGTGAATTATTCCTCATTTGAATACCTAAAACAGATATCCCCGCTAAAGCAAACAAAAATAGTAAGGCCAAAGTCCACGAAGGCAAACCTATTGATTCAAGAATGCCTGAAATTCCCCCTGAGTTTGTAACTCTTTCTTTACTTACTTGCAATATTAATTTAGAGTTAGTAACTTCTGTATCAGTTGGAAAATAATTAGTAGCGTTGGCAGATAATTCAAAACTGAAAAGACCAAAAGCAGTATTCGACTTAGCCTTAACTGATACTTCTATTAATTTAGATTCACCAGGTAATATATCCTCAACTAGAGATTCGCTCAGTTCAATATTCCAATCAGTAACTTCTGTGAGATTTATTGTAGCACCTGTAGCTACATTTCCTAAGTTAGTCACATTAACTTGGAAAATTGCAGTTTCACCAGAAGATACTTCATCAATGAAAATAATCTCAGATTCTAGAACTACCCAAATGGACGGAATTACTTCAACAATTAATTCAACGGTTTGGAAAGAAACTTCTCCAATAGGTGTTGTAAATTCAATGATTATAGAAACAGTTTGGTCTAATTCACCGACCAGAAGAACCCCCGGTAAATCGAGACCCACGGAAACATATGCTTCTCTATTCATATCCATTTCAAATGAATTACCTGAGAGGAAACCCCCTGCCCATTCAGTAGGTAAGCTACCCATCGTCAAAGAAATATCCAGAGGGACATTTCCTATATTGTGAAGTTTTACTAGTGCTACAGAGGACTTACCTAGAGCAACTTGTATCTTACCAGGACTTTCTATGTCGAGTGAGGCAAATTCCTCAATAACTAATTTTGTACCATTAATTCGAGTGTCTCCATTTTCAAGAGTTGTTCGAATTATAATTGTATTAGAATCACCCATATTTGATGAAAGAGGGACGACAGTGTTGATTATTATAGTGATACTGTCACCTGCTAAGACATCGACCACGATATCTTGATTTATCACCTCATTACTTCCTTCTATTAATTGGGTCTGCCAACTATTTTGTACTTTAACAGTATATTGACAGGCGACATTGCCTTTGTTAGTGATTATCAAATTAGTAGTCACCAAATCACCATTTAACACGGACCTATCTTCTGCAAGCCCCAGAGGGCCCAAAGACTCATCATTCTCTGAGAATATTTCAGTTGTAAAATCTCGACTCTCAAACACTTCAACAGAAGCATCATCAGTTAAGAATAAACTAGGATCATTGACTGAGTGAGTGATGCAGCTAACATCTTCCATTGTACCTGCTGAAGGAGAACCTAGAATGTCATTAGGGACTCTTACTCGGATAGGGACAGGAAGAAATTGAAGTCTTGAAAGTGGTTCTAAATTAAGAACTGAAGTGCCACTATCTCCTACCTTTATTATCCAATGATTTTCAGTTTCGCACGTAATTGTATACTGAGTAGGGCCATTACCTGTGTTCAGAATAGAGAGAGAGAATTGGGCAAAATTACCCGGTGTAGCACCTAACGAATCTGCACCCGCTACAACTGTAACCAAACCCTCTACACGCTCTACTACCGTCATTAATTGTAATGAATGATATACAGTAGGCGCATTCTTATCCCACAATGTCACTTGAGATACAAAGGTACCGGGTAGTGCATATATTGCATTCACAACATCTGCATCTACATCTGTAAATTCAAGAGATATTAACGTGCGGTCACCGGAGTCACCGGAAGGAGAGAGAGTCCATGGTCCTGATTCATTAAATAATTTCCACCATTCGTCATAGGGTGCCATAAGTAGGCCTCCATCGCCCAATAATTGTACGGGAGATGCGGATATATCGACAGTAATCTCAGATGTCCCCTCGTTTTTTAATTCAAGTTGAAAAACCACGGAACTAGACTCACTTGGATCTAAATTTCTTATTCGAGATTGGTCGACGTCAGAAGGGCTCAAAGGTAAGGAACCATCAGCTAATAGGGGAGTTAATCGGACACCTACTTGAGATACATAAACATCTATCTGTTGATTATTATTATTAATTCCAGACAATTCATCATTTAATTCAATTACTTCTGAATTAGAATCTAAAGTAATTTTAATTGTGTGTGTGCCCGTAGTTGAGAATATATGAGGGTATGAAAGAGAAGCCAGAGAACCTCCAGTAAGCGAAGTCTTTACTTGTTCGAGGATTACAGTATTATCAGTTATATCTTCAATTAATACTGAGTAACTGCCAGTAGGTCCTGCTGCCTGATTTTTCCATTGTGCTTCAATCAAAAATGTATCTCCTTGGAGGGGACTCTCAACAGAAGTCGTAAGAGTGTTAGGGAGGACAGTGAGATCTGGTTCTATCCTTTCACTTATATCCCCTGTTATGACTACTGCATAATCTTGGAGATAACCACCAGAATGACCTATTTCTATTGACCAAGTCCCAACTAAAGGTAAGTCTAATCTAACTCTCTCGACATTGTTTAGATTATCAGCAACAGCCCCAGAAGAGCCACCAGACCCGAAGCTAAAACCATTCATGAAGTTATTACCATAATAAGTCTCTCCACTAGGTGAAGTTACAATTAGGTCAAGATCATTTACTAATTTAGGTGCAGATTGGTTGGCGACTGCGGAACCTTCTCGATCATTCCAAACAAGTGTGACATCAAATCTAGAGTTTGAGTCTGATTCTATAGTATAAATAAAAGAATGACCTGGTTTTAACTCTCTAGAGTTGTCATATAGCAAATCTAAATTATTACCAGTTGATGTAGGGAATATACTGTTTGAAACATTCACTTGACCCCAACCTTCCATTGAATTTGGAATATCTGGAGCACCTAGGTCATCAGCGCCGTTGATTAGAAGAGCACGTATAAGGTCAGAACGCGGTTCAGCGATTGATGCAGTTTCGCGGAGGTGTTGACGAACCATAGTGGCCGCTCCAGCAGCTACTGCAGTAGACATTGATGAACCATTAAGAGTCATATAGAGAGGATTACCAGTATCACTATGGGTTGCCGAGGAACAGCTCTCTCCTTCTACAAATAGTGCTTCGTTAGCTTGTGCGGAACATATCATAACACCAGGAGCGACAAGATCAGGTTTAATACGGCCATCAAGAGTAGTGCCCTTAGAAGAATTTGGAGAAACAGACCCTGCTTCTTGACTACCATATGACCCAGTTGTTGAAGAACCGATAGTTAGGACATTTTTTGCCGTACCAGGTGGAGTTATGCTCTGATAACCATTGTCACCTAAATCTCCTGCTGAAAATAATACTAGAAAACTAGGTTGGCTGACTAGATAAGAGTCGGCAGATCTGGAATCAGAACTATATTCACCTACAAGATTAACATTACCCCAACTATTAGTCTGAATTCTTGCGCTTTGTTGATAGGAATGGGTAAACATCTCATAAAGAGAGCCCCAGCGTGCTAAGATACCGGAACTATCTGCCTCAAGCTGATAGAAATGAAATGATGCAGCAGGAACCATACCCTGCGTAAACGATGCACCGGAACCATCGCCAAGTAAAGTAGAGGTCACATGAGTACCGTGTCCACTATTTCTATCCTGATGTGAATTATCAGGACCATATTGATCATAAATCGCTCTTATGCGGCCATCAAAATCACCGTGATCGTCATCAAGACCGGTGTCAGAGATAGCCAATATTTCTCCAGAGCCGTTTAGAGTAATACTTGACAGATCTGAAGCAAGATTACCGCCAATTAATTGCTTTGCATTATCATTATGAATTGTAATTACAGATGAAGGGTTAATGCTGAGAATACGTCCATCCATCGCTAAAACAGGTATCCAGGAGGCATCTATACCCTTAACTTGGCATAAGAAGGCATCACATATGTTTCTTGATGTTGTATTTTCAGAAAGATTTTTGAGATCTGCTTCTAATTTAAATAACTCATCGGATCCTATATCAGATGCAGGTGTCAAATCCAAATCAACGACGATCCCACCTCTCCCTGAAAGGCTGACTAAATCTTGAGAAACTCGCCACGCGATTGGTAGTTCGCCAACCCATCGCACATATTCAGATTTATCCAATAGACCCTTAGAATCAGAGATTTCATCAACAGGTAACCGTACTATCAAAGCAGAGTCTGGAATATGGTCAACAATAGGAATCTTATGTAAATCTAATAATTCCATCAAACCAGTCAGATCCACACTATCCGACTGAATTATTGCTAAACCAGTACGATGTAGTGCTAATGAATCATACAAATTCTCAGGACCGAGGGGGAGGGGGTCAGTCAAGGGATCAAAATCACCGAAAGGAGAGTGTATTATGCCAGAAAATTTCTTAACCTCGTAAACGGATTCGACACCAGAAGTTAATTCACCCCAATTAGCCTCAGAAAGTTCCTCAAGAACTACAGGATCAAAATTATTAGAATCATCGTTTAACGCCACAACTACGCTGGACCAAGATGAAAAAATAAGTATCAAAAGTATCGGGAATACAGATTTCGCAGCACTCATATAACATCTGCGACATAAGGGGCCTTTTTGACCGTTAAGATTGAATGACTCGCAGAATGTACTTCAGATGCTTAAAGACCATAATATTCAGATATCGCTGAATCAGTTTTAGCTACGCTTGCTTTCCAATCTGTTTCCGTACCCATTAGTGCCCTTACGCAATCAACATTTTCAGGGATGACATCGCTCTCTTGGTGGATAGCTTGGAAATAGTATAATCTATTATCTACTAACTTGACACCATCTTCCCATACAAATATTTCATGTAAATCACCCCATTTCCTACCTATATCTCTGGCCATTTCCATAACTTCAGCAGTAGTTGGTATACGATCATCTTTTCCATTCATAACAATTACGCGTGGAGAATTTTTCCACATTTCGATTACCTTGTCAGTAGTCAGTCCGTGCCCCTCGGGTAAATCTGCAATAATGGAGTGGACATGCATCAGCGTAGTTGGTACCGCTACTGCTAGTGAATTTATTTCAATTTCGGGCTTAACTGTCATTATATCTGGCCCATGATGGCTAGGAATTTGGAGTACTGGTTTAATTGCATTAATAGGACCTTTTGTGGAGTTACCTGGGTCTGCCGCCCTTCGAATTAAGGTACACTCAACTTTTAGAGACCCACAATGATCAAAAAGAGGGATTAGCGTCCTTGAAAGGCCTGTCGTATTACATGACACTACGCGTGTTCCTTGCGCATTGAGATTCGCTGCATGATTAGCGCAAGAAGTATAAGAGATGCCCGTCAGAGAATGCTTTTCGCCGCCTTGGAATATATATTTTACATCTGCTGATATATACTTTGCAAGATTGTCAGCCCCCATTTTCCCAGGTGAGCAATCGATAACTATGTCTGCAATCGACAATAAGTCTGTAAGACCACCTTTACAATCATACCCCTTGTTTGCAAATAAAGATATTTTTTGATTGTCGTCAAATGTACAATACAAAGGAAAACCGCGCTTAACTGCTAATTCACATCCAAAAGAAGGGGCTGTTTTTGTAACCCCTACGACCTCCATGTCTTCCTGTGCATCAATTGCGTCCGCCACGCGTTTACCTATTGTTCCAAAACCATTTATTGCGACTTTGATAGTTACCATATTCTCACACACTTGCCCCTAGGATGTTTACTATGCCCGAGTATAAACTCTATGAACATACCCTTTTTCTGAATGAAATTTACATTAACATTGAAGTAAAGGAGAAAACTCTCCAAGCCGTCATAATCAAGACAGGATACTCTGTCAGAGTGATGGGAGTTGCTATGCGCGAGGTCACTACTAAGAGCATAAAATTGAATCGCGACCTAGAGAAAATGCTCTCAGAGGCTTTAGAGCGCGACCTGCTAGTAAGAATAGGCTGGGGTCGCGGAGGAGATGAGAAACCCAAAGAAGGAGAAATAGGAGTAATCACTCATCTTCCTGAGAAATCTAGAGTCTTATTATTAGGAAATTTAGGAGAATGCGCAGGAGCTATGAACCAAGGAGGGAATTTCACCCTCCAAGGAAATTGTTCATCAATGGCGGGAGCATTTCAAGAAAATGGAAGAATAATAATTGAAAAGGATGCTGGTGATAAAATAGGTTCACATATGAATGGAGGAATGATAAATGTCCAAGGATCTGTTTCCAATAATGCAGGTGAGTCAATGAAAGGAGGGAATATAATAGTTAGAGGGCATGCAGGTGAAAGAGCTGGAGCAGGTATGTCAGGAGGTTCAATAGTTGTGTTAGGGTCGGTTGGAAAAGAACCAGGAGTTGGGATGACTGGAGGAAAAATAATTGTTAGTGGAAATTGCCCACCACCAGGCCATGGAGCAGACATGAGGAGTATAACATCTGAAGAAATACTTGAGATTTCTGAACATTTAGAACCACTTGGACTTTCAATCAACAAAGATGCATTAGTACTCATAGCAGCGAAGGAGCGATTTAATTCTCCTGAACCTCCGGAAGCAAACATAATTGAAGGATTCGAGAAAATTTCTATTACTCCCTCATCGAATAAGAGACTTTCAAAACATAACCCACTTGATAATTACACATTGATTAATCCAGTAGGTGATGATGAAAGTGGTCTTTTGTTCCCTATACCTTGGTTAATCGAAAGAGAACGGGGGGGAATTAATGAGTCACAAATGCTTTCTCAACAGCCATGCATAGTAAGATCCAATCCTAGAACCCTAGATTTACTACTTATTGATGGAGAAAATATAGTTAAAGTATCACACGACTTAACCAAATGCTCAGGTGTTGTCCTTGATTTATCATCACTCCCTGGAATGAACGATGCTGAAATAGAAGCATTAGTAGTTTCATTAACAAGTAAAATTCGAGATAAATCATTAGTCCTGTTAAAGGACAGAGTGGATAGAGTTGAAAATCTATTCAGACTAATAGTGGAATTAAACTTAGATGGCGCCATAATAGACGCTGCAAGTTCGGGAGGGAGTAGAGCAGCAGCAGCGTTGCCAAAGATTGGACTGGCAGCCAGAGCGATGAACATAGTCGAACAAGGAAGGCATTTGATGATTGAATTAGACGAATGCCCAAATGCAGAAGATTTCATTGTAGCTAAAGGAGCTGGATGTTCAATAATAGTAGCACCAGAAACTGAAGAAAAATTAGAAGAAACCCTGAATTGGTTGGATTCAAGTCTTAAGGGATGGATGATAGATTTAGGCATTGAAAGTATTGAAGAAATCACTAGAAGAAATTTAAGAGCACTAGATTATGATACTGCTGCGATATCTGGATTGAGATTAATTGGTTATGAACGACCCCTTCCTATGTGGCTTGGTAATTGAGGGGTTATCATGCCAACTTTAAAATTCAACCATAGTATTTTAAAATATATGCAAAATAAGAATGGTATAAAATATAACTCTGAAGAATGGGTTGAGAGGATGCCATCAATAGGATGTGTAGTCGAAGGAAATGATGAGCAAGGAATAGAAATCGAAATTTTCCCAGATAGAACAGATTTACTGAGTCATGAAACCATTGCTAGGGCTGCTCGATCTTTTCTCAACTCGGCAGAAGATTCTCCTGATTTTGAAGTATTAGAAGGTGAATTAGATATCACTATAGATTCATCGTTAGAAAAAATACGTCCAGTAATATTAGGTGCAGTAGTTCGAGGAGTTGATAATGGTACCAATGAAGAAGAAAGAGATGAATTTATTCAATCGTTAATGGAGCATCAAGAAAAACTACACATGACCCTTGGTAGAAAAAGGAAGTTTGCATCTATTGGAGTACATGATTTGTCCAAATTAAAACCCCCATTTAAGGTAATAGGTGTAAAAAAAGACCACTCATTCATACCACTAGCCGAAGAAAAAGAAATGACTATTGAAGAAATTTTGAAGCATCACCCGAAAGGTAAAGAATATGCTCACTTAATGGAAAATATGGAAAAATATCCAGTAATAATAGATTCCGATGAGAAGGTGCTATCATTTCCACCTATTATCAATGGCAACCATACTGCTGTTAATGGGATGACAACTGATTTTTTCATAGATGTTACAGGGTGGAATGAAAGAGCGTGTGAAACCTGTTTACTATTAATCTGCTTATCTCTTGCTGAAAGAGGAGGGAAAGTCGAATCTATCCAACTCAAAAATTGGAATGGAGAAATTTTCAATACGCCGAGAGGAGATTCTAAAATGCATAAAGTACCTGATAGATTGATTACAAAGATTCTAGGTATCAATCTTAAGAAATCAGAGATTGAAAATGCAATAAAAAAGATGGGGGGGGTCTTAATTGACTCAAGAACTGTGACAGATGGGCCGGATAAAATCGAGAAATGGGCTGACTGTATAGTAGGAGAAAAAGAACATATTATTGCAATGCCAAGATGGAGAATTGATATTATGCACCCTATAGATATTGTTGAAGACATTGCTATAGGTTATGGATATGAAAACTTGCCTGAACAACTATCTACAGTACATTTAGATGCCATACCATTACCATCGTCTGACTTACATCGAAGAACAAGTGCAAGCTTATGTGCATTAGGATTACAGGAAACTCAAAGTCTAACATTGTCTAACAATCGTGATCAGTTCGAAAAAGTACGTTGGCTAGAAGTTGGGAAGAGTACAATTATCTCAAATCCAATCACTCAAGACCATACTATGTTAAGGCAATACATATTACCTTCTTTACTAAATTTACTATCTGCTAATCGCCATCATGAATTGCCACAAAAAGTTCATGAATTAGGGACTGTGGTCAGAAATTCAAAGAATAAAAATCGTGTAGCATGGGCCTGTGCAGAAATAGGCGGTGGATTTTCTGCAGCCAAGGGAATTGCCAGCGCATTACTCAGAGATCTTGGAGCAGACCTGGAACAGGTAAAATGGGTGCCGATAAAAGAAAAAGAAGGACCTTGGATTAAAGGCAGGGGTGCTAAAGTTGTGATTGAGGATTTAGAAGTAGGACAAATAGGAGAATTAGATCCAAACGTTTCTTTCAGTTTTGGCCTTCGCGTGCCAATCCAAGCCGGAGAATTTGATGTTGATGCACTAGGTAAATTAATACCTGATCCTGTTCTCTAATAGGGATTTTATTATTCGTTCATATCTTTTGAGAGCAGAGCCATAGCATCTATGATAGTCCAAACACACTCAAGAACAGGATACTTAGTTATTTTAATGAACAAAACGGGGAGATAATGAAAGAGGGGAGCAGTTAGGGAGGGGTATGCAGAGAGGCGCCCTAACTATAGGGATGATATTACTAATCTTACTGCAAATAGGGAATAATGTTGAAATATATTCATTAAAAGATGAAATGGATACTGTTTCTAAACAATTAGATCCAGACGGACAGGGAGAGAATTCTACAATAAGTTTAGACATCCTAATGGTCGGAAACTCATATACGAGTTCGAATACTTTGAATCAAAAATTAGAACAAATATTAGATGGCTCCGGAGAAAACTCAGATGTAGAGGCAGTAACTGGAGGAGGGATGAAATTATCTGATCATGCAGAAGATGCTAATGAACAAGATAATCAGCTTAATACAAAGCTCTCTGAGAACCAAGATTATGTGATTTTACAAGACCAAAGTCAAATTCCATCGTTTCCAAATGATTCAAATTATTGGATTCAGAGTAATACCGCTGTGGAAGAACTTAATGAAAGAATAATATCAGAAGGGGGTCAAACGATACTCTTTATGACTTGGGGGCGAAAAGATGGTGATTCAAATAATGCATTAAGGAACCCCGACTACCTAACAATGCAATTACACCTCCAGCAAGGATATGAAATGTTTCTTGAGAACTCAACTAGTATACAAAAACCAGTATTCTTAGCTCCTGTGGGACTAGCATACAAAAATCTCTATCATAAAGTAAACAATACTGGAATTGATCCAACTCAAGGCACAAATGCCTTTTCAACACTTTATTCAACAGATGGTTCGCACCCATCGTTAGATGGGTCATATCTTTCATCTTGCGTATTATACGCAGTAATTACTGGAAACTCCCCCATAGGTGAATATCACCCAAGTCAAATCTCACCCGAAAGGGCGTTAGAACTACAACAAGCAGCTGCAAGTACTGTGTTTAATGACACACAAGATTATATTTATCCATTCGAGATAGAACCTCCCGGCATTGAATTTGGATCAGATTCAGGCTCTGTTTTTGCAATAGACCCTGGAGCATTGATTAATCTAAATATAAACTATACTAATTTGGGAGAATATACCGATATTGCTAATATAAAAATTACTGGCCAAGAGAACTGGGGAGTTTTGTGGAATTATTCATTCGATACAACGAATGGGTTCGATTTTAATGCACCATCAGATATTACTTCATGGATTCAATTCTCAATTACCGCACCAATCACTACGAATGGAATGCCGCTGGCAAACTCACTACATCAATTTAGTATGGAACTAACATCAGATGCTACGGGTAGTAAAGATTGGTATAACTTTTCGATGAAATATGGATATTTTCATGGCGCAGAAATTGTGGAGGGGGGTGGAACCTATTCTATCGCTCCATTTGATGTGGCTACAATTGAAATGACTGCAAGAAACTTAGGTAATACTCAACGAGACATTGCAGTCAGTATAAGACCTACGGATGAAAATGGAAGTGCTATAGGAGATTATTCCCAGGCCTTTGCTTTGGAAGAATGGAATGTATTTATTCAAGATAAAATGGAATTATCGGCAATGTGGCCGAATGAAACAGGAAAGATTAGATTCCAAATACAATCACCACTTTTAGTAAGTGGAAGTATGTTTTTTGAAATTAAAGTATGGAGTACTGCAGCACCGGAGGATGCAGTATTAACAATACAGAGAGTAAACATAGTGCCTAGATCAGGAGGGGATTTGGAACTCAACAATATCGATTGTCAATTTGAAACTAGCCCAGGGGAAATTTGTCGAACCGAATTGATAGTGGAAAATACAGGAGATATCCCGTATGATTTTGAATTAAAATTAAAAACGGTACCAGAATGGATTAATGCAAATATTAGTAGGGAAACAATTAGATTAAATGCAGGGGAAATAAATAATCAGATTTATCTGAATGTATCAATTGAAGAGGGGACTGCATCAGGAGAAATTGCTAATTTAGTTGTGGAATTATGGGTAGATGGATGGAACCCAGTTAGTATAAATTTTGAAGTCAAAGTAGGCGATGACTTCGACTGGGATTTAGTTGAAGAAATACATGAACATAATTATGATTACGAGAATCGCGTAGCTAATGTCTCTATATTTTGGACTCTCACCAATGTTGGCAATACTAATGATGGTCTTGTTGTAAATTTAGATTGTAATCTCTTTACTGATTTCGAATTGGACATCCCAATTGGTGCTGAAATACAAACAATGAAAAATCCACGCTCTTTTGAGATACTAGACATAGATGAAGGAGAGTCAGTGAGTTTTACTGCGTGGATGAATATTTCATACGACGAAATATCGCAAAGCGCATTCTATGCTGAGAATCCTACATTATCTCTGGAAGCAAGATCAATAAGAGATCCAAGGATAATATTCATGGGGAGTGAAGCAGAAGGTGAAGATTTGTTCATCGACAAAGGAAACTCAAATCAGAATACAAATAACGAAGAATCAATAATTATCGAATTTTTCAAAACGTGGCAAACAGTAATATTAAGCCTAGTAGTAGTATTGTTTGGAAGTATCGGTGTAGTGAAAGCCATACAGTACAGATTAGAAGAAGATAGGAAGAGACTCGGGCTGCCACTAGAGGAAAATGAAACAGTAAATGATTGGGTGTCAAAGTTCACAAAAAAATCTAAACCAAAAGTTATTGTTGAAAGCCAAACTATAGACTCAGAAGGTTTTGAACAAAAATTCAGGAAGAAAACTAATGATGTAGGTATAATTGACAAAACAGGACCTTCAAAATTTGCTGTGGAGAAGGCTAGTTTATCATTAGACAAAGCAATCACTGATGATACGCTAAATGACATTGTAGAATTGGCGGATGAATTCGAATCCAGAATGTCTAAGTTGGGACAAAATAAGAAACCTAATGACGAGGATTAGAATGTACCACATTGGAATTGATGAAGCAGGAAGAGGGCCAGCAATTGGTCCATTGGTAGTTTGCGCATTGGGTATGCCTGAATCAGAAAAAGAAATCCTAGAATCAATAGGTGCCAAAGATTCTAAATCAATTACTCGAAAAAAACGAGAAGAATTATCTGAACAGATATACCTAGAGGCCACGAAAAGAAACTGGACTATAGGCATGATTGTATGCGACGCATCTAGAATTGACATAGAAAGAAATAAAACAGATTTGAATAAATTAGAAGTAGAATTATTTAAAGAAGCAATATACGCAACGAGGATGATGAGAAAAAAAGGAATTATTCTAGCAGATGCTTGTGATGTTAATGAACAACGATTTGGGGAAAGGGTCAGAACAGCATTGGGTCAGGAATGGAACCAATGGGAGATCAATGCGAGACATAAAATGGATTCTGACGAAATATTAGTAGGTGCAGCAAGTATTCTTGCAAAGGTTTGTCGTGATAAAGAAATAGAAAAAATAAGTGAAGCACTTGGTATCGATATTGGTAGTGGCTACCCCTCCGATCCAAAAACAAAAGACGCTGTGAAAAAATTAGTGAATTATGAATTTCCTAACAAGTTTTTAAGATGGTCTTGGGCTACTGTCAAAAATGCATGGATTAATACTCATGAAACTCCCATCCCCATACGTCAGGAAATAGGAAGAATAGGTGTTCAATCGTCACTTAATGAATGGTAAAATACTGAAATGTGAAATGCGGTTGTCGATTGGTAAAGCCTGATAGCATGGTTGATGGTAGCGATTGGGACGCAGATATTTTGGCAATTGTCAGGAAATATGCTTTACAAAACGCTGTGGAGTATAATGGATTGGGGCAATCTGGCTCGGTCCTAGGTAGGATATTAGGCGAAAGAACAGATTTAAGAAAAAGAGCGCAAGAACTCAAGAAATTAGTCATTATTGAAGTGGATATTGCAAATGAACTAGCATCCAAGGAAGGAGTAGATGCTGCACGTAAAGCTTTGGAAGAAACGAATCCAGAGGCCCTTAATCGCCAAAAACAGACAAAAAAAATTGGATTAAAGGAATTGCCTAATGCAGAAAAAGGAAAAGTTGTTCTGCGATTTGCACCAAACCCCAATGGACCCCTAACATTAGGTCATGCTAGAGGAGTTACAATAAACTCAGAGTATGCTAATTTATATGACGGCAAAGTTGTATTAAGATTTGATGATACAGATTCTAAAGTGAAACCACCGATTAAAGAAGCATATGAATGGATTGAAGCGGATTACAAATGGCTAACGGGTAAAAAACCAGATGTAGTGATAAAAGCCTCAGATAGAATGGATATATATCACCAATATGCTGAAAAAATGCTTAAAGAAGGATTTGGATATGTATGCCGATGCACAGCTAAGGAATTCAAACAATTAAGAGATAATAAAAAAGAATGCCCCTGTAGGGTTAAAAAAATCCCCAAAAATCTCTCAGACTGGGGATTAATGAAAGACGGGACATTGAGCGAAGGGTCAGCAGTTGTGAGGGTAAAAACATCTATGGAGTTACCAAATCCTGCATTAAGAGATTGGCCGGCATTAAGAATTCAACACTCATTACACCCAATGGTTGGGGACAAATACAAAGTTTGGCCTCTTTTAGATTTTCAAAGTGCAATTGAAGATTATGAGCAAGGAGTTACTCATATAATTAGAGGAAAGGATTTGATGGACTCAACACGGAAACAAACTTTACTTTATGCTCACTTCGGATGGAAATATCCTGAAACTTTGTACTGGGGGAGAGTGAAAATACATGAATTTGGTAGTTTTTCGACATCTGGAATGAGAAATGATATTGAAGAAGGCGCATATACAGGATGGGATGATCCGCGTTTACCTACTCTTCGAGCATTGCAAAGAAGAGGTTTCGACTCTGATGCCATGAGAGACTTCTGGATTGATTTAGGGCTTACACAAAAAGACATCTCAGTTTCACTACAAACCATAGAGGCCTTTAATTCCAGTAAAATTGATGGGGAATGTGAAAGAAGAACGTTTGTCAGAAACCCTGAATTATTAAAAATTCAGTCAGAAGGAGAAGAGTGCCTTATGACACCACTATCAATAAATCGCCATCCAATGAATTCTATAGAAGGTGTAAGAGTATGGGAATTAAATGATGAGAGAATATATCTAGAAAAAAATGATATAGAAAAAAAACTAATTCGGTTGAAGGATTATGCAGACGTGGAAATTAAAGATTCGGTAGCAACTGTTCAATCTTACGATAAATTAGATAAAAGGCCTATTGCACATTGGTTACCTATAACAATGGCGAAAAAGGCAATTTTAACTATTCCAAAAGGAGATGAAATAATTATTCAAGAAGGATTGATGGAAAATTTCGAGATATCCAAAGGAAGTGTGGTACAACTTGAAAGAGTTGGATATGCAATAATAGAATCAAATAATGATGAAGATATTATCCAATTGTTATGGCTACATGGCTAGAATCAAAATGATGCTAAAGATGGGGTTAATAAGTATCTATTAGGCGTCGCATTGAAGTCTAGTAAGCCAACCACAAGGTAATATGAGAGGGGCGCTGAATGCCAAAACCTTGGCCTTAGTTGCATTATTATTCGTTTCTTTATTTAACGTGCCGACTTATGCTCAAGAGTCACAAGATGAAATCAAATCTTGTTGTATTGATACAGATTTTGATCTGTTTCTATTGGATGAATCCTCAAATGGCAGATTATCGCCTTTCGAAAGTGAATTATCCGATGAATTTTCAGCAACAGTATCTGCATGGCAGCAAGGAGAAATTGAAGTAGGATCATGGGAACTAATATGGGGTTCAGAGGGAGAGTATCCAACTCAAACTTGGTCATTTACTATACCATATCTTGTTGAAGGTGCCGTAGGGGTTACAATAAATTCAACATTAGATATTAGGATTGGCGGTTCTTTTTACTCGGGCGATAGTGGCTTAAATGGAGTGGAGCCTTTTCTAAATGATGAAGGCGAATTGCAAATTTCTGTCCAAGTTTCTTCGGGCACAATAAATGATGGAGATAAGGTAGAAGTTTCTCTTGCTGTAAATAGCTTACTTTTCTCTAACCCTTCAGCAGATGCAGGTTTGACGTTTTTTTGGGGCTCTGATGATTCAGTCGCGAAAGTAACAGGGCGTATGCCATTAGTTGACATTAAGATTAAAGAAGCAAGTGTGACATCGGGCTTAGTATATTTCCCAATATTAGTTAATTCGGGATTTGACGGAGACATGTGGGCATTATCTACTGGAAGTTTTTCACTCCAAGGTACACCTTTGACACTAAGTCCTATCGCTACTCCATTGGAATCGGGGGTTGAGGTGACATTCGTTTGGGAAATGCCAGAAGACACAGAAAGCGGAATTTATACTACTGAATTCACGATATCCCCTCAATCGGGGCTAGATATTACTGCCTCAAAAGCTCATGAGATAAATGTAGGTGAAGATAATGGAGGAGGAGGGAGCTATTATCCATCATCTGAACCGTTACGAACTAGTGGCTCAATAGTTAATGTCGAAGTTGATGCTAAATTTGAGGGAGACATGATTGAAAAGAAAATCGAAATTTCTTTTGACAGCGCAATGTCCCAATGGATGAGGTGGGGTATGGATAATATTGGCAATACCAGTTTAGATTCCAATAGTTGGTGGAAGAACCTAAATTCATATTCAGACTCAGTTGCCACCTCAAATCGGAACAATGGAAAAGTCGATGATGACGAATTGCTGGCACTAACATCACATATTACAGGTTCATCATCAGATATGCGATCATTTATGCACAATGGCTTATCATTAGATATTGAGTCAATCATAGGCATAAATCCAGTTGATCTGGGACCAACAGAATATGAGATTGACATGGGGGGAACTAGATCGTTTGCTGCTGAAAAAATAACGATAAAAATACAAACATCATATTCAGTAATAAATAATGAAAGACAACTCTTGATTGAAAACTTCATACGTAATCCTACAAACAATTATTGGAAAGAAGTAAACATAGATGTTGAAATTAAAACTACAATGTTGGCAGGTTTAGGGCCGGTTTCTGCAGAGAATATAGATTTTAATCACAGAAGATGGATTTTCTTAGAAAGTATTCAAATTAAAGAAAATCAGATAGAAGAAGATGCAGATTTTAGAATAGAATTTTTACCCTCTGGAAATATGGCTTTCAGCCCTTTAATATCAGCAATGATTTCAGTATTTTCCCTATGTGTGGCTATAGCAATGGGACTGTTTTTGACTAGAAAAAGGAGTAGTATACCTTCATTGATAACTGTAGTCGCGTTAGGTGGTCTATCATTGGTCGTCTATATCCTTGGTATGCCTATGCAAATTGTTCTCGCTATAGTAGGATCAAGCGTATTACTTGTTTTCCCTATATCTCTTGTATCACCAAAATCAAACAAAGAAAGCGGCTTCATAGGGAAAAGAGGACCAAGAATCGATTGTCCTGCTTGTGGAACTAGTAACCCAGTGGAATCAAAAATACGCCCTTTAAGATTCGAATGCTCAGGGTGCGATGTTATGTTAAGAATTGAAGAATAATTAAATCATTCCATCACGGATTAATTTATCTACTAATTTACTCGAAGCGAGGGTAGGGGCATCAGTATCCCATAATTTCCTTGCAGTAGATATTTGACCCGCTAAATCAGTAGACCAACCAGGAGCCATTACGCAATGCCAAACTATTTCTTCTAATCTAGATGTAGAAGGCGTGGAACGAATGAGAGATGAACGAATAAGATGAGATAAAGCTCGCGCCCTACCTTCCATATCAAGCGTCACCCATCTTGAAGAAATTGCGTCTAGTGCATTAGTATCGATCCAGTCATAATCTGAAACATTCGGCTCCGAAACTTCTGGTAAAGGAACAACTCTGATAATGCCTTCATCTGAAAGAAAATCACGTAAAGCGGTATAAAGAGGATCGTAAGTGTGATCCAGAGCAGAATTTATCCAATTACCTGAAATTAACCATGGCCTTAATCTTCGGGAACGAGGGCCGTGAGGAGATATTAGTTGGGCTAATGCATGAGATTGGGCTACAGAGGTTAAAGGACCCTTGCGTGAATCTCCTTTATGCCCAGTTAGTCCGTCCACAATTAATGAAGATATAGTTAATCGAAAAGGATTTGTCAAAATTTTAGTTTCGGATGAGTCATCATCAATGATTTTAATCCATGCCCCTGTTTTGGGTTCAATAATATTAAATTTTCTTCGATATGACATCCCATTATCAATTAGTGAAGATTCTATAGCAGCGATGGATAATGAACCCAAAAGAGTAGGCTCACATAAAAGGAGAAGTGAGTCATTTAGTCTATTGATTTCTAGAGAAGCAGACACTAAAACTTCAGAAATAATGGAGTATGGAGTCTCCTCTACAAGCATTCGCATAGAGTACCGTAGAGGCTTTTAGTTCAAATCTTATGCTTAGAACTCATTCAACCATTAATCTTAGTTGGTCACGCTTGTAAGCCCAACTAGAGGATAAACGACCTGTGCCAATATAGTACCTAGCTAAACGGCGAATACGAGATTCACAAAGTTCTAATTGACGGCGATTGTGTAAGTCTTTCCTATTAGAACTCAAATGATCAATCAAACTTAATGCCTTACGCATAAGGTTCATCATATCTTCAGGGTAAGTGGAAGTCATGTCATTACGAGCTAGGGTTTGAGAAATTCTTTCACCCATTACTAAACGTACATCGGGAACAGCATGCATATCTCTTAGCATTGTACCTATTTTAGCAGAGGAGTAGCCGTCTTTTGCATATTTCAAAATCAATTCTTCAACCGTACTTTTGTCAGATTCTGACCATGAAGGCGCCGTATCAGTATTTGGCTTAGAAGAACCACTTGTTCCTTTTCCTTTGCTGTGCATACGCGCCATATCAAGACCTCAGGTATCCGGCCGACCTGCTGCCCCTCTTTAATCGCTACGCAAACTCATGCAACCAATTTTGCTTACAAACGATGTTGAGCACGTGCCAATCGACTAGGTCCATCGGGCCATTCCCAACCTGCTGCTTCTGCTCTTGCTGAACCTATTAGGTTACTATCTTGGTATACCATTATCTCATCACCTATCCTTATTTGTCCTTTAATAAAAATAACATTTGATGCAAATAAATCACCACGCCAGTCAACTCCTGAGATTAGATGGGCTTCGGGAAATTTGCCACTTTCTGCAAGCAATGGAAGACACGCTTTTGTAAACGAAAAACGACCTAAACGAGGATTCCACAAGGCGAGTTGCAATCCCTCTTTACGAATTGTGAAGATTGGAGGCCTCCCCTGAATCACAGTACCTTCAAGCCATTTGTCTGTCCCATGCTGAAATCTAGATAATGCTCTAAGTTTCCCTAATCTATGTTTACTTTCCTTAACATCTGTAAGGTTGAAATCTTCAATAGATTTTTGTATGCTTTGCCCTAGATATTCTAAAGCATCAGAAGATCCGGCCGTCAGACCTTTTCGGGTATCAATAATATCCACTGAATGTAAATTTAATTCTATACCGCTATGATTTATCACTCGAGAATAGTTATTTCTAGAAATATATTCAGATAACATTGAGCGTATGATTCTAAGTTCATCAGAATCCCAATCGCCTGTAACAGGTATATCATAATTAGCAGCAGGCCAAATATCTTCCAATTCTCTTGGAACTAATCCAAGAGGGGCGGTGACCATGACTTCATGAATTGAGTTTGAATTTATTGAACGACTAAATCTTTTATGTGATGAGGACAAACGGTAAGGTTTGGTTGCTGAACAAGGTAGTAGTAACAGAACTTTTGATTGGTGTTCAGGGGGAGTATGGTCCCTAGCAATTCTTTTCTGCCAATCTTGAATTAAAGGGTCTTCTCTACTAGAGTAACTATGGCATCTCAATTCATGGAATTGCCCCTTAACTCGAGATAAACCAGAGATACTACCATCTAAAAGAGACATTTTAGAATCGTGAATACGTAATCTTTCAACTGAGCGCGGACTAGATATTGCCTGTTTTTCAACTAATTCTCTTAGAGTACCTGATCTTATTGCAGCCCTAGTTGCGGCTAGAGATTGTTTCCACGAAAGAATTTGAGACGTCATTGAAGAATCTTCGTCAATTGATTCTTCAACTTCCCTAGGACCGTTTCCAGACAAAATTAAACCTAAGGAACTAGCATGACGAGAACGGGCTAAATCGAATAAATCGGCACCCATCCAAGTTAAAATTGCACAATTATCGGGGCCACCTATACCCGGAGTCCAAATAAGTGAGGAGGGAAAACGTGTTCTGAGAATGTATAATGCCTCGGATAATAGACCTTTTTGAGTCGCTAATTGAGGAGAATCAGTAAGTATAATAATTGAAGGCACGAGATTTTTATTGTTTAAAGAAGGATCGTGATGAAGAGATTGCCAAGAAATAGGTAATACTTCATTCCCTAAAGGAAATTCTCCTGAATTAGATTCGACTAAACTGGGAGGTAAAACTAACCCTTCTGTGGCTTCCCACAAATCCAAACTATCAAATGGTAAAGTAAGATTTGTTCTAGTTTGAATTGATAACTTAGCTGGTAAACTGCTAGAGTCCCTCGAAAATTCAAATGGCGCTATAGAAATAGGTAATTTCTCGTCATCTGAATTCAAAATAAGAGCAGGGGACCAAGAACTCGGAGAATTCCGATCACCTAGGCTAAATAAACGCGCAAAACGATGCCTTGCGACTACGCTACGTGCTAAAGGGCGCTCTCCCATACCTACTGCGGACGAAGCATTTCGCTTGAAGCATTCTAAGAGGAGACCGTGTGCGATAGGTCGTGAGACGTGTCATAGTACTGATTTTGGCGGTATTGTTTGCAGGTTCAGGTATCATTACTGTGAACGGACAATCAGAAGAAAAAATCGTACTAATAGAAGAGAATATAGATTACGCAGGGCCTTTTTGGTATAGTGTATCTTGCTTGAAAATTAGTTGCCCTGGACTAAGTATAGAAATAAATGATTTAGAGAACCATACTATAGAAAATGAGCATTTTTTGGAGTGGTCAGGAATATTGAATACAGGATCAAGGTTAACTGTTTCATCTGAAACTGGAACTTCAATTGACGACATTTCTATTCAAATGGTTAAAGTTAATCAATTATCAGTAATTGAAGAAGGAGACCTGATAGACTCTATTCCATCCCCTGGAAATCAAGATGATTACTACACTATAATAACAGAAGATATCTGTACATTAGGTAATTGTGACTCAGGAATAGAAGATTATCAAAGAAAATTAGAGTTTGTAGGTATCCTAGATAACTATTCGGATAAGGATTCTATAAGGATTGCAGGAAATTCCGGTGACATCATAGAGGTTTCCGAGATGGACGGTGATGGACATCTAAGAATTGAGGTTTGGCAACGAAATAATCAGGAAAAAAAATTGTTAAGTAACGATTTACAAAATTCGGGTAGTCATTTCATAGAATACCCTGAAACGGGTGAACTTTGGCTACGAGTAAACTCGGATTCAAACAAGGAACTATATCCCTATAAATTTACAATCTATAGAAATAATCAGTCGAAAGAAGCCCCACAAGGCGGAGAACTATCTGTACCATGGACACATGGTGAAGCATTAACTTATCAAAATTCATGGTTCTATGAATCATACATCTCTAAATCAGATGTCAATGGCGACTCATTACTTTTCAAACTAGGGTCAGATACAGAAGTCGGATTAGAATGTTTATCAAGTAATATGGATATGAGTTTTGAAATTTATCTAATTAATTTCAGTGGAGGCGTTGAGAACATTTCTCTAGAAGATGGCAGTTGCCCTGAGAGTATATTATCTCATGAAGATACTAATTCAGTAGAATTGAGAATTAAATCGGAAAAAACCGGACGATGGAATATTTCTTTCACCCCACTCAGGCCCCTAGACGGTGGACAGTTGTCAGATGCACCTGAATCTAAATGGCTAGTTTATCCAGATAATAGATGGAGTGAAATTCAATTAAATTCCGAAACTTCTGGTAGTCTGCACAGTAATGATAATGTAGATATCTATGTGATTAGAATTTTAGATCAAAACGGTTCAAGAATTTATCTTAATGAACTGATTAAATCTGAAGTCAATTATACTATTCAAGAAATTGACCAAAGTTCTGGCCACCTTGTTAATACATCCAATGGAGAAACTATTGTATTACCATATGGGAATCACTCGTTAAGAATTGAAAGAAGAGCAGACCCCGGTGTTGAAATAAATTACCTATTCAAATTAGAATATCTTGGAGAATATGAAAAACCAGAAGTTTTAGACTATCAAGATTTATCTTGGATGTTTGATGATTTTTATACATTAATTGGAGTTGTATTATTAACTCCTCTTATGATAGTGATATTTTGGAATAGAAATACAATTATAAATCGTGAAAAGAAAACCGATGAAATACAATCGCATGAAAAGAAAAGATTACTAAGAATTAGGAGAAGGCTGTCCGAACAATTGAAGAAAATAGAAGCGAAAGATGAACAAATTATTGATTCGGCTTTAAAACAGCTAGGAGAAAGTCCTTGGAGCGCAATAAATGAAGTATGGGGCAAAGCCCTATTATCTCATATGACTGAGCAAATTGAAATTTGCGCTTGGAAAATAGCAGAACACGATAAGAACCTTCTTTTGGGTATAAGAATAGGAGATTGGGACTGGAAGGTAGCCGCAATGAAGGTGCATTTTCCCGAAGGTTCAAAACTGACTATTACAGATGTATCTCCGAAGCATTTGTTTCAAGATGACGAAATATTCCTTGGAACTATGAAAAAGAATACTCAAATATTCATAAGGATGTCTATGGAAGGTGAATCCGCTAATTTGGGTTTACAATTATCAGGTTTGGTCAATGGAGAACCTTTAGCTGCTGTACCAAATAAAATCATTGATTGGTGATTAACCTCTACGGCGGGACTTGGCTTCGTCGCGAATTTTATTTTTTAGCTCATTGTCAGAATAACTAACTTCATCTTTAATATCTAAAAGTTTTTTCTTTAATCCGCGAGATATTTTTGGAGGAATATCTAATTTCAAAAGAACCATGACAGAACCTCTGCCTTTACTGCTTCTTTGATTCGGAAGACCTCGCCCTTTCAGAGAAACGGTTTCCCCGGGCTTAGAACCAGAGGGAACTTTTATCTTCAATAATTCTCCATCTAAATGAGGTATCTCAATCGTAGTGCCAAGAACTAAATCAGTATAACTTAATGGAATTGCCATCAAAAGGTCAGAACCATCTCTCTCAAACCATTCGTGCTCTTCAATGTCTATTTCGATGTATAGGTGTCCTGGGTCACCATTCTCAGATTTGGAAGATTCACCATAACCAGACATGCGTAAACGAGTGCCACTTTCAATCCCTGGCGGTACACTAAATTGCACTTTCTTAGATTCATTAGCGCGACCATCTCCTTTACAATTGGAACAAGGATTCTGGACTATACGGCCTTCGCCACGGCAAGATGAACAATTACTAACCACTTGTTGTCTAAATGGTCCAACACTCTCTATTCTTTGAATGCGGCCTCTACCGTCACAAGCCGGACATTCCCGAACTCCTTCAGGAGTAGATGAACCAAGACCATGGCAGTTTTTACATGTTTTAAGAACGTCAAATTCTATCGATTGTTCACATCCATCCATTACAGCCTGAAAGTCGACTGAATGCCTGACAAGTAAATCGGAACCTCTCTGCCTCTTTGCTCGACGATTTCGCCCACCTGAACCAAATATTGATCCGAAAACACTCTCAAAGCCGCCCCCGAATAAATCCTCAATACTAATATTAACTCCTTCGAATCCCCTGGGACCAAAGGGGGATCCTCCTGGTCTGTTATGACCATATGTGTCGTACTTTCTTTTCTCGTTAGGATCAGATAGAACTGCATAAGCCTCCTGGACTTCTTTGAATTTAACTTCCGACTCGGGGTCGCCTTGGTTTTTATCGGGATGATACTTGCGTGCTAAACTACGGAATGCATTCTTTATTTCAGAAGCATTAGAATTTCTTGTAATTTCAAGAATTTCGTAGTAATCTCTCTTGCCTGACATAACCCCACCCAAACATTCGTTTAATCGGTCCTCTTTGAATAATTCCATTCTCAAGACAGGTATGTACCACAAGAGGTACAGTAAGGATTCGTGGAATTATTCAAGGTACCACATTCCTTGCAAGGCACAACAGATTTAGTTAAATTTGATGAAATAGGTAGGTCCCAGGGATTTTCCGAGCTTTGAGTGCGAGATTTTGGTTTAACTTTTGAATTCTCTTTGTTCGCCTTCTCCTTTTGCCGTTGAATCTTAAGTTTCTTTCTTTCTAACCGTTTAGAAGCTGATTTTTCTAATCTCTTAGATAGAAAAGATTTCTCTGATTTAGTTTTATTGCTATCTAACACACTTTCGTCTATAATTGTATTAATACCACGATGATGAGTTCGAATTTCTATATCTAAATCTTCATCTACTTCAATCTCTGATGATTCAATGTTTAATGAGCCAATGGTCCCTGACATTTTCGCCTGGACTAATACTGCTTTACGGCCTTTAAGGTTTGATTTAGCATGCTCTTCTAGTTTTAACATCGCATTTTCATCATCATCCCAGAGCCCTTTATCTTCTTGAGAATAAGATTTACCTAATCGTTTAATTGCAGCGGATCTATGATACTCGTGGTCTTCGACCACTCTATATTTCAAGTACATGCCAATACCAATTAAAATAGCAAAACTATGAATTCCTAATTCAAGGAATATATCATTAGATATAACCTCGTTAACAGTAGTTAAACCATATCTGAGAGCTACAATACAGACTGTTGGCATGAAAAAAAGAGCTCGAGCTATTGCACCTGAGCGCTCGACCATGACACTTCTCAACAACTATTCAATTTCAATCATTCGTGTACTTGGGAGAACATTCAAGGAGAGAACTCATGACTACTGGGATGTTGCGGAAAGTTATGGAGCCGCAAATAAGCATCTCATCTCTCGTTCAGCCATATGAAAATGCGGAAAAAATAGTTCAATCAATAAATATGTTTTTTCCGGACTGGAAAGTAAATGAGATTCCAGGGCAATTTTCTTTTCCAACGAAAAATAAGATGGAAATCATTAGTGGTAATTCTGAAACATTAGATTATTTCTTTAAACAAATAAGGGCACAAAGAATATTAGATACCGCACTAGATGTGATGTGTATGAATTTAGAAGCAGATTCTACTGTTTTTGACATCTCAAGGCAAGCAGCGGTTGCAGGTAAAATTTCTTTTGTTCTAGATAAAAAAACACTTGGTGGAACAATAAGTATTAGTTTATCGGGCGATGAATTAGGATTATGGCTAGAACAACAAACATGGCATGAAGGAAGAAACGAAATACCAAGGTTCCCAAGAGATGAGTACTCCATGAGATATGACGGCGAACCGACAGAATGGTTCGATAAAAGAGGCCGTCCGACAATTAATCAAGAGGAAGATTAGGAGATTCTTGATTGAGAAGTGTTTGATAGTGGGCGTTTTCCAATACAACAAATAGTTACGTTCATCATTCAATAGTGTTTAGCAGGTATGATGGTCGAAGAGCTCATAGTCAATCTTGCGACAGATGATGAGCCTGAAAAAGTCAGTCGAGTAGGAATAATTGGAGTAATTTGGAATGAAATTAGTGGAGGCATTGGACCTTGGGGCACTATGAGGCCATTGTTTACAATAATCCTAGCAATTATTCCATTCCTTTTCCTAGGCCAGCATTTTAATAGACAGCATGAAAAAGCTAACAGTTGGTTTATAATCCAGTTACCCTTACTTTTCACTATAATATTATGGTTTGCTCTTTATTTATGGTCTATTGGAGATGCAGTATGGGTATCAAGCAGATTAGTGGCTAAATCTGAAAATCAATAATTAGAAGTTTTCAGGTAATTCTAGTGGACTGAAAAGGTGCCCGGGACTAGTCGATTTAACTAATTGAGTTCTTATAACCATCTCCCAATCTCTCATTAGAGTTATAACATTAACAAATGGTATTTCTGAGCCATTAACAATTGTTCTAATTATTGTATCAAAAATATCCATTCTATCCTGATCAATTGTCTGCATTAATTTATCCAAAGGAAAATTTTCGATACGCGGGGGTTCGGTATCACTTTTTATTGGCCAAGGTTGTGTGATACTATCAGGTAGTACCTCATCCTCTATCAATGCTATTTTCTGCAACTCAACTAAAAGAATGTTCAAATATTTAGATACTACTAAGGCCGATTCAATAAGTGGTAAATTATACTGTTTAACAAAATTTGAGAGATTTTCTTGGAGAAAAAGAAGTCTTTCTTCAATTGGCTCCGAAGAATCTGGTATCTCCCCCTCGGCACTCATGAACTATCCGAGTATGTTTAAGCAAATGAATGCAATGAAAAATTAGGAAGTAGTTCTATCGTCGTATCGTATTGGAGAGGCACTATTCCCTCTTATTCCATCTAACATATCATCTTCAATTTCAAAATAGTCATTGAGCCAATCTCCATCAGTATCCCATTTAGTAGGGTCGGTTCCATCAGCTATCTGGTCACCATCAATATCTAGAAGCCACCAACCAAAGACATATTCTCCCATACCAGTATTTGGAAGATGATATTGGTCACCTGCAAATCTTCCATATGAGTCTGTCCATTCACCACTACACAATGTTTCATCATCATTTATGTTGAGATATTGATAATCCAAGTCGTTATCATCAATAATTAAAGCAAAGAGCTGATCATCATTATTGATTCTATACATTCGGAAATAATTTGACGACAGGGCAGAACTACCAGAGCAAGTGCCGAGTAAAGATTCTCTTAATTGCCACCATTCTTGCACATAATTTCCAGAACAATCGTTCAACAAAGCTTGCCTGACAAGAGTCGGAGAAGATAATGATGCATTGACTACTCCATAGTACTCTTGGAAATTATTGTATGGTTGATAGAAACAATTACCACCAGAACAATCCCAACCACCGTCTTTATCAGCATCTTGACCGGAATCATCAGCATTCGTAGCATCATGAGTAAACCATACCCAATCTAATATTGGACGAGCAATGACGCCATCAGATATATCCACAGGTTTCCAATTATTAGATGAAATTTGCTCCCACTGAACCTCTATCTTGAGATAAGATGACCAATTATCATTAGTCTCATTCCAACCTCTATAATACTCATAGAAATCTGGCATCATATCTCCATCGGTATCATTATCAAGAGGATTGGTTCCATATTTGAAAATTTCTCGCCCATCACTTAAATTCATATCTTGAACATAACTAGTCACCACTCCATCTGTAAAAACTGGTTTCATAACCATTGAATCATCATCTGAATCGGGATCTAAAGGATGTGTGCCATTATCATATTCCATTAAGTTACCATAGAATAAACCAAGGAAACCATTACTTATTTGATCCTCCGAACTAAAAGAAGTGAATTGGCGGTTTTCCCAAGTGCCTTGAATCGCAGGGTCATCAATCCACTGCCGATCGTACCAACCATCTGCATCTGGATCATAATATATATCAAGTGGATTTATGGGGTTCATGGACCATCGGTAATCGGAAACAGGTAGATATTCACCATAAACCGAGAAACAATATTCCCAACCATCAGGCATGCCATCCCTATCCGAATCTGAATCGGTAGGATCACTGATTCCTGCTAAACTTATGTTGAAATTATTGGGATTGTGTTCGTTAATCAGCCCTGACTTTTCGGAAGAAAGCAAAGATTTGGAGGTGAAGGTTGCGTATAATTGACTAAATGCTGCTGAATAACTCATACCTTGCTCATCGATATAAGCATTAACAGCGTCAGCCCCGTAAGACACAAGTCCGGTACCATTAGGAATGCTATCTACTGCTAATTTCTTACCATATATTCTAGATTCAAACTCGGCTAGATTGTCAAAAGTCTCGGCAGGTGAGATAATACCATCATTATTACAATCATATGAATCGTCATCTGAATCAACCGAAATATCAGTATCTGTAAGCAAATTCATTTCCCATCTATTATTTTCAAGATTCCACTCAGTAAACCAATACTCATAACCATCACTCATGCCATCTCTATCTGTATCATCAGAAGTTGGATCAGATATACCGAATAATGCTTGAAGAAGTGGTTTAGCAGTAGAGCCACCTTGCCACTCTTGAAACTGTTGTAATGCAAGTTGCGCTCGACCTTCTTTATTGAATAATATTCGATACACTCGATTTTCAGCTTCGGAAGGATCTAGATATTCTGCTTCTTCCCATAATCTGGGGGCATCAGGAGGAGATAGCCCTCCATTGAAAGGATTATTAAGAGTTAAATTAAGTTCAATTTGATCAGAAATACCGTCATTATCAGAATCATAATTGCCATCATTAGGGACAAGAGGATTTAATGTCCAAACATTATCTGTTGAATTCCATTTTGTAAAAATCAATTCCATTCCATCTAATATTCCGTCAGAATCTGTATCGGGGTTGTTGGGGTCGGCAGTCAAACCGGTTAGATTTATTTGCTCTGGAGAAAGGAAAGAACCGAATGAACTTGCAGATTCAGCAGACAACCAAGGATTAGGCAAATGTTCACCGCCGAAGTAAAGTAAGTAAAACTGTGGTACTGTTATTAGAGCATTGATTTCTGTAAATTCACTAGAAATTACATTATATTCTTCCCAATTATTCATTCCATCCCCATCAGGGTCGCCAACCCTATCCTGTTCATTAACTGGATTAAGAGTCCATGAATTATCAAAAAGACTCCATCGGGCATTGTAAAATTCCCAACCATCCGGCATACCATCTTGATCAGAATCTGCATTTAGAGGATTACCTGAACCAATGTCAATTGCAGTAGTTCCATTAATTAAAATGTTATATGAATCCGTGGCTGATTCACCAAATGAACCACCGGCAAAATTTTCCCAAGTATCATTGAATAAAAGGGTGGTGAAGTTTTCAGGGAAAGTCAATCCATTGTCTGTTGTGTCAGAAAAAATAATGTCAGATTTCCAATGAAATTCAAGCCAATTGACAAGACGTTCTTCTAATTCTAGAATACCATTATGATTAACATCATATCCATCTCCGTCGGGATTGTTCAATGCGTCAGAGCCGTTCATAGGATTCAAACCTGCAGCACTTACTGACCACGAGCAAGAGTATCTAGCCTCCCATCCATCCGGAAGTGAATCTCCATCGGAGTCAACATTATTTGGGTCAGTAATAGTCCAATTCAGGGCAGAATCAGAGGTCTCACCATGAGAAGGGAGTCCTTCTTGAACTACTACCTTAAGAAGATTTGACCATTTATATTCACAAAGATTGGATAAACCATCATTATCTGCGTCATTATCTGCGTCACTAGGGTCCCTAGGGTCTAATGTCCACAGATTACCCCCGTTGTAAACATCACCAATCCAGCGTCGATTAGTAATTTCCCATCCATCTGGCATACCATCCCCATCTGAGTCAAGATTAGTAGGGTCAGTAGGGCCATCAGTACCTCCTCCGGCGCCTGAACCTAGCCATCCCTCTAAATGAACTGACTTAGACAATAAACCTACATCTTCATCACAAAGATATTCGTCATTAAGATAATGGCAATCGAAATTTGTTGATTCAGTGAACCAACCCCAATATTCCTCTCCATCACTAAGTCCATCGCCATCCGTATCTGTCTCTCTTGGATCTGTCCCATTAAATCCATTATCTGAATTAGTGATAAACCTATATTCATCTAGGTTAGTCCAGCTTCTATCTATGCCTTCACCTATTTCTGGCATGTAGTGTACTCCATCAGCATCAGCATCACGGTCCCTATCATATGGGTCAGTTGGATCTAAACCATGAATAAATTCCCAACCATCCGGCATTCCATCAAGATCTGAATCTGAAGATTGGGGATCTATTGGCATAATATTCATATATCTTCCAGGAGATATTCCTGCAAACAAATGTATTCCACTTGATGACTCAAGAGTCACTAATGTACTCACTAAACCAGGCAAGTAAGTTTGATTATCAGAAATTCCAGTTACCCCCTGGTAACCTCCATCTAAGACCCATGTGCCATCTCTTGAGCCAACAATTATCAAATCGTTTAGAGTATATATCGAATGTACATCATTAGAGCCAGATAACCAATTTTCTTGTTTCCACATCCTCTCCGAGTCAAAAGCAGATTCGGGCATTGAAATTACTTTATCGATGTCAAGGAGATGAACGCCTCCCGCTGTTCCGATCCAGGCACCAGTAATTAATTCATAATTTCCAGAAGAATCTTTAGGTCCAGCGGGGACTAATGTATTAACAATTGCAGATTTGGAAACATTTAATAAATCTGCTTTTTGGACGTAATTTTCTGCATTTTCTCTATTGAATACCCACCAAGGGTTCCCGGTAGAATCTGAACCATCAGTAGTGTTCCAAGCAACTAATCCACCGTCAGTACCAATTAATAGCAACGGGCCACGTCCATCCATATTCATATGTAATGCAGTATTAACATTAGCAGCATTATTTGCTAATAAATCTGAAATTGATTCAATGTGAACAGGAGTTGTCATAGACATTCCGGAAATTGAAGTAGTCCAAGCATCTTGCTCAGAAAATATCATTATATCAAAATTACCACTACCCGTATTTAGCGCAACCAACTCGGTAATTGGGCCAAGTTCGAAACTAGACTGGCCATTGCCGATAGAAAATGAATCAATTAATGGAAGCCCATTCTGCATTTCTAAAACTGATATCCCATAATTTGTCAATAGTACAAGATATTCTCCTTCATCATCCGACCATTTCGCCATCGAATTAAGTACCACCCCAGCTGGTAAATGTTGAAGGGTGGACAAATCATTAAAAGGATCAAATATAGTTAAGCCATATTCGGATCCTATGATTAAGCGGTCTCTTTGATTGTCTGGAATTATCGTGTGTACTGACGCATCGACTAGTTGAGGACTAGTAGACTGATCAAAAGTTGAAAAAGCCGAATTAGGATTAGACATGTCAATACTTCTCAACCCAGGGGTTACTGAAACTCCTCCATCATAGTGAACCATATATTCTTCATAGTTACTAAATGATTCACCCCAACCTGATGTTGCCACAGATGTGTCAGGAATTACGTAACCATCTCTGTCTAAGTCCCATCCATCTAAATCGGAGTCAACTATTGAATCGCTAGCATTCCTTGGATCAAGGCCATAATGAACTTCCCAGCCATCGGGTATTCCATCACCAGGTAATGCAAGACCTACAGATATTATTTCGGCCCAAGAGTAGTAATCAGAATCTGATTCAGTAGGGTCACTTCCAAGCCAACCATCACCTGTTTGCCTTTCTACTTCTGTTTGACATGACCCGGATGTCAGTAAATTAATTTCACCAAAACACCAAAGTCCATCTCTCTCAGTAATCCAATCATCAGGCGCACCGAATATATACTCTTCAGAATTTGAATAAATTTCAGTCTTATCGATAACTCCGTTTCGATCTACATCAAATCCATCGCCACAACCAAATGTAAAATCAGAACAACGATCAATGTCTTCCCACCTATCACTAGAATCTAGTGGATCAAACCAAAGACAGGTCCAAGCACTTGTGGTGTTAAGGTACCCTAAACCTCCTTCGGTACACATATAGATTTCATAACCATCAGGAAGTCCATCGCCATCAGTATCTGCAACTCTTGGGTCGAGCCATTCACGAACTCCAGATTCGCTTAATTCAGCGGGCTTGCCAGTTAAAGCAATTCTATCAGTAAAACATTTATCGAGAGTATATGGCCAACAATATTCCAATAAAGCGCTAGCACCATCATTATCATAATCTGACATATTATCAGTTCCATTTTTAGAATCTAGGCCAGATATTTGCAATATTTCTGAACCTGTATCAAGCATAATATCTTCTCCGAATAATATTGCCTCATGAAAATCAGGTATTCTATCGCCATCTTCATCAGTTACAGGAGGACCTCCTCCTGCTGCTTCACCTGGGTTAGTATTCTCCACAGGTGCTTGAGGTCGAGTTTGGGAAACAAAGGCTAAACTAGAGAGAATTAATACAGTCATAAGCAGAGCTGTTTGTTTGCGCCTCATGGTATTACCTCGTGTTAACTACCCTTAGCGACTTTCACGCATTTATGACCATGATGGAGCGTCGTTCGGACACGAACATAGAATTCCAACATTCCGGTCTAATATTTAATGTGTTCAAATCGATATATTTGCCCATATAAATCAGATTCATTGAAGGACTAAACGCATCCCCCTCGTGATGAGTGATATGGGATTAGAAATTACTCATCTTGGTTCGGGAAGCAGAGGTAACTCTACGCTGCTATCGTCTGGTGATTCAAAAGTTCTTATTGATTGTGGATTCTCCTTGAAACAAACAGAATTAAGGTTAGGGCGGATAAATATTAATCCACAATCTATTGATGCAATAATCGTAACTCATCACCATGGTGACCATTCTAAATCCGCCTTGAGAGCTGCTAAAAAATGGGGAGCGAAACTGTACTCAAATACTGAAACTGCAATTAAAATGGGTTGGAATCCAATCTCCGAATGTAGAACCTTTGGTAATTTAGAAAGATTAGAAATAAGTGAAGACATCAGTATTTTACCTATACCTATACCTCATGATGACGCAGAAAATATTGCACTAATAGTAAGTAACGGAGATGGCAATAGAGCAGGGTTCGTCACCGACCTTGGAGAAGCAACCGTGGAATTGAAGAGACACTTGAAAGGATGCTCCCATATATCTATTGAAGCAAATTATGACCATGATAAATTAATGCGTGGACCATATCCAGATTCATTAAAAAGAAGAATAACTGGAAGAGGAGGACACTTGTCAAATAGCCAGACTGCCAATATTCTTAACGAAATCTTGACACCTGATCTTAAAACTATAGTTTTATGTCATTTGTCGGATAAAAATAATGCACCACATATAGCAGAAAGTGAAGTTTTAATGCAAATAGCAGAAGATTTCGAAGGTTCGATATTTATTTCGGGGCAAGAGGGGCCAAACTTCAAAATAATTGTAGGGAAGAATGAGGCTGAAAAATTAAACATCCTATGAATTATGACCCATGACAACTCTATGTACTGAATTTTGAACTTCTTTCATACGATCGTGGGCACCTAATTCTCTAAATACAGATAATGCCTTTTTAAGATAATCCATTCTTTGAGAACGATCAGTCTCAACTTCACCTAAACGTGCGAGAATTTCACCTTTCAAATGGCGAAAATCATTGGCTTCGGCTAAGGCAAGACCTTCCAGATAATGCTCCGAGGCTTCTTCTTTTCTACCTGCGTCACTAAGGACTTGCCCTAGCAACATTGCAACTTCTACAGCACTATGAGGGTCAGCCTGCTCGGAAAGTATTTCTAAAGCACCTGAATAATGTAACATAGCTAAATCATTATCTTTCATTCTAGCATAATACCTACCTAAAACCGCTCTTGCTCTAGCATGTAAAGTATCTTGGCCATTGTCTTTAGTTTCATCGTGAGCGAGCATGGCATGATCTCTTGCGCGATCCAATTCACCCATTTCTAGAAAAGCGGATGCGAGACGGATGCGAGAATCACATAACTCGGGGTCATCTTCAGAGTCTAGTAATTGTTCTACATTACTATAAACTTCTAGAGCATGTCTGTTATCTCTACGGCGACGGAAAATGTACCCCATATTGTTGTAAGAGCGGGCTGCAGAAACTGCATCTCTAGAACTTATCTGAATCTCAAGAGCCTGGCGATGTAACTCTAAAGCATCGTCCATAGCCCCCCTCTTAACTGCTATATCTGCACGAGAAGATAGTAAGCGAGCAAGTTCCTTGTTTTGCTTGTTTTTACGGGCTATCGGTATAGCTGCATCGTACTCCTTTTCAGCATCATCCCATCGACCTTGAATTGAAAGAATATCGCCTCTAAGCTCTCGGACAATACCCCAAGATTTCGAATCAAAGCCTTCTCGATCTAATGACCTTAATATGCCGAGTAATTCAGTATGCCCAGCTTTGACTAGAGTACGCCCCTCTGTTGACAAAACCATTGATAATTCTTCTATTTGATCAGAACTATGCAGGTGATGAATAAATTCTATTCGGTCAGTTGCACTTACCTTACGAGACCTATACCAATTAACTGCATTACTATGTAATTCATGACGTAGGTTCTGTTCCATCGAGAGTACTAAAAATTCACGTACTAAATCGTGAACATCATAGTTTTGACTATCTGCTTGACGGGCTAACCCTTTTTCTACTAACTCATCTAAAAGATCGATGGCTGCATCCAATTCACTAAGAGCAGCCAAAGGAGTCGGCTCTCTAAAAACTGCAATGGCTCCAAGAAGCCTCTTCTGCGGCCCTGATAATCTACTGAAAATTTCTTTCTCAACAAACGTTTCTAAAGTTGCATGGAATGTCCCACCTACGCTTCCTCTATTAATTAATTCTAGAACCAGAGGGTGCCCTCGAGAAAGTGAGTATATGTGGAGAAATTGTGATGCATCCATATCAGGCATTGCTGAAAGAATTTGCTTACTTGATTCTTTGTCTAAGCCCTCTAAAGGCATTACTAAAGTGAGGATTTTACCATCCGAATCTTTCTCCGGAACCACCATTCTAAATGACCTAGAAAACATAACTACACCTACCTGTTCGAGAGTAGGTATTTTTATGCAAATACCTCTTAGTATAGTAATCAGAGTTTCGTCACCAACTTTGTGTAAATCATCGATTACGATTAGGCTAGGAGAATTTTTCAGGCCCTTTATTATTAAATCCACGGCTACACTAGACTGAGGTATTGGAGTAGCAGATAAATAATCTGATAAATCATTAGAACCCATAGTAGATTGCCATTCAGCGGTGGCTTCAAGAAATGACCTAGACCCTTCCCAGTCTTGGCAACGATGATATAATAAATTTCTTTCATGAGTAAAACGTTCAAGTATTTTTCCTGCCAAAGCAGTTTTCCCGATGCCGGCAATTCCAGGAACGAGGATCGAAGAAGACCTAGCATCTAGCAAATTGACCATATCATCCACCTCTTTTTCTCTACCGAAAAATTTCCTAGTTCGAGGAAGATCATTGAAAGAGGTAACCAGTTGTTTCTCAATATGCTTCGATAAGTCCCGTTCTATTAATTCAGCAGAAAGTAATGATAAATCAATACTACCATTATCGTCAATGTACCTTAATATGTCTACGTGCCTTAAGGGTAAATTAGTCAACTCTAGTGCATTAATAAGTGGCACATTTTCTATACTTCCATCTGAGTGTTTCATACGAACTTGTTGTTTGCTGACTTTATCCCAGATACCATTTGCAACTTTAATTCCGTCATCTGTTAAGAAATATGCTTTTCTTTTACGTGAAACGCCCGTGACATGAGCTTGTCTCTCGATAAGAAGTCCTTGTTCCCTCATACCAGATATAGCCCTAGGGACGTTAGAACGTGCTATTGCAACAGCATTTGCAATTCCCATTTGAGAAAGAGCAAAAGGAACTTCGACCCTCCCTGCATGCTCAACATAATCCCTGAGGTGCAAGAGTATCCTTTCTTGGACCCCGGGCCTAGGTAGTGCCACACTGCTCATGTATGGGTAGGAATCTGCAATACCTCATGAAGTTTCGGTGGTCGAGTCTCACTATTGAGTCATCAAGAATCGTAATCAGGGTCTTCTATCCATTCATTAGAACTTTCATCCCAGATCCATCCCTCGGATGGTTCCTCCTCGCCTGATTCATCAAAACTTTCTTCGTCCTCGACTTCGACGAAGAAATATACAAACACTCCGCCCAACAGACCAATAACTACAATCGAAATGATTACCATCTTAGCTAGAGATAGTCCCTCATCGGGAACACCCACAGAAATCTGGACACCGCTCGAATAGTCTGCACCTACGTATCTGAATACAGGAGTTACAGGGCCATCACTAAACCTTGACGAGGGAATTCCTAATGTCCATGTAGAGTCCGCGTTGACTACAGTATCATTTGTATTCACATGATTAATCAATACTGTAACTGTTTTCCCAGGAAGTCCGACTCCTGAGAAGATAATAATCTCGCCATCGTCAATGACAGTAACATCAGGGTCGTTAATCTGGAAGTTGATACCAACAACTGTGAAAGTTACGGGTAAAGATATTTCTTTTGAACCATGAGAATCTGTTGCCATAAATATAACATTATCAAGTGTCCAGGAGGACATATTATTATCATAAAAGAACATAGATATAGGGTCATAAATAGCAATGCCATCTTGTCCCACATTAATTACTAATGCGAAATAATCATCAGATGTGAAATCTTCACTAGGGTTATCATAAACAGATAAAATTAAATCTTGTCCGATATCTAAATCAGAGAAAAATTGGTTTAAATCAATTTCACCCTTAGTACATCTATCTTGAGATTGTGAAGAAATCTCACAAAAAAGCACTATCTCTTGCGACCACCCATCTGAATCGAATACAGGTTGATTATTGCCGGCATCTGATGGATTATCTGCAATGATAGTTATTGTACTCATTTCACTAAAGTCATAACCATCATAAGACCTTACGTCAATTGCATACTCAAAGTCATGTTGAAGAATTGTTGGATCCCAAGTTGTAGACCAAGCACCATTAGTTTCAAACTCAGTTACAGACTGTTGATGGACTATGATGTCACCATTATAGATGTCTCTAACTGTTATATCCACCCTTGAAACGGATCCATCATTATCTCTTGAAACACCCTCAATTGTAGTATCGGCAATTGAAAGTCTTTGGCCATCTTGAGGAGATAACAAACTAATAAATGGTGCAGAATTAGAGTTATCAATAGTTAAGGTCATGGTAACGGCATCACATTCATCGACCACACTCAAACAAAAGTTAGAGTCTGCAGCCCAAATCGTAAATGTATATTCTCCAGTAGTTCTAGGTTGGCCGCTGAAATCCCATGTCCAGGACCAATCCGCTCCACCCGATGTAGGAGTTGTTCCTTCGAAATTAGGACCGCTGATGTAGAAATAAACTTCACCTACATCCTGGCTACAATCCATAGGGCAGCCATATTGATCATATGCAGTTCCTTCGAAAGTTACTGAACCATCAGACCAAGTAGAGCCATCACTAGGTGAAGAAACAGATAATACAGGAGGAACGGCATTTAGCTTAATTGTTCTTGAAATAATTGGGCTGTAATCGATACCATCAAATGACCTGAACTCAAAGGTATAGTCTGTTTCTTGGTAATTAGACATATCAAAGGAGTAGTACCAAGAATTGAATGGATGGTTGAAACGAGTTACAGAACCAGGTTCTGCATCACTAATGTCTGTTGCAAATCCTGCGGAACTCCATTCACTTGTGAATGGGTCGCGGACTTCAATAGAGTGAATATATCCTTTTTGATCCCATTGAGCTAAGGCATCCGTAGCATAAAATCCAGCTAATTGACCATCATGAGCTGATCCTGTAAAATTGACTATTTTCCTAAACGAGTGCCCATTATCCTGAATTACAGAGACTGAGGGACCCGAATTAAACAAATTAATTGTATCTTGATATGTTGCATCTTGTATGACGAAATCACTACGAGCATGACCAAATCCAAAACGATAAGCAGTATAATAATAGCGTGATAACTCACGAGTGCCAGCACTATAGTCACAATCTAGATCATTGTCATCAATTGTTAAATCACCATCGTTATCCATGCCATCAGAGCATGAGTCTTCATATTCATCGTCAGCGAAACCATCAGGATTGTCTCCCCCGGCTAATCCTCGGAAGTCGAGATGCGAATCAGATGCTAAAGCGAACCATGGGGTATATCCATCTTGATCAGTATACAATGAATAAAGATCATTTCCTAATGCGTCTTCAATAAGCACATTTGCATTCTCAACTTTCATACCATCAACTAAAGTCTGGAATCTGACCATCTCAGCCCTTCGAACTTGGACTGCATATTGAGTGGGTTGAGATTTTATAAAAATCTTTGAAGTGTCAACATTAGACAAATTCGCAAATGTAAATACTGTGGAATTATTATCCATATTCAAAGCCAGAGGGAAATTAATGGGAGTTAAATTAGCACAACTTGCACACTCTGAAACAGCAGTAGGAATAATCGCGCCTTGGAATCCATTTGCTGGCCACGCCTCTTGATCAGGCCAATCAAGAATGACTGGGAATTGACTAGGAGGCGAACTTGGAATAAACTCAGACTGTACTGTTACAGATGATTTTGTCACATTATATGCAGTTGTAATACCATTCCAAGTATTAAGAGAAAAGAAACCAAGTGAACCATATTGTTGAGTGTTTGCAAAACCGCTATCATAATTACTAATTACTGCCCCAGTACCAGGAACATTAAATAAATTTCTTTGAACATCCATCAAACCTGCAATCGCTCTAATACCGTCGGCATTTCCGCCAAGGCTAAACTCATTATCATAAAGTGTAACTCCTGAACGAAACACACTAACAGCAGGGCAAGTATATTCACCATCCCAATATGTAAAACTAGAGCAGGTACCTGGAGAATCGACACTTACTGTATTATTTGAGAAATGAAGTCTTGAAGCAGAGGGTGCGGGACCAGATGAGGACAATTCACCCACTTGTATAGGAGTTTTTGCGGTATCAACAATAGTGTTCCATTCAGCTACTACGTCAAAACTACCAGTTAACCACAAACCATTCCACCCACCTATTGGTCCTATGTCATTATGATGAATGTAAGCCTTACTTGATTGGACAGTTATTCCTGAACGATCGCTTACTCCAGAAATATCATTGTTATGTAACTCGGCATTAGCACCATCATAAACAGTTATTCCAGAGCCCTCGGCAGTAGTAATTTCATTATTGCCAATCTCAATAAGGAATTTTACGCCTTGGACTGATTTAATTCCATTTATGTCGACTCCATTGCAATTAACTTCAATATCTGAATTAGTAACGCTTCCTGATGAACTGATTAAAGCAAATCCATAATCACCAGTATTAACCGTTGCATCGTTGATTTCAATAAATGTGTCTTCAGCCCAAAGAGTAGGGCGCCCTCCATCATTATTTCCACAACCATTATCAGTACCAATAAAAAAGGGAGAATTCATTACAAGAGGAGAAACAGAAGTTCCTGAACCATATACCGATATTGCTGAACCATATACGCTACTTTTGGCATCATTTCCAGCAACATAAGAACCGCCATTAAATATTGGCTGTGCAAGATTTGTAGTTAAAACACTACTTGTATTTATATTTGTAAAACGCATTTCAGTTAAGGTAGGTGATGCGCCATCAATAACCATAACTCCATATCGCCATCGATTAATAGAATCAATATAGTAAGGAATTCCCCAAGCGTCGTCAAATGTAATGTGTCTAAATCCAGTTTCTGACAAATCAATGGAACTACGAATTAGCATCCCTTCGAAACATGAAGCGTCTTCAACTTGGATTTCTTGGGACCCTTGCTTCATGCCCTTACATTCGCCTATTGCACTAGAGTTTGAAGGATCGGTCCATCTGAGTATGATTTTATTCGCTAGACTAGCATCTGCTGATGCTCCACAAGAACTTACTCCTGCACAAATATTTCCTCTGACATCAAGATACGTGCCGTTGGGGAAAATAACTGTAGTACCCGGTTGAATAATGAGTTTGGCACCAGAAGCAATCGTTACGTCTCCAGTCAACTGATGAGTACCGGACCAAGTTTCAGATGTAGTGATAGTTCCAGAGGTTGTTTCGTTGTTAGCCATAACAGGTGCAGCGGGCCCTACTAAAGCAATGAGTACGCTAGATAACATTAGAAATACAAGGAACGAACTTCTTGCACGGCGCTTGGACATGTTTTACCGTATTAGAATACGGATTTAATCAATTGGGGAGGTCGTGCATGATTTGAATACATCAAAAATGTATAAATCTATGCAATATTGAACAAAAATGCCACTTCCTGAGACCATTTGACTACATCGAGGCTCCCATATCCGGAATGTAAATCATGAGCATTATTTTCAAAATTACTTCTATCACAAGATGATGCTAATGCTTGTTTGACTAATCTCATTTCCTCTTCATCAATTATACCATCTGAACCAGATATTGCGTCACCAAATTGCTGAATTATAAGTACTAAAGCACCTGTGACGAATACTGTGGAGTCACTAGTTCCAGAAGAATAAGCATAAGGAGAAGATAGGCGACTACTTGCTGTTGAAAATATGTTTACCCCTGGTGCAATTACTTCGGGTTTTTGATTAGGATACTCCCTACAAGCAGGTGGACAAGTTGTATCTGAAGATGGATCATTATCAGAACCACGAGCACTACTCCCCCAAACATTCCCTGCTTTATTTTGAGCACCTACCGAAATTACCCCTGCGATACTAGAAGGTTGCGATACATCATTTACATCATCATCTAAACCAGTATTTCCAGCAGCGGCTACAACAAATATTCCTGCCTCAATTGCTTCTTCAACGGCAATATTGGTTTGAGAATCGAGAGAAAAATCAGAAGGTTGGCCTCCAAGGCTCAATGAAATTATGTCAACTCTTTGAGTAATTCTGCACCATCTAATAGCCTGAGCTACAATATCACCTGATCCAGAACTACCTTCACTATCTAGTGCTAAAGCCACAGATAGCCCCACCTCAGGTGCAACACCCTTGAATGTGCCATTAGATATTAATAAACCAGACATTAGTGTTCCATGAGAATCATCACCCACGTCCCTTATTTGATCATGGTCACCTTCTAGAAAATCTCTAAAACCTAATAATTGTTGATGAGAAAAGGCAGGATGGTCCATATCAATACCTGTGTCTATAATACAAACATGTACGCCTTCACCAAAAAAACCATCAGACTGTAACTGCCTAATCCCAGTATCTTCATATGCCCATTCTGAGTCAGGTAATATTGGTACTAAATACGCGCTTATCCATGGCCAACTAACGATTAGTAGGATAGTTGATATGGAAAAGAAAATCGCCCCATTCGGCCAAAGAAACTGTTTCATTGGACCAATGGGCCATCGTAATTCATGAGCTTCTTCATCAGTAAGACCATAATCAACTCCTGGATAACCAGGAGCAGATGGATCGATTGCAGTTAAAATTCTATGATCTTCAGGTTCTGGAAGTAAATCTAAGTTTTCTAAAGATTTCAAGTATCCGCCCGCCTATATTAATAGTCATCCATTTTTCTAAAAACTCAGAATGGAGCACCTGGGCGCCTTGAACGCCCTTTAGTTAAGTATAGGCCTATGGCAATTAGTCCGACAACTAACAATGGAGCAATAATATCAGTATCTTCAGTTGCTGCTGGAGAACGAACGTCTACATTCATTGAACCTATTTGTATATCGTCAACATCATGCCAAGAGCCGTCGTTAATATTTTCTTCACCAAATATACTAGCATTGATATCGAGAACTAAATAATAAGGCCCTACTGTGATATCAGACAAATCAAACAAGAAACTGAACTGCATTTCTGATTCTGCGCTTATATCCATAATAGTAGTTGCACTAACAGATGTTGGGGATTCACAACTTACATCAAAGCAAAGAGTTGCATTCAATTGAACTTTCTTTGCTTCAACCAAACCCTGATTAGAGATTGTCGCAATATACGTTATCATACCTCCAGATTCTGGTTCCCCGCCTCCTAATGCTTGAACGCCTTCAATCTTAAGAATCGGTTCGGAACTTTGTATATTAATTACAATAGTCTCGTATGAATTTCCAACCTTGTCTGTTACTGTAACATATATAGAAAATTTATCATTAAATAATGTATCCTCTGGAGACACAACTGTCACACTATGAGTAGTACTAACGAATCCCCCAAGAGTATGAGTAGTTGGTCCTGTTCTACTCCAACCCTCTGGTAATTCTGTATCATCAAATTCAAATTCAAATTTATCATCGCCATTTCCAGCATTAGTAAATTCAATGGGTGCTATAATTAATTCACCGGGGGATACACCATATACATCAGCCATAGGGGTTGTTAACTCAAATCCATGCAATTGGGGCACTCTGACTGTTAATGTATGAGTTCTGCTAATTCCATCTTGTGTGGAAATGATTATAGAAATTTTATGACCTTCTTCAAATGCGTGAGCGAGAGATTGATTTGCAGGAATCACGCGAATATTCAAATTATCAAACATTTGACTATTATCAAGACCTACTTCAAACTGAGTTGAAGTGTTCCACTCTCCTGAACCATTGTCGAACTGTAAAGTCCAATCTGCACTATCTGAACCAGATACTGAACCTCCTACTGTATAAAGATCGTACGATTCATGTCCGAGGTATCCTATACCAAGAATAAATTCAACCGGTGTAAAACCATCAGCACCATTAACTACAAGATTTACATCATCCAAAGAACCAATATAAGAGTCATCACCTGATGTGAGGTTTAGAGTTTCAATTGTAATATCATGATTAGATATTCTATTGTATAAAAGTGTCAAATCAAATGTTTGTTCTGGAGCAACATCCGCACCAACCCCTGCCATATATTCCATAACAAGATCACGTTGTTCTACTTCAAAGTCACCAGAAAATTGCACATTTCCTTGGAAGTCCGGAAGAAGCAAACTCAACGAACCGTCGTCATTAACATCCTGTACCCACTTAATTCCGTATCCAAGATTAATAATGACATTGGCATCCATATCACCAATATTATGAGAGACACCATCATAATCAAGCCACTCAGTAGTAACATTAATGACACCTCCTTTGACTAATTGCATATCTAGATTGCCGCCATTAACAACATCCACATTTAATAGACCCATGACAACTAGATAATCATTTGGTACACTAGCACTTACAATCCAAAGACCAGGTTCTAACTCGGCTGACCAAGATCCATCTTCTGAATGAATCTCTGGAGTTACTGTATCGCGAACAAGACCTTCGGTAGGTATTATTGTAAAAACTATCTCATCTACTATATTGGATATTCCAAGAGCATAAGATAGATTCCCTGAAACATTAACCAAACCAGCAGTTAATTCTAGAAGCACGGCATTAGGAACGTTGGAGACAGATACATTTTGCTGTATGCTTTCGAATCCATCATAAGATGTATTAATCTGCCAAACAGTATTGGCAGGAACAAATAACTCCCAATCACCATTTTCTCCAGAATCAAGAATGATAGAACTTAGATTTACATTAGAGAATGCCATATTAACATCTGAAATTCCTTCAGCAACATTGGACGCATTGTTATCATTAAGATCCCAAAATACTGTACCAGTTAAAGCCACATGCAAAATTGCAGTTAGGTTGTAATGATTATCACCACCTACCTCAATTGCAATAAGATAATCGTCAACCAACCATCTCTTGCCTTCTTCTGTGTAATTAAGAGAAACTATCCAATTCCCAGGTACTAAATCAGTACTTGTGAAACCATTGGAGTCTGTTGCTACAATACTAAAGGAACCCAAATCATCTGCTGATTCAAGTCCCAAACTGATGCCTGACATAGAATCATTAGACACATCTTCAGATAAATTGAATGAAACCTCAGCAAGTTCACTTGTAGCCATCTGTAAGTCAATTATGGCGTTGTCAGAAGATACTGAAATTAGATTTCTGAGACCTTCTCGAATACCATTGGTGATTATATCAGTAGTTACTATCCAATCGCCTTGTGAGATGAAGTCAACAATACTTCCATTAATATCAGTTGTTCTTGAAAGTATCCATCCATTTTCAATGTTTGTTAGTCTCACTAATTGATCAGAAAGGACACCGCCGCTTTCATTTGTGAAAGACATACTGACACGCCATTCGGGATCAAAACCGATTGAACGATGAATAGTTGAGGAATCTATTCCAACTCGGAAATCAACCTCACCTGTCATAATTCTGGTACCAAATTCGTCTCCTGAATCAGCATGAGATATATCTACAGATATACGATAAATACCAGGTTCAACCGAAACCTCGGCGTGTCCAGTTCCGTTCCATTCAGAACCATTCTCATTTATCAGATAGTCTAGGCCACCAATTAATGAAATTAAACTAAAGTCATAGCTTACTGGAGTCCCATTCGAAAGATTATTGTCGCCTGAATTGTCTAGGAAGAAGTCTACGGATAACAAGGAGTTATCAGGATAGATAAGAACCTCTATAGTATTATTATTATTATCGACATTGGTGGTATTTACGCCTGATATAAATTCATCGGAATCAACCGAAAATTGCCAGTTACCTTTTGGAAGTACCATGTCAAATGTACCGCCATCATTAACCTGAGCGCGCCACTTGACATCATAATCAAGGCTCTCTGCAATTGCAGTCACGGGCTCCCAACCACCAATATCGGAATTATACAAGTTATTGGCTCGATTAATACTAATTGCACCAGTAATCGACTGACCAGGACGGGCAACCATATTGATTTCATCCATTCCAGGGGCAACAATAAATTGAGTCCCATTAACTAATTTCAAATCGACACCTAGTTGAGCTATTGCATCAACCACAGCTCCTTCGGGTAAAACTAAAGAGAATGTACCATTAGAGGAAGTCTCAACGGTTGTACTAAAATCATCCCAATAGAACACAATAGGGACAAATTCCAGTATCTTGTCTTCATCAATAGAATTATCTGAAATATTCTCATTATAATATAACGTCCCATTGACAACTTGGCTAGTATGGAATTCATATACTGCTGAAAAGTCATCATTACCAATTTCTATTTCTTCCCATAACTGCTCCGTATCAGACAAAGTATAGTTTAGAATCCAGGTGCCAGGTACGAGTTCTACATAATAATCATTGTTTATTGTATTGTATTCAGCATTAACAGGTGAACCTGATCCATTCTTTAAATTTAGTGTTAAATTCAAATCATTCACTAAAGTATCTATGCCGTTTTCATCCCTTACTAACTGGAATGTTAAATCGGTAGTATTAGGGATCGGTGATGGAAGAACAAAGGATGATGTTTCGTTAGCATCAAATATATACTCCATGTATATTTCAGAAAAGCCATCACTATCCATATCAATTTCTACTATGTACGCACCAGGCATAATTGGACCGTATGCAAGTTTAGATCCTATTAGATCGTCACCATTCCATGATAATTCAGGAGATATTAAACAAGGAGCGTATTTTACTACATTACAATCACTTATTGCATCAGAAGCATTGGAATCATCAGTTCTTAGAATTATTGAAACCATTAAAGGATTACCTAACTGATCGATTATGTCTCCAGTAATTGAACCACCATTAATATCAATCTCTGTGATGGTATTAACTGGTTGTTGAGGTATACTATATCCATCATTAATTTCAACACGTGTTCCGTCACTAAATATCACAGTGACATCATAAGATCCAGGAATAGCATCAACTACATGGAACGTACCGGGTTGGACCATTACGCCACTAAAAATACCCTCTCCAGAAAATGTGCCGGTTCCATTTATGGTTCCATAGGTTAATTTGTTGGAGCATTCGGAATCTAGTTGATTACCATCTTCGTCAGTCTCGCAATCGGGAGTTGTATCCGTAGAGAATACCCCTGAACCAATGAAAGTTGATTGGTCAAGGTGCCTAGTAAAGGATGCAACACCATTTGCAGTAAAGCGCCCACTTGCATTGACTATGCCATTTAAAAGAATTCTGTCATCAGATTGAATACATAGACTTTCATTTTCAGGCATAGTTTCATTGACATCGCAATCCACGACATCATCTGTGACATCATCTGTTGGGTCGTTATCAGCGAATATAATGCCATCAATTAATCCTTTACCAGCAAATTCACCATTTCCAGTAATACTATGATTATGAAATACTGTTTGAGTATAATTACCTGTAAAATTCGAAATTGTTGATGTGGTTTGGGTAATGACAGTACCTTCTCCTGTGAATGTAACTTCACCTGTACCCTCAAACCTTAGATTCGCGCCTTCTATAGAGCCATTAGATGTAGACCTAACATATGGGTCCGCATTAATCATATCCCATGAGGGCGATAGTTCAATAGTAGCATTTTCTAATGAATCACCTGAAAATAATTCAGATCCTGCCCAGACTAATCGACCAGTAGATGATGCAGGTTCAACAATAATAGGTGCTGAAATTATAGATTCGCCGTTACTATGACCATCAGTGCCTGAAATATTAACAATAGTCTCAGATAACCAAGTAGATCCTGAAACATTTCCTAATATTCCTGTTATTGGGTTAAGAATTCTAACACCTGAAGATTCACTCTCGAAAATATCACCAAGAGATTGACCTACGTTAGATGTCATAATTAGAGTACGTGCAGAATCTAAGTCAGATTCTCCGAAGAATGCGGTGACACGAATCTTCCCTGCTGGAACTGTGAAACTATAATCTCCGTTTTCATCAGCATCAGTTGTTCCAATAGGAATCCAGTAAGTTCTCGTATCTCTATCAGTAACCTGGCCGTCTAATTCTACTTCGTCGCCACTAAATGCATCACGCTCAATTAGAATTCGTGCATTAGGAACAGGGCCAATACCATCTAGCTCAACAGTTCCTTCGATAGTTGCTCCACTATAGTATTTCATTACCTTTACTTGAGTATTAGCGCTTCCAATACCAAGATTGGAGCATTCGGAATCTAGTTGATTACCATCTTCGTCAGTCTCGCAATCGGGGCTATACCAGTTAGATAAAACCATGTGATTCATCATTGCACCAGGAAGAGGATATGCATTCTCTAAATAGGAACCGGGGGAACCAGATGTGTAGAAATGAGGAGCAGGTTGTTCAGCATCCCCCGGAAGACCAAGTGTTGAGGTTCCATATCCAACATAAATTCGAGCAACCATTGTTTCAAAGAATTCAGGTTGGTGTTGGTAATCTATATCTATCATTCTAATCATTTCGTTGGCATCGGTTAAAGCACCTGATTGTTGACGAATTATGTCATTAAGATATTCTATCTCGTATTCTTCAGCACTACGAGGGATTATTGGTCCATCTCCTCTCTGTGTTTGATAGAGTGAAGAAATATACGTTTCAGTATCTAATCCTGACAGTGTAGTCGGTGCATGGAAAATACCAGTAGTTTGACCTTGATGATAACTATAATCTTCATAGTACTGACCCCCAAGTGGATAAAGACGATTATCAACTGCAAAATATCTAATTTCATTATTCCTTGAAATCATATCACCAAGCGGACCTTCGTAATTCTGAACTTCATAATTTAAGATAGTAGAAATATCATGATATAATGAATTTATCCCATCGGAATCAAACATTTGTAAAAGTAAAGCCCTACTTAATGCAAGTTTGGCATTAACTCTATGCAAGCCTGTTGATACATCGTCGAAATCTGTAATCAAATCAGGTGTGTAACGATATCCGGCAATGTCATAATATTGGATGACTAAGTCTCCTTTGTTATCTCCTGTTTCATACCTATCTAGTTCAGATACTGAATTTCTTATATCATTAAATGCTAATATTCCAGATTCTTCACTATCATAGTTACTCAACTCTGCGCCATCGTCAAGGACAATCCATGTTTTGTCATCACTCGGAAGGCCGTTCTCGTTGAGTTTGTATCCAGTTAATAATTCGTACTTACCGTCAACTGCAACCACAGACATAGATCGACTCAATACCTTTTCAGAATCTCCCGCCCCTAGACGCATGACAATATCAAACTCATTATATTGCTCTTCAGTCATATGACCATCTAGAAGTAACGATGTGAATTCATCCGTGAATCCAAGAGAATCTGATGATCTTCTATCACCCTGAGCTAAAGTTGTGATGAATAATGCAAGTGTATCGTCTTGACTTGAAGATAGCAACATTGCACCACTATTGGGTATTCCTGATTGGAAATTGTCCGCAACAGTAGGATGTTGACCTTGAGCAAGTGCTTGGAAACCATAATCCCACCAAGAAACAAATGCTGGACGTTCAGAGAAACTAACATCAGTATCTTGTTCGGAAAGCCACTCATAAGCCATATTCCATGAACCTGAGTTAAAACCGGGACCAAAGGTTCCCATATACCATAAATCACCATTTGCATCATAGTTTTCACTATTTAGCAGAGAAAATCCAAGTATCTCCTGTCTGAATACATCAGGAGTAATATCATGGATAGTTTGATCTACATCTGAAGCAGATTGTTCACCTCTTGGTATTCCTGAATCTATACCATAGGTGATATGCTGAGAACAAACTAGCATTAGAACAAGCATAATCGCTGGAATTCCTGGGTACCTCTTTGATGCAGACCAATTGGCCCAAAAACGAGAACGCGGGGTGGCTATTCCTGATTTCCTCCACTCTTTGGAGAATCCTGAGAAATTGGCATAATTCCACATCATAGCAATACCTATTCCACCAACTACTGAAATTGCAGGTGTTGCATTAAATATGAAACGACCAGCAGACCAAGCCATGTAAATTGCGATAAGAACCCATAATCCAAGAAGAATATGGCTTTGTTTCTCTTTACGAGCACCTCTCCATAATAGCATTACAGCTACAATTATTGCAATCAAAGCAACTATTGGACCGTATGAAGCGAAAAGAACTCCTCGACTAGGTGCCTGTGCTTCACCAATGGTTCCGAATATTTTATTCTTTGAGAAGTAAAAACCACCTGTGAAGAGTACATCCCAACCATCGTAAATATCAGCCTGCTGAAGTATGAAGAGTACACCAAGGATGCTACTCATTAAAATTACAGTACTTCCAAGTACCAATAGCCAAGGTCTGTCACGATATGAAGATGAAATCCATCCTAGCGCCAATGTAAATCCAATTATATAGAACATTGGCTGGAAACCACTAGGGTCGAATAATAGGTTAAGTCCAGGCCAGCAATAAAACGGTAGCGGTATTACAAATGCTGTGAACATCATTTGTAAAGATGCTGCAGTAATAGGTAAACTGTCTCTACGGCGGAACATATTGAAGAATACTTGGAATGCAAAGGCTATGAATAAGATACCTGGACCATAAACGAAACCTTTCCAACCAAGTGCAACGATTGCAAATGAAACTCCAGATAATGTAGCGTTCGACATAACCTTAGGATTCTGAGCCCACATTTCTCTAATTCCTGCGATAATATAAAGCGGACTCAGACTGGGAGTACGGAATAATCTTTGATTGGTGAGTTCATCCATTGCTTTGACCCAATAATAAAATGCGATTGCCAAGAATAACATAGCAAAGGCGTCGTGATCAGCTAGACCGAATGTGGAATGGCTGATGTGCCCTGGCATTAGAGCAATCAACCAAGCAGCAACTATACCTGCCATGTTACTGTGTAACTTTCTAGCAAGTCCTGCTATTGGAAGAACAATTAATGCACCAAATATAGCAGGTAAAGATGCTACGCTCCACCAAACAGACGTGTCGAGAGACATACCAGTTAACCAAGAAAGAAGTATTCCTCCAAGGGCAAGAGACCACGAGAAAAGAGGTGGACGGGGATTAATTGCAATCATAGGATAAGCTCTATCTGAATCAATAATTAAGTGACTTCTTTCGGCAATTACATAATCAACAACGCGCTTCATGTACCAAGGGTCTGAGCCACCAGACATATCCCAAAGTCCAGTACCAGATGCGTTCATTGCAGGAAGAATATTCCATCCTGTCCTAACCGCGAGAGCAATGAAAAGCGCGAAACCAACCATTATTCCATAGGAATGTTGATTCCACCATTTACGGAAATCGGAATGATCTCTGCGTGGAGAAATATCTCCAATCCAACCGCGTCCTGCAATCATCATGCCACCCACGTTTAACCAAAATACCAACAAGAACCATGTAAATACACTCACAGTACTATCATCATTAAGCGTCGAAAGAGGTAATTCATTCCCTAACTCTTGTAAATGAGCTAAGGTGTACATAACCCAGTTTAACGACACTATAATGCCTAATACATGCCATCTCTCAGAGTTACAAAATGCTACAAATATTACAACTATTGTTGAAAACATCGCCCATACCGAACCAAGATAGAGGTGATTGTCATAAGAGGTAATATCATCGAGAGTACTAAGCCAGAGTAATGGTATTAGATTAACAAGGAATACTACGCCAGTAGTGATTAAAGCAGATTTAGGCATAACTGAGGGTATGTCCCTGAACCAAGGACCATCCCCCGGAGTAGTAAAACGACCCCTCATAGCTAATATTACAAGTATGCCTAGAGTAATTGAAGAAGCCCATGATGCAAAGAATATTGAAGCGATTGAACTCCTAACAACATCAATTAACTCATCTGAGTTTCCCGCCCAAGAGGTATCATCGAGAGAGTACCTAGCGGCGCTAGAAATTGCAAAGTGAAATCCGATCACTACTGAAAGTAATATAGATGATTCTTCATTTCTATTTGACAATGATAAAAGAAGAGAAGATACTCCAACAAAAGCAAAAGTAAAACCTTCAAGAGGTTGAAGAATTGAAAATTCAATCAATGCAAATGAAAATAGTATGAGAAAAATAGAAGTGAAAGACGTTCGAGTCTTGGTGGTAGTTGCGGATTCACCGAATGTGTGTAAGACCCTACCAAGAAACGCGGCTAAAGCTGCGATAACTGGGAGGATCAGGATGTCAACATATCCGTCATTCGTCATTCCACCGTTAGCGACGTAATCTGTTCCTAAGAAGAGCATCATTAAAGTTGCTAGTACCGCAGGAACTGGGAGTAAATTCTCGTTAGAAAATACACCAACAGTCGCATCATTATTATCGTTCATTATTCATCACCATATTGTCGAGCCTGCAGGCTCGGTGTTGCCGCGAAAATTGGGGATGTTATAACCGTTAGTGGGTTGACGGTTTTGAGAGTAAATCAAATTAACCCTAAATATTACCTTCAAAGACCTCTGTGAGCTATATCTGGGCGATAATGAGAACCTGTCAATTTAATACTCCTAATCACTTCATATGCCGCTTCTACAGCAGTATTTAAATCGGGGGCTATTCCAGTAGCTGCGAGCACGCGTCCACCATTTGATAGCAATTCTCCTGAGTTAGATAACAAAGTACCGGCGTGATGAACAAAAGCATGAATCTCGCCTTCCTCTATGTTAGTATCTGCCCCAATGATCTTCCTTCCGATTATTGATTTACCTGGATATCCTTCTGAAGCGAGAACTACTGTTGCGGACGAGTAAGAATATGTAGTGAAGTTATAGGCTGAAATTCTTCCTTCTGCACAGGATATTAGTAATTCTCCGAGATCACTGGAAATCAAAGGCAATGTCACTTGAGTTTCCGGGTCGCCAAAACGGACATTGTATTCAACAACATTAGGAGCACCGTTTTTATCGATCATTAATCCGACATATAGGCATCCGCGATATGGTGTTTTTTGGTTTCTAAGAAAGTGGTGCATTGGTTCAATAATTTCAGATATTGTACGCTGTTCTACCGCTGGAGTATAAACGGGAGCAGGTGCATAGGCACCCATGCCTCCAGTATTCGGACCTCTGTCTCCCTCGGACAAACGCTTGTGGTCTTGACTTGCAGGAAGGCATACATATCCAGACTCATCCATCACTACCAAAACAGAAGCTTCTTCACCCGACAAGAACTCTTCAAGGAGAACAAAACCATCTAATTCTAAACCTTCAGTTAAAGCCTCAAATGCTTCTGAACGAATGTCGGTAACTACTACTCCTTTTCCTCCCGCTAATACATCTCTTTTGACAACCCATGGTGGAGAAAAAGTGTCTAATGCTTCATTTATTCTCTCTGCATTTTCGACTATGATTAATCCCGCAGTAGGTATATTTAAAGATTGCATTAGCTCTTTGGCATAAAGCTTAGATCCTTCTAATTTAGCACCAATTGAATTAGGTCCAAAACAAGCAATACCTTCTTCATTAAGTCTATCAGACAAACCTGCAACTAAAGGCCCCTCGGGGCCTACAACAACCAAGTCTATTTTCAGTTCTTTTGCAAGCATAATAATTCCATCAATATCATCCACTAATATCTCGTGGTTAGTGCTTAACATCGCAGTTCCTGCATTACCTGGAGAGGTATGGATATCTTTCACGGAAGAACTTTTTGCGAGACTCATGACAAGAGCATGTTCCCTCCCTCCACTTCCAACAACCAAGACGTCGGAGCCTTCCATGTGCTAGCCGATGCAATCAAGGAATTAATGAATTCTAATGCGAAGGCTTGGATTTACTACTAATATGGTACCTCTTTCAGACCAAACTTATAACCAATAATATTGAATGAGCGATGGATAAGTGGAGTCGCCATTAATAGAAATAATATCTCTTCTGTAAGATTAGGGTGAGTAAGAATTTGTCCATCGAATAATGTGAAAGAAGTAGCGAAAATAGCAATGGCAAATGGAATTGTATCCAGTAAAGGGGCTTCTGAACTTTGGTCCCCTTCTCTTTTTAGGCCTCGTCTACGTTTTATGAATGAACCAATCATATCTCCTAGCATACATGAGAAACCTAAAATAAAGCCCATAATAAAAGCAGCTGTGACGCTACCAAAATCACCGCCAATGAACCAAAACCAATCATTCGAATCCGCATAAAGTAATGGATCTACAAATGGTGCATTAGCACCATTGGCATTCCATAATTTGTGGGCTAGGATGAAAAGAATCCCACTAAAAATTCCTCCACCAATTAGTCCATTCCAGGATTTTCCGTCACCTAATATTCGATGTCCATCGGAATAATGACGACCTCTGTCTATTATCATTACAGGAAAACCCGTTTTATTAGGTATCCATTTACCAAATAGCATAGCGCCAGTATTAGCCAAATAAGCAGAACCATACATCAATAGCACACATAATACATTCATAAAAAATGAAGTAATATCAGAAGAGGTGAAAGGGTCTGTAGCAATAACCATAGCATATCCAAAAGACATCTAGACATGAAACCATTCCTTCTGATATTACAGGGAGCCCAAGAATTCATTGACTATTAGCAGTCCCGCTTGTATATGTCTCGTGCCTTAGCATTGACTCAAACCTTAGTTATACTATTGTCAGTACTAATATTTACAGTAAATCCTGCATCTGCCGATAACCATGAAAATAATATCATTATAGATGAAATCGTGGAGTGGGCGAATGATCAAGAGGTGAGTGGAAATATCCATATTACCAGCCAGGGGGAACTTACAATTAGTGCAGTAATTACTTTTACTTCTGTCTCTTTAATTGAAATAGATGAAGGAGGAAAACTAAGCCTGATTAATAATGCAGAAATAATTTCTGACAAAAGAGCCAGTTCTCTAAAAACTCTGGGTTTTACTGACGAAAACAATAGATCAAAAATCATGATACCTACTTCCAGCTATTCAGAAGAAATGAAAATTGTCATTATAGCAGAAGAAGGTGCACTCCTAAATGGTAGTCTTGTATATGTTGGAGATATGGATCCTTTGGTAATGAGTGGCGAAGTATTCTCAATAGATATACCTGAAGGTGAACAAGATACTCAACTTGGTTTTACTGGATACGGTTATTTTCCAATCATCAACTCTATTATCTTAGAAACAACATCTGGAGATGTGATTAATGAGTATAAAGCAAATGATTTGCCATATCAAAATATGTTACTGCATGGTGAAAATGGGGTGACAATAAATTCAGCCGGTATAATCGATATATCGGAGGGTTCAATAATTAAAGGATTAGATATATCATCTAGCGGTGAAATAAAAATAAAAGATTCAGCGATACAAGACAGTTGTCCAATTATATTGACCAATGACCAGGCATCGATAACTATGGAAAATACTGAGATATCGGGGAGTCAAGATGATTATTATGTACAATTACAACCACATTCAACAATTAATTGGGGAATTTCTGAAGAAAGTAATGATGTTGCAATAAAAGGTACTTTAATCGACAGGTGGGAAAGAATAATTACGGGGCAATCACTGATTTTTGACTCCACAGGAGTCTCTTATACAGTTACTGGGAACAGTCCCGAGGGAGCATTGACGTTGAGTAATTTTAGCGGAAATGATGGAGTCTCATATATAAATGGAGGAAGAGCTAGAGTAATAGAAATAGGGTGGGCAAATGGGGTTATAACAAGAGAAAACGCCACTATTGAGATTGTTGAATATAGAACTGCTTGGAATGTTGAAGGGAGTGGAATTGGTAATTACGGACCTGCATCCGTCCCCCTTACATGGGACAAAGAAATTGATATGACTTCAAATAAGCCAGTTATCGAATGGGTCGCACTAACAATAAGTGGAGATGAGGAGATTATACCAACAGGAACCTCACACCAAATATTAGCAGTTTTAGCTAACAGAGGCACGAAATCTGCGAACCTCTTCTTTGACTGCAATATTACAGAAACAGGTCTAGGTGCAGATATTGGAGGTTATCAGAGCGTTAAAATCGACCCTGGTGAAGAAGTTTCACATTATTTCGGGTGGAGGAATAATGCCCCGGGATCATTTGGCTTAACATGTACTATCTTAACACCAACTCAGTTAGTTGACTATGAAAATTCAGAAGCATTTGGAGGAGGAGAAATTTCTACCTCTTCTATTACTTGGGAAGACATTGAAGAGGACAGTCTCAACATGTTACCTATTTTCATTGTAATATTAATAATAATTGTTTCAGGAGGAGTTTATTTCGTCCAGAATTTGTCCAATGATGCCGAAGAAACCGCTGACATATTAGAGGAATATAAGAAAGAGATTAGTGAAGATGAGGACTAATAATTAAATGTCTAAAACTACCTGAGCCATCCAGCCTGGACCTTCGAAAGTGGGGATATTAGGCTCTAATCCAATTATTACCTCTTTGTTATTAATCTCCCTCATTACAAGTTCGTGCAACGTTATAGCTTTGATTTCTATTTCTCTCTCAACTAATTCTGAATTGACCCATGAGACATGAGCAGAAATTGAGATGTCATCAACCTTAACCACTAAGTCAACTAGCCATTCGTTTTCAATTGATCCACGGTAAAGTACTTCCTCGAGAAATTTAACAAGACCTCTTTCCAAATCCTTGTTTTGTAGCGCGACAAGCCAGACACCTGTTGAACGCGTCAAATGATTGAGAGCATCTGGAGATTTATCAGATAGTTGTATTGATTGGAGTCCACGCGCACACTCAACAATTACATCTTCACATGAAGAAGAAAACGCACGGATACCTATGTCGGCGGTTGTAGGAAGAATCCACCATGACATGTGAAGCGTCACTCAAACTGATTGCATAATTCGCCTTGACTAGGGAAACTTACAGGATCTTTGGGGTTAGTATTCCATTTATTTTCACATTTATTTAACACGCCATCTCCATCAGAATCAATATTAGCATCAGAAGGATCATATGGGTCAAAATCAAAGAAATATTCCCATCCTGCCCACATCCCATCTCCATCTTGATCTTGATGATAAACTTCGGAGCCATCATTCCATTGATCGCCATCCGTATCATTTAGGATAGGGCTTGTTCCATTCTGCATTTCTTCATAGTTTGTGTAATTCTCAAGATCATCATAGAATCTCTTGCCGTAGTCAGTCATTGGATCAATGTGACATTCGGCGTTTTGAGGATCATTCCACCCAGGGCAATAACGATTGAGAAGGTGGGTTCTATTGAGTCCGTCACTATCGAAATCTTCTTGACCATCATTAATACCATCTAAATCTGAATCAATCATTGAAGGATCCATAGGGCCTCTAGCACCTAGAGCATTAAGAGAATTATTATCGACAAGACCCAAAGATATGGATTCGCCAGAATAGAATACTTCCCAACCATCAGGTAGTTTATCCCCATCAGTATCATCATTAACTGGATTAGTATTCCATCTATCGGGAGCCTCAAGCTGATTCATCAAAGTATCATTATCAATATCATAGATATTATCAACCATCGATCCATAAGCAGGATCTAAAGCCCACCTGCCATTGTTAGGAATGACAAATCCTGAAAGGTTCATCTCATGAAGGAAATATTTCGGATCCATAATGCCATCGCCATCTCTATCACCTGATGTGGAAAAACCTTGCACATAGTTTGTCCAAACCCATCCACCAGGGCCTAATCCGCACTCAAACATATTATCGCAACCAGGAGGTAGCCAATTTGTACTACTAATCCATAAGCTATGGCTGTTAGTATTTTGTTGAACAGAAAATACTTGCATTTCCCAACCATCTGGTTGTCCATCTAGATCAGTATCATTGATGAGAGGATTTGTTGCAGCTTGCCACGGTCGAGGGATAAATAATACCTCCCCTCCATCGTCTAATCCGTCCCCGTCACTATCGGCATTGTTACCATGAGTAATATATTGATCTAGACCATCTACAACCTCTTCACCATCTGCTAAACCATCATTATCCGTATCAAAAGATGAAGCATTAGTAAAGTATTTTTCAGTAATATTCCAAAAGAAACCATCTATAGCTTCTGTAAAATCTTCTAGACCATCACTATCCGTATCCCTATCTGTGGCATTGGTGAAAGTCTCGTAATATTCAACAGCATCCGATAGGCCATCACTATCTGTGTCAAAAACTCCTGGATCACTTCTAACTCTCACATCTTTGACTCCGTTGTCAACAACTCTAATTATCCATCCAATAACCTCTATGCCATCAATTAAACCATCATTATCTGTATCTGCAACCAAAGGATCGGTTGAACGGCCATCAGTAATCCCATCACCATCTCTATCTCTAGCATTATACTCATCTAGATTAGTAAATCTTTCGTCTTGCTCAACTACAATCGCTAAGTCTTGAGTTCGAGTCAAGACCTCATCCCCTACATTGACGTTTATTTCGTAAATCCATCCTTCTGTTTGAGTTTTTACCGGAATGTTCACATATACACTATTCTGAACTGTTCTTACCCAAAGTATAGTTTTGTTAACTGGCACGTATTCTCCTAATTCGACTGAAATAAGATGCACAGTACTAACTCCAACGAGGTCATGAAATCTAACTCCGCCATCGCCATCTGCATCATATCCATCAAAATCAGGATCTTCTAATGCATTGGCGCCATCATCGTTTGGGTGGATTCCACTCAAGTGCTCCCAACCATCGGGCATACCGTCATTATCAGTATCTGCAAGTAGAGGGCTAGTGAAATTCTCAGGCCCCCAAGTATATGCGACTTCATATTCTTCTACATTATTAAGGCCATCTTCATCTCTATCGCCATATGCGTCAGTAGCATTTGCAGGATTCAAGAATCTTTGACCATCGGAGTCCAAGGCATAACAATATTCGTATCCATCTGGCATACCATCGCCGTCAGAATCCCAATCACCGGGCCCATTCAGACGACCATCACCATCCATATCTTCCTCAAACCAAGTCATATCACCAGGGGCTGACATATATTCGTGGTAAGGTGCTTTAAGCGTTAATGTACTAAATTGAGTAACTCCACAATGAACTGATAAATCGATATTGCCGAACGCGATTTCATATCTGTCGGCAATTAAATCACCATCACTATCTTCCTCTAGGGGATTTGTATCATATCTTTCCTCTACATAATTCCTTAGGCTATCAGGTTCAGGTTGTTCTAAATCTAACAATGCGTCGCATGAGTGACCAAACTGATTACCCATCTGATCAAAAGTGCTAGCACCTATATCTGCCTTAATTTGTGCCTTAAGATCAGGTGTGAGTATATAGCAATCCCAATTACCATCTAGTGGGTCAAGAAGTTTAATTGATCCTTGAGGTGTTTCTATAGTATACGTATAGAGAGATTCCCAACGGTCATTTAAGCCATCACCATCTGAGTCCTGTAAATTAGGATTTGTCCCCAACGCTGCTTCATCCAAATTGATTAATCCATCCCTATCTGGGTCACCAAATGGTCCATTATCAGGATTCGGAAACGTTTCGTTCAACTCAGTATTCTCATCATTCTCATCCGGTTGTGTAGATTGGGGGTCGGGTGCAGCGGCCTCTCCACTATCTAGTGGATCAAGTCCATTATCTATCTCCCAACCATCATCTAAACCATCATTATCTGTATCAGAAAGTCTCCAATCAGTACCATAAAGTGTTTGTTCCATTCGATCAGGTAAACCATCTCCGTCAAAATCTTTACCTTCTACGTGAATTTCAGAGTCTAAGGTTACAATATCAACTGAACCATCTTCCCACCCAGAGACGGTGGCTAATCCAGCCCCAATAATTGTATAAAATCCAGCTAAAATTAGAGTTGCAGCAATTGCCGTAACTGCATATTGATTGTGTGTGAGAGCCAATTAATCACCTCGCCCCCCATGGGGGGCGTACAGTTGTCTTTAGGATATGATATAATGTTTCATTCTCGGTGTGCAGAGATTTACTAACTTGATATCTCCGCTGATGACATTAATTTTAGCACGTTAGCGTTTGATTCAACTCTAAATTCGGACTTTACATTGCGACCATAGGCTCTCTCCCAGCAACCACTTAATACCCCACAAAAAATTGCCGGGTGGAAACAAGATGAGAAAAAAATCTCAACGCCGCCGAAGTCATCGATTGTATTTACTGAGTCAATCGAACCCAGGCCATTTCTTGAAAGATGACGGTGACCAACCCTAATCCAATCCTGTTCTTGTGAAATAATAACGTGGTGACCCTGATTAAAGAAAATTTCTCTCATTGTGTCTGAGAAGATAGTCCATAATAAACTATTTTTTGTATCTAATCTATCCCATAAATATGAATCTTCACGACCCTCATGTATATAATTAACATGTGGTAAAAAATAACTTTCAAAACGAAGAATTAAATCCTGATGAATCATAGCCATTCTTACCCCCATTATTGACCATTGGCCTCCATCCATGGTAAGTAATGTGTCCCACAAATCTTCATCGTAAACAGAAGAAGAATTAACGTTATTTTGAAACCAATGACAAGACTGAAATTTGGGCGTTGGTATTTTTACATTATCTTTAGACATGCTCAACATAAGACTATCTGAGGTATTTTGGTTCCACCTAAATCGATGACGAGTATTAGTCGAAGATTCCCAAATCGCTGAAAAAATACCTGCACATAGTGGTCCGTTAATAGGATTCGTGATAAGGACTCGAACCTCTGGATTATTATCTATTAGTTCGAAAGAACCTAAGCCCCTCTCTTGCCAGTCATATCTTGTTTTCTTCCATTTTTTAGGATTTTGTTTAGGAGGTGATTTTACTTTAGAGTCGTGACTTAGCCATTCCTCGGATTCAGAAGAAGCATGTGCTAAACGTCTTCCAAGGCTCTGCCCACTTCTTCTTTCAATACCTGATAAGAAATTTTCAAATAAATCGACATTTACTTTCCAAACTAAACTATTATTTCTTTTAGAATCTATGATGAAGCCATTATTGAGAAATTGCCATCTATTTTTTATTCGATCAGATAATTCTAAATCATTAACTTTTGAAAAATCAAAGAAACCCATTTAATCAACTACTCAAGAATCTTTCAATTCTAAGGAAGGCTTCTTCTAAAACTGAAATTTGAGGTAAGCACACCATTCGAAAATGACCAGCTCCCAATTCTGGAGAAAAACCTGAACCATGAACTACTAAGACATGTTCTTGGTGTAACAAATCTAATACCCATTTTTTATCATCTTTGTAATGTTGAGGATTTGTTAATCGGACAAATAAATAAAATGCGCCTTTGGGACTTTCACAAGAAAGACCATCTATTTCTTTGATTCTCTTTAAACAATAATTCATTCTTTCCTCAGTTAAGCCACGATATTCTGAAAGCCAGTCAAGAGGGTTGTTGAGACCTGCTAAATAACCATGCTGTGCAGGAGTAGATGCACAAAGACGACTTCGAAGAAGACGTTCAACGCCGTCTCTAACTAGAGTAAGTCTATTTTCTGGATCATGCCAAGCCATGTACCCAATTCTCCAACCGGGTGCAAAATACACTTTAGATACACCATTAAGAGTAAGGACTGGGACTGTTTCAGAAAGGGATGCAGTAGAGACAAAGGAATTGGAAAAATCTAAGCCGTCGTAAATCTCATCTGCAATAATGGTACATTGAGGCCACTCCTTGGCTATATCAATTAGCTGCGCTATTTCTGATTTGGTGGCAATGTTCCCTGTAGGATTATTTGGATTAATCAAAACCAATAACTTGACTGAAGTGTTCATCTTTTGTCGAATATCATCTAAATCAATCTTCCAATTATCTGAGGATTTAAGTCTATATTCAATAGTTTGAGCACCATACATTTGCGGGTAAGCCATGTATGGAGGATAATGAGGACCAGGGACTAATACGGTGTCGTTTTCTTGAAGAAATGCGGCAAAAATAATTTGGAGGGCTTCAGTTACACCATGCGTCACATAAACATCGTTAGGATCACATTTCCAACCTTTAGATGATTCAGAGATTGATATAGCAGTCCTTAGTTCATTTAACCCATAAGATGGCCCATATCCATTGTCTTGTCTATCTAGTGCATTCTTATATTCTTCAATCATATGTTTTGGAGTAGGAAATCCCTCGTACGCTAGTGGATCGCCAATATTTAATCTGATAATTTTGTGCCCTTGTTTTTCCAATTCCATTGCCGGAACGACTACATCCCTAATTGCATACTCAATAGATGAGGCCCGCTTAGATACCTCAACTTGTTCCACCATGACATCTGCGAAGGTGTGAAGTTTCATGAACCAAACGGATGAATGGTCAAAAACCTAGTAATTTTCTAGCCGCGCTAAGTGCATCCGGAATTCCATCGGGATTTGAACCGCCGCCCTGAGCAAAAGTTGGCCTTCCACCACCTCCGCCGTTGATGTGAGAGGATATGGAATTAAGTATCTCAACTGAGTTATACATCTCGGAAGCTTTTGTATTTTCAGTAGTTGCTACGATAATTTTACCGCCTCCATCACGGCTTCCTATGATGGCTAAAGTAGGATTTGATTCATCTCTAGTCAGCTCAGAAAGCATATTCATAAGTTGTTTCGAATCGCCTGAAGATTCCATTATAACATACCTTATACCATCCCTCTGTAATGCTTCGTCACCACCTCCACTCGTCCTTAGTCTGACGATTTCAGCTTCTAGACTTGAAATTTTCTTTTGTTGAGATTTCCATTCTTCAAAGAATTTAGAAACAGCCTTAGGAAGATCATCCGATTGAACTCCAAGAATATCAGATGCTTCACTAAGAATTCGTTCCTGTTGTCTTGCATGCTCACGCGCCGTATCTCCTGCCACGATTTGCAGACGCTCCACCCCGTCTTGGACTTGACTAGACCGGATTATCCGTAGTTCTCCAACTTTTCCTGCCATATCATGATGCGTACCTCCACATGCTTGTGTATCAAAATCACCTATCTTAATTATACGAATTAAGTCATGTTTTGGGGGTCCACCTTGATATATATCAAAACCGTACTTAGCATCAGCATCGGCTCTATTCATGATGATTTTCTCAATTTGAGGATTTGACTGCACAATATCATTTGCTTCATCTTCTATCACGTCAAGTAAATCCCTAGAAATCCTAGAATGGTGAGTCAAGTCAATACGAGCATATTTCTGACCCTTGTTAGAACCTGCTTGACGAATGTGGGGTCCAAGAATTTTTCTTGCTGTACCTCCAACTATGTGTACGGCAGTGTGGTGATCCATCAATTGTCTTCGACGAGTTTGATTGACTTCTCCATTAATTTTTCCAATATTTAAATTTCCGTTGGTAAAATGAATCACTACGCCGCCCTCGATTTTAGTGTCGAGTACTTTTATTGATTTACCGGAATCAATTAACAAGCCTTGATCACCAAGTTGCCCACCTCCTTCAGGGTAGAATAGAGTGCGGTCCAGAACAACCAAATGAGTTGGATTGTCATGTACTTCATTTGAAAATGATAAGGAGGAAGCTTGTGTATTAGATATTGCTTCACAATGCAAGACTTGAGCGGAAAAATTAGTTGCACTAGTATCTAAATAATAATCTTGAGATGT
>TARA_B110001454_G_C12723308_1_pt1 | contig 63434 bp, 65 predicted proteins | sample TARA_B110001454 | Tara Oceans TARA_B110001454 (sample SAMEA4397004) | marine metagenome | biome: Polar Biome; feature: [MES] marine water layer (ENVO:01000295) within the mesopelagic zone...; material: water (ENVO:00002006), including particulate matter (ENVO:01000060) such as...... | reverse complement strand
TTTTAAATTCACTTGATTTGGCGATATTTTACCTGGCCTTAGCCGCAGGATAAGGGGCCAGTTCATTAACAGCTAGCGCCAGTTGTTCGACAGCATTTTTCCAGTAGCTACGCTGTTTTTCTTTAATACGAGGATTTGCCAAACCTTCATGAGTTAACCCAAACATGCTTTTATTTTTTGGTCGTGGATGAACATACACTTGCACCACCGTTTTTTTGACCCAGTCAGAATCTTCCCATCTTAGACGAAATTGAATCGGCGATTTTACCGTGCGAACTTCACCAAAGATTCCTCCGATAACTTCAAATGTAGCCCCTTTTACAATTTTGAATTCGTCCATTGGCTTCAACCAAACAGCAAGGCCTTCTATAGAAGTTATGAATTTCCAAAGTGTTTTTTGATCTACGGGTAGGGTCTTTGTAACGGTGACTGTATACTCCCCTTTTTCATTCTCCCCTTCTCGACGGCGACCTATATGGACCTCAAAACCACCAGTCACAATCTGCTGAAACCAGGGTTTAAGTTTATACTTCGTATTTAATAGTTGAACGATCTCTTTATGTGATAGATTTTCAGCACCTGCTTTTTTCAAAACCTCTATCCATGTATCCCAGCTTTTACCGGTGTGTTTAATAATGGATTCATTGCTCGTTCTAGCGAGTTTCTCTATTTTAGCCAAAGTGATTTACCGAACCGCCGTAGCGCGAGCAAAACTATAGAAAAATACCGAGTCCTTAGCTTTCTTAGCTAAAGCGACTTCTTGGTACATTTTATTTACCTGCTCTGGAGTTACTTTCTTCTGGTCCAGCAATTTAGTTTCCGCCGACAGCAGAATTTGAAAAAAGAACTCGATAAATTCTGCACGTTGCTTGGGGTTTCTAGAATCAAAATGAAGTGGGCGAAATTCAACATTAATAGATTTAAATCCAGCTTCCTTTAACAAATTTCCTAACTGCGCACCCGCAAATGGATGCCCCTTCATACTCCATTGCAATTCATTAAATTCAAACCAATACTTTAAATAATTGGGCGAATATGGCTCCATAAACAGCGATTGATTGAATACTTCCGTTAACACGATTTGCGCACCCGGTTTTAAATGCTTATGAACACGTTTTAAAACCTTCAATGGTTCAGGTACATGCTCTAAAAACCAACACAAGAAAGCAGCGTCGTATTTTTTAAAATCCAAATCCAATTCTTGCGCATCTTGCTGCAGAAGCTCAACCTTACCATCTTTGATTGGTTTTTTTAAATATTGCGAAGCCACGTGCAATTGAGCCGTAGAAAAATCAACGCCCGTAATTTTTATCTTTGGAAATCGTTTAAGAAGAATTTTAGATTGAGCTCCAACGCCGCAACCCACCTCTAGCAATCGATTTACTTTTTTCAAATCGACACCGGCATAAACGTAGGGCTCTAGAAACAACGCTTGATGAACCAGGCGATCTTGTTCTTTTTTGTCAAACCCATGCAGGTATTCCATTTCAAAACTCCAAACAAATTGGACGCCTTTCACCAGCGTCCAATTTGAATCATTAACTAGTTAGCGTACTTAGTGCCACAACCATAAGGTTTAGTAGAGGCCGTTTCTACCTTTTTGCCAGCCATTGCTGCATCCAACGCTGTCGTAACATAGTTTTTAGATTTAAAAATAACACCCGGATCAGATGAATTGTTATCATCAATAGCACCAGCGTACACGACGATACCTTTAGGATCGACAACGAACATATGAGGCGTTGTTTTCGCGCCATAAGCTTTACCAACAACTCCAGTTGGATCTAACAACACGGCCGTTGCGCTTGATTTTGCATCTTTAGCTACTTTCATCGCTTCCGCGGCATCCGTATATCCTTCTTTACCTTTAGCAGATGAGTTTACAGACAACCAAACAACGCCTTTGTTAGTGTATGTTTTTTGAAGTTCTTGCATGTTGTTTGAACCGTAATGCTTTTTCACATAAGGACAGTCTTTGTTGTACCATTCCATTACAATCCATTTACCCGCGTAGTCGCTGAGCTTATGAGTTTTGCCATCAGCCGCCGCTGTTTCAAATGCCGGCGCAGGTTTTCCCGGAACGGCTTCAGCCATCGCCATACTACCGGCTACGAATAAAGATAAAAATACCAATACTTTCATTTTCTTACTCCTTTTTGTTAAATAAATTTTCGATCATCGCAATCGTTAAAATTTGTGGTAATATTTGCGCCTCGGCGCCTTTATTATAAAACAAATAAACAGGAACTGAATTTCTTTTAAATTCAGCAAGTGCTTTTGTGATTACAGGATCTTGATTGGTCCAGTCAGCCCGCATGATCAATACATTGTTGCTCTGAAATATTTTTTGTGCGGCTTCGGTTTCTAGCACCGCTTTTTTATTTACCTGGCAGGTAATACACCAAGCTGCTGTGAAGTCGACGAACACAGGTTGGCCATTGGCACGAGCTTGATCAATCAGTTCGCGATCATACTTGACCCAACCGCCAATCTTAGCCGGTGCTACAGACGTAGATACGTTTTGCATGGTCGCCTTTTGCGCTTTCGCAACCGCCGCAAAACCGGCGCCAATAGCAACTAATGCCAGTACGACGGCCATCGCCTTCACTACTCTACTGCGTGTTTTTCCTAGCCAAAACGACAGGGCAATTAACAAGAGTAGGGTGCATGACAACAACCACCCGTCTGAACCTAATTGAAATCCTAGCACCCACATCAACCAAATCACGGTTCCAATTAATGGGAATGCTAGAAATTGTTTTAATCGATCCATCCAAGCACCTGGTTTTGGCATTAATCTATAAAACGATGGAATAAATGAAACCAATACAAACGGAAATCCCAGACCCAACCCAAGACTTAAAAATATTCCTAACGCAGGAACTTCTGGCAATGTGGCCGCTGCGCCTAATGCTGTTCCCATAAATGGCCCTGTACATGGCGCGGCTACAAACACTGCTAGGACTCCAGTTGAAAATGAACCCGTACTATTGGTGTTGCCTGCAACGTTCATAATTGATTCACCAAATTCAAAAACACCCAAGAAATTAAGCGCCATCAACCAAAACAATAAAATTAACAATAATATTATGTAGGGCGATTGCAGTTGAAATCCCCAGCCAATGGCTGCGCCGGCAGATCGCAGACCAAGAAAAACGGCACCCAAAACAAAAAATGTAGTTAAAATGCCGGTAAGATACAGAAGTGATTCACGTTTGCGACGTCCTTCCGATGTTTTAAGCATTGATAGAAATTTAATCGACAGAACTGGCAGCACACATGGCATCAGGTTTAAAATAATCCCGCCAATAACCGCAAAGAACAATAGACTGACTAAGCTGGCTTGATCGGCTGAATTATCGACACTTGTTGTGGCCGTCGAGCTTGCCTCGACTGCTAATTGAATATCTTGCTCCCAAGAATCACCACCACGAACCCCTAGAAAACTCAATTTAGAAGGTGACCCCCGCCCAGACGGCAGAACAAATGTATAACGACTTTCATCACCCACTTTTTCAACAGTCGGCGATTGTGGATTTACAAAATCCCCATCTATCGGGAACAAATTCGGTGCAGCGCCAGTTTTAACTTTAACGGCGACCACTAATTTTTCTTCCGTTTTCTCAACTAGCTTTATTTCCCAAGGAGCATCATCAGATCTGGGCACTCGGGACGCAAAACTATCGCGTTGCTTTTTTATTTCTGTCGACCAAACACTATCACCTTCAACTAAAGGACGAGATAAACTTATCTCTGTAATACCCGGAATACATTCCTCTTTGCACACTAGCCATTCTAAATTTAAAGACAGATCTATTTTGTCGCTATTATCAGTAACTGCTATTTGAAATAAAAAAGCTGCTTCACCCTCGTAGCCTAAATTCACTAGATGTCCGACGGGAATTCGTTTAGGAATAGGCCACTGTGCCGGACCTACGTTGTAATTTCCATTTTTAAAATTAAACTTAGGAGGCGCACCCGAATCGCCAGAGTTTTTCCAGTAAATATGCCACTCAGGATCTATTTTAAATTTAATACCGATAACATCCGCAGATGTGCGACTTAACTTTTCCGGCGCCAACCAAGATATATTTACATGAGGAGCTTTAACCGATTCAGCCGCTAAGACTGGAAAACTACAAACAAAAAAGAGAAGTAAACTTAGGACAGTTCTCAAATTACTCTTAAGCATTCTGAACATTTGAGCATCGCAAAATTCACATAACAATGAAAAAAAATTTGGAATGCATAAAGTTAACCACAGACAGATTCAAATTATATGTAAAGATACCCCCAGCTACTAACGGAAAACGAAATGAACATAATTAAATTTTATGGTTACCCTTCACTCTTACACCAGCTCACAAAAGGATCCTATGAATGACATTCGCTACCTTGCAGAATTACTAGATACTAAATTCAAACTACCAAATGGGTGGCGTTTTGGCTGGGACGGAATCCTAGGACTAATTCCTGGAATCGGGAATATCATTACAGACGCAGTGTCGTTTTATATTTTATTTCGCGCGGCTATTTTAGGATGCCCTCCTATTGTAATTCTTCATATGGCTTTAAATGTAGTGATCGACAATATCTTGGACAAGATACCTGGGCTCGGTTTGCTATTTGATTTTATGTGGAAATCCAATACGAAAAATATTCAACTCATGGATAACTATTTTGCCAATCCACATCTTACCAAAAAGACATCTGGAATTGTTTTAGCACTCACGTTGATTGGGGTATTTTCGTTATTTGTGATACTTGCTGTATCAACTATCTGGCTCTTGGCGACGATTTTCACTGAATTCTATAAGACGATCCCAGGCTAGGTGCCTCAGTTACCATCGTTCTCAAATATTCCCCAGCGAGGGATCGATCACAGAATCGATCTCTCGCTGGGTTTTTAGAATAATACTAATTAGCGATTTCTTCTTGGCGTTCCCAAGTTTGCGTACGACCTAACAAAGAGATTCCTAGAAAGCCACGTACTTTTAATTTCTTGCCGTCTTCACTCAATTCCATTTTGCAAGAGTACGTTTTTCCTTTTTTAGGATCCATGATCTCGCCACCCGACCATTTATTATCACCGTCTTTTTTCAAACCCCACAGGATTTGAAGACCCATGATGGGTTTATCTTTTTTATCGCCAGAACATTTATCGCATTTTGGATCCTGATCTTCTTCAGGTTTACGGAATAACTTAACGACTTTACCCGTTAATTGACCATCAGCCTCTGTGATTTCAACCAGTGATTTTACATTTCCTGTTTCATCATCAATTGTTTTCCAAGTTCCCACTGCGGTAGCTGAATTGGCAAAGGCTGCCGATGCCAAGAAACTTAATACTAAAACTGACTTAGTTAAAAAACTCATCATATTGATTCCTCTTCGTTAAAAGTTAAAGTTAATTACCGGATCCATTCTGTAAAACCAAAGCCCAGCGCGCGCTCTAGGTTAGTTTTATCGATTTCAAATACATTTACATTTCCCGTCGGAGCCCCACACATTTGAATTCGCATTTTACCGTCATTTTCAACAAATGACCTATAAACTTGAATATCTTTTAACTCTTTCGCCATGGTGACTGGCTCGATGCTTTTACCCTGACCACATTGAAGGGAGCCATTCGGTTTAAACACACGGGCTCGTTCCGTTATAGTAGGGTCTGGCAATAGCTTGTTTTCTTTGGGCTGAACCTCTGGACCAGCCTGTTCAGCTTGAATTTGCTTAGAACGACAATTACCCGTTGAACAGCCCGCTAATGCGACGATTACTCCACAAACGAAAATAAATTTTTTGGCTTCCATGTGACTCCCATACTATACAGATTAGCTTCACCAGAAATAAAATAAACTTCAGAACGCTTCTCGTTTACAGAAATTGGACTTTGAATGCCTCGCCCCGGCTCAAACCGGGCCGACAGACTCCCCGTTTTCTTATCTAACAATATTAAATCACCTAATGATTCACCAAATACAACGTTGCCATTAAACAGAGATATCTCTGTTGGTAAGCCGTTCGGCACTTCGTATTCCCAGATTACTTTCAAAGAATCCTTGTTTAGTGCGTACACTTTCCCGTTAGATGACGGGTAGTAAAGAGTTGATCCGTCGACCGTGACGGGAACATACCCACCCGCTTCGAATTTATTAACGATATCTCCGTTAGATGTAGATAAAGCGTAAAGTTTATCATCATAACCAGAAACATAAATTTTATCGCCCTCAACAACCGCGCTCGCGTCGATGTCCTTAAAACGTTTATTTTTATTCAACTGAATTTCCCAGTTGATCGTTCCGTTGGATTTGTTAAACGCCACAAACGACCCTTCACTAAATCCAACGTATATTAAATTCTTATGAATCACTGGCGTTGTGCCGCCGCGAATAGAATAGCTAGACGGATCCTGGCGCGTGTAAGACCAAACCTGACGCCCACTCTCGGCTTCCAATGCCAAGATAGAATTTGATGTCGTGACAAAATAAACGCGGCCCTCTTGTGCATCGTACGCGGGAGTTGCTACGATTTCAGATTTAATATGAGTCTTCCAAACTTCTTGGCCTGAATCTACATTGATACTATAGAAAAATCCGTCATTGCCGCCAAAATACAGGCGATTATTAAATACCGCAGGTTCTTTTTCAACCCCGTTAGGAACAGCATAACTCCATTTACGATTTCCTGACTGAATGTCATAGGCCACAAGACCATCATGCGCATTACTGGCAATCAATAATTTATCGGTATAGATCACTTTAGCACGATTGATTTTGCGATAACGAGTGATCGGCGCATCGACGGTTGAGCGAACAAATCCAACTTCAGCGCGAACTGGATTTCCTTTAGGAGCATTTAAGCTAGTACACGAACTTAGCGCTAACGCCAAGGCGACAACTAGTCCAGTCGTTTTTGCTTGATACATTAAGTCCCCGCTTGATCCGCGTTTTTCTTCATACGAAGCAACAGTAGATATTTCTGAGCTTGTTCAGCCGCCGATTGATCCGCACCAAAATGATTTTTCATTTTTTCTTCATCCGCCGGTATTTTCATTTCAGGTGTATCGCCTTTAGCAATCACATCTTTATATTGAGCTTCGGCTTGATCATATTGTTTCAAACCTTCGTAAGCCAGACCCGTTTGCAATTTGAAGTACGAATTCATGAATGGGTATTTGTTTGAACCCATAACGGATTGGTTCTTTTTGATCACCTGATCAAATTGTCCTAATGACAATTGCGTCGCAGACCATTTTTTCAAAATCATGTAATCAACTAATGTTTTAGGTGATGATTCTAAAGATTTTTCTAACACTTGCGCCGCAAGATCTAGTTTTTTATATTCCCAGTAAATATCGGCTAAAACTAACGCCGTCACTTTACCTGGAACCAATTTAGGATTAGCCGAATGCAGTTCTGTGAAACGCGCCACTACAGCACCATAGTCTTTATCTAAATCACCGGAAGCTTGCTTTTTAGGTTCCGGTTTAGGTTCTGTGTCTTTTTTATCTTTTTTATTTTTATCAGCGGCTTTGGCCGCTTCTTGCTGAGCTTGTCTTTCAGCATCGTCAAAATCAGTTTTGATTTTTAGATAGTCTTTTTCAATTACGTAGTATTGATCTTGGATTTTCATTTGAGCGCCACGTTTAACTTGGCCGTAAATAACATAACCCAGACTCGAAAACGCCACCACACCAACTAATAAGATAACGATGACTTTATTCGCAACGATCCAATCAAATGCTAATGTTAACTTTTGTTGAAAGCCGTCTTGTTTGGCTAATTCGCGATCTGATATTCCGAAACCAGATGTTCCATGGCCCGCGCGTTTAGTTCCATTGTTTTCATTGTTAGGCGTAACGTTATCCAATTGTTTCTCCTTGGTAATTCGACCTTACAATGATCAACAGGACTTGGGGCTTGAGTCAACACTTAACGCTTCTTTTAGAAAAGCGATTATATTCGGTCATTTGCGGCCAAATATTAAGCAATTTGGTAACTCTCGCTTACATTAAGCAAGCGAGAGTGCATTGAGCTAGATAATTATTAGCGATTATTGATTTCGCGCAATGTAGTGAATGAACGATTCGATTTACCTGGATGTTTTTGTTTAAGCTTAGTCACCATTTTGATACGCTCTTCAGCCAAGCGATCCGCCGCTAAATAAGTAGGGATTTTATCGCGTTTTGCAATTTTATAAACCTGTTTTAAATTATCATAAACACGTTTTGTTTTATCAAATGCGCGGCTTTGAGAATAGCCTTCCAATTCAACAAATACGTTCATCAAACCACCCGCATTTACGATGTAGTCTGGCGCATACAGAATACCCATTTCTTCTAAAGCATTACCGTGACGTAGCTCAAGAAGCTGATTGTTCGCGCCGCCGCAGATGATCGGAGTTTTAAATGAAGCGATTGTTTTTTCATTCACAATGGCACCCATTGCACACGGAGCTAAAACGTCACACTCAACTGATAAAATTTCAGTTGGCGCTACCGTCGTTGCACCTGGGTACATATCTTTGATTTTCTTAATTTTATCAGCATCGATATCAGAAACGATGATCTTGGCACCTTCTTGATCTAGGTATTTAACTAGATTGAAACCCACATTACCTAAACCCTGAACAGCAACACGAAGACCTTTTAAACTATCATTGCCAAATTTTTCATGAACAGACGCTTTAATCCCCATCAACACACCATGAGCTGTGTATGGAGATGGATCACCTGAACCACCGAAATCTTTAGAGATCCCAGTTACCCAAGGCGTTTCCATATAAATGTATTCCATATCTTGTTCACTGGTACCCACATCCTCCGCCGTGATGTATTTACCATTTAATGAATTAACGAATTGCCCGAAAGCACGGAACAAACCTTCTGTTTTTTGAGTTTTTGAATCGCCGATGATAACGGCTTTACCACCACCTAAATTCAAGCCTGCAGCGGCGGCTTTATAAGTCATACCTTTTGACAAACGAAGCACATCTGTTAAAGCCTCATCTTCGTTGGCATAATTCCACATACGCGTGCCACCTAAGGCCGGTCCAAGCGTCGTGTTATGCAAAGCGATGATTGCCTTTAAACCCACGTCTGGATCATGACAAAATACTACTTGTTCGTGATTTCCCGTTTTCGCAATGACTTCAAATGTAGCCATGAATCCCCCTCAAAAAAATCGACTATTTAGTCTAGTTGAGACGACTATGGACGAATTAGAGTATAAATACGAGAGTTGATGCAAGGCAGGCCAAAAAAATGACCAAATACAAACGTTTGAGCCGCTTAAAAAGCAGGCTGTGAGCATCTTCAGCGTCTTTTAATTTCTGCTTAAGATCTAGGATTTCCCCTTCGAAACGATCATTTTCCGAAGCCGAATTATAAACTAGTTCATCCATTCGCTTGGTGAGTGTCGCTTCAATGTCCTTTTTCAAAGACGAAACATCTTTCTGCAGAAAATAAGATGAATTCAAACCTGGGATTTTTTCCTGAAGAATCATATACCACTGAAGCGCACGATAAATATGTGGAGGAACGTCATCGCCTTTTTGAGTCCAACGGGACCATGATGATGGATCGACCAATAATAATTGCGCCATTTTTCGTTGCGATAACCCAAGGACTGAACGGACATGCTCTAAATCACCGATCTGATCTTTGATAACCTTAACCTGAGCCTCGTAATTTAAACGAACAGCAGAAATCGTTCGATTTCCTGCCTTAATTGATGATTTTCCAGAGTCATTGATCATATCCATCACTATTAATTAGTAACGTGGCTATTAGAACCCTGTCAAACGCCGCCCCGATTTAATGCCTATATTTTATCGATTTTAACTCAACCACGACTTTTTGCCATTGAGGTCGATGTTGTATTTTGCAATTTATTATTAGTATTTCACATTATTACGCGTTGTTTTTCACATCATTGAGTTATTTCGATGACCACAAAACCCTAGAGCTGCATGAGTTTGCTGTTTATGAGGGTGTTTGTATGCCCATTTTCAAATTTAACTAAAGCTTTTAGTTATAAGCTTTAGTATTATGTGTTTGTAATTACATCGTATTTTTCAGAGTGGTCTCGTTTTTTCCCTAACTTTGAATTTGAAATTCTGATTTTATTGTTTCCTTGAATTTATCGTTACAAACAAATTCTCACTCGCGCGAATGTTGAATTAATTATTATGTGCCGTTTTTAAAGTTCATATTTTTCAGACTCAAAAATTAATTCATTTCCTCTGTTTACAATCGGCTTTTTTTGAATAATCCTTAGTACTTAACAACGAATTAAGGTGCCAAAACACACCTGATTTTTGGTTGTTTTTCGCTATTTTTTGAGACGGATTTTTAGGTGGTTTTTTGCGCTATCAGTTAAACAAAAATAAGTATCTCTTAGCTCCAGAGGTCGACAGGCTTACGTCGATAATAGATACATATATTGATAAAGACATTCGCAACTGTTTGATTTTGTTGCTTGGTTTAAAAACAGGAGCTCGTGCTCAAGAAATACTCAATATCCAAAAATCAGATTTAAATGCGTACGACATGTCGGTTTTCATTCGCGGCCTGAAAGGTAGTAATGATCGAGAAATCCCCATTCAAAATGGATTATTTTTTAAACTTCAACGTTATGCTGAATCCGTAGAGACGCAGAAGGTTTTCGATATTACTTATGATCGACTTTATCAGATTTGGGATTTGTATCGACCAGTACCTAAGAAATTTCACTCACTTCGTCACACATTTGCAATACAGCTTTATCGAAAGACAAAAGACCTTCGCCTGGTTCAGGTGGCTTTAGGTCATCGCAATATCACGAACACTATGATTTACGCTGACTATGTCTATACACAGGACGAGCTTCGAAAACTCATTCTGTGATAGAAGTTTAAATTACATTTTATATACAAACAAGCAGCCCACACAATACCTCCGCTGATATCCCTGCCGGCGTAGAGAAAACCCACTAGATCAAAAAATAAAAAAAGGCACCTTTTAAGGGGTGCCTTTTTGGTTTAGTTTTTTAGTTATTCTTATAAACCTAACTCGCGCAATTCTTTAGCTACGCGGTGTTGGTTTTTACGTGGGTTAGTTGTTTTTTGTTTAGTTTCTTTTTTATAGCGGAAGAATTTATCGTTAGATGGTGCCGCGATTTCCGTTTGCGCTTCATCATAGAACACTACTGTTGATTCTTTCTCGACCTTTTTAGTTCTTACTAAATTCTTACGCGCATCCAATTCATTTTGAGTGTACACTTGCGATTTAAGTTTCGTGTGCAACTCTTTTTGAGCTTTAGTGTCTTCGCTAATCAGCGAGTTAAAGTCTGCCACTTTTGCAAAAACACTCGTACTTAAGATTAGAGTTAAGATTAAAGCTTTCATGTTGTATCTCCTTAGAATTAGTCTCGATAGACATAGTTGCAATGGCGGGCCCACCCTATTACATCCTGGTGGACTTAAAAATCATTTAAACCGAGAGTGTTAATTATTGATAACAGGTGTAAACAAATCATATAGTAGGTGTATCCATTTGAAACAATGAAGGTAATCGATGATTCAGACGCTTTTTCCAACTCAAATCCTAACCGCACCAGTTTCGCCGGCTAGAAGCCACCTACTTAAGGATCTTAAGAAAGACATCTTAAAAATCTCGGAAATCGACCAGGACGGCCAAGAGTGGTCAGAGAAAAACTATTTATTTGGCTATACATCCTATGGTTCGATGGATCAGCTACATTTGTTTTCATCCTCGTTTGGCGACCTTAAGAAAAAAATCGACAAAAATATCGCGACCTACGTCAAAGAATTAGGATGGGATATTTCGCCATCAGAATTGCGCCTTTCAAAAATGTGGGCGAATGTGATGCCACGAGGAACGATACACACTGGACATATTCACCCGCTTAGCGTTATATCCGGAACGGTCTATGTCAGTTTACCCAAAAAAAATATACCCGCATTAAAATTTGAAGACCCTCGTTTTACGCAGATGATGGCTACGCCACCTAAAAAGAAAAATGTACCTATTAAAAATTTGAACTTTTTCAACTATGTTCCCAAAGAAGGCGAAGTTGTTCTGTTCGAAAGCTGGCTTCGCCACGAAGTCGTACAAAATAACTCTGATGATTTACGGATCAGTATCAGCTTCAACTATGACTGGGCTTAAATGCTACAACTAAAAAACGCGGGTAAAAAATTTGATTCACGCTGGTTGTTTAAAAACTTAAATCTTCAAACGCAAACTGGTGATTTCATTTCTATCCTGGGCCCGTCAGGCTGCGGAAAATCAACTCTACTTCGCATTCTTGCCGAACTAGATACTCTTAGCGAAGGTAGCCTTACCCAGCCCGCCAACGCGAATCCTGGCTTCGTATTTCAGGAATCCTGCCTGCTGCCGTGGCTGACAGTTTACGAAAATGTCGCAATCGGCATTTCATTAAAAACTATGAATGCATCTGAAAAACAAGATCAAATTCATAACATTTTAAAAACAGTAAAATTAAAAGACGCGGCTCAATTGTTCCCACACCAACTGTCTGGTGGTATGAAAATGCGCGTATCCATCGCGCGGGCATTGATTAACAATAAATCTATTCTTTTCATGGACGAACCCTTTGCAGCTCTGGATGACTTTATTCGATTTGAGCTACAGGAAGAATTGCTGGACTACTGGAAACTACACAAAATGACAGTGTTCTTTGTAACTCATTCGGTGAACGAAAGTGTTTTTCTTTCTCAGAAGTTATGGCTGTTTCCTCAAGGTAACCAGCATGAATTTAAAGAACTCGATCTGAACAAGAAAGATCTAAATCCCCGCGAATATCGCCAGTCATCCGAATATTTTAAACTCGTAACCGATATATCAGACGGCTTGCGAGGTCGCGCGTGAAACAGTTTCTGCCGACGTTTGTCTTAGTCGTTACAATTACAATCGTGGTTGAAGTACTTAATAAAATGGGTATGTGGGATCCACAATTGATTCCGCCCCTCTCAGTGATTCTTGAAACAGTCCAAGATAACAATGAGGCCTTTTTCACCGCTTTTTGGGATACGACTCGGCTTAGTTTTCAAAGCTTATTTCTGAGTTTTATTTTAGGGTTTACGTTGGCCCTCATTTTCTCGTTGAACGATTGGATCAAGCGCGCCATCTTTCCACTTGCGATTTTTTTTCAAACGGTCCCAATTATAGCGATTGCGCCTTTGTTAGTGATTTATCTTGGCTACGGCTCACAAACCATCATCGCATCAGCGGTCTTTGTCAGTATATTTCCAATATTGGCAAACACTCTCGTTGGTTTAGATACAATTAATAAAAACTTACTTGAGTTATTCAAAGTCTATCAACGCTCACGCATGCAAACGTTAGTGTATTTAAAAATCCCGGGCTCTTATCATTATATTTATGCAGGACTTCGCATTTCATCAGGCTTAGCCGTGATCGGCGTCGTTGCCGGTGAATTTGTTGCCGGTGGTGGTTTGGGCTCGTTAATCGATACATCCCGCACTCAACAGCGCATTGATTTGGTTTTTGCTGCGTTGATTGGCTTGGCGTTGATTGGACTTTCGCAGATTATGTTACTTAACATCATAAACTTATTGATCACCCGATGGAGACCTTTTAAGCTTTAAACTTTCGGAGGTCAGGATGAATTCTACAAAACGTGTCGGGCTATTTTCTTATCTATTTTTATGTGCCGCTGTTTCACTTGTCGCAACATTTGCCAACGCGCAAGCACCTGACGCTCAGAATGCGTCGACTGGAACGACATACAAGCTAGCCTTGAATTGGCTTCCAGAGCCACAGTTCGGCGGCTTCTACCAAGCCTTGATCGACGATGAATTTAAAAAACAAGGGTTAAATGTTGAAATTCTGCCGGGTGGATCAGGCACACCTACCGTGCAAATGCTCACTAAAGGTGTCGTTGATTTCGCCATCGTTTCGGCGGAAGAAATTTTGATCTCTAATGATAAGAATTTAAAAAACAACGTGGTCGGAATCTTCGCGGCCTTCCAGAAAAACCCACAAATGATTATGTCACACGAATCGCGTAAATTCAAAAGCATTGGCGACGTTCTGACAAACGAAGGCTATCTAGCATGGCAAAAAGGTTTATCGTATTCATTGTATCTTTTAAAAAAATACCCGCATGCAAAAGTAAAAATGGTCCCGTATTTAGGCGGTCTATCTCAATTTCAAAAAGACAATCAATTGTCACAGCAAGGATTTATCACCAGTGAACCGATTGCTGCGAATGATTTGAAAATTCCTATTTCGACATTTCTAGTGGCCGACGAAGGATTCAACCCTTACACCACTGTACTTTCAGTTAGAAAAGACTTTAACAAAGCTCACCCAGAAACTGTTAAAAAGCTGCATCAAGCGGTGACCAACGGCTGGGCATCTTATTTAAAAAATCCAGAGAAAGCCAATGCCTACATGGCAAAGCTAAATCCAGGAATGAAGCCAGAGACTTTTAAGAAAAGTGCCGAAGCCCAAATACCATTGATCCAAAACACAGATGGTTTAGGTAAAATGACAGAAAGTCGTTGGAGCGAGCTAATCCAACAAGTTAAAGGTTTAGGCCTAGTTAAAAACAAACTAAAACCCGAAAACCAATTTGTTAACTTCTAATTTGCAGCTAAGCCAATCAAGCACGTAAAAAACTCACACATCTAGATTTCCAGGGGCCAATTGGGTATATTGGCCGCACATGAAAACATTATTCTTACTTTTCGGCTTTGTTTTAACTCTATCATTCAACTCGCACGCCCTTCAAATGGACGATGCCAAGGACGATACGGCTGAATCTAATACAAAACCAAATCTACTGAGCCGATCCCGTATCGAACTTATTGGAGGAGCCACTAACGTGGGAAACCGCATCGGCGTGAATTATGTTTTAAAGCCAAACCTTCTTATTGGCGTTATTGCCCACAACCAAGACAAGCTTAGCCATTCAGAAGGTGGCGATTTAGATAATGGCCAATACTACAAAACAACATCCGGATTTTCCGGCAAAGCCATTCTTCTTAGCGCCAAATATTTTCTAAAAACAGAAGGGATTGAAACTAAGGGTTGGTTCATAAATGGCGAATTAGGTCGCTCATGGGGTAAATACGAGCTCTCTCAAGACCGCTACGAGCGTGATAACGGCTTTGTTGGTAACACCTTTTTTGGTATCGATAAAAAGCTCGCTGAATCCAGCAGCGATTATAAATCAGTCGACACCAATATCGTTCGCGCCAGTATCGGTTACGCTATTCCTTGGATCGATGGAAATTTACTTAAAGGCGTCTCATTCCAAGCTAAACTTGGATTAGAAAGCAATTCCTTACCAGAAAACCAATACCTAACAAACAAGTTTGGCTCACGTAATGTGGGTGAAGATGTAAAGAACCTGTTCTTTGGAGAGTTAGCTTTAGGCGCTTATTTCTAGAAGAAAAATATGTAATTTAGTGAATCTGGGCAAAACTCATTGACCCTTTCGCTATGAAAACTTAGGACATGTACCATGATTATCAATCTAGCAGAAATCCCCGAAGAGGGCCGTAGTTACGAATACACAACTGAATCCGGCGAAGTCACAGCGGCTTTGGCTGATCTTATTGGCGAAAACAAATATCTAACGACATTTACTATTCGCCCATTAAACACACGCGATTTCACACTGACTGGCTCAATAAAAACAAAATCTAAAGAGCTTTGCTCATATTGCGGCCAAGGAATTCAGTTCCCAATCACGGTCAAATTCAATGAAATTTTGATTCCACCGCAAGAAATGACCCGTGACGGTCACTACGCAAAACCGAATCATTTCTCTGAAAACCAAACCGAAGGGCCTCAAAGTTTTGAATACTCGGCCGGAATGAAACTTAACATTGGCGAATACCTTCACGAAGCGATTGCTCTCGAGGTGCCTTATAATCCAGCTCCCGAGGTTAATTCCAAAGGTGACTGCAATGATTGTGGGCTAAATGTTCAAAGTCTGCTTAAAACTTATGAAGAAAAGCCAACGGCACTGGAAGAAACAAATCCATTTGCTGTATTAAAGGGCTTAAAGATTCAGTAAGTTTTACGCACCCGGACCAAGCCACAATATCAAAGATTGATTTTTGAGTGAAATTAAGGAATTAATTCGTCTTTATTATTTAATAATACGATCCGTTATTTAAGGAGCTACCATGCCTACACCGAAGAAAAAAACCTCACGCTCACGCCGCGACATGAGACGTTCACACGATTCTCTAGAGATTCCAGCTATTGGTTTTGATAAAAAAATGGGAGAATTCCACGCTCCTCACCGCGCTTACAAATCAACAGACGGTGCATTCTATTACCGTGGCAAAGAAATCATCCCTGCTAAAGTTAAGAAGCAAGCTGAAGAAACTGCTGAGTAATCCTAACTAAAGCGAGGCTTCCATGGTTGGAGAGTTCAGATCCAAAATATCAGGAGTCGGCTCATACCTTCCTGAAAAAGTTCTTACTAATTTTGATTTAGAAAAAATGGTCGACACGAACAACGATTGGATCGTTGAACGTACCGGCATCAAACACCGCCATATTGCTGCCGACGGCGTCGGTACCAGCGATCTGGCTTACGAAGCGACCCTCAAAGCATTAAAAATGTCCGGCTTATCAGCGCAAGACCTTGATTTGATCATCGTCTGCACAGTAAGCCCTGACCAAGTTATGCCGTCAACAGCCTGCGTACTGCAAAGCAAGCTAGGGTGCCGAAACATCATGGCGTTTGATTTATCAGCGGCATGTTCTGGCTTCGTTTACGGTTTATCAGTAGCCGATCAATTCATCCGTACTGGCATGTACAAACACATCCTAGTTGTGGGTGGTGAAGTTCTGCATCCATTTGTAAATTACGAAGATCGCGAAACATGCATCCTATTTGGTGATGCCGCTGGCGCATGGATTGTTTCACGTACAGATAAAAACGACCCCAACATTATCATGAGTTCGCACCTCCACGCGGACGGTAATTTAGGTGAATTATTCGTACTACCTGCTGGTGGATCCAAAATTCCATTCAGCCAAGAGGTCCTAAACAATAAAACTCAATACGTACGCATGAAAGGTCGAGAGATTTTTAAAAATGCCGTTCGTACCATGACTGAATGTTGCCACGAAGCCCTTCGCGCCAACAACGTAGCTCCGACGGAAGTCGATTGGTTGATTCCACATCAAGCTAACTTACGTATTTTAGAAAGTGTCGCAAGTCACTTTGAGTTCCCTACTGAAAAAGTAGTGGTCAGTTTGCACGAAACGGGCAACACCTCAGCAGCCAGTATTCCAGTTGCATTCGATATGGCTTTACAGGAAGGAAAAATTAAGCGCGGTCAGCTCATTCTATTAGCTGCTTTTGGTGCCGGCTTAACATCAGGCAGTTTACTACTTAGATTTTAATTAAGACATAGCTAGCAGGCGTTCCTGTTAGCTAAACTTAGATTCTAAAAAAGGACTTTACGGTGGTTTTATTATTTCCAGGACAAGGAAGCCAAGCTCCAAAAATGGGCAGCTACCTTTTCGAAAATTTCCCAATATTCAAAAACACAATCTCAGAAGCATCAGAGGCGATTAGTTTAGATTTAAAAAAACTAATCTATGATGGTACCGAAGCCGAACTGGCTTTGACGGCTAACACTCAACCGGCTTTACTGAGTGTATCTGTAGGCACTTTTCGCGTTTTAAAAGAACTCTCTCCTTTAAAAATCGAAGCAGCCGCTGGACATTCTATCGGTGAATATGCGGCGCTAGTTACAGCTGGGGTTATGGATTTCGCTACAGCAATGAAAGCGGTTCGCCTTCGCGGCGAAGCAATGCAATCGGCAGTTCCTGTCGGCGAAGGCGGCATGGTTGCGGTTCTGGGATTAGAACCAGACCAAGTCACTTGGCTCTGCGAGTGGGCAGAAAAAGAATCTGGTTTTAAACCTCTTTCCCCTGCCAATTTCAACAGTCCAGGACAAATCGTAATCAGTGGATCAATGAAATGTATCGACTGGTTAAAAACAAATTTCAAAGCTGAATTAATTCCGGGATCGCCAAAACGTGCGAAACTGATTCCTTTGAATGTATCTGCACCTTTCCACTGCAGTATGATGAAACCCGCTCAAGAAAAAATGAATCAATTTTTAAGTGGTGTCACCTTCAACAAACCTGCATTTCCTATTATCCAAAACTTCAATGCACAATTGGTTGAAAACCCAACAGAATTAAAACAAAACTTAGTTCAACAAGTTTCAGCTCCCGTGTTATGGACTCAAACAATGAAGCTTATGGAAACAAAATCGTGGATGACCGGAATCGAATGCGGTCACGGTTCTGTTGTAAAAGGATTATTCAAGAAAATGGAAAATCCAAATTTCAAAATCCTAAGTTCACAAACTCAAGAAGATTTAGATTTAATTAAAACTCAAAACTAAGGACGTATCTAATGTTGTCTGGTAAAAAAATTCTAGTGACTGGCGGCAGCCGCGGTATAGGTGCTGAAATCGTAAAATCATTAGCTGAAGCTGGCGCCAAAGTCGCTTTCACCTATAGCTCTAACCAAGCCTCGGCACAAAAGATCCTTGAATCACTTCCTGGTGAAGGCCACCGCATTCTAGCGATGAACGTAGCCGACGAAGCGTCTGTGAATACAGCCCTTGAAACATTGATGACGGACTGGAAAGAATTCGACGGCCTGGTGAACAACGCCGGCATTACTAAAGACGGTTTATTGATGCGCATGAAATCAGAAGATTTTGATTCTGTGATAAACACAAATCTTAAAGGTACCTTCTTTTTAACCAAAGCAATCACTAAGATTATGATGAAAGCACGCAAAGGATCCGTTGTTCAAATCACAAGTGTTATTGGACAAACTGGAAATGCGGGTCAAGCTAACTACGCGGCTTCCAAAGCAGGCGTCGTGGCGTTCTCAAAATCAGTGGCCTTGGAATTAGGTTCACGTGGTGTTCGCGTCAATTGTGTAGCTCCCGGGTTTATTGAAACAGATATGACGGATGTGCTCTCTGATGATGTGAAACAAAAGATTATGGACAAGATCCCTTTACAACGTATGGGATCGTCTAAAGACGTAGCTGACGCTGTAAAATTTCTACTGAGTGATCAAAGTGCCTACATTACAGGCCACACTTTAAGCGTAAATGGCGGAATGTTTATGGAGTAAAAACTTAGGCGATTTTTTTGCTTGCTCTAACGCCTAAATCGTTTATTTTGATTACGTTTATAAAATTAATAGAGTAACCAATTTTTCAAAAAGAAAGGAATTTACTATGGATTTACAAAAGGAGTCTAACATGTCATTAAGTCCAAAAATTAAAGATATCATCGTTGAGCAATTGAGCGTTGATCCTGAGAAAGTTAAACCAGAAGCTTCATTCATCGACGACTTAGGCGCAGACAGCTTAGACATCGTAGAACTTGTTATGGCTATGGAAGAAGAATTCGACATCGAAATCCCAGACGAAGATGCTGAAAAGTTAAAAACAGTTCAAGACGTTACAAAGTACTTAGAGACTAAAGGCAAAATCTAATTTTATGCCGGAACATTTCGGGTCACGAAATTTCGATAGAAGCAGCTTCGAGAGACCGTCACAGCCACAACGTCGAGTTGTGGTGACTGGAATTGGGCTTGTAAGCCCGCTAGGAAACACCCTAGAAGAGTCATGGAAAGCGTTATTGAAAGGTCAAAGCGGAATCACTCAAATTACAAAATTTGATACGACTGCTTTCTCAACTAAAATAGCTGGCGAAGTAAAAGGGTTTAATCCCGATCTTTACATCGAGAAAAAAGAGCAAAAGAAAATGGATACATTTATCCATTATTCTATGGCTTGTACTCAGATGGCGCTCGAAATGGCCAACATAAAATTAACCGAAGAACAGCTCTTGGAAACAGGAGCGTTCATTGGTGTCGGCATCGGTGGTCTACCGATGATCGAAGAACAATTAGAAAAATTAAGAACACGCGGTCCGAACCGCATCTCCCCATTCTTCATTCCTGGCGTAATCACGAACTTGGCAGCCGGACAAGTATCAATCAAACATGGATTTAAAGGTCCAAACTTTGCCATCACAAGCGCCTGCGCAACAGGTGTTCATTCGATCGGTGAAGCATTTAATTACATTCGCTACGGTCGTGCTGACTACATGTTAGCCGGCGGAGTGGAAGCCACTGTATGCCCGTCAGCTATTGGCGGCTTCTCTTCAATGAGAGCCATGTCAGAACGCAACGATGCACCCGAGAAAGCGTCTCGGCCATTTGATAAAGACCGTGATGGTTTTGTTCTAGGTGAAGGCGGCGCCGTATTTTTCCTTGAAACATTAGAAAGCGCAATGAAACGTGGCGCTCATATTTTATGTGAAGTGACTGGTTATGGCGCGACATCCGATGCCTACCATTTCACAAGTCCAGCACCGGAAGGTGAAGGTGGTCGTCGTGCGATGGCTGCTGCTGTTAAAGATGCTGGAATTAAACCGGAAGATATCAAACACGTTAATGCCCATGCGACATCAACTCCGATTGGCGATGGTTTAGAAACTCAAGCCATTAAGAACTTGTTCGGCGCTCACGCTAAAAACTTGTGGGTATCAGGAACGAAATCAATGACTGGTCATCTATTAGGTGCCGCTGGAGCGATTGAAAGTGCGTGGACTATTCTAGCCCTTCGCGACCAAATCGTTCCTCCAACAATCAATTTAGAAAATCCAAGTGAAGATTGTGATTTAGACTATGTTCCTAATCAAGCACGTGATGGTAAATTCAAACACGCCTTGAATAACAGCTTTGGCTTTGGTGGAACTAACGGTTCAATTATCTTTTCAAAATTAGAGTAGGCTATGAAAATATACATTGGTTCAGATCACGGTGGCTTCGATTTAAAACAAGAGCTGCTGCGGTCTTTACCAACGTTAGATAGTTCTTACGAATTCAAAGATTTGGGATGCTACACTAACGAATCGGTTAACTACCCAGACCTAGCCAAACTTGTTTGCGAGAGCATTCTTGAGGATTACAAAAAATTGCCTCAAGTTGTCGCTAGCGAAGATGCTCATGTTTATGGATCATTAGGGATTCTATTTTGTGGTTCTGGCCAAGGCATGGCGATGAAGGCTAACAAATATCCGCAAATTCGAGCCGGTTTATGCTGGAATCCTGAAATAACAACTCTAGCTCGCGAACATAACAATGCGAATGTTTTATGTTTGCCTGGCCGTTACATCCATTCCCCGGTGGCAATGGAGATGGTAAAGATATTTCTAACGACCCCATTTGCAAAAGGTCGCCACGCGATTCGCGTAGATAAAATATAATAGTAAAATTAAAAAAATACGCCGGGAGGCCGCCATGTTGAAAACTTCATTGAAACAGACAGATGAAGCGATCTTTAGTTTGATTGGAAAAGAATCTGTTCGCCAACAAGAAGGCCTAGAAATGATCGCTTCGGAAAATTACACATCCGCAGCGGTGATGGAAGCTCAGGGATCAATTCTAACTAACAAGTATGCAGAAGGCTATCCGAACAAACGCTACTACGGTGGGTGTGAATATGTTGATGGCATAGAACAACTGGCTATTGATCGCGCGAAACAACTTTTCAACGCTTCATACGTCAACGTGCAACCCCATGCGGGCTCACAAGCCAATATGGCAGTTTATTTGGCGGCTCTGAAACCGGGCGATACCATTTTGGGAATGGATTTATCGCACGGTGGACATTTAACCCACGGAAGTCCAGTTAACTTTTCGGGTTTACTATTCAATGCAACCTCTTACAAACTAGACCCAAATACAGGTGTTCTAAATTACGACGAGATTGCAAAATCAGCCAAAGAGCATAAACCAAAAATGATCATTGCGGGTTACAGCGCTTACCCTCGCTTTTTAGATTTCGCTAAGTTCAAAGAGATCGCCGACTCTGTGGGAGCAACATTACTAGTGGACATGGCTCACTTCGCCGGTCTAGTGGCTTCAGGTCACCACCCGTCACCTATGCCTTATGCGGACTACGTGACAACAACGACTCACAAAACTTTGCGTGGTCCTCGTGGCGGCATGATCTTAACTAACAGCGAAAAAAAAGCAAAAACGATGAATTCAAGAATCTTCCCTGGCATACAAGGAGGACCGTTGGAACACATAATTGCGGGCAAAGCCGTCTGTTTCGGCGAAGCACTTAAACCAGAATTTAAAACATACATCGAAAATGTATTGGTAAACGCAAAAACATTAGCGGAAGAACTAAAACGCAATGGATTTAAACTAGTTACTGGCGGAACTGAAAACCATTTATTACTCCTAGACCTAAGCGAATCAGCAATAACAGGCAAAGCCGCAGAAATCGCGTTGGATGAAGCGGGTATTACAGTAAATAAAAATACGGTTCCAAACGAAAAACGCTCGCCATTCGTCACATCAGGAATCCGAATAGGAACTCCCGCATTAACAACTCGCGGAATGAAGGCCAACGAGATGAAGAAAATCGCCAGCTGGATCACCACCGTCCTAAACAACGTTGAAGACGCTAGCACAAAAGCCAAAGTCCACAACGAAGTAAAAGACCTCTGCAAACAATTCCCTCTTCCTTACTAACCAATAAGGTGCCAGGCTACTTTTCTTAAGGCGACGCTTCCAGAAAAGTAGCCTGGCACCTAGAATGTTTTTTATTCTGTCGAATTCTTAGACTGTTTTAAGAAAAACAGGACTTTTTACCTATTTAATCAAGACTTTAGGTGATTTTATTATTTACCGAAGGATGAAACTGGTTATAATGGAAGGATACGCATGAATAAAAAAACTTTACTTATTGTTGCAATACTTTCTGTCCTGCCTTTCGTCGGCATTGTGTCGTCATGTTCGACTTCACCGACGGCAATCAGTCGTGAAATTGGTTCAGCTCAGCCTGTCGTTCTAGAATCAAAAAATTCTAAGATTTCAAACGAATTATCGCGAACTCCTCAGTCCATGATTCAAAGAAAATACTTTGATTGGCCAATCGATGAGGCTCGCCTAACACGTGCTTACAGCGCTGATCCAGTTAAACACCCCAAACGTCGCCTTAAGAAGCGTTCGCACTGGGGGATCGATTTAGCCTCTAATAAAGGCACTCCTATTTACTCTAGCCATCATGGAACCGTGGTTTATTCGGGACGTGATTTTAAAGGTTACGGCAAAATGTTGTTAATCGAAGGCGAAAACGGCTGGGCAACGATTTATGCACACTTAGATAAAATTTTAGTAAAAGAAGGGCAAAAACTTCGTCAAGGCGACATGGTTGGATTGATGGGTAAAACAGGCCGAGTCACTGGCGTTCATTTACATTTTGAAATCAGACAAAACAAAGACGCTTACGACCCATTGTTGTTCCTACCGAATGGCGAAAAAATCGCTTCTAAACTAGCTGCTAAAAACTAGTAGCTAAGCAAGTTTAAATTGCAAACCGCCAGACCTTAGAAAAAATTAATATTGGCTACGAGAGATAAATTCGTCTTATCCAGACGAATATCTCTCCAAACCCATTGCAGATTTGGGTACAAGTACAAGTCACGAGTGATCGTGATCCCCATCCCGAGCGACTGAGTCGCTTCATCCCACACATAATTATTAAAATCTTTGCGACTTGAATAAAACCCAGCCCCTCGATAAACCGTGCGAAAAGAATAAGTCGGGTTAAATTCATATTCCGCAAAAGGATACAGACCAACCGAATTCAAAGTCTCTTCTGAATTGGCTTCCGTGTAATGGTTGTATATCTCGTGGCTGAACAAAAACACCATACCTGTCTGCCAACCCGTCTCGCCAAATGTATAGAGATAAGTATAATAAAAACTTAATTCTGAATTGATATCTAACGTATCCATCAATTCTTTCGATGAATACTTGACTGCCGAGAACGACCAAACATGTTGTGCAGACCCAGCTCCAAACAGATTTGAAAAAGAAAGATACGGATTTTCAACTTGATATTCCTGCCCACCAAAACCTGGCGTCGTCACACCCACGCCAGTACCAATGTTCATGTGATTGTTTTCATTGAAACGGTATTTACCTGAAATGTTACCAGTTACTTTTGTATTACGTTCAAAAATTGGCCCCGGCGATAGCTTGGGCCGTGTTGGACCGAAAGGTTTATATACAGACCCACCTGTGTAACTAAAATCAGTTTGAATGGATAGAGGAGATTTAGATCCAGTTGATGCTCGCAAACGAGAGTTCTTGATTTCATCATCAATGTCTTTAGTTTCTTCGATAGTCGTCGCTGCCGTACCCTGTGCTGATTTTATTTGCGCAGCTTGCGCACTAACAAAAAATGAGAAAACTAAAAATAGACCAATACTCAGAATTTTCAACATGAACTCTGGATATAACAGGTCTTTACAAAACGCTCTATCTATTATCGTATTTCATCCCTTAATTCGTAGAATTATGTAAAATTCATAAAGTAAATTTTATCAACGTTTCCATTCAAGCATAATAAAACGAAGAACCGTTAGCGGAACAATAGCCAAGCGAAAAGACCAGCTTTGATTTTATTCTCTTTTTAACAAGACCCTAATGAATGTATCCTTTCTCTATGAGTCAAATAGCCCTCATTTTGTCAGGCGGTGGCGCTCGCGGCGCATACCAAGCTGGAGTTGCCCAAGGAATTTACGAAGTCTTAAAATCCGCAGGACTTCCCATGAAGATCGACCACTTCTCTGGAGTCAGTGCCGGTGCCATCAATGCCAGTTACCTGGCCAGTTTGTGGGACGATCAGGAAAAAGCCATTAAGAATCTCGTCGATCTCTGGTCACAACTAAAAAGCTCAGATATCTATTACACCGATGCCATCAACCTTGGAAAAATAGGCTTAAAGTGGGTCAGCGAACTATCACTTGGTGGAGTTACTGGCCCCAGTGGCGAAGGTCGCGCACTGTTAGATACCGAACCTCTAAAGCATTTGCTAAAATCAAAACTAGATACCAGTAAAATTGCCAGCAATTTAGAAAATAACTTATTCCGATCCTTAATTATCACAGCAGTGGATTACTATGACTCCACTGCTGTCTCTTTTATTCAAACGAATAAAGAATTTTCTCCTTGGAAAAAACAACGCCGTATTTCTGAAGAAGCCAAAATTACGGTGGATCATATTCTTGGATCAAGCGCAATTCCACTTTTGTTTCCTCCTCGTCCTATCGAAAACCGATACTTCGGCGATGGCTGCGTTCGAAATTCTCATCCATGTGCTCCGAGTATTTATTTAGGTGCCCAAAAATTATTAGTCATCGGTGTAAAAAGTCGCTCTAACAAAATTTACGAAAAAGGTGACCATACTATGGGTAAGGCACCGTCCGTCGCAAAAGTAGTAAACCTTCTTTTGAATGCTGTTCTTCTAGATAATGTCGAACACGACGTGGAACGGTTAATTCGAATGAATCAAATCGTGAAGCAAGCCGAAAATAGCCCGAATTTATCTTATAAAAAATTAGATTTCGTTTTCATATCGCCATCACGTGATATCGGCGCATTGGCATCAAAACATATGGCTAAAGTTCCACGCATTATACGCTATCTCATCAAGGGACTTGGCAGTCTAGAAGACGCTAACGAATTGATTAGCTACTTGTTGTTTGAATCACCGTTTTGTTCTGAATTGATCGAGATGGGATTTCAAGATGCTCTTGATAATCGCGAAAAAATCATAGACCTGTTCAAAGAATAATTTTTAAAAATTAAATTTCAACTTGAATACCCACCTCAATCACTTGGTTAGGTGGAATTTTAAAGAATGCTGTCGGTCGCTGCGCATTTCGAGTCATGAACGCAAACAAGCGCTCTCTCCACAAGGCCATATTTGGTTCATTAGAAGGAAGAATTGTCTCTCTACCCAGAACAAAGGTGGTTTCACTTATATTGAAATGAATATTATTCTGTCTTAAAGCTTCAAGGATGTGCTTCATTTTCGGAATTTCTAAAAACCCGTAGTAAACCAAAATACGATAGAAATTAGGAATAATTTCTTGGATCTCAACCCGCGACCGCTTAGACACCAGAGGAATCTCTTTCGTCATGATAGTCAGAATAGCAACGCGTTCATGCAATACTTTATTGTGCTTTAAATTGTGAAGTAACGGAACCGGAACACCCCATGGATCACCAGCCATATAAATTGCTGTTCCTGAAATGCGAATGGGTGGTGTATGCAATAACTTTTGACAAAAATCTTCAACTGAAACACTGCGCTCTTTTAATTTCCTGTATAAAATGCGCCGTCCTTTATGCCATGTCGTCATTAATATATATATCACCGCCGCCATAGCTAACGAAACCCAGCCGCCATGCGGAATTTTAATCGCATTCGCACTAAAAAAAACAATATCTATAAAAAGAAATAATCCAAATATAGAAACACATTTTGCCAGGCCCCAGCCCCAACGCTGTCGGGCCACTTCAAAGGCTAAAATCGCAGTAGCGACCATTGTTCCAGTCACCGCGATACCATAGGCAGCCGCCAACTGACTTGAGCTCTTAAATGTAATAACCAACCAAATGACACCAAAAAACAACGCCCAATTCATCGATGGAATATAAATCTGACCAATTTCCGCTGATGAGGTGTGCACAATCGTCACTCGCGGCCAAAAACCTAATTGAATAGCCTGACGAGTGATAGAGTAAACTCCGGTAATCAATGCTTGCGACGCAATCACTGCTGCTGTCATTGATAACATTACCATAGGAACTAATCCCCACTTAGGAACCAAGAGATAGAATGGATTGGAAATGGCACTTGGATCGCTCAACAGCAAACCACCTTGACCAAAATAATTTAGAATCAAACCAGGAAACGCAACCAAAAACCATGAGTAGCGAATCGGGCTTCGCCCAAAGTGTCCCATGTCCGCATACAAGGCTTCGCCCCCTGTAACAACAAGGACCACAGAGCCCATCACCACAAATGCATCCGTTCCGTTTCGAATCAAAAAATCGATCGCGTAGGTGGGACTCATTGCCCAAAGGACTTCCGGATTTAGACTTATACCATAGATACCCAAGACACCTAAAACTACAAACCATATAAAAATAATCGGACCAAATACCACACCGATACGACCGGTACCAAAACGTTGCACCAAAAACAGCATGGTAAGAATAAATATCGTCACCGGAATAACAAATGGCTTAAAACTTTTCGTAATATATTCAAGCCCTTCAACGGCTCCCAGTACAGAAATAGCAGGAGTGATTACACCGTCTCCATACAAAAGGGCGGCTCCCGAAATCCCAAGAACCATCATAACGGCTTTTCTTTTTGCATTTGTCGCATCCGAAAGAGATCGAATAGAAAGCGCCATCAAAGATAAAATTCCCCCCTCACCTTTGTTATCGGCACGCAGAATAAGCATCACATACTTAAAGTTTATAATCAGCATCAGGGTCCAGAAAATCAGCGACAAAATACCCATGACATTATCGTAATTTAACGGAAGGCCATGCTCGGCACTAAAACACTCTCTTAATGCGTACAGAGGCGATGTTCCAATATCGCCAAAAACCACACCCAGTGCGCCTAAAGCGAGAAAAAAAAGAGACGACGATTTTGTGGAATCTGAATTTGCTTTAGACAATTTTAAAACGCTCCGGCATCTATCCCTATGTTTTAGACACGATTACAACACTGTTTCTTTAACTTGATCTTAACATTATTCTTAGGTTTTCAAAGTTTTATCCATAACGCACGCCACATAACTTGAAACCATACAGATTCGGAATAGCGTATTTTTTCTACATAGAGGGGTCTGTGCAGCTATTGTTTTACTTTTTGCTACTTATCACATCAATTTCTTATGCTCAAACACTGCCTTTTGACGACAGTCAGTTTCCGTGTTTTACCAAAGATGCAGCTCGAAAATACGTCAAAGATTTCAAGATCAAAACCTCGTCATTTGATGGTGTTGAGCTCTGCAAACCCACAAGCGATTTTAAAAAACTTCTTAACGCTTTATACATAATAGAAAATGGTCAATTTCAAGCGACTGGCGCATCATCTTTTATTGCCGGCTTTATTGATAGCTCTCAATATTACAAATGGGCAAAAACGCAGATTCTAAAGACCGAGCGTGATCACGATGACTCAGCCACGTTAGCTTTCAATGTTCGCGGCAATATCTACACTCAAGACTATTACTATAAAATTTCTACGCTAGAACGAGTCGGCACTCTGCTTCATGAGGCTCGACATACTGCCTATTTCCCTCACACTCTTTGCAAACTAGGACCTTATAAAGACTTATCGGTAAATGGTTGCGACGTCGATTTTGCCAGCGGCGGTGCTCATGCCATTGAAATGGAATACTACGCACGAGTCAGTGTTCGAGGTCAAAATTTTCATCCCATGTACAAAGCGATGGCGCGACTAACAGCCATGGCCCGAGCCAATTTCGTGTTCAACACATCACCCTTAAACAAACGCGATGCTCTTCTCGTTCAATCCTCTACTGGTGACTATTGGTTGTTAGATCAAAATCGCTGGGTGCAACGGCCGGCCATCATTTCAAATCCGCAAAACATTAATGGTCGATTGAAACGCACATCATATGGCGCCACTCTTTTTACAGGAACACGAGCCTATGCAATTGAACTCTACGACCGCTTCAATCAAACATCTTCCATTGCGGATTCTTTTTCTTATTACAAAACGTTACTTAATTTGAATATGAATCTTGCTGACTTTGAGGAATTCGATATCGGTGCAAAACGCAGCGTCGTGATGATTACGCCAAGCAATCAATTCGCCTCCTATAACTTCAAGTTAGGGAAATGGAACCCATTACAAAATTTAAATTTTCAGGTGAAGCTTTCGAGCCCATTTCTACCTGATGGCCGCCAAGGTTATTTTTTGATAGATTCATCTGGGGCTATCCATTCCTATGAACTCTCGTCAAACACATTTATTAAAACGAACTTAAATTGGGATTTAAAGATGCAGTCTATCGCAAAAGCCAACGGGCTTATCTATGCTTTAAGCACCAACAAGAAAGTATTTTATTTAACAGGAACTCAGTGGACAGAACTTCCTCTACCCGAGGGAATTAACGCCAACCAAATCGTGGCTGTCCCACTGTACAATATATTTAACATTACAGAATGATTATGGAATTTTTAAAAAGAAAAACATTTTGGTACGCTTTGATCGCATTGTTAGTTTTCTGCACCGATATCTGGGTGTATTTTTACCTAAAAGGAACTCCTCATTTGTCGGCGCGGCCGGTATCTAAACACGCTTTACCTACACCTCTCGATACAAGCTTGACGCCGACAGGACGTCCGCAAGCGGTCGTCCTTACACCCAATTCGGACATGGTAGAAATCAAATCGCGAGCATCGCGCTTAACAAGCAATGATATTCAAAGCTTGGCTCAGGATGCCGTCAATCCTCAAGCCGAACAAGACATAAGATTTAAATCAATATATTTGTTAGCGCACAATGGGCACATCCCAGAAATTTTAAAAGAAATTGTGACTACCCCGATACCGCAAAATTTAAATCCTCGTGAGCGCGATTTTGAACATGTTGTTCGTGCTCAAGCCATTGAAGGAATAGAAAACAGTGAAGAGAAGATGTTTTCGAAGCAAATCATTAACGAATTGATACAGAAAACGGATAATGTATTTCTTCTAGATCGCTTGAATAGAGCCAAGAACAGCTTGGATGGCACTGATGACTCATCAGAGGTCCAGGATAATAGAGACCTTGAGAAAATTATAGAAAACTAAATAGCCCCTCGTTTATAATTTCCATATGAAACGTTGGTTTGTTCAAGTTGATACAAAAATTCATGGCCCCATGTCTGTTGATGAAGTTGAAACTTGGCATTCTAAACACAAAGAGTGTTTAGTTTGGGGCAAAGGAATGGGCGAATGGGTTTCCCACTTTGAATGGAAACGCTCCCTAGAAGAAGCTGCTGAAAAAGAAAATCGCATCAGCTTATGGCAATACCGCTATGAAGATAAAGAATCCAAAATTCTAAAAATTGACGAACTGATCGCAGAACTTCGCGCGCTGCAATCCTACGACAGTGTTTATGTGAAATCAGATATAGATCCCAAGTGGCAGATTCTATTTTCTTCTAGTGCCATTACCGAAAAACTAGGAATTACTCGACGTACTCAACTACGCGTTCCCATTTTCGGTTTTTTCGAAGGACACAACTTAACTACCAACGTTGATTTTCGATGTAAACTACTAACACTCTCAGAAGGTGGTTGTGGATTTACAGAAGCCCTAGGGTTAAAAATCGGTCATTCGCTGCGTGGCCAAATCCAAAGCCCTAACTTAGGTCAAACCATTGCCATCACTGGTGATGTTGTTTACTCAGGCTCAAATGGGGATCTAGGAGTTAAGTTCTCTATTCTTTCTCAAGAATCAAAAGCTTTAATATTAGACTACGTCACGAAATTCAAAGAAGCCGACGCCTATTAAATTCTAAAAATAAGGGACGCATTGCGCTTGCCTTTGTAGCCAATGCGCTTAACAAACTGAGCCCGATTATTAGCCGCGACTCGCCTCAAAGCACCCGTGCATGCATAGGTTGACAACACAAAAGTAGAATTCAAACGGGTTTTAACAAATTCATTTAAAAATTCTTCCGTCCACAAACAACTATCTACTTTTGAAGAAAATGCATCGAAAAATACGACATCATAATAACCATCAAAATCATCCACCGATTTAATCAGCCCGGCTTGCATCCATTTTTTATTCTCAAGCAACCAAATCATCGCAGTCTTCAAGTCGGACAATGGTACCGCTGGTGGAAATGAATTCAACGCTGTTTCCATTCCCACAAACACATCGTCGAAAACACTTTTAGAATCACTGGGCCCAATGAGCCATGCATTGAATAATTCATACAAAAACAAATCTTTTTCATAGGAAACTAATTCTAGTTTTTCTAAATTCCACTTGTTCTTCAGCCAACACATCACTGTTGCTATTTCGTTGTAACCCAATCCGAAACCAAGCGATAAAACTCGCAACTCATGATTCATTTTCTTGGCGGTTTCTAGCTCTGCATATTGAAGCAAGGCGTGATAGTAGATATAAACCGATTCACCAGCAGCCCCCCGACGATTGTGCATACTTTCTTTCCGCTGATATCGTAATGTCGGTGATCCATCACCTGTAATTTCCACGTCGTACTCATATGATTTAAATACATTAGTTTCTTTATAATCCATCTCTATCAGACCCAAATCGAATATAAGATTTCCAAACCCGTGACAAGATCTTGCCCTTTTGCGGACCACCAGTTAGAAAGATGCATGGAAAACGGTTGGAACGGACTTCCCTATTACTCGATTTCAGACAGATATAAAAGCCTATTTGGCGCCAAGGTTTACAAAGTTCCCGTTGCGGTCGTCGATGATTGCCCCAACCGGTTAGGCTTAAAGGGAATGCAAACCTGCTCGTTTTGTGATGTTTGGGGTTCAGCGGCCCGCAGCGAGGCATTCGATTTACCGCTGACGGAACAAATTCATAAATACCGTGCCCACATTAAAGAAAAATTCAAAGCTTCGCAGTTTCTGGTGTACTTCCAAGCCTACACAAATTCGTTTGCTAAAATTGCCGATCTAGAAAAAAACTTTCAAGATGCATTATCTTGCGGCGAAGATATTTCAGGATTCGTCATTGGCACCCGCCCAGATTGCCTTTCCTTATCCTTATTTAAGCTTTGGCAAAAGTACCATGAAATGAAACATGTCTCTGTGGAACTTGGCTTACAAAGCTTCTTCGACGATGATTTAGAATTCTTCCGCCGAGGTCATAAAAACGCAGAATCACTGCATGCTTTAAAACGGATAAAGGAACTGACTTCGGTAGATTTAGGTATTCACCTGATCTTTGGAAGCCCCTATGAAACCGATGAACGCGTAAAACAATCGGCATTAATCTGTAATGATTTACCGATCACGAATGTAAAACTACACAACTTACACGTTCTGAAAAATACAGCGCTAGAGCCACTCTATCACAAAGGTGAATTCACACCGATTTCGCTAGAAACGTATTCTCGTCGTGTACAAATTTTCTTAGAAAACTTGCGCCCTGATATCGCTATTCATCGCCTAAGCGCCTTCTCTTCACGCTTTGACGAGCTTGTGGCGCCTAGTTGGACCAATAACAAAATGGGAACGCATCAAGCGATTATTGATCATTTACGAAAGGAATCTTCGTATCAAGGCCGCTATTACCAGCCTAAAACAGAACAAGAAGCCCTAGAAATTCAAAAAATGGCCCATCAAGGGCTGCCAAAAGCAAGACCTGAGTCCAGCTTAAATTTGCTTTAAGAACGAGCAAAACCGCTTCTGACGCGGATTTAACGAGACCTTTGTCAAAAAAAATGAGCTAAGTGCTTAATTGATCATCAGCATTAAAGTATTTTTCGCAAAAAAATTAAATACGCTTGACGAAAACCGCCACACCTTACACGATTGAAAAGAACGCAACTGGTAGTGTTTGAATCACGAAAGCCCACTAGATATAGTGAGCCTAGATAAGACGCAAACCGTTATTTACTACTGGTAGTTTCCACCGAAAGGTGAAATTCAATAAAAAAATGACATCAAAAGTTCAAACTAGACTTTGGATGTAAGAAAGTAAAATACTACAAACCTTTCTTCGAAAGGCGAAACTGATTTCGCCTTAGGGGATGTTTTGCTCAAAGGGCTGAAGTTAACAAGGACGACAAGAGGGGAAATATGTTTCTGAACGAAAACCAACCAAACACAAATCTATCATTTAATCTAACAGACGATGCTTCATCGACTGGTTATGACAGTGCTCCTCATATTATGAGAGTTAAAAAACGCGATGGCAGTTTAGAACCTGTTGACGTAACTAAGATCGTTGAACGCGTATCACGCCTATGCCAAGGTCTATCCCAAGTAGATCCATTACGTGTAGCCACTAAAGCTATCAGCGGCTTATACGATGGTGCCGCTACAAAAGAGTTAGATAACCTTTGTATCTCTACAGCGTCTTTATTAATCGGTGAAGAGCCAGAATACTCTCGCCTAGCAGCTCGCCTTCTATCTACTTATGTAGACGAAGAAGTGCGCTCACAAAAAATCAAAACATTTGCCGATTCAATCTCGTTTGGTTTCCAAAACGGATTGTTAAGCGAAAGCTTATATAAATTTGTAATGACTCACAAAACGTCGCTTTCAGCCGCGATCGAGCCATTCAGAACAGACCGCTTTGAATACTTCGGCTTAAGAACTGTTTATGATCGTTATTTATTAAAAAACCCACAAACTCGTCAGGTTTTCGAAACCCCGCAATACTTCTTTATGCGCGTAGCGTGTGGTTTAGCTCAGTCTATTGACGAAGCTATCGAATTTTATCGTTTAATCTCATCATTAGAGTACATGGCATCGACCCCTACCCTTTTTAATAGCGGGACACTTCGTCCACAAATGAGCTCTTGTTATTTATTGGACTCTCCGGATGATGATTTAAGATCCATCTATCAGAAATACACAGATATTGCCCTTCTTTCAAAATTCGCGGGCGGCATCGGTGTGGCTTACCACCGTGTTAGATCACGTGGCAGTCTAATCAAAGGAACCAATGGCCATTCAAACGGTATTATTCCTTGGCTTAAAACCCTAGATAGCTCAGTAGCCGCAGTCAACCAAGGCGGCAAACGTAAAGGCGCAGCTTGTATTTACCTTGAATCTTGGCACGCGGATATCGAGGAGTTCCTTGAACTTCGCGATAACACTGGTGATGAAGCCAAACGCGCTCACAATTTAAACCTGGCGAACTGGATTCCAGATTTATTCATGAAACGTTTAGAAGCCGACCAAATGTGGTCTTTGTTTGATCCAAACAAAGTTCCTCATCTAGTAGATCTTTTTGGCGAAGAGTTCGAAAAAGCCTACGCAGAAGCAGAAGAAAAGAAAATGTACGTTAAACAAGTTAAAGCGCGCGATTTATACTCTCGTATGATGAAGACTCTAGCACAAACTGGCAACGGCTGGATGACTTGGAAAGATGCTTCTAACTTGAAGTCTAACCAAACAGGCCAACCACAAAATGTGATTCATTTGTCAAATCTTTGCACAGAAATCCTTGAAGTGACGTCGAACAAAGAAACTGCGGTTTGTAACTTAGGTTCAGTGAACTTAGGTCGCCACATAGTGAATGGTGAATTTGATTTCGATAAATTAGCTCGCACAGTTCGTACAGCGGTTAAGTATCTTGATCGCGTAGTAGATATTAATTTCTATCCAATCGAAACAGCGGGATTTTCAAACAACAAATGGAGACCCGTGGGGCTTGGTTTAATGGGTCTTCAAGATGCATTTTTCCAATTACAAATGCCGTTTGATTCAGATGAAGCACGTGAATTATCGACTCGTATTCAAGAAGTTATCTATTATAATGCTCTTGTTGTAAGTTCTGAATTAGCAGAAAAACACGGTCCTCATGAAAACTATCAAGAGACTCGTGCCGCTAAAGGCGATCTGCAATTTGATCTATGGGGTGTTAAACCTTCTATGACTCAGAAATGGGCCGAGCTAAAAGAACGCATCAAAAAAACAGGCTTAAGAAATTCATTATTGATCGCGATTGCTCCCACTGCGACTATCGCTTCTATCGTGGGTTGCTATGAAGCGACGGAGCCACAAGTTTCTAACTTGTTTAAACGCGAAACACTGTCTGGTGAGTTCTTGCAAATCAATAAGTATCTAGTGACTGAGCTTAAAAATTTAAATCTATGGAACGAAGAATTACGTAACGAAATCAAAATGCACGAAGGTTCAATTGCAAACATCGCTGGCATTCCTGAAGCAGTAAAAAAAATCTACCGTACCGTTTGGGAATTACCAATGAAGGCATTAATTGATTTAGCTGCAGATCGCGGTCCTTATATCGACCAATCTCAAAGCTTGAACTTATTCAGCGAAAGCCCAACGATTGGCAAACTTTCAAGCATGTATATGTATGCTTGGAAACGTGGAGTGAAAACAACGTATTACTTACGTTCACGTCCAGCGACTTCAATTGCAAAAACAACAGTTCGCAAATCTAACGTAACAGTCGATGCAGGCATTCCAGCTACACCTGTAGCGATGAATGCGGCGCCGGTGGAACAAACACCTACAAAAGTTTACACGGACGAGGAAATGATCACTTGTAGTTTAGAAAACCCAGAAGCTTGCGAAGCTTGCCAATAAAAAGGAGTTTATTATGATATTGGATCCAGGATTTGACTTAACATTAAGACCGATGAAATACCCGGTCTTCTTTGAAATGTACAAGAACGCAATCAAAAACACTTGGACAGTAGATGAAGTTGATTTCTCTACTGATCTAGTTGACTTGCATTCAAAACTAACAGCAAGTGAAAAGCACTTAATTCACCGATTGGTGGCCTTCTTTGCTACGGGTGATTCTATTGTTGGTAATAACTTGGTTTTGAATTTGTACAAACATATTAACTCGCCAGAAGCGCGTCTCTATTTAGGTCGTCAGCTTTATGAAGAGTCTTTGCACGTACAATTTTACTTAACTCTTTTGGATAATTACATTCCCGACCATAAAGAGCGCGAATTAGCATTCTCTGCGGTTCAAAACATTCCATCCATTAAAAAGAAAGCGGAGTTTTGCTTCAAATGGATGGATTCAATCCAAAAATTAGACAAAATCTCTACGAAAGAAGATCAGCGTAAGTTCTTGATGAATCTTGCCTGCTTCTCTTCATGCATTGAAGGCTTGTTCTTCTTTGCGGCGTTTGCGTACGTTTATTTCTTACGCTCAAAAGGCTTATTAGCTGGTTTAGCATCGGGAACTAATTGGGTATTCCGTGACGAAAGCATGCATATCCAATTTGCGAATGAAGTGATCTTAACCGCACGCAAAGAAGACCCTAGTTTATTCAACGATCAAATGAACGAAATGGTTGTTCAAATGATTGAAGAAGCAATTGAATGTGAAATGACCTTTGCTGAAGATATCTTGAGTCACGGTATCGCCGGTCTTTCTTTGAAAGATATGCGTCAGTACCTAGAATTCGTAGCCGATCAACGTTTGGAAGCTTTACACATTCCTCCACGTTTCAATACGAAAAATCCGTTCCCTTTTATGGAACTTCAGGACATGCAAGAATTAGCTAACTTTTTTGAACGTCGTGTATCAGCATACCAAATCGGAGTCTCTGGTGCTGTGTCGTTCGATGAGACTTTCTAAACCTTGAGTCTGATTTCAAAAGTACAGTCAGCTAAAGTATATGAATATTTACTTTGGCTGACTTTTTTAATTATCACGTTCTTTATCGGTTTCTTTCACGGCAGCTCGCCGGAAAAACAAATTAATTTCTATTATCAAGAAACAAAAAAAATCGACATCTTAGTTCATCAAGATGGGATTTTGCTTCCAAGCTTAGTTAAATACATTGAAAAAGAAACACACACACAAATAAACCTTATCATTCGAAAGTCCTACAAAGACTTTCGAACAGAGATCATCGTTAACAAAAACCTAGTTCTAGTGCTATGTCCCGAAGCGTTCATTGAGCCATTATTTAACGACAATCGAATCAAGAATATAGAACCCCTGGCTTCCGATATTATTAAATCGGTCCATTCAGATTTTCAGCCCACAAAATTTGAGAACCAAATTTATTCGTTACCTATTGCTTGGTTTGTTAACGTTTTCTCACCCCAACAAAGCAAATCACCAGCGGCTGGTACAAAACCTTCAAGTACAAAGGCTATGAAATCCGTATACCTAGACCACGTGTTTTTACTGAATCAAAAAAATCGAAATCATTTTTTTCAGTTTAATAAAAATTTTGAACTTGAAAAATATTGGACTCAAAATATCGGCAAATCCGATCTGTATGAAACGACTTTGCAACTTGCTACCATGAATTCAAAGGCCTATGTCATTGATCCAACCTCAAGCTTTTTAATTACTTATTCACTGAGCATTCCAAACAATACACCAGATCGAAAACTGTCTATGGACCTCTTGCGTCTACTATTACATTCAAAAGAGCTTAAGGCATTACTTACCGAAAACAGCTTAGGACAGACATTTTTAGATCCAAAAACACAATACTCCATAGCACATTTTATCGCACCCGAGTCGATTCGTAATTTGAATCTAAATAATTTTAAAAACGCGAATAAGGCTTTTGACGAAACGCTATGGAATAGTAATACTTCTATTGGACACTAGGATCGCAGTCTTCGGAACGAATCAAATTCATTGTAATTTTACCATCTGAAATCGCCACAGTGTTGTTGTTTTTATCTTTACCTTTAAGATTGAATTCCACTTGATGAGCACCCGCTACACCCATCAAGTTATTACAGGCGCTGATAGCAATTGCCCAACGCCCTTTTTCACATTTTGCGATGCGATTCGAGCTCGACGTGTTACCTATTATAGGAACAAAGCCATCAGCTAATGTTCGCGTCGAACCACCTTCAGCGGTGACTGTAATTGAAATTTCACTATCAGGAATATCTTTAAGGCGACATTTACCAGCAACTTCTAGTGTATTGTCATATTTACCAAGGATAACGTCGGAATTATCGTCGCGCTCAATGGATGGCTCAGCGGCAGGAGTTGCACTTGAACAATTTGCACCGGTGCACGTGCTTGCTTTGTAATCGCCAAACATCGAACCAGTGTTACTACTGCTGCATGAAACAACGAGACTTGAAATAATAAGAATAAAATAAATTTGAAATTTCACGGGCCCCTCTACCTCTATTTTACTTAAAATCTCAATAAATTGTAATACTTAATTGTCATATATCCTGATATCGAATTTAAGCTTACCAAAAAGAGAATGGAGTTTCTCATTATGAGACTTCAAACTATCCGATGGTCCTAAATCCCAGCCCCAACACTGCTAATGACGTCCTTATGTCGCTGGACGATTTTCTGTGCCACAGACTAGACCGTTCGTTGATTTAACAGTCTACGATGCAAACTCAACTTCTAACATTTCCCAATTTCGAATTTCTTTTTCAATTTCAGCGCGATCTTTAGCTTCTGCACCTTTTGTAGATAAAAGTTTTTTCAAGTCTTGAATTTGCGCAATCGCGCGATCGTGAAAATATTTTTTCGCTAATTTATTGAATTCGTCCGTCGGGCGACGTTTCTTACCTTCTTCTTTCGTTTCTGAATATTCCTTCTTGATGACATACAAAGAGTAAGAACTAACTACCAACTGAGATACGATAACAACTCGAGCAACCACATTTGGAGAAATTTTAGCAAATAGTGTTTCTACAGCTTTCATTGTGTCACCCAGCCAAGTATTTTTGAATTTACTCGCAAATTCCGGGATCTTAGGATTTGTTTTTGTTGCACTTCTAAATGCGTCCTTAAAGCGATAAATTGAAAACACAGCCGCAAAAACCACAAAACGTGCGGCAGTGTCCACCGCAAATAACCGCGCAATAAATCGATGATGTTCATCACCAGCGATATCTTCAATCATGTTCACGCCGGCGCCTAAAAATGGAATACGCAAGACAAATTGCTTAAATTGCGACGTGGTTTCATCTGAGGGGGCCGATGAAACATTAAAACATTTACGTAGTGCCATAGGCAGTACTTCTTGGTTGATATAAGATTTTAATGTTGGTGAAATAAAACCCGCATCCACTTGCTTCGTTACCGCCGAGGGCGTAAATAATAATACAGAGAAAAAGTCTTTCAAACCTTTACTGTATACTTCGATCGCCACATTCGTTTTATAACCATTTGGATCCATCGAGCAAGGTTCATAGATAGCTTTATAACTAGGACGACTCTCACGTACTAACGTTTCCATGTTTACCAGTTTTTCGCGATAACGTGGATCGTTCGTAGCTGCATTTCTCCAGACTCGATATAATAGGCCAGCCTGTTTTTGCCTGATAGTTGATAAAATTTCGCGGAAAATGGCCAGATCATCTACGTGCACCGAGAACGTTTTTTCTTTTCCTGCCGCAGCGATATTAATGGCACTTGACCCAACAAACCAGCGACGAGTCATTGCACTTAATTCCAGAGGTAATTTGCCAGCCTTCCCTGCTGTTGACACTTTCTTTACCTGATCGACGGCGCCACTGACCAGTTTCTTACGGAAAAGAAACTGGTCTAGCATAATACCGGTAACAGTTCCTAGCTGAACAAAAGTTGCCGTCGCAAAACCGACATTTTCGTAACCACGTAAACTTTCTTTTGCTCGAATATCTTCAATAAAATCATCTAGTTTTGAAATAGATTCTAAAATAAATTGATCGGAAACTCGGGATTCAATTTCAGGAACATTGATTTCAAGAGCGTGAACTCGGCCGAGTGATAGGGCTTGAATGACAAAAGCTATCACCAACACAAACATCATTTGAGCACTAAACGTTCTTCGGGAAAACACCATGGGTGCCAGTGATGCAGTTGATGTTCCATCTTTAAATGGTTAAATTAAATAGAATCGACTTATAGACTCAGCCACTCGCAACAAGTGGCCAATAATGAGACAGTGAGTGACAATCAGACAATTTAATTGCTGGGACTAGACTCCCTCAACCTCTTCATCTGTAGCCACATAAGGAAGCTCTTCTTCCGCCTCTTCGAAATCTACAGAATCCTCGTCAACAATCATTTCCTCATCAGTGATCTCAATTTCATCTGATTCACCTTCAGAGGCTTCCATCACTTCAAATTCAGTACCTTCAGATCCTTCGGTAGACACTACCACCGGCTGAGCAGCTGGCTTTTCATCGATTGATTTTTTACCTGCGGCTAATGCTTCATCGTACTTCTTCAACCAATTCAAATCGCGTGTTGAAACGTGCTCGTTAACTTCAAGGGCTTCGCGAATATTTTGAGCTTTTTCAAACTCTTTCTTTTCTTTTTGGCGTTGTTTTTCTTGTTCAAAGAAATCGGAAGACGTTGTGATTTCACCCAATTGTTCAGTGATTTTCATCAAGTCTTCTTCGCCATCGGAGTAGGCACCATCAGTGATTTGCTGAGACATTGTATCTGTGATCGAACTTAATTTTGAATTTTTTAATTCATCATCTTCATTGATACCTTCTGGTAACAATTCATCGATTTGACTCAACGTTGGAAGCTCTTTCAAGTTACGTAAACCGAAAATTTCTAGGAATTTTTTCGTAGTGATATATTGCATAGGTTTACCTGGAAGATCGCTCTTGCCCGCAAATGCTACGATACCTTTTTCCATCAAAGCTCTTAATAAGTGACCTGATTCTACACCGCGAATTTCGTCAATTTCATGTTTAATCAATGGCTGTTTATAGGCGACAATCGCTAACACTTCTAAAGCCGGCCCAGACAATTTAAATGGTTTTACTTTTAAAGTACGGCGCAAGAAGGCCATATTGTCTAACTTAGTACGCAATTGGTATCCACCTTGAACTTCTTCAATATAGACGCCACGATTTCCACTCGCATAACCAGTTGAAAGTTTTTCGATCGTGCGACGCAATTTATCAGTTTTCACGTTGGTACCTTTAAAAATAACTTTTAAGGCATTTAGTGTAACTGGTTTATCTGTAGCAAATAATACTGATTCAACAATGGATTCTAGCTGCTCGTCTTCAACAAACTCTAACTCTTCAATTTCTGCTGAGTCAAAATCACCTAGTTCTGATTCATCTAAATCTTCACCTTCAACAGCCTCGGAGGCTTCCAAAGTTTCTTCTTCAACAGATTGTTCTTCGTCATCTAGCTTCATATTTTCAGTGTCTAAGATTTCAAATTCGCTTTCATCAACAATAGGAGGCGCATCCGCTTGAAATAAAGACTGAGCTTCATCCAACTCTTCAGTTTTAAACGCAGATTGCTCTGTGTAAACTTCAGCTACTGTATGAGCTTCTTCAGGTTGAAACTCTGTTACGTCCGTTTCTACCGGAACTTCGGCTGCAACTTCAATTTCTTCTACTTTTTTCGATTTCTTTTTCTTAGCCATTATATTTCCTTAAATAATATCAAAAATTAAACTTGAGCTTCCGGTTCACCGTTAGATTCTGAATGATCATTATTGCTAGACTCTTCAGTTATCATTACGGCTTCATCGGCGTCTGCGATTTCTGCTTCTGCTTCTGCTTCTGCTTGAAGGATTTCTTCGTCTGTTGCGATATCTTCAACCATTACCGCGGTTTCGCTTTCGATTGATGTCATTTCATCCGCAGATAACAGTGCGGGCTTTTCCGCCATTTGTTCCGCTACTTCAGAAATCACTTCTGTCTCGCTAGCGGCGATTTCGCTTTCTTCAGTCGCTTCAGCTAACACACCTTCAGCCACAGTTTCTTCGGCAATCATATCGTCTATAATATCGGCTTTAACTTCGTCGATAATGGCCGTGTCGATGGCTACTTCAGCTACTTCGCCAGCTAATTCCATTTCGGCCTGAAGAATCTCATCGTCTGTTGCCATATCTTCTAAAGATAATTGTGCTGATTCGTCTTCTTCCAAACGATCTTCAGCATCGACAAGCACAAAGTCTTCACTTTCACTCGCTACGATTTCCGCTGCGGCATCAGCTTCCGCTTTTTCAAATAGGCTATCGGCTTTGTTATCGATAGAGCCGTACTCCTCAACCGCCGATACCACATCTTTTTCAATTGGCTTTTTAAGATCAATCCAAAGATCGCCATATGTTTCTGTTTGATATAATCCCACAAATCCAAGCTTAGCTAATTCCAGCACACTTAAAAAAGTGATTAAAACTTGGCGCATGCGGTTTTCTGTTTCACCTATTAGGTCATTCAATGTTTTACGACTGCCTACGGTCAATAGATCTTTGATTTCTAAAATACGACTCGCGATACTTTGTGCCTTCGCAGTCACCTGATGGATACGTTTTTTAGCCGAACGCATGATCTGTCTATACAAAGAGATCATTTGGAACAAACCGTTTTCTTCCACTTCGATTTCTTCTGATGGTTCATCTAGATTTAAACGCACACCCCGTGTCCACATATCACGTCCAACAAGTGGGCGTTCATATAACAATCGAGCCGCTTCTTGATACTTTTGGTATTCAAGAAGCTTTTGAACCAGTTCCTTACGAGGATCTTCCGATTCGATAATCTCGCCCTTTTCATCATACTGCGGAAGTAGCATTTTTGACTTAATCTGAATTAGCGTGGCCGCCATAGCGACGAATTCACCAGCAACTTCTAGATCTAGTTCTTTCATTAATTTTATGTAATCCAAATACTGCGTCGTGATTTCATTAATTTTAATGTCAAAAATGTCCATCTCATCTTTACGGATAAGATATAACAATAACGCCAGAGGACCTTCGAATTTGGAAAGCTGTACAACAACACTCATGCTACAACCATTTCATGTGGTGTCTGACTGTTTCAAGCGTTTTCTGCGCATAATGTCGCGCCTTTTCACAATTTTGTTTAATTTGTTGATTTAAATCATCAGGTTTGCTCATTAATTCCGCTTTTTTCTGCCTTGGAATCTCGGTTTTAGCATTCATATTAAATGCAAGCTTAGCTTTACAATCGCCGCAGCCAATTCCCGCTGTCGTACAACCGGAAACAACCCACTCTTGTTCTTCAACGCTTGAGTATAATTTATGGAAAGAATACACCGGGCAAACTTCAGGATTTCCTGGGTTTTCGCGGCGCGCCCTTTGAGGGTCAGTTAACATCATATTTACTTTCTTTTTCAACGTCTTTTCATCTTTCTCAGTTAACAAGATAGTATTGTTATAACTTTTAGACATTTTACGCCCATCAAGTCCCACCAACGTCGGCGTTTGTGTCAACAACGGTTTAGGCTCGCGAATCTTAGCTTTATAAATGTGATTAAAACGACGCACGATCTCGCGACTTAGCTCTAAATGGGCAATTTGATCATGACCTACCGGAACCAAAGCTCCGTTGTAGACCGCAATGTCAGCCGCTTGCAAAACGGGGTAGGCGAATCGACCTAAATTATGCGTGTCCGAAGCCTTAGCCTCCTCCTCCGCATCTTTCCATGTCGGCACACGTTCTAACCAACCCATGGGCGTGATGTTTGCAAAAATCATAAACAATTCCAAATGTTCTGGAACATGACTTTGAATAAACAAGGTCGCTTTTTCAGGATCCACACCCCAAGCTAAAAACTCGGCGTACATTTCACGCATCAGTGGCAAAATTTCATCTGAACGCTTGTACGCGGTCGTCAGACCATGCCAATCCATAATACCAAAGAAGCATTGATATTTATCTTGCAGTTCTAACCAGTTTCGAACGGCCCCCCAATAATTACCAATATGAAGTTCGCCAGTGACACGCACTCCGCTGACAACGTTAACTTTCTCACCTGCACTTGATACTGTGTTTGATACTGAATCTGACATAATTTTCCTAATTTTACTTTTTGTATACTATAACAAGCTAGATGGTCCAAAGATAGCAAAGGCTAGCTGAAGCAGCCCTTGAGCAATCCAGCGAACAGGATAAGAAAGAACGGCACCCATCCCAGAAATAAAAATGAACAATAAAATGTAGCCAGAGATGTGTTCATTTTGCTCTAACTTATAATTAATACTTGCTGGCAGAAATCTTGCCAGTACTTTCCCCCCATCTAGGGGATGCAAAGGGATCATATTAAAAACCGCCAGTGATGCATTTGTAATCAAGAAGGACACAAACAATTTTTTGACTACATCCTGTGTATTGACATCAACTCGCGTAATCACAAGCACATAAACAACGGCCGCAATAGAAGCCAGCAATAAATTAGATAGTGGACCTGCCAACGCGATCCAAAACATATCATTTCTAACATTTTTCAAATTACGAGTCGATACTGGCACAGGTTTCGCCCAACCGAAGAAAAATGAAGGTCCTCCACTAGAGATAGAAAAAATAGAAATCAAAGGCAGCACCAACGTACCCACAATATCCATATGTACCAGCGGGTTCAGAGTTAACCGACCCATCATTTCCGCCGTGTTATCGCCTTTTAATTTAGCAACCCAACCATGCGCGTACTCATGAAAACAAAGAGCAAAAAGGAAAGGAAAGAAAATCAAAAATATATTTACACCAAATTGCATTACATCCATAAATGCAAATTTAGTGAAAATAGATCCGAAAGTCCATTTGAAATCTTGATTTTATAGATGTCTGCAACCGTGTGAGTCATGGTTGACATAGTTGTTTTTTACGGTAGATTTTTCTTTATTCATTTTAAGGAGAATCCATGAACGAGAATGCCCGTCCCGCAATCACTACTTTGTCAGATGACGAAAACGCTTTCAAAGAGGCGATCCGCACATTCGCGGAAAGCGAAATCAAACCAATAGTAACCGAAATGGACGAAAAATCTCAAATGCCGGAATCCCTAATCAAAAAACTATTTGAAATGGGTTTAATGGGTATCGAAACTCCCGAAAAATATGGTGGCACAGGATCCACTTTCACAATGGCGTGCTTAGCTGTTGAAGAATTGGGCCGCGTAGATGGGTCTGTTTCTGTGCTTGTTGACGTACAAAATACGTTGACGACAAACGCGTTTTTAAAATGGGGCACGGAAGCACAAAAGGAAAAATATTTAAGAAAAATGGCGACAGAGTGGGTAGGTGCCTATGCACTCTCTGAAAGCAGCAGCGGATCGGATGCATTTGCTTTAAAATTAAAAGCGGAAAAAAAAGGCGATAAGTGGATTTTAAATGGAACTAAGCTTTGGATCACCAACGCATCTCACGCGAATGTTTTCATCTGTTTCGCGAACACAGATTTTAGCAAGGGCTATAAAGGCATCACTGCCTTCATCGTTGAAAAATCATTCCCGGGTTTCAAAGTTGGCAAAAAAGAAGACAAACTAGGAATTCGCGCAAGCTCAACGTGCGAACTACTATTTGAAAACTGCGAAGTTCCTGAAGCTAATATTCTTGGCGAAGTAGGCAAAGGATACAAAATCGCAATCGAAACATTAAATGAAGGTCGTATCGGTATCGGCGCTCAAATGGTCGGTATCGCACAAGGTGCTTATGAGGCGACTTTAAATTATATCAAAACTCGCGAACAATTCGGTAAAAAATTGAGCGACTTTCAAGGAATTCAATTTCAATTGGCTGAAATGCGTTTATCTTTAGAGGCTGCTCGCCTAATGGTGTACAACGCCGCCCGCTTAAAAGATTCAGGACAAGATTTTGTTGAATCTGCGGCTATGGCCAAATTATATTCATCGCGTGCTGCCGAGAAAATTACTTCCATGGCAATTGATTTATTCGGCGGCAATGGCTTCACAAAAGAATACCCTGTTGAAAAATTCTGGCGGGATTCCAAAATTGGACAAATCTATGAAGGCACAAGCAATATGCAATTGAATACGATAGCAAAAATGGAGCTTTCTTAATTAGCACCCTTTTACGTCATTCTGTTTCTTTATTAACGTCGTTGACGCTGATTTACGCGCCAACGATGTCTTCTGCAAATCTGTCTACAAACGGCACCTTTCGAGTTCCCTATCAGAACGAACTTACAGAAATCAATCCCTTGAATTTAAGATCTGCTTCGGGCGCATACATTCACCACGCACTATTTCGCAATTGGTTGTGGATTAACGAGAACAATGAACTTATTGCTGACCTAGCAGAAAAATGCGAATGGAAAAGCCGACGGAAACTTCGCTGCCAATTAAAATCAGGATTAAAGTGGAGTGATGGATCTTCTATGGAAGCAAAAGACTTTCTGGCTTCTTACGAATTTTTACTAGATCCAAAATCTGATTTTACTCGCAAAGAAACTCTATTCAGTGTGCGTGGCGCCCGCAAGTTTGCTCAAGGTGATTTAAAGACATTTTCCAAGGTGGGCATTAAATTTCATCCGCCAAGCGCAATTGAATTTGAACTAGAGTCACCAGACCCAGAATTTGAATACAAGCTAGCTCTGCCGATGACGGCACCAGTTAAACAAAAGAATTTCAATATCTCACTGCCGATTATTTCATCGGGTCCTTATAGAATTAAACAGTACGATTCAAAAAATTTAGAAATTAAAATGGAAAGCAATCCGAACTACCACATCCATTCTCACCGCCCCGACCTGTCGTTCGTTTATATTTCGGATGATTCGATTCAAATCCCCCTATTTTCAAAAAATCAGATCGATCTAGTTCGCCGCGTACCCACAGCCCAAATTCCTCAATGGCGAAAAGACAAATCGTTCCTAGGTGTTGAAGTTTTGCGGTTTGATTATTTTGGATTTAATTTCGCAAAAATCGACAAGCCCACACGTTTAGCTATGAGCGAAGTTATCGACTATAAGGAACTTCAAAAATTGCTAAACTCAACTGGCCGCCCCGGTTGTTTTGACTTTAGCACCACCGCTTTAGATAAACCTATATGTTTTGAAATTAAAAAATCCAAACGAAAGTTGATGTCGGCTCCCAAATCCCCGATCGATCTATCGTATTCACATTTAGGTGGTGAAGATCATCAGCGCACCGCCGAATGGCTAAAATCGGAATGGAAAAAATATTTAGACATAGAAGTCACAACTAAACAAATCGAAAACAAAGCCTACATCAGCTTACTTAAAGCCGAACTTCCAGCTATATTCCGCAAAGGTATTCCGTTAGAAACCCCATTGTGCTATTCGGCTGTTAAAATCTTTGAGAAAGAAAATCCAGAGAATATTTTTCAGTTTTCAGATGCATTCTTAGAGGACAACATTGCTAAATTAAAAATAGAAAAAAACAAATCAAAACAAAAAGTCTTATGTAACTCCATCCTGGAATACATAAAATCAAATGCACTGATTATTCCCACCGGCAAATATGAACTTTCTATTTTACTTCGTGAGCCCTACCGAAAATTGAAATTTAATAAACTCAACATGGCTGACTTTTCTCAATATTAGACACTTTATTGAGTGGCCGATAGTTTGTACATATATTTAGGTATATGAAAACACATAACTTTGTCGAAATCGTATCTATTAGAACATTACTAGTTAAATTCATGTATTTAGTTACGTTAATTTCCATCCTTCGACCCGCTCTAGCAGCGTCGGAGGAATTGACGAATGTAAAGGTAATTGGCGGATTTGGAGCCGAATGTTCAGAATCAAGCCCACCTAACACAAATTTCTTGCAACCTATCACCTTCAATATGATCGATTCTAAAAAATCAGGATCTATCACTACAGCTGAATTTGAAATTCAATTTGTTGAGTGCGCTAAAAACAAATGGTCGAAATTAAAATCCGTCAAAACGGAATTTACTCAAGATATCACTGACGAAATAAAACAAAACTTTAAAGAAAAAACAGTGTACAGCAAATTTCGCGTGGAAATTAAAAATGCTAAAGGCGATACTGTTCAAACAATCCCATTTCCATCGAGCAACAAAGGCCGATTTACTTTTAAGGTCAAGTTGAATAGTTTGGATTTCACAAAAGATGAAGAAACTAAAACTAAGTTCGTAGATGTTGTTTTGATGGCCGACCGCAATCGCCAAAACGCTGCTGATCGCTATTTCGAAGAAGTGAACTGGGGCCGCATGCGGCTACCGCTAACTCAACCTGGTGATTAATTCTTCAAAAAAGTGATTCCTTCAAGATGCTTTGCTAGCTTGCTTTCGGGCACCCATAAATAACCATCTTCGCACTTGCTGACATGGGGCGAATACAAATATTCGCCTTTTTTATTTTTACAGCCGCCCCAACTATTTCTGATAATGATGTGACATACATTTCCCACCTTCTCGCGACCAACCACCGTCGATGCATGTCGATCCGTGTGATTATTCTCAAAGCCGCCTCGTCTCATAAAGTCAGGGTAATAGTTTATGCTGGATACGTTTTCGATATCAAGCTGAGCATGAACCATCTCTAAAATCTGTTTTGGGTCGGTAATTTTGGTTGTAACGGTTGGGCCTTTCTGCGGCACATGGTTAATTTCGCCGCCTACGTAGAAAAACAAAGGACTTTCAGAAGTATGGGACTTAAAACGACCTGAGTAGGGACAAAATCTATCTAAATATTTCAAACCGACTTCTGTGGGGCGTGAATCGCGCAGAATAGACTGTAGTGACACTATGTCAATTTTATAAACCAACGGGTTAACCAGGAAAATTTTCGAATAAAAATCAACAAAAAGCTTTCCGCCGTGCTTGGCTACCGAGGAATCATACACAGTTTTTAAATGACTTAATTGAGTGAATTGCTTTCGAAGACCAATCGTAGCATTAGGATCAATGAGTTCCTTATCGACTGTGGCTAAACACACACCTTTAAAAAAAGCACTGGTATTGGACTCATCAAATGGATAGGTAGCCATTCGTATCGCTGTAGTTACTGATCCAGAGTCCGCACTCATCTTTTCAGCAGCATTTAAGTTTTGCAACAAAGCCATGTGTAATGGGGAGATGGCTTGGCCATTTAAAACTTTTCGATTCTTGTAAGTGAGTAAATCCGAAGCGGAAAAAGCATAACACCAACCGATGTCTTGCTGATCATAAGGTTTACCAAAATACTTTGACAAATTGACATAGCCACAATCACTTGCCAGTGATTGCATTGTTACGCTAATGAAGAAAATAATCGTCGATAACAAAAATTTCACAGGTCTAGTTATACCTCAACTCGAACTAATATTAAAGAAATGCAAATCTTGTCGTTACTGTCGAAATAGTAGACAAATTCAAAGGCTTAAATCGTAATTACCCTCTAAAGGTTTAGGTAATAGATCCGATCTGGTCTCTATCAACGTATTAAGACCTAAGGAGGTTCTAATGGCTGACAAAGACAAAAAACCAAATCTAGTACCAAACAATGTCGTATCTCTTGCTGATGCTCGTTGCCAGGCTGAAGGCTGTAAAGCTAAACACACACGCGCTTCTTTCTGCGCAGAGCATTTCGAATGGTTCAAAGCTGGCTTGATCACTAAAGAAGGCAAACAAGCTTTAGACTTTGATAAAAAATATCAGCATTTCATGGCTGCTAAGAAAAAAGCCGCTTAGTTATAGTTCCCTTTTTAATTTAATTTAGCTAATATAGAGGCCTTATAGGAAGAGGTCTCATGAAACAAACAGGTCAGTCTGCCCTTATCACTGGTGCTTCAAGCGGCATCGGATACGCCACCGCTCAAAAATTTCACCAAGCCGGCTACTTCATCTACCTCTTAGCACGCGATGAAAAACGCCTTTCCGAACTCCATAAACAATTACCTAATTCAAAAATAATCACCTGCGATTTATCTGACACCAAACAAATCGAATCACTAGAATCTAAAGTTGATTTCAGTCAGCTAGATATCCTTGTGAATAATGCGGGAATTTTCTCATATCAAAAGATTGACGAATTCACCGCAGACCATTGGCGTCTTATGTTTCAAGTGAATGTCAGCTCAGTGGCCCAACTGAGTGCAATGGCATTTCCTCACTTTAAACGCAAGCAAAGGGGCTCTATTGTGATGGTTTCATCCACCCTCGCCTACAAACCGACCCCATCAACAAGTGCGTACTCAGCGTCTAAGGCAGCGATCCAAAACTTGACCAAAACTCTAGCGCTGGAAGGGGCTGGATTCGGCATACGAGTCAACTGCGTTTCCCCAGGCATCGTCGAAACACCCATTCATGGTTTTGACAAATTAGACGTGGCGACAAAAGCGAAGACACTAGAACAAATGCATTCCTTGCAACCACTGGCTCGTATGGGAAAACCAAGTGACATCGCTGAGGCTATTTATTTTTTAGCCTCAGAACAAAGTTCTTGGACAACAGGAGCTATTCTAGATGTTGATGGCGGAATCAACATCAAATGAAGATTGCATTAACTTACGAATTTTCATCAGCCCATCTGTATCATCAGAAAAATTGGTCGGATCAGAAAAATAAAGATACGTTTGGTAAGTGCTACTCTGAACACGGCCATGGTCACAATTACAGACTTCAGGTAGAAATTGAAATCGGCGAACAAAACATAGAAGTTGCCCATTCTGCGATTCAGGCCGTTCTTAAACCGATTATCAGTAAGATAGACCATGCTCATTTGAACTTTGATATACCTTACTTCAAAGATCTGGTGCCAACGACTGAAAATATTTCCTTATACTTTAAGGGTCAAATCGTATTACCCGCCCCTTATCAGTTGAAATGCCTTCGTCTATTTGAAATGGATTCCATTTTTGTGGAGCTTACGCTATAGTCCGAGCCTCATCATTACCGAGAGGTTAACCGTGTCTACCGAATCAACTACTGATATCCTACGTCTATCGAAATTAATGTCCGAACGGGGTCTATGTTCCCGCCGCGAAGCTGACGAGTTAATCTCTAAAGGCCAAGTGTATGTCAATGGCATTAAAGTATCCGAGCTGGGTCACAAAGTGACTCGTGATGTTCGCATTTCTTTAGAATCAGAAGCCATGGCCGCACAGAAAAAGATAATCACCGTGATTTTAAACAAACCAGTTGGCTATGTATCTAACTTACCGGAACGTAGCTACAAACAAGCGTTAGATTTAATTACTGGTGATCGCTTCCATGGTGATCTTGAAAACGATCTACCAAAAGATTTCTGGCGCGCTATTGAAAATGCACCGAAAAATCTTTCCGTCGTTGGACGCCTAGATATAGAATCACAGGGTTTACTTATTCTAACTCATGATGGACGACTAGTAAAAGCCATCATCGGCGAAGATTCAGATATCGAGAAAGAATACATCGTACGTGTACGTGGAGATTTGACAGAAGAAGGATTCGATCTTTTAAATCATGGTTTATCTATTGATGGCGAAGCTTTAAAACCGGCACACGTATCGTGGTTAAACGAAGACCAATTAAAATTCATCCTTAAAGAAGGCAAGAAACGCCAAATCAGAAAAATGTGTGAAATGGTTGGCCTTGAGGTCCTTGGATTAAAACGAGTACGCATTGGAAAGCTACCGTTAGGTTCTTTACCCGAAGGGCGCTGGAGATTAATGACGGATGCTGAAAAAAATCTGTTCATTAAATAATCTTTCCACATTGTAAAAAGATCAGACTCTGTAACCATTCTAGTCACTTTGGTTTTTAAAAACCGAATTAAACCCTGTATATGACTGTTTCCTAAGGCACGATTTTCGCTAACCATTTTATGGCTACAAACGCCGACAAAAGGGATGGTTACCATGGTTCGTTTTCTACTTGTTTTACTCACTGCTCATGTAAGTTTTGCTTCAATGGACTCGATTGATACTGAGTGCCGCGTTCAAGCCAAAGAAACGGCTATTACGACCTATCAGTCGTGCGTAAAAGAATCTCGAACACAAAAAATTGAAGAAATTCGTAAAGAATACCAATCCAAACTTCAGGAACTAAAGTCATACTATGACGGTGAAATGAAGAAAATGAGCCTAACTCAAAAAGCTCAACTAGATGAAATCAAAGGTGGCGATGAAGCTACTATTGTTATGAAAAAGAAAGGCAAAGGATCATCAAAATCGGTAGCTGTAAAATCCGCTGGTCTACCGTCTAAAAAAACGTCTGGAAAATCTTTGCCTGTAAGAGGCGCGACAACTGAAGTAGCACCTCAACAAGACACATCAGCTCCGGCGAGCGCCGTTGAAGGCAGCGATGCCGCCGAAGTTGTGAATATCGAAGACGGATCAATCTAAATTATTTTTTCTTTGCCGGAGCGGGAGCTGCCGCAGTCGCTGCTCCTTTTTCTAATGGAAGCACGACGCGCACACTGACGTTGTCTTTAACTCCTACGCCAGCGTATCGAATACCGGTGATTCCAAAATCTGGCAGATTTAAGTCAAACTTAGCTTCCACTTCTTTATCGTTCAAGGCCTTGTATGTGCCTTTGATATCTTTTTCGATACCTTTAATTTTAATTTTTCCAATTCCATTGCCATCTTTGCCTTTACCGGATGTTAAGATCGCTTCTGGATACTTACCCACTTCAAGATATTTATTTCTCATGTGATCATCACGAGGTGCCATGTTGGTTGTTAACGTTTTTAAATCCACCGAAACGTTTTGAGGAATGTATTCGCCGTTTTGCACAACAACTTTTCCTTTCACGATTTTCGAAGTGGCCGTTACCTTTTGCCCCATTGCTTTGAACTCAACTTCTGCAATGGGCTCTGCGAATGACAATGAACTCAGTAATAGCAATACGATTGAAATTTTCATAGGTGCTCCTGTTATCCTGTTAGAAACAGTATAGCCGATTTCAGTTCAATTAAGAACGTTGGGAATGGTTTTGTTTGATAATGAAACGTCGAAATCTTATGTTAAATTCTGTGGCTTAAGTGTATCCGAAATAATACTATTAACACCCAAAGCCATAAGGTCTTTTGCGACATTAATATCATTAACTGTCCAAGCCGAAGTCAAAACATTAAAGTTCTTTAATTTTGAAATTAAATTATTGTTAAACATAGAGTACCTGATGTTGAGAACGTGAGGCTCAATCAAAGGCACTGTCCACATACGGCGAAGGTAATAAAAATTCCAAATTTCTGGCTCATCCGTCACCAGCAAAGCACGAGTTATATCGCGATTCAAAAATTTCAAACGCAACAAAGCCCACGGATTAAAGCTTGAAACCATAATCCGATCTACACAATCCTGTTTTTTTACCAATTCAGCAACAGCATCTTCTACGGGAAACTGATAGAAGTTTTTGCTTTTAATTTCTATATTCAGAAATTCAGGTCTGTCACTAGTCATTAGCACATCTTCTAATCTGGGAAACATTCCGATACGTATTAAGTCCGCATAGGATAATTCAGATACGTTCACATTTAATCGATATCGTCCACGTAAACTAAAATCATGAAATAATACTGGAGTTCCATCACGAGTGATCTGAACATCCACTTCGGCCATTTGATATCCATTCGATTTGGCCGCCGCCAATGCCTCTAGTGAATTTTCAACGATTGAGTTTTGATGATAACCACGATGAGCTTGTACGTTCGGCAACTTCCAATCATGATTCCAATCAGAAAACTTACCTAACATTAAGGGCCAACTGGCCCAGTCATTTTTTATCGATTTTAAAATTGTCTCGGGTCCCATAAATCTTCCATTCTTGGTCTTTTGTGATGATCGCACCGCTTATATCGTTTCTGCGGTCAGTTCCACCAACAAGAGCTGCATTCATCCTGAACGAACTCTGTGAATCAATTTTCAATTGCGCCGCTTCTGATGTCTGAGTCATTTTAATTTTCGGTTTAACTACAATCTCAGGCAATTCCAAGCCGAACGTTAACAGACTTTTTTTCGTCTTCTCTGTATTCTGCCAGCGATCAGCCTTTACTTCAATTTCCTGACTTTTATTTGTGTTACCCGACACAGAAAAAACGACGTTAGCCATGTCAAAATACTGATGCGAAACAGACTTTAGTTTACCTTGAGCTTTATAATTTACAGAATGTGAATTACCTTGAGCTTTAAACCCGACCTCATCTACAAACAGAGGCGCGTCTACACCAGTCACCAATTCAGAAACATCACTCGCTAATTTTATATTTTTCAACAAAGCATCAAGCTCAAACGACTTAAGGTCTTCGGTCTTTAAATGAACAGCACCGTCAATTGCGCCTTGCTCGTTTTTTATCTCAGCCGCATCTAAAAGTAGTCGTTTCTTTGACCAGACACCCGTTAGCCGATCAACACCTACCACTTCGGTTTTTCTATTGCTATTGGCAGAGAAAACAACTTCTAATCCTTTCACTGCACCATTGAGCTTGATATCTGAATCTGTCAGGTAATTAATCTGACCGTCCAAATAACCCATGCTTTCAATCTGGTCTGGAATTTTTATTCCCGCATTGAGCGTGAAAACCTTAGACAAGTCGACACCTTTCATTTTTAGCTCAAATGGATTCGGTCCCTGCCCAACTCCATGAGCAAAATTTAGGGTCTCGATCGAAAACTCACCTAAATCTCCATTTACTACAACGTCTTTAACTTCCGCAGTCGAAGCCATCAGGGAATCCACCAAACCTTCAGCATACAGTTTCAAACTAACCCAATTAGATTTCACATTAATATCTTTTGGAACTTCGGCCGCAAAACTTTTAACAAAAGATAGTGAAACATTTTTTAATTCGGCTTGCAGTTGAAATTTCTTATCTTCTATTCGGTTAACAAGTTGAATAGAAAAGAATCCTTCACGCAGCGATCCTAAAAGATTCGACTTTATAGTTTTCTCAGGAAATTCATTATACTCAATTTTTAGATTCGCTAATTTCTTGCCGTCAGCTGATTTAATTAAAGGATTTAAGTCAACATCCCCTTCCATAAAAAGAATTTTTGGATGCGAAGAGCGATTTTCAATAACGATATTTTTTAATGAAAAATAGTCATATTTTTCATGAGGATAATAAACTTCTAAGCGGTTGATTCTGACGCGTTCAATTTCATTGCGCAAAGTCGACTTCTCGACACGATCAACAATAGTGATCTGGTTTTTCTTTTTTACTTCAACAACACCCAAACTACTAGCTGCCGTTGCATTTTTTGTGTTACATACGGGAGTTTTTTCTGTAATTTCAATTTTAAAATCTTGTATTTCGATTTCACTCACCAGTTGACCATCGATAAGATATTTAATGATCGAAAGGGGGATTTTTACCCGCTGTGCAAATCCGCCGGATTTCATATAACAGCTGGATTCCGACGCAATTTTCACGTCATTGGCATAAAGGCCAATTGCGGGCTTTATCCCATCTTGAAAATAGAGCCCCACTGTCCCATGCTGAATCCGCCAGTCTTTACCAACGTTAGAAATTGCTTCGGATAAACGAGCCCGAAACCAATCGGATTGAGCAGCCGTTTTGATCGACAAACCCACGATGATCGAAAACATAAGACCTATGAATAAAATAAAAAAACCTGGTTGTTCCGAAACCAGGTCATTTTCTTTAATTGGGCGTCTATCGTTTTTATATTCCACAGCTGGAATCAATTATAGGAATTAGACAAATTTAAAATCAAGAACTTCGAATTCTTTGTCACCTTTTGGAGATTGAACTACGATCACATCGCCTTTTGTTTTGCCAATCAAGGCACGTGCGATAGGAGATAAAATAGAAACTTTGCCTAATTTTACGTCTGATTCATCCACACCAACGATTTGATAGTGTGACTTTTCATCGGTATCTAGATCACAAAGTTCAACGGTTGCTCCGAAAACAATTTTATCTGATTTGATTAATTTAGGATCTACGACTTCTGCCGTAGCTAATTTATTTTGGATATCGCCAATACGCCCCTCGATGAGCGATTGACGCTCCTTAGCGGCATCATATTCGGCATTCTCAGAGATATCGCCGTGGGAACGAGCTTCTTCTATAGCTTTAATAATACGTGGACGCTCTTCAAACGTCAGACGTTTTAACTCTTGGTCCAACATATTTTTCCCGTTAATGGTCATGGGCATTTTATCACTCATATGGTCCTCGTTTAACACTTTGCAAAATAAATCGCTCAGTTGGGGACAGTTCCCATCTGAGGCCGTTTTTTTTAGCCGATTATTCGACTTAGAGCAATACAAAGGATTAGTTTATCACGACCTGATGCGTTATCAATCCCTAAAATCCCAAACACTTATACTCTTAAAAGATATCGTCTTTGTTACCACGTGAGGGATTTTGAAACCACTAGTCGACCTGATCAAAAATTCGCAAAAAATTGTACTAACCACTCATAAAGATTGTGACGGCGATGGTTTAGGCTCTGAACTGGCGCTATTCTATGCCCTTAAAAAGATTGGAAAAGATGTACAAATCGTGCACGTGGACCTACTACCCAAGCGCTATGAGAATTTTCTAAATAAAGACTTGTTCACTTTATTCCGCCCGACTCTTTTCGACGGACCTATCGATCTGTGTTTAATTTTCGATACCAACGATGAACGCTTGATCGAGCCCCTATTTTCTGAAATTCAAACTGTTTGTAAAAATATCGTCTTTGTTGATCACCATCCTCTATTAAAATCGGGCCCATTACCCGCCAAAGCCTTCATTGATACGACGGCGGCTAGCACTGGAGAAATCGCGTACAACGTAATTAAATATTTAGATGTTCCACTGGACCCTCAGATTGCGGAATCGCTATATTTAAGTGTCGTCTTTGATACGCAACTTTTTCGCTATGTACGTCGTTCCGTAGCATCTCACCAAATCGCCATCGAGCTATTGCCTCTAATCCCGTCACCTGAGGCGATTCATCGCAATTTATTTGGCGGACAGACTCCCGAAAAAATCAGTTTTATATCTAAGGCTTTAGGCAAAATAGCCTATTACGTGGATAACAAAGTCGCCATAGTTCTTATTCACACAAAGGATATTGAAGAGTTTGGCTTAACCCCCGAAGACACGCGCGATGTCGTTGATAAAATTTTGGATATCGATTGCGTAGAAGCAGCAATTCTTTTCCGCGAAGACACAAAAAATAGATATAAAATTAGTTTTCGCTCGAAATCTACGCTGGATGTACTTGAAGTTTCCGAACTTTTTGGCGGCGGTGGACACCATCACGCGTCGGGCGCCATGATCGAAGGCGAATTCTTGAAAATACGCGATCAAATCATTGATTACTTTAAGAAAAAGTTGGAATGAACAAAAAAAAGCGATCACCTATCATCTGTCGCTGCAACAACATTACACTCGAGACCATACAGCAAGCTTTTGTTGATGGTTGTGATACCCTGGATAAACTGTTTGACGCAACCACCGCAGGAGTAGGTCCTTGTGGAGGCAGTTGCCGCAAAGTCACCGGTCCCATATTGGAGTATTACTTAAAACACAAAACGTTCCCACCAGCACCACCTAAACAACCCAAAAAGTAACTCACCAAACGTCTAGCTTGTAAGTATTTTTCAATTACTCTAACCCCGTCCATTTGCTAGTATTTAATTACATGACAAGAAAAGGAACCGCACTATCCACTCGAAGACAGTGGGTAAATAAGTTATTAGTTTATTTACTTATCTCTTTGATATCACTCAGCATCGCTGATCTAGCTATTTTGAAAGTGCGTTTTTTCTTTTTACCAGAACGAACTCAAAAAAACATGGCTCGTAATATCCCTCCAAACCCCATAAAGAGTCGTGATTTTTTTCAACCTATTGTTTCGCGAAATTTGTTTTCTTCCAAAGGTGAAATTCCTCCTGAACTGCTGCCTAAGGGAGAAATAGCTCGCCCCAAAGATAACGAGCCAATTCTAAGCAGCCTTCCTCTGAATTTAATCGGAACACTCGTACACTCAACACCCGAAAAATCTATCGCCGCGATTGAGATCAAAACAAAAAACCAAATTGTGTCGTTTGCTACTGGCAAAGAAATTGAAGGCTTAGCGAAAGTAGAAAAAATCACACGAGGTAAAGTGATCATTAGAAATTTAAGCGCTGATCGTCTTGAATACATTGAAATGAAAGATGCCAATAAGGTTTCATTTGATGCCAAACCGAAACCAGTGGCCGAAGAAAAAGGTAATTCAGTTATTCAAAAAGCTGGTGACAATAAATTTGAAATTAAAAAATCAGATTTAGAAGACAAGCTTAAAGACATTCAAAGTATTTTATACCAAGCACGTGCTGTTCCAGCAAAACGCCCGGGCTCGGGCGAAACATATGGATTTCGTTTATTAGAAATCCAAGCAGACAGCATCTACACTCAATTAGGTCTGCAGGTGATGGACGTTATCACCAGCGTAAACGGCACTCCGGTGACGTCAACGCAGCAAGCATTGGAAATGTATCAAGCGCTTCGCAATTCTCCAAATATTAAACTTGGGGTTGAACGCGGTGGTAAAAATGAAGAGCTTTCTTATACTGTGAAGTAACTGAATCAAATGAATTGTACCCAGTCAAATGAATTGATTGGCATTTGACCAGCTAGGAAAGCGAAACAAAGGGCGAGGGTTTACGGATGAAAAAATTAAAAAAATCGCTAGTCATGCTGAATGCAGTTGCCATGGTTGGGGCCAGTGCCTTAACCGCATCCAGCGTTCATGCACAAGAAGAATTTCCACCTCCACCACCCGATTTTGGTGACTTTGACAATCCCGGTGCGCCACCAACGAACGGAGCTATGCCTTCAGGAAACGGAAACCACAGCGATGCTACAACCGGCGGCAATGGAAAAAAAGGTGTAAGCTTAACGGCTAATCAAAAACAGAAGTTTTCGCAAGCCAGTGTTGAAGACATCAGCAACGAAAATTTTCCCGAAACTATCGAATCTTTCGACTTCCCAAATGTGGAAATCACGGATGTTATTAAAGCAATCTCTGAGTTAACAGGGAAAAACTTTATCATCGATCCTGGGGTTCGCGGAAAGATCACAATCATTGCACCAAGTAAAATCACCGTCGCCGAAGCTTATAAAGCGTTCCTTTCGGCACTGGCTATTAACGGTTTTACCGTTGTTCCATCTGGCAGCTTCTTGAAAGTTAAATCAGGACGAAATGCCCAGCGTGATAATATCGAAACGTATTCTGGATCTTACTATCCAAATACAGATCAAATGATCACACGAATTATTCACTTAAAACATATTTCCGCAGATCAAGTAAACAAAGACCTTCGCATTCTTCCATCAAAAGATGGCGAAATGAACGTTTACCAACAAACAAACTCAATTATTATTTCAGACTGGGGCGCAAATATTGATCGTGTGATGAAAATCATCAATCAATTAGATGTTCCTGGTTTCGACGAGCAATTAGAAGTAGTGCGTATTCGTTACGCTAAAGCTAAAGACATCGCCGACCTTGTCGACAAAATTGTAAACAAGGGCCAAGGCACAAACCGTGCTGGCGTCGGAGTTACCGGTGGTTTCGGCGGCGGTGCTCCTCGTTTTTCAAGACCAGGCGGTTCATCAAGCCAGCAAGGCAATAGCTTTTTCATGGCTATTCCTGACGAAAGAACTAACTCGCTTATCATCGTCGGAAATAAATCTGGTATTGTTCGCGTAAAAAAACTAATTGGACAACTTGATTTCAAACCCAGTGAAGCAGATGGTGGTGGCGTATTCGTGTACTACGTAAAAAATGGGGAAGCGAAAAAAATCGCGGCCGTACTGCAAGGTGTTTCTAAAGACGCCGCTCCTAAAACACAACCAGGAGGCGCGAACCAACCTCCGCCATTCTTTGCTCCTCCGATCGGAATGGAAGGTGCCGCTGGTGATTCTAAATCGAGTGGCGCCGTATTCAGCGGTGAAGTAAAAATCACGGCGGATGAAACGACAAATAGTTTGATCATCACGGCTGGTAAAGGTGACTACGAAACAGTGATTAATCTTTTGAATAAAATTGATATCCCTCGTGATCAGGTTTTTGTTGAAGCCATCATTATGGAAATGAGCGCAAGCGATGGGTTTGGATTTAAACCATCTTATTACAACTTTGCTTCTGATAATGGTATCGCTCGTCAAAGTTTCTCGGGCGGGTTGAAAGCAGAAGAAGTTATCAATCCCCTAGCTGGCGTTGGTACTGTTTTAGGGTTTGGATCTGGAAAGGAAGTTGAATTAACACTGGGTACAACAAAACAAAAGGTCCCATCGTTGATTGGTTTGATCAATTTGCTTAAAAAGCTTACGAAAGCTAACATTTTATCTCGCCCACAAATTCTAGCTATGGATAATCAGGAAGCCCTGATCCAAGTCGGCGATAAAGTCGTTACATCGTCAACGCAGTCTACCTCTCCTCAAGGTACGACGATCACTACGCCGGTGATGGAAGAAGCAATGATTGAGTTGAAATTAAAACCATTCATCAATCCTACGAGCAAAGCTGTACGCATGGAAATCGATCAAAGTGTTAAACAGCCGTCGGCTGGGGTCGCAACACCTAAAGCATTCCAAGATAACACACAACCGTTAGCAACTAGAAAAATTAAAACGTTCATCGTTGTTGACGATGGCGACACGGCTGTTCTGGGAGGATTAATTAAAGATCGCGAAACAGAAGACATCGTTAAAGTCCCGCTTTTAGGAGATCTACCGATTCTTGGCTGGTTATTTAAATCTAAGGAAACTACAAAAGAAAAAGTAAACATGCTTGTTTTCCTAACTCCCAAAATTATTCGCAGCGGTGATGACACAAAACAGATTATCTCTAAAAAACTTGAGCAACGTGTCGATTTCATTAAATCCCAAGGCGGTGTGGATGCCTACGGTGAAGTTATCGACGATGTTAGAAATAAAACGACCATGAAACCTAAAGCGGCGGCAGCTCCACCCCCAGTAGATGATAACGCTGGACCAGATACGGATACAGAGTAACTATGTCAGTTGAAATCCAGAACCTTCTTCAAAAATCAACCGGCTTATCTCCAGAGCAGCTTAAAACACTCTGGAATAACACCTCGATGATTCGCAGTGAGAGCATTGGTGATGCTCTTTCAAAAAAAACGTTTCAAAACGCAGAAGAACTTGTTTCTGAATTATGCAAAGAACTGGGTTTAGATTTTATGAAAGATGTCCCTTACAATGACATCTCGGCCGATTTAGTTCGTGAAATTCCCATCAATTATTCAAAACAAAATTCCATCTTGCCTTTCAAAGAAGAAACAGATCAAGTCACCGTGCTTGTCTCTAACCCCCTGAATGTCAAAGCTCTCGATGATTTGCGTGTTCTATTCGGGAAACGTGTTAAGCCAGTTGTTACATTAGCTGGAAAATTACTGGACGCCATCAATCGTGTTTACGAAAAATCAACCGCCAACCTATCAGGTTTGGACGAAATTGATCAAGAAGAAGTGGATTTAGAAGACGGTATCGTGGATCTACTTGAAGCCGGTGAAGACGACGCGCCGGTTATCAAACTGGTCAACTCGCTTCTTTTCCGCGCTGTGAAAGAAAAAGCATCAGATATCCATATCGAACCGTACGAAAAAGATATGGTCGTTCGCTTTCGTATTGATGGTATTTTATTCGACATTTTTAAACCGCCAAAAAAACTACAAAACGCCATTTCATCCCGTATTAAAGTTATGGCGAATTTAAATATCGCCGAAAAACGTTTACCTCAAGACGGTCGTATCCCATTAAAAGTTGGTGGTAAAGATATCGATATTCGTCTCTCCACCGTGCCGACGGCTCACGGTGAACGCCTGGTAATGCGTCTTCAAGATAGATCGAATGTTATTTTAGAACTAGAACAACTAGGTTTTTCAGAAGGAAACCTACTCAAAATCGATGATTTATTAAGTCGCACTTACGGCATCATGCTGGTAACGGGTCCAACCGGTTCCGGTAAATCGACGACACTGTATGCGTGTCTGTCACGCCTAAATTCTACGGACGTAAACATCCTTACCGTTGAAGACCCCGTGGAACAACGAATTCACGGCATCGGCCAGGTGCAAGTAAATGCAAAAATTGGTTTAACATTTGCGGCCGGATTAAGATCATTTCTTCGTCAAGATCCAGACATCATTATGATCGGTGAGATTCGTGACTTAGAAACCAGCGAACTTGCGATCAACTCATCTCTTACTGGTCACTTAGTTTTATCAACATTGCATACGAACGATGCGGCCGGAGCATTTCCCCGTCTGATCGATATCGGTGCCGAGCCTTTCTTGATTGCAACGTCGATTCTGGGAGTTATTTCCCAGCGACTGGTTCGCGTTCTATGTCCGCATTGCAAAGCACCGCATGATCCGTCAGATTTTGAATTAAACACCCTAGGCGTGACCCGCCAGCAAGCCGCCATTGCACAAATATGCAAAGCGGTAGGCTGCAATCAATGCAATCAAAAAGGTTATGTAGGTCGTACTCTGATTCAAGAGCTACTGCCCGTTACGGATGATATTCGCTCCTTAATCATGCAAAAACGTGATGGTAATACGATCAAAAAACAAGCGGTCGCCAATGGTATGATCACATTCCGTGAAGATGGAATGAGAAAAGTTCTTGCTGGCATCACGACGATCGAAGAACTACTCAGCAACACCCAACTCGATATCTAAATCTCAATTGTAGAAACTTGGACTCGATCTGACAGTTCCCGCACGAGGCTTCGAATTCATCGGACAATAGGAAATAATGGCCATTCTTTAGTGCGCGGTTTTGCGATAAATAGCGGAGTTATTTCTCCCATAGACAGGCCTTAAAGGTTCAGTCTATTTGTTCAGGTATTGAGAAATAGCTAGTGATTTGGACCGTGAATCATTTAAGTTTATATATCATGGATGCACTCCATTGAATTCCCCACGGTGCATGACTTGCATCGATTTCAAATCCAATTTTTCTTAAGGTAGTGGCCAATCGAGGGTTTATGGTCATTGCCTGAATTTGAACATTTTTGACAGACGAAAATTCAGATCTAAGCCTATCTATTCCGTTTAAAACTCCAGCAAGAATTTTTGCAAACTCATTCGACGGATGTGCGGGAGTGGTCCCATCTACCATTCGGCCGCCATTTGGCTCACGCATACCAAGTGAGACAACTAAGATTTTTGCGCTGATTTGACCATCTGATGGATCTATAGTAAGCCAACTCATTAGACTACCTTCAATTGACGTACTCTGGAAAAACGTCGATTGCTTCCGATCTTTTTTACGAGAGACAATTCCATTACTTCGAATTTGCTCTATAATCGCAGACGCAACAATGTTAGAGACATGATTGTCCTTATACCTCGACGCAATAGCTGCAAGTAATTTATTAGTTTGTTTGTTGCTTTCTAAAGAATAACTCGGATTTTTATAAAATAATTTACACGAATTAGGAGTCGCAGAAATTGTAGGCACTGACCAAAATATAGACAATCCAACAAGGGCTAGTATTTGTTTTCGATAGCTAGAGAAGACGGTTATAAACATAAATTAATAACTTTCAATTTTCGATCCACGTTTGGTACCTAAGCTCGGTAATAGGGAGTCTAAAATAATCCAGATTAATTTTGACGGATTCATTCGCTTTGATTTATAGAATTAGCAATGAAAATTTATCTACGAATACTTGCTGTTTTTTATTTTATTGGATTTATTTTGCATTTCCTTGATGTTTTAGACCTCAGGCTACATGTTTCAACAATGAGTATTTCATGGCGAATTTGGATTATACTATTGCTCTGTGGAGATTTTGTAGCAGCGATAGGTTTATGGCAGCAAAAAAATGGGGGATACAGATATTTGTGACTATCGCGCTAGCGCAATTAGTTGCTTATTCAGGACTAATAGATTCACCAACTAATCAAATTTTTCTTATATGTTTTCACCTAATTACCTTGGTGCTTTATTTTTTCATAAAAAATCTAGTTAATTCTTAAACTTTGAAGTCATTTTAGTTTTTATTTTGGCCATAAAAGGAATGTTTAAGGCTCGTTTACATTCATCTAGACTGAACCTTGCTGACCAGGCCAAAGCGAAATAGCACAGATACTATGAACTGGCCCCTTAGCCTGCGGCTAAGGCCAAGTAAAATATCGCCA
>TARA_B110001454_G_C12723310_1_pt1 | contig 63936 bp, 60 predicted proteins | sample TARA_B110001454 | Tara Oceans TARA_B110001454 (sample SAMEA4397004) | marine metagenome | biome: Polar Biome; feature: [MES] marine water layer (ENVO:01000295) within the mesopelagic zone...; material: water (ENVO:00002006), including particulate matter (ENVO:01000060) such as...... | reverse complement strand
TCGATGTCGGCTCATCACATCCTGGGGCTGGAGCAGGTCCCAAGGGTTTAGCTGTTCGCTAATTAAAGTGGTACGCGAGCTGGGTTCAGAACGTCGTGAGACAGTTTGGTCCTTATCTTCTGTGGGCGTAAGAAATTTGAGTGGATCTGTCCTTAGTACGAGAGGACCGGGATGGACAAACCTCTGGTGTTCCAGTTGTCACGCCAGTGGCATGGCTGGATAGCTAAGTTTGGAAATGATAACCGCTGAAAGCATCTAAGCGGGAAGCAAACCACGAGATTAGATTTCTCGACTATGTCCTAAAGACCCCTTGTAGACTACGAGGTTGATAGGCGAAAGGTGTAAGTGCAGTAATGTACTCAGCTAATTCGTACTAATAGGTCGTGAGACTTCATCAAATAAACCTAAAAATCACTTAAATATTTTACAAAACTCTCGAGAAATCGAGAGTTTTGTTGAAAAGTTAAATCATTAAAGATATAAAGTTTTTAATGGTGTCTATAGCAAGAGAGATACACCTGATCCCATTCCGAACTCAGCAGTTAAGCCTCTTAGCGGCGATGGTATTGCATGCGCAAGCGTGTGAAAGAGTAGCACGACGCCAGTCTTATGCCCCGTTTTACGGGGCTTTTTTTTGCCTAAAACGATTTTTGAAATCGAAAACTCATTTTTAGATAATTAATTTAGTAGTTTTGGATAGTGCTGCTATTGAGCTTTGTTCGCTCTCTGTTGAGTCTTTTAATTAGCTGAGTAATTGGACTGGTAGAGTTGTGATCGTCAGATACAGATGATATTAAGACAAAAAAAAGAGAACGTTTCCGTTCCCTTTTTCGATAATAAAATTTTTACAAATTTAATTATTAATTAAACTTCGAATGGCGCTGGATTGATTTGTTCTACTTTTGAACCAGTATCGTAGTGATCCATACCGATGGATAGTAAACCTAGGTTTCTAGCTTTCTTAATAGCTTTAGTTACCATTTTTTGTTGAGACATTTTAAGTTTAGAGATGCGAGAAGGGACGATTTTTCCGCCATCTGCAAGGTATTTAGATAGGGAAACAGGATCTTTGTAATCGATCTGCATTACAGATTTAGCAGTTACCTTTTTCTTCTTAGTATCATTTTTCATAATCATCCTTTAATAGATATTGATTTTTTAGTAAAAATTTATTAAGTTTCATTTACTTTATTTTTAAACAATTATCAAAGGTTTTGTATGGCAATCTGCGAACTTTCGGGTAAAAAACCCGTAATCAAAAATTTAGTGAGTCACTCTAACATCAAGACTAAGACGCTTGTTCAGCCGAATGTTCAGTACAAAAGACTATTCAGCAAGAAACTTAACAAATTTTTTAAACTTAAATTAGCGACAAGCACTTTAAGAACTATCGATCATATTGGTGGATTTGATAAATATCTATTGAACCAAGACGATGCGATTCTTTCTAAAAGAGCGCTTAAAATTAAACTAGATTTGCAAAAATCTCTTGCTAAGAAAAACTAAGGGCTAATCGATGAAAACAGCATATAAAAAAGGTCTTAAAGTTAAAGTTATCAGTGGCGCTGACAAAGGCAAAACTGGTTCAATCATCAAGTTTTATGCTAAAAAAGATGTAGCTTTAGTTGAAGGTGTTAACGTTAAAACTCACTTCGATAAAAAAGATGGTCTTTTGAAAAAAGAATCTCCGATTCACATTAGCAAAATTCAACCTGCTAAATAGTTTTTGAAATTACAAGCCTCAGTCGGAAACGACTGGGGCTTTTTTTTTGTCCACCTATGATTTCTTTTTCTTGGTGTCTGTTTTAGGGAAAAGGCTTTGAAATTCTTCATTTTCGCACAACGATTTAAATCGTTTATCTTTCCTTACATCTGCTGTTTCTACTAAGTCATTTCTCCAGTCCACCCCCTTAAGAAACTTCATGGTTAGTTCTAGATTTTTCAACTCCATGGCTACAACCGCTAATTGCCTTATCCGTTGATGCCCAGTTTTTAGCTTGTCGAAATTTTCTTCGGCGAGTTTTAGCCATTTTGTGACCTCCTCTAAGGGGGTCGTATCTTTTTTAATAAGTCTTCAAGGGCCGGAATTATAAATGACAATAATATATCTATTGGTACATCCGTCTTCATCTTTTCAAGTTCTGTAACAAAATTTTTGGATCGGGTGTCAGCATCAAATGAGTTAGCTTGTACGTAGTTTATAGTCTTGGTCGCTTTATTTTTTTCTTTTTCAAATTCAGCTCTCCATTTTGTTTCTAAGGTAGAATATTTAGGAGAGGAAAACTGTTCTAAAAAGTATGTTTTCAGTTTTTTTTCATCATTGCCAACACATTTTACGTGGAGTGGGGAGAGGGATTGCCAGTTCTTCTGCCACTCGGCATAGATCTCGTCTGTCATTTTGAACGGTGGCTTTTCGCTAAGTAAAAAATGGGTCGTACCGTCTTTTGTTGTAACACGATTTCCATCGAAGTTTTTCACTCTTTTAGCCAATGGTCCATCTGCCCATAGTGCCCAGGCAGTAGATAGGAAGCCATCAAATGGGCTTGGCTGAAGCTGATTCCATATCGCTGGAAACGGTGCGCAGCTGGCATAGAAATGAGGGACATCCACTTGGGGGTTCCGACCAAATATGGAAATTAAAGTATCTTTAGCTCCCGGAAAACGGGTTCCATTTGGTAGAATTCTTTTGGAACCTAACTGTCAGGTTCACCATCTTTGAAGTGAACGCAAAATGCCGTGGAGCCCGAGTTTTTTGTATCTTTTGATTCTGGTTGAGTGAGTAGAACCGTATGAACTCTAGGAGGATTAAATGACTTAAACTATCTATTTTTTCTAGCGATTTAATTTAAAGGGAAAAATTGGTCGGAGAGACAGGATTCGAACCTGCGACCCCCTGCTCCCAAGGCAGGTGCGCTACCAAACTGCGCTACTCTCCGCGTGGGACCCAAATTAGTCTTCCTCTTGGTCTTTTGTCAATTTTAAATTCATTAGAATTCTTGAAGATTTGGCCTGAATTCTGAGCAATTTGTGTCTGAAAAGCCTTTTTTACCCTGATTAGCTGGTCTGTTGCCTAGGTTGTATGGACGAGAGATTGTAGGCATCAAATGTACTTTGAGATTTGAGTGAAAACCGTAAATAATAAACCATTAACTATTTGATTTCACTCTTTGAAACGGGCTCTTAACAGATGAAAATCGACAAAGCATACTTACCGTTTATTATATTGGGCGCATTGGCTGTGTTCCTGTTTTTCTATGATCCACCGGCCTCTATTTGTGAAGTTCAGATGAAATCGTATCGCATGAGTATGGTCGGAAAACTTTATGGTCGTCGGGTCGATAAAAATGTCATTCCCGCCAAAATTTCAGATGCTGTGACGAGTTGCCAACGTGGTAAAACTTCCGGCAGTTGCATGAATTTTTTTGATATCATTAACGATGCGATCACCAATCTAAATCAATTCGACGACGAGTGCCTCCCCGGGTTGATTGAAGAAAAACCTCTTTTCGAAAATGCGAAGAAGTTCTTTTTAATCATGAATATCCTGGCTTGGGGAGATCGAGTACCTGCAGACAATCGAGATAACTGGTTCAGCCAATCTAACCTGTATGTCTATTGCAAAAATAAAAATTTTCTAAAGTCGGTTATGGAGCCGGATGCGTTTGATGGATTAGTTGCTCAGTCTATTCGCAGTTTTCCTTTTGAAAAATTACCTTTTGATTTTGATGAGAATTCTCCAGAGTTTCTAAATAACAAAGCAATTAATAAAATGCCTGTGGAAGAGGTTACTGCAAAAAGTATTTTGTCTATTCGTTGTGAGGCAATGTAAATAAAGGGATTTGAGTTTGAGGGTGCCTTTGATTGCCAAAAGAACATGGTGATTAAAGATCCAGTTCAGTCGGGCGATAGAATAGGAATTTAATGGATTTCATCCAGATGAAAAACCTAAATTTAAGTTGAACATGGAAGAGAGTTAGGAAGTGTTAAATGTCTAAATTAAAAATTGGACTGGCGCAGTTAAATTCGAACGACGATTTAAATAGAAACGTTGACCAAATCATTGGATTGCTTGAACAGGTTCAAGAGGGTGTTGATATTGTTTTCTTTCCGGAGAATTCGCTTTTTTTTCGCGTTCGAGAGAATGATACTGTTAACTATCTGACTTTAGATTCTGCGGAGTTTGAAAAAATAGCGGGTGTTTGTGCGAAGAAGAATTTACATGTGCATTTAGGCTCGGTTCCTTTGATGGATCGTGGGTCCCCTTCGAATTCATCGATTTTAATCACTCCGGCTCAGAAAATTGTTCCTTCGTATAAAAAAATTCATCTTTTTGATATTCAGCTCAACCAAGAAAAAGCAATACGTGAATCCGATTGTTTTCGACGTGGTGAGAGTCCTGCCATATTTAGCTTAAAAGGGTGGCGATTCGGCCAAACCATTTGCTATGACATTCGATTCTCTGAATTGTATCGCTATTATAATTCCATGAAAGTGGATGTAATTTTAATTCCAGCAGCGTTCTTGAAAAAAACGGGGATCGCTCATTGGCATACGTTGAATCGGGCCCGTGCTATCGAGAGTCAATCCTATGTTGTTTCTAGTGCCCAGATGGGGCCTCATCATTCAAAGCATGGTGAACAGCATATTCGTGAAACCTTTGGTCACGCCCTATGTGTATCGCCCTGGGGGGAGATTCTTGCGGATCTTGAACATGTGCCGACTATTTCCGTTATTGAATTAGATAAAGCTCAGATTGAGAACGTAAAGAAGCAAATCCCTATGGATAATCACCGTTGGGTTAATCCGGGCACTTGGAAGGCTAACGAAATCATTCTAGATTAATATTTAGGATTGTTGAATTGCAACGGTTTCCGGTTAGTAGTGTCAAAAAAGTCATCCTCAAATGAGGAAACATTGGTTGAGTCTCGACACTACCTTGTGGCAATATAGATGAAAGTTTAATGATAATAGAAATTGTTTTAAACAGAAGGTGCTTAAGATGAAAGTAAATGGAATTAAAATAATCTTGGTCCTAGTTTTTGCTCAGTTGGTTTCGTTTGCTGAAACTGTAACTCTGGAAACATTCGAGAGTTTGTCTGCTGCCATCAAAACTAAGAAAAATGCAAATCTTTTGGATGAAACTCCTTTGAAAGTCATTCCTCAGTACAGTCAGCCTCAGCGTAAAATTCAAGCTACGACTGAGTCTTCAGAATCTGCGTTAAGCACTGAATAATTAGGAGCTAAGAATCATGAAGAATAATTTTTTTCCACTTCCAGAAGGCGTTCAACGCGAAGAGATGGATACTGATGTATTAATAGTCGGTGGCGGTGTTGCGGGCCTTTCTTGCGCGCTTGAGATCGCTAATCTTTATGAAAAGAAAAAAGCGGCTGATCCAAATATGACCGCTGAGATGCCAAGTATCATGGTTTTAGAAAAAGCATCTGAAATTGGAGCTCATAGTTTTTCAGGCGCGGTGATGAATCCTTCGGCGCTGAAAGAATTGTTACCAAACTTTTTAGAGTTAGGTTTTCCATTTGAATCTGAAGTTAAAGAAGATGAAGTCCATTATCTTACGAAATCGGGTAATTTTAAATTACCACTGACTCCTCCGCCATTTAAAAATCATGGGAACTACATAGTTTCTATCGCTAAAGTAAATCGTTGGTTAGGCCAACTGTGCGAACAAAAAGGTATTATGGTTTTCCCGGGCTTTGCCGCCGTTGAAGTTCTATATGATGGCGACAAAGTGATAGGTGTCCGTACGGGCGACAAGGGCCGTGATAAAGAAGGAAATCCAAAACCTAATTTTGAGCCCGGTATCATCGTTAAATCTAAAGTGACTGTGTTTGCGGAAGGAACTCGTGGTTCTTTGTTCCGTGCCCATGCAAAAAAGTTAGACTTATATAAAGGCAAAAACGGCGACGTGTACGAAGAGGGTGTGAAGGAAATTATTCAATGCCGTCCAGGGTCTGTTAAGCCAGGAAAAGTTATTCACACTCTTGGGTTTCCGCTAATGAAAAGCATTGGGGGCACTTTTATTTATACATTGCCAGGGGATAAAATTATTGTCGGTATCGTAGCTTATTTAGATACAAAAGATCCCTTGTTAGACCCGCATAGAGAATTGCAAAAATTAAAAACTCATCCGTTCGTATATGAGATGATCAAAGACGGCAAAGTATTGGCGTACGGTGGCAAAACACTTCCTGCCGGTGGTTGGTATTCGATGCCCAAGCTTTTTGGTGCCGGATGGATGGTATGCGGTGATACTGCGAGTATGGTGGATGTACAGAAACTTAAAGGTATTCATTTAGCGATGAAGTCAGGGATGTTAGCCGCAGAAACGGCCGTGGACGCCCTTCAAAAAGGTGACGTCTCGGATACGGCATTGTCATCTTTTGAGACTAAAATTCACCAGAGCTTTGTGAAGAAGGAATTGTACCGAGTTCGTAATTTCCACCAGACCTTATCTCGAGGGATTTTGAAATCTTTACCATTAATTGGCCTTCAGGAAATCACGGGTGGTCGTGGATTGTTTGATAATATGAAGTCGCATGTTGATGCTAAAGAGACTAGACCGGTCGATGAGGTGTGGACTAACAAAGCGGAACTGGATGAATCTGTTCAGCTTCCAAAGCCAGATGGTATTTTATTCATGGACAAGCTTTCTAGCGTCTATTTAACAGGTACTATGCACGATGAGGACTCTCCTAACCATCTGCTGTTGCAGAATGGAGACATCTGCCGAACCGTGTGTGAGCCTAAATACAAGTCGCCGTGTACTTTGTTCTGTCCAGCGGCGGTCTATGAAATGATTCCATCGTCAGCTCACGCCGGCCAAAAAGAATTGAAAATAAACAACACAAACTGTATACACTGCAAGACTTGCGACATTAAGTGCCCGTTCGAAAACATCGATTGGACAACTCCCGAGGGTGCTGGGGGTCCCAAATATACAGAAGTGTAGATAGAATAATATATGGCTGATTTTTTTGCGTCTTGTCCCTCTGAACTTTCAGGTATTTTGTATAATGAATTAGCGGCGCTAGGGATGGAGAAACTTGAAAAAACCAACAGCGGAGTTTACTTCCAAAGTTCTTGGGAAGGTTGCTACAAAGTAAATTTACATTCTCGTATTGCGAGCCGTGTTTACAAACCGGTTCTTGAATTTATCGCTTATGATAAAGATCAATTGTATAATGAAATTCTAAAACATGACTTCACGAAGTACATCGATCCGACGCAAACGATTTCGATCGATGTGAAAGTTAAAGACTGCATGTTGCATGATCAGCGTTTTGTCGCGATGAGAATCAAAGACGCTATCGTTGACCAATTCCGTGATAAAACTGGTGCTCGTCCAGACGTGGAAAATAAAAACGCCGATTTAAGAATTCACGTTAAAGCGACTAAAAATAATTTTTGGGTGGCTCTAGATACCTCAGGTAATAGCCTTTTCATGCGTGGTTATCGTAAAGAAGTAGGGGAAGCGCCACTGAAAGAGAACTTGGCCGCAGGATTAGTGGCTTTAACTGAATGGGATCGTAAATCAGCGGTAGTAGACCCAATGTGCGGTTCTGGTACTTTGTTAATTGAAGCGGCGATGATGTACATGAACATGGCGCCTGGAACTCTTCGTAAGAAGTTTGGTTTCCAGAACTGGAAAAACTATCGCAAAGACGTTTGGGAAAAATTAGTCAACGAAGCGATGGAAGCGGAATTGCCACCCCCAGAAACTCCGATGTTCTTTGGCTACGATTTAGATAACCAAATGATCAAAAAAGCTAAGATCAATGCTCAGGAAGCGGGCGTAGAGGCTTTTGTTAAATTTAGAAAAGAAACTCTTTCTTTATTGAAACCAGAAGTGGAAAAAGGTGTGTTGATCACGAATCCTCCGTATGGTGCGCGTATCGGGGAAGAAGACTGGTTAAAAGACGTTTACCGCGATCTTGGCTATTGTTTTAAACATTCTTTCAAAGGCTGGGATTGCTGGGTTCTATCTGGGAACAAAGATTTAATCATGGAACTTAAGTTAAAGGCAGATCGTCGTATTATGGTATTCAACGGGCCTATTGAGTGCCGTTTCCTTAAATATTCGATGTACTAAGAATTTAAAAAAATTAAGATAATAAAGAGCTCGAGCCTAAAATCTCGAGCTTTCTTTTTTTAACTAGGCAAATTTAGTGACTGCAGTGATAGCGGCTAAAACGCCTAAGCCAACTACGATTAAGTACATAGGCATAGGACCCAGCACTTGGCGCTTAATAATCGCTAGGGAAGCCCCTACAGCTAACCAAATTGCGATTTTGATATAAACCCATACTGGCAATTGAGAAACTAAACCTAGGCGAGCCGCTAAGCCAAACCCAGAAACTAAAAGAAGTAACAGACCAAGTCCGTGCAAGATGGAAAATAGTTTTTTCTTTTCATTTGATTTATTTGAAACCAAATAAAAAATGTAACCAGACAATGATGTGAACGTTAAAAACAGACCTGTGTAGTGTAGAACTTTATAGAACTCGTAAGGCATTTTTTTATTCCTTTATCGAAAGTGTTTTTAAAATCAGCGCTATTTTTTTTCTCATGTCGACAATATTGCCGATTGTGGAAATAGTTCTGAGTGCATCTTTCAGCGGTTGTAGAGGATAACCACCGTATTGTCCACCTTCAGAAATATCGTTGGTCACTGTAGAGCGGCCGGCCAAAGTAACGCCATCGGCAACATTCAGTTGTGTTGAGACAACAGAATTGCCTCCTGTAGTGAATCGTTTGCCTAAATGGGTAGAGCCAGCAACGAAGAAGCCCGCGGCGATCAGAGAATTTTCGCCGACGGTGCAATTATGGGCGATATGGCAAAGGTTGTCCAATTTGGAACCAGCACCGATGATTGTAGAATCGATCGTCGCGCGGTCGATGCAACAGCTGGCACCCATTTCAACGCGATCGCCAATCACGACATTTCCGATTTGTGGTACTTTGTAGTGCTTGTATTGACTATCTGTATAGAATCCAAAACCGTCGGAACCGATCGTCGTGTGAGCCTGAATGTCACAGTGGTTTCCGATAATGCAACTATGGCCGACGAATACTTGTGCATGCAATGTCGTGCCTTCGCCAATTGTTACATCGTCTTCGATCACTGACCCTGGTCCGATGTTTACGCCATCGGCGATCTTTACATTTTTGCCGATAAAGCAATGGGCGCCAATATTGACGTTCTTTCCGATACTGGCTTGGGTCGACACAACGGCTGTTTGGTGAATTCCTTTATGAAACTTCTTAGAGCTCTTATCAAAAAGAGGTAAAATTTGAGTCATGGTTAGTTTGATATTTTTCGTAGTGAATACGCTGACTGATTTTGGAACATCGGCCGGAAGAATTTTTTCAAGTGCGATGATTGCGCTAGCTCCGCCTTCAAGAGCTTTTGCCCACTGTTCATTGGAGGAAACGAAAACAAGGCTGCCTTTTTTTAAATTCTCGGGTGTGGACACGAAATGTATCGCTGATGCGATATTTCCTGAAATATGTTTTAAGTCAGAGTCAGAAATATTAAGAAGATCTTCGAGTTTACTCACGGACATGTTAAGTTTCCTTATTAATTTTGCATAGCAAAAAATAAATTTTAAAAGGTTACATTTTTATGAAGTTAGTATAAGCCTGCAATAGGTAAAGACGCAACACAGGAGGATGCTGTTTATGGCCAAAAAAACCGTAAAAAAACAGCCACTTAAAGCCATGGCGAAAGCCACAGCTAAAACAGTAGCAAAGACAGTAGCTAAAGCCGCAAAGAAAATAGTCAAAAAGGTGAGTGAGACCGCTAAGGCAAAACCTGCCAAAGCTGCACCGAAAAAAGAGGAAAAGGTAGCTAAGGTGAAAGCTACTCCTGTTGCTAAGAAAGTCGAAGAAGTTAAAGTTCCTGAAAAGAAAGCAAAGGCTTCCATAGCGACCACTGAAAAAGCTAAGCCAGTTCCCGCTACTAAAGCTAAAACGAAAGCCGTTAAGCCGGTTGAGGTTGAAGAAGAGCAAGAGGCCGATGCTGACGTAGAAGTGGAAATTACTGAGGAAGTAGAGGCGGCAGCACCCGTTAAACCTGAGAAACCGAAAAAGAAAACGGCGGCTCAGAAAAAGAAAGAAAAGCTTGAAATTGATGCTAATGTTAAATGGGGCGATTTATATGAGAAATATAAACAGCTAAAACCAGTTAACTACAGCATGAAAGACGCTTTTGAGGCTAATCAGCCGATCCAGCATAAAATTTTAGGTTGGGGCTGGGTAATCTCTTCGGAAAATGATCGCCTAGAAGTATTGTTTAAAGACGGCAAGAAAATCTTAATCAGTAACTACAAATCATAGGCAATTGGCTCGGTTTTTGGGCATCTAACAGTAAAAAGTTAGTTGCCAAACTGCGGGAACTCTCCTAAAAATAAGTAAATGGCGAAAGACGATTTAGCGCAAGTAGATGGTAAAGTTGTTGATGCTCTAGCAGGGGGCATCTACAAGATTTTATTGGACAATAATGTGGAAATTTCCGCGAAATTGTGCGGAAAAATGCGACGATTCAACATCCGAGTTGTCGTCGGTGATCGCGTCACAGTTGGCGTGTCTCCTTATGATCCTTCTCACGGCCTCATCATGTATCGACATAAATAATTTTAAAAATCGTATTTTTTATCGTAGGTGACTCATGGAACAGACCCTTCAGCTTTATTTTTCTAAATTTCATCCCGGACTTAGTATTAAATCGATTCAGGCCGTACTCGAACTGTCTGCCGAAGGTGGTACGGTTCCGTTTATCGCTCGTTATCGGAAGGAAAAAACTGGTAATTTAGATGAAGTTCAAATCCGTGCGATTGTTGAAGGAAATGAAACTTTCCAGGAAATCGTCAAAAGAAAAGCGTTTTTAATCAAAGAAATCGCTGAGCAAAACAACCTAACTGACGAGATCAAAAAACGTATCGAGTTGTCGTGGGATCTTGGTGAATTAGAAGAGATCTACCGCCCGTTCAAAAAGAAAAAGAAAACCAAAGCTACGATCGCTCGCGAAGCTGGCTTGGATGGTTTAGCTCAGTGGATGTGGGATTTGAGTCATGGTAAAATTAAAGACGACATGACGATGGAGATGAAAGCTAAGCAGTTCCTCAATCCGACTCACAAAATTCAAACTTATGAAGAAGCTCTTAAGGGCGCTCAGGATATCTTGGTGGAGAAAATTGCCAATGATGCTGATTTGCGCGCTAAAGTTCAAAAAGATTACATGGACAACGGTAAAGTGGGTTCTAAAGCGGCGAAAGGCTTTAAACCTAACTCTAAGTATGACATGTATAAAGAATTTGAAGAGCCAGTTAAGAGCTTGATGGAAACAAAGAGTTCACATCGTTATATGGCGATGAGACGTGGGTGGCAGGAAGAGGAGCTTTCTCTGAATATTTCTGCGAATGATGAGGCGTTGTTAAAACTCTATGTTCAGTTCGCAACAGTAAATCCAGACAATCAAATCGGCGATTTCTTAGCAAATTGTGCGAAAGTGGCCTTGAATGTTTACGTTCTTCCGTCTGTTACGAATGAAGTTCATCGTTTATTGAAAGATAAATCTGATTTAGATGGTATCAAAGTTTTCACTGAAAACGTAAGAAAGCTATTATTAGCCTCTCCATTTGGTTCTAAGTGTGTATTGGGTATCGATCCTGGTTTACGTACGGGTTGTAAAGTAGCCTTGATTGATAAAGGTGGAAATTTTATTTCTCACACAGTGATGCAAATTTTAGGGGATGATGCCGAGGCCAAAGCGAAGAAATTATTCTCGGAAGTTCTGAAGCAAATTCAAATCGATGCAGTGGCCGTTGGTAACGGAACAGCTGGTCGTCAAACGGAAACGTTTGTTAGAAAAGTATTAAAAGATTTAGGTAAAAATATTCCGGTAGTTTTGGTGAACGAGTCGGGTGCCTCTGTATACTCGGCATCTGAAGTCGCTCGCCAAGAGTTTCCGGATTTAGATTTAACAGTAAAAGGCGCGATCAGTATTGCTCGTCGTCTGCAAGATCCGTTAGCGGAGCTTGTAAAAGTAGATCCAAAATCAATCGGTGTGGGTCAATACCAGCATGACGTAAATCAATCTCAGTTGAAAAAATCTTTAGATAGCGTTGTTGAATCGTGCGTGAATGCTGTGGGCGTGGACGTGAATACGGCGTCAGCGTCGTTGTTGTCGCATGTTTCTGGTATAGGTCCATCATTAGCGCAAAATATTGTTGAACATAGAAAAACAAAGGGCTTGTTCACTGAACGTAGCGAGATTTTAAAAGTAGCGAAGTTCAGCACTAAAGTGTTTGAGCAAGCCGCGGGTTTCTTAAGAATCCAAGCGGGTAAAGTATTCTTGGATTCGACAGGTATCCATCCAGAGCGTTATGCGGCCGTTAAAGATATGGCGCAAGACTTAGGCTTACCAATTAATGATTTGGTTGGTGAGGGTGCTAAAAAACTTCTTGAGCATAGAACAAAATGGGCCAAGTTAGTGGGTGAGTTTACGTTTGATGATATTTATAAAGAGTTGGAAAAACCTGGCCGCGATCCTCGTGATCCGTTTAAAGTGTTCCAGTTCCGAGATGATATTTTCGAAGTAAAAGATTTAAAAGAGGGTTACATCTGCCCGGGTATCGTTACGAACGTAACTAATTTTGGTGCTTTTGTTGATATCGGCGTTCACCAAGATGGATTGGTTCATATTTCTGAGTTATCTCATAAATTCGTGGAAGATCCTCGTAAAGTGGTGAATCCCGGTGATCAAGTTCAAGTGATGGTGATCAAAGTTGACAAAGATAAAAATCAAATTGCTTTAAGTATGAAACTAGAGGCAGCTCCAGCAGAGGAAAGCAAGCGTGAAGCGCGGCCTCCTCGCCAAGACAACAGCCGTAGAGAAACGGGAGCGGGACCTAAATCGTTCCAAAAACCGGCTCATGGGTCGCAAGGTGGCGATAGAAATAGAAAAGACGGTGGTGGAGGAAACTTCCAAAAACCAGCGCAAAAACCATTTAATAACCCATTTGCTAATTTAGCGAACTTAAAAAAATAACGTAGGAGAATACAATGATCACAAAAATTTCATCTAAGAAAAAAAGAAACAAAAGCTCACGCCACAAAGCGAAGCGCATAACTAAGAAAAAGAAAATGATCGGTCGCAAACAAAAGAAATAATTTCTAGTTTGTAGATATGGATTTTATGAAAAGCCACGAGGAAACTTGTGGCTTTTTTTTGCTCTGGAATAGTCAACTTGTTGCCAAGTTTTCTGTTTGGCCGACGATATCGCAGTTTTTGGACGATTTGAGGTGCTTTCCCCGTAGGTTCAGTTGCCAAGTTGAATAATTTTTTCTGTTAACTCTTGGAAGCCTTTTCCGGCAGGCTGTTGAGTGATGTATTTGGGTTGGAATTTCAGAGTAGGTAGGTAGGGCTCGATGTTGCGAACGCCCACTCCATTTTCAAAATAAGAAAATAAAGGTTCGTCATTTGGCGAATCACCTGCGTAAACGCATGAGGATTGAATTTGCTCTTCTGTGAGGCCAAATTCATTCGAAAGGATAAATTTTGCTGTGGTGAGTTTGTCGTACGTTCCAAACCACCCATTGACATGGATGCTGCTGAGTTTGGCTTGGGCACCATGTTTTTCGAAAATAGAAATAATTTTTGCGGTTTGTTCTTTAGTTAACGGTGGAATGTCTTCGCAGATATCGACTGCCAGATCAAACATACGGCAAAACTGATCAGAAGAAATTTTGCTTTCTGGGATAGTCTTCAGGATTTCATTTTTTATGATGTCTAGTTTTGCCGTGTTGGTTTCAATTAACTCTGGAGAGGACGCAAAAAAACGTCGCATATTTTTGTTTGTGTAACGAAAGAAAAATGCACCGTTTTCGCCAATGACCCCGTCTATAGGCCAGGTACGGGCCATCATTTCGCACCAACCCGCTGGGCGACCAGTAACAATGATAGTTTTGATATCGAAGTCTTTTAGTTTCCACAACGATGAGTAGCTTTCACTAGGGATGTGCCCATCGGTAGTGATGGTATCGTCTAGATCTGATAGAACAAATTTGATTTTATTTTTTAGTTCAGCGATTGGTTTTGGACTTGCGGTCATGAATCTATGCTGTGCCTAAAGACAGAAGAGTTCAACGATGTTCGCGACTAGACTAGTCTGTACGGAAAATTTGCAAACTAATTGGAAGCAAAGGGTCATATTTAAGACTTGCGGTGTTGAGCGTTCGTTTCTATTTTAAGTAGTGGATTTGATTAATTTTTGACAAAAAGGAATAACGAGAAATGCCCTCTGGAAAAAAGCTCGTAGTAGTTGAGTCGCCGACAAAAGCAAAAACTATTCGTAAGTTTTTGGGCAAAGAATTCATCGTGGAATCGTGCATGGGACATATCCGTGACCTTCCTCAATCCGCGAAAGATATTCCCGAAAAATTAAAGAAAGAAAAATGGGCCCAGCTGGGTGTTAATGTCGACAAAAATTTCGAACCTTTATATTGCATTCCGAAAGATAAAATCAAAGTAGTTAAAAACCTTAAAGATAAGCTCGAGGAAGTCGACGAAGTTTACCTAGCGACGGACGAAGACCGCGAAGGAGAAAGTATTTCTTGGCACTTAGTGGAAGTATTGCATCCAAAAGTTCCAACGAAACGAATGGTGTTTAACGAGATTACGAAAGAAGCGATCTTAAAATCACTAAAAGACACCCGTGAAATTGATTACAACTTGGTGCGAGCACAAGAGGCTCGACGTGTTCTTGATCGTTTGGTGGGTTACACAATTTCTCCTTTATTATGGAAGAAAGTGGCGTATGGATTATCGGCAGGTCGCGTTCAGTCCGTGGCTGTTCGTTTGATCGTTGAGCGTGAGCTTGATCGAATTAAATTTAAAAAGGCCGAATACTGGGGCATTAAAACGGATGTGTTGAAATCCAATGTTCAGTTTGAATCACGTCTATACGAATCAAAAGGTAAGCGTATAGCGTTAGGTAAAGACTTCGATGGAACCACGGGGCTTTTGATCGGTGATAAAAATACACTTCTTCTTACTAAAGCGGAATCGGAACGCATTGTTGCCGAAATTAAAACTAAGCCATGGGCCGTTCAAGACGTTGAAGAAAAACCAGTTAATCGTCGTCCCTCCGCGCCGTTTATTACTTCGACATTGCAGCAGGAATCCAATCGTAAACTAGGTTTATCTTCGCGTGAAACTATGCAGACAGCTCAAAAACTGTACGAGCAAGGTTTCATTACCTATATGAGAACGGATTCTACATTCTTGTCTCAAGAAGCGATTTCTGCGGCTCGCGCTTGTATCACTAAAAAATACGGCAAAGAGTATTTGCCGGATCAGCCTCGTAATTATGAAGGTAAAAAAGCCAAGGGTGCTCAAGAGGCCCATGAAGCGATACGTCCAGCGGGACAGCAGTTTGTTGATCCAGATGAAACGGGATTAACAGGCGTTCAGTTGAAACTTTACGAATTAATCTGGATGCGTACGATGGCATCGCAAATGGTTGATAGCCGTCAGAAACAAGTGGCCGTTAAAATCAAAGCGGGCGATCATGTTTTCACATCGTCGGGAATGACAATTGAATTCCCGGGCTTCTTGCGCGCTTACGTTGAGGGCAGTGATGACCCGGAAGCTGAATTGTCTGACCGTGAAGTGCGTTTGCCTGCTTTAAAAGTTGGCGATAGTGTCGAAGCTAAAAATATCGAGTCCACTCAACACGAAACCAAACCACCCGCGCGTTATACTGAGGCGAGTTTAGTTCAAACTATGGAGAAAGAGGGTATCGGCCGTCCATCTACGTATGCGAGTGTTATTGGTACGATCATTGATCGTGGTTACGTGAAAAAACAAGCGAATGCTTTATTCCCGACTTTCACTGCCATGGTCGTTTCTAAATTATTGAAAAACTATTTTCCATCCTATGTTGATCTTGGTTTTACGTCGGGCATGGAACAATCTTTGGATCATATTGCTGAAGGCGAATTGGATTGGGAAAAGTACTTAAAGCAAATCTATTTCGGCAAAACAGGTTTGAAAACTCAAGTCGAAGATCAAGAAGCGAAAATCGATCCTGATGAGGCTCGTACTTTAAAAATCTTGGGTCTGGATAAATACACATTCCATGTTGGGCGATATGGTGCTTACCTAACCGGACAACGCAATGGTGAAGAGGTGTCTGCTTCGTTACCAGAGAGCGAATCACCGGCCGATATCACAGCCGAGATGGTTGAGAAATTAATAGATCAAAAAATTAATGGTGCTGATAGCTTGGGTAAAGATCCAGCGACTGATAAACCTATTTATGTATTGAATGGCCGTTACGGGCCGTATGTTCAGCTAGGTGAAATTTCTGATGAAGAAGATAAGCCTAAGCGTGCTTCACTACCTCCGGGAATTTTACCCGAGAACGTGACTTTAGAATATGCGATCAATTTATTGAAACTACCTAAAGACTTGGGAAATCATCCTGAAACAGGAAAGTCTATCAAGGCTGGTTTGGGTCGTTTTGGACCTTATATTGTTCATGAAGGTGACTTTAGATCGATTCCGAAAGGAACGGATTTATTTTCGATAGATTTGAAAACAGCTCTGGAAATGTTAAGCCAGCCTAAAAAAGGTCGTGGAGCCAACCGTACGCCTCTTAAAATTTTAGGAAAACATCCTGTGACATCTGAAGATATTCAAATTTTCAATGGTCCATATGGTCCGTATTTCAAAGTCGGCAAAGTGAACATGTCACTTCCGGAAGGAAGCACTGTGGATACTGTGACTTTCGATGATGCTGTGAAAGTTCTTTCTGAGAAGATCAAGGAAGGGGCAGCCGCTAAGAAAGCGAAAAAAATCACGGCTAAGAAAAAGCCAGCTGAGAAAAAAGCTAAAGCATCGGCGGCTGCGCCAGAGGCAGATTTGAAGGCTAAGGCAAAACCTGCGGAAGCTAAAAAATCGAAAGTAATGTTGAGAAAGAAATAAAATTTAGAGAGGTATTCAATAAGAAAAGCGTCCGAGTAGGACGCTTTTTTTTTAGTTTTTCTAGGTCTGCTCGAGGAATAAACAAGCTTTCAAGTGTGATTCGTAAGCTGGCTAAGTACCTTGGCACCAAGTTTTTGGTACGAATACTTTTCTAACTTGTACCGGGCTAGAAGCTGTTAGAATTGGTTTCTTTTTCATACGAGAATATTGCTGAGCTTTCTTTTCGTTTACCCAGCCAAATTTTTTAGATTTTCTGACCGATTCGTTGAAGAAGCATTGTTTTGTTTTTTTATCGACCATTAAACGCTTTTGATTAGGCTGTAATGCCCATGCAGAGGACGTCGCTAAAAGGATTGAAAACACCATCGTAGATAACTGTTTGAATTTCATAAATACCTCACACACTGAATAGATTTCAATAAATAGACCATCTGTGATTGGACATTGTTAATCACGTAGTCTTTCAGATCGATTTAAACTGTCTCATATCGAGAATTGAATTTTTTTCCTGTAAAGACTTTAGACAGTCTCGCAAATAGGGCCGACAGATAGGGTGGCCTATTGTGGGGACGACGTAAAAGTGGTATTAAAGCGTGCTATGAAGTCCACTCAACTTGAATTTTCTATACAGCGGCCAAAAGAAGAGGACCGCAATTTCCATAAAGGTGGACGCAGTTTTTATTTTTTCGACTTCGACGACAATATTGCCTGCTTGACGACACCCTTGATTTTATTCCACAAGTCCACTGGTGCCGAACTATCATTATCGAGTCAGGAGTGGGCGCTGGCGCATTCTATGATCGGTAAATCGGGCGTGTACCAAGATTATGAAATTCGTTATAGCGATAAAGATGGAACGTTCAAGCATTTCCGCGATCAAGAGATCCATGAGCTAGAAAACCTGGGCAGAAAAAACCAAGTTTTTGAAAGTGATGTGGCTCATATTTTGGGACTTTCTGATTTAGAATGGAAGGGGCCTTCATGGGATTGCTTCTATCATTCGGTCTTTAATCAACGTCCTATATCTATCATTACGGCTCGTGGTCATAGTCCTGAAACAATCAAAAAAGGCATACAACTTTTTGTTGATCATGGTTGGTTGAATCAAACTCCAAATTATTTAACGATTTATCCTGTTTCAAACACCAATGTTCGTATTGAACTGGGCGATGTAAGTCAGAAGATGGGAACGGCGGAACTTAAGCAGCGCGCGATCAGAAACAGCGTTTTGCAGGCGTTTTCGACTTATGGTTACAGTGATCACCATCGTTTTGGAATGAGTGATGATGATCCAAAAAATCTGCAATTAATTATCGAAGAAATGACGGCTTTAAAGAAAGAATTTCCTCGTATTTGTTTTTTTGTTATCGAAACATTTAATAGTCGCTTCGTGAAACACGAAATTGTCGATTCTAAAATTCATTCTGATTATATAAAAAATTACGAAGAACAGCTTCCGCTGCTGAAGTAACATAATTTTTCTACTTTTGATCCACTTAAATCCCCCTGTGTTTTCGCAAACTAAAAAGCCTTACCAAGGACTGTAATCTAATTTAGACTTAACTATGGTAGGGAATAACCGATAAAATTACCATATATAGTCTTTTAATCACTAAGGGGAACTCGATGAGATTACTTTTGCCGCTGATAACGTTTTTGTTTGCTACCGAGATGTTGTGGGCCCAAAAAAATGCAGATGTAGAAGAAAAAAAACGTCCGATTGGTGCGATTGCCTTTGCGAAAAAAGACAATAGTTTAGAGTGTCGCTACCTAACAATGATTGAAGATGGTTTTCTTCGTTATCATGTTAAGTACACGAAACGTGATAAAGAATTAGAAAACCAAGTGATCGATCAACACTTGAAAAAATTAGATCCATCAAAAATTTATTTTACTCAGGAAGATGCTGATAAAGTTAAAGACATGATGAAAGGTCTTTTTGAAAAAACTAAAAAGAACGATTGCGAGTTTTTAGTTGAAGCGCAAAATCTTTTAGTAAAACGAATTCAAGAGCGTGCTGAGTTTGCTAAGAAATTTTTAGGTAAAGAATATAAATTCGACGATAAAACTGAATTTACATTTGATCCAGATCAAAAGAAATATCCAAAAAATGCGGACGAAGCTAACGACTTTCTTAAAAAGTATATTCATTTCCAAATCTCTAATTATTTAGCGACGGACATGAAGTTAGAAGAAGCTAAAGATCGCGTAAAAAAGAATTATGAATTAGCTATCAAACGTTTAAACGAAACATCAATTGATGATTTGTATTCTGGTTACTTAGATAGTTTTGCTAGATCTCTGGACCCACATTCAAGTTTCTTTTCTAAAGATGTGTTGAGCGATTTCCAAATTCAAATGAGTTTATCTTTGGAAGGTATCGGCGCGACGTTATCTAGTGAAAATGGTTTTACGGTGGTTGAGCAACTCGTTCCGGGTGGGGCGGCGGCTAAATCTGGTTTAGTTGAGCCTCAAGATAAAATCATCGCGGTTGGGCAAGAAAAAGGCGAAATGGAAAACGTAATCGACATGGACCTTAAAGATGTCGTTAAAAAAATTCGTGGAACTAAAAATACGAAGGTGCGTTTAACTATTTTGCGTAAATCCGGCGACGGTAAAACTCGTAAAGACATCACGTTAACACGCGATAAAGTAAACTTGGAAGACGAGGCGGCTAATATCCATTTCATCGACAAAGAAGTGAATGGCGCTAAAAAGAAATTAGGAATTATCAATCTACCATCATTCTATGCGGATTCAAAAAGTGGTGGGCGTAGTGCGGCGACTGATTTGAAAAAACTGTTGAAGCAAGCGCGTGACCAAAAAGCAGATGGTATCGTGTTAGATCTTTCTAATAACGGTGGTGGTAGTTTAGATGACGCTGTCAGAATTGCAGGTCTGTTCTTTAAAACTGGCAATGTCGTAAAGCAATCCAGCAAAACAGAAGGCCGTGAACAAGTATTGGAAGATGAAGATGCCATGGTTGACTGGTCAGGTCCATTAGTTGTGTTAACTTCTAGAATCAGTGCTTCGGCGTCCGAGATCGTTTCGGGAACTCTTCAAGACTATAAACGTGCCATCATCGTGGGCGGCGACCATACATTCGGTAAAGGTTCAGTACAAAGTGTATTGCCTATCCCGGGTGACCTTGGTGCTATCAAAGTAACAGTAGGTATGTTCTTTATCCCAGGTGGTAATTCGACTCAACATAGAGGCGTTGATGCCGACGTAATTTTGCCTGGTCCCTATTCAACAGACGATATTGGTGAGAAGTCGTTAGATTACTCGCTACCTCCTAAAAAGATCGATGCCTTTATTTCTAAAGAAGCCTACGTAACCGAAGGTGCCGAGGCTTGGAAAGAAGTGAAGCCTGATTGGATCAAGTCTTTAAAAGAAAAGTCTCAAGCTCGCGTTGAAAAAAATACTGAGTTTAAAAAAATTATCGAAGACTTAAAGAAGTCTAAAGATAAAGGAAAAGTGATCAAAGTAGCTGATATTTTGAAAGAGAAAGACAAAAACGAGAAAGAGAAGAAGAAGAAAAAGTTCTCTAAAGATGAAAAAACTAAAGAGTACCTGAAACGCCAAGATATCCAAGAAGCGTCTCAAGTATTGCTTGATCTAATCCAACTTCAAACAGACAAACTGTTAACTCAAAAGTAAAATAAAGCCTAATGGGAGCTGCCTTAAAAGGGCGGCTCCCATAGTTCCTACCTATAAAATCTTGTTCGAATCCTAAAACATATAAGTACCTTTTTTAAGCACTTTGAAGGTGTGGGTTTGGCGTTTTCTAGTCGACTTCCCCGAGTATTTAGATTAGAAAATTGACCATGGGGGGCCTTCTTGAGTTATTCAAAAACGACAACGTCGAAGTCCAATTCTGCTAAGGCAAATTTTGCCAAAGTAGCTACGAAGAAAAAAAGCCTAATCAAAATGTCGAGCAAAAAAGATGACCGTAAAAAGACATCGGATGTGAAGACAGCGAAAGTCAGCAGCACCAGTTCATTGGGACAATTGCCCGACAAAGTTCTTGTGCAGATGTTGGATCTGATGATTAAATCGCGTGTTCTTGAAGAGCGTCTGATTAAAATCTACCGTGCCGGCGAGTCTTATTTCTGGATTGGTGGCCCTGGTGAAGAAGCTTGGGGTGTGCCGATTGGTATGCTGGTCAATAAAGGCCAGGGCGTGAAACACGATTTCTTGCACCTTCACTATCGTTGTACGCCTACTTTGATTGCTATGGGTATGGATATGAAAGACTCTATCCGACTGATGATGAACCGAGTGACTGATCCTTCAACTGGTGGACGTAATTTTTCAAATCACTATTGCATCCCGGAAATGAATGTAGCCCCGGTAACGTCACCCATCGAAGTTCAATATGGTATTGCGTTGGGTACTGCACATGCGCAAAAACGTGCGGGTTCGAAGTCCATCAGTATCGTAACGGGTGGTGATGCTGGAACGGCAGAAGGCGATTTTGCCAGCTGCTTGGTTTGGGCGTCTCGTAAAAATAATGAACTTCCCTTGTTGATTACTGTTCAAAATAACTATTGGGGTATTTCGACTTCGTACGAAGGTCAGCATGGTGAAACGAATATCGCGGATCGCGCTCGTGGTTTTAATATTCGTTCGCGGGTAGTGAATGGGAATGACCCAGTTGAATCTTACATCGCTTTAAAGGAAGAAATGGATTATATCCGCAAAACTGGTAAACCAAGTTTCATTGAAGCCAAGGTGTCTCGTTTATATGGGCACTCATCAGCCAGCGGAGCTAATCTTGTTCAAAACGAAGAGGATTGTTTAAAAACATTCTCTGAGAAATTACTTTCTAAAAAGGTGATCACTGAAAAGGAAATCAAAACAATTTGGACTACCTATGAAGAAGAAGCTTTGCGTGCAACGGAAGAAGCACGTTCAGAGGGTGTCCCGACTCCAGAATCTATTTGGGATCATGTGTTTGTGGGAAATGAAAATAGCAACTGGAGGAAATTCTAATGGCTAATATGGCTCAGGCGATTCGCCTTGCATTGAATTACAGTGAGCAGAACTATCAGCTGAAAGATGTTTTCGGACAGGACGTGGGAGCACCACTGGGTGGTGTGTTCACGGCGACTCAAGGTTTGAAAACCTCTTGGAATGCGCCTTTAGATGAGCGTGGAATTATCAGCATGGCGATGGGTATTGCGATGGCGGGTGATCGCTGCGTAGCTGAAATTCAGTTTTGTGATTATATTTTTAATACGATCGATTTGCTTAAAATTGCCGGTAATACTCTTTGGTGTACAAACGGCCAATACAATTTGCCTATGACGGTGATGACTCCAGTAGGTGCCGGTATCCGTGGTAGTGTATACCATTCTCATTCATTTGATTCGTGGGCTTCGCGTATTCAAGGTTGGAAGGTAGTTATGCCTTCGACTCCGCTAGATGCGTACGGATTGTTATTGTCAGCGATTAAAGATCCAAATCCAGTATTGTTCTTAAAACCAAAAGCATTAATGCGTGTTCGTGGTGAAGAGTTGATTCCGGGCGAGCCAGCTGACGAGAAAGAATTAAAAACTCGTATCGATGCACCGATTGGTGATCGTTCGAAATGGAAACCAGATTGGCCAAATATGCAGGAATACCTTGTAGAAATCGGCAAAGGTAAAATCACTCGTCAGGGTGAGCAGATAACTGTAGTCAGCTGGGGTCGTCATTTGTTGTTAGCCAATGAAGTCGCTGATGAACTAAAAGCAGACGGTGTGTCGGTGGAAGTGATCGATTTAAGATCCATCTATCCGTATGATTGGGAAATGATCAAGGCGTCGGTGGCTAAAACGGGCCGCGTTCTAATAGTGAACGAAGATACTGAAGTGACAAACTTTGGTGAGCATTTGATTTATCGTGTAGTTCAAGAATTATTCTATCAATTATTGGCTCGTCCGCGTTTGATTGCTGGAAAAAATGTTCCTGGTATTGGGCTTCATCCAAATTTGGAAGATGCGACGGTTCCACAAAAACATGAAATTAAATCGGCGATCTTGGAACTTATCGAGGAAGTCCCTTAATGAAGGGACTTAATAAACACCATCGCAAGACAGAGCATCAAGTTTTTGATAAGTACGATCTGTATACTAAAGCGGTGCAAAGCACAGAAGCCGATGTCGAATTCATTTATGAAACGTACAAAGAATTAAAAAATGGCCGTGAGGCTCAAAGTTTGCGCGAAGATTTTTGCGGGACATTTGCGTTGTCGACGGAGTGGATTAAAGCCGCAAAGACTCATAAAGCTTACGGTGTGGATTTAGATCCCGAACCAATGGAGTATGGTCGTTCGCACTATTATGAAAAACTGACTGCGGATCAGCAGAAACGTTTAACATTGGTCGAAGGCGATGTTTTAAAAGTAGATTTGCCAAAGGTGGATGTAACTGTTGCGGTAAATTTTTCTTATTTTCTGTTTAAAAAACGTGAACAATTGAAAGCGTATTTTAAAAAAGTGCTGAGCTCATTAAACGATAGAGGTATTTTTATCATTGACTGTTTTGGCGGAGGACAGTGCCAAGATGCGATTGAAGATCGTATTAAGCATAAGGGATTTACTTACTATTGGGATCAGACGGGTTTTGACCCGGTATCGAATGAAGCTGTATTTCATATCCATTTTAAAATTGGCAATCACGAGAAAATTGAGCGTGTATTTACTTATGATTGGCGGATGTGGACCATTCCAGAGCTGCGTGAAATCCTAGAGGAAGTGGGTTTTAAGAAAACTCATGTCTATTGGGAAGGGACGAACAAGGATGGTGGTGGAAATGGAGAGTTCACTCGAACTGAGAAAGGCGAATCCTGCTTATCATGGATCGCCTATATCGTGAGTGAAAAATAACTATTATTTTGTAGCGGCTGGAGCTTTTTGAGTACCTTGTACTTCAACTGCTGGCCTTGATGGTGGCGGTTGTGGCAACGAAGCCGGTTGTTTGTTCAGCTGAATCGCACCCGCTGGAATTAAAATACTACCATCTGGATTTTTAACAACTTTAGTCATGTCGATCGAGCCTTCTGGCCCGACGATTTTATCACCTTGCGAGTACACTTCGCCTAAGCGTTTCATTTCACTAGGAGCAGCTTGCGGGGCTAAATCAGGAGGGCCACCAACTGGAGGTTTACCATTAGGTCCGCCATTTGTTCCTGCCGGACGGGCTTCGCCTTGTTTAGCTAACGTAGGTTCCGGTTTCTTGTAAATCGTTGCGCACCAGTCGCCACCCACGCGTTTACCGTTTCTCATTGTATTGTCGTTGTCGTTTGGATTTGTTGCGATACCGCATTCATCATAGATGGCTTTACAAGCTACGTAGGCGTCTTCCACAGATGAATATTTAGGTGCATAGTTTTGCTCGATATCATTCAAGCATTCAGAGATTTCACTGCGCGGACGATAGCCTTCGTCAATGGCGCTGCTGTTACTGTTTGAAGCTCTACGTTTTTTATAGAATTCTTGTTGTTGTTCAAAAGGAAGTTTGAAGAAAGATGAACCTGCAACATCGTATAAAAATTCTTCTTTAGCATTGTCCCAGTCACTTTGCCCAAGTTCTTTGGCCGCCAAGTTTCGCTTCTTTTTCTCTTCGCCGGTTACTGGGTGTTCATCGGAATTCATACGCTCTACAAAGTTTGTGTATGTGTTTTCTTTGTTTTTACCCTTAGCGTTTGGTTTGATTTTTCCTTGAGTGCAATAGCCAGATGCTAAAAGCAATTGAATAGTATTTTTTGCATTTGAGCTTTAGCCGTTAGTTTAACCGGGCCGTCTTTTGTTTCAACGGTTTGACTTAAACCCCCATTAATACTGCGGCGGCGATCACCTCGCTGAGTTGTCTTATTGAATTTAGGATTAGTTTCATCTGGAAATAAAGATGTGTTTTCACGAACCAGAAGTCCCATCAGTGCCAGATAGTGATCGTCGGGTGCCGGTCGACCCGCTTTTTTTAAACCGCAGGCAATACAGGATAAGTGAGTTTTGTTGATAAAGTCTGAGGAGAAACAAGCGTCTTTGTCACCTTCATAAGCTGGTTCGGCTTGCGCAAGCGTAAATGCTAGCGACATTAATGTAATTTTGAAAAATAGTTTCATAGACACCTCACTCAAGGGTTTCGGTGTCTGGTTTTGAAACTTGATAGGTCGGGTTTACGACGATGGTCTAATTTCCGATTAGCGAGTCGAGCTTTTAAGCTCTTCACCGGTGAAAAGGTACTTAATAGCTAGACCTGCTTTTTTGAATTCCGGATTATTAGCATCGCCTCTTAAGATACTGCATAGAACGGTATCAATCACAGCCTTTGAATTTCTTAAATCTTGAACCGACGTCAGAACCTGACCGCCCGTTGTGATGACGTCTTCAATGATACAAAGCTTTTTCCCGACGATATCGATGCCTTCAGCAAATAGGCATGTGCCGTAGTCTTTCGGTTTCTTACGAATGAATACAACGGGGATTCCAGTTTCTAAGCTGAGTGCTGTTGCTATGGGAATCCCACCCATCTCAAGCCCCGCCAGCGCTTGGGTATCGGCCGGAATCAACGTTTTCAATAATTGTGCTACCGGTCTTAGCAGTTGAGGCATTGACTCGAATCTGTATTTGTCAAAATACTCGTTAGAGATTTGGCCAGAGCGCAGTTTAAACGTGCCAGTTAAATAACAGATGTCGTAGATTTTTTTTGCGAGTTCTTGCTTAGTCATGCTTATTTGAATATCAAGGCCCTAAAGGTCTGTCTATCTGCGGAAATGGCACACCACCTCTAAGTAAAATCCCTAAGTTTTGACTTCGGAGTCATAGGCCCTTTATGATTAAAACGAGTCTATATTTTCCGTGAGGATGCCTATGTTTTGGGACTATTATTATCCGTTATTGTTCATGGTTTTAAGTGCCTTAATTCTATATTTTGGTCTTCGAAAAGAAGTTCGAAAATTTCAAGGCAATAACGAGCCGACACTGATGGATCGTGTATCCTTTGGTTTTAATTTTCTTCTTGTGCTTGTTTTTGGTGGAACCTTCTTCGCCGGCAGTATCATTCGTCTGATTTATTTAGCTACGCGGACTGTGTAGTCGCGGACGGTTTAGCTCGCGCGAATATTTCTTGTTTAGAAGTATTCTTAATTTAATATCTAAAAATAAAAAAACCCGCAGTTCTTTCGAAGTGCGGGTTTTAAGTTTTGTATCAAAAATAATTTTTTAGAATTATTTCTTTTGTTCAGCTTCACGTTTAGCTTGGTACTTCTTAACAAGTTCCTCTTGGATATTGCGAGGAGCTGGCGAGTACTTAGCAAATTCCATCGAGAATTCGCCTTTACCTTTAGTAGCAGAACGTAAGTCTGTTGAGTAACCGAACATTTCTGTTAACGGAACTTCCGCTTCAATTACGCAGCTTCCTTCAAAGCTAGTTGTTCCAACGATAACACCACGACGTTGATTGATCTGACCAACAGCCGCACCTTGATATTCATCTGGTACAGTTGTTTCTAGTTTCATGATTGGCTCAAGAACTGTCGGTTTAGCTTTTTGATACGCTTCACGCATTGCTGCCATCGCACAGATTTTGAACGCCATATAACTAGAGTCGACATCATGGTATGCGCCGTCTTCAAGGATAACGTTAACGCCAACGATAGGGAAACCGATCAAAGGACCTTTAGCACATTGGTCTCTGAAACCTTCTTCAACCGCAGGGATGAATTCGCGAGGAATACGTCCACCGACAACTTCATTAGCAAATGCAAACGTTTCTTTGTTTTCGGGAGTCGGGATAAGAGGAGAGATTTTACCAACCACTTTCGCGAACTGACCAGAACCACCCGTTTGTTTTTTATGAGTGTAATCGTATGGACCGTCTTGCATGATTGTTTCACGGTAAGCAACTTGAGGTTGACCAACTACCACTTCACAATTGAATTCACGTTTCATACGTTCAACATAGATCTCTAAGTGTAACTCGCCCATACCTGAAATGATTGTCTCTGCAGACTCTTCATCGCGGTGTACGCGGAACGTAGGATCTTCTTTTCTAAACTTTTGTAACGCTTTAGAGAAGTTGTTCGAGCTAGCTTTATCTTTAGGTGCGATCGCCAAAGAGATAACCGCATCTGGAACGTGCATTGATTGCATAGAAACGTTGATTGTTCCATCAGTGAACGTGTCACCAGAGGCACAGTCAACGCCGAAGAATGCTACGATGTCGCCAGAGTAAGCTGTTTGAAGTTCATCCATTTTGTCCGAGTTCATACGAACTAAGCGAGGAACTTTAACTTTCTTTTTATCAGTCGTATTTGTGATGAAGTCACCAACAGATACTTTACCTTGGTAAACGCGCATGTACGTCAACTGACCGAATTGAGTTTGTTGAAGTTTAAATGCCAACGCAACTAGAGGTTTGTTTGAATCTGGGAATAATTCGATTTTTTCTTCGTTTTTATCCAAATCCAAAGCGTGTTCACGTTTTTCTTCAGGAGTTGGCAAGTACATGTTAACGCCATCAAGAAGTAGTTGAACGCCTTTGTTTTTAAATGCAGAACCGCAGAATACAGGAACTAGTTTCAAGCTGATAACGCCGTTACGGATTGCTTTGTGTAACTCGTCAACAGTTGGCTCTTCTTCCATAAGGAATTTTTCACCGATGCCATCATCAATGTCCGCAAGTTTTGCGATCATTTTTTGACGGTATTCTTTAGCTTGATCAACTAATTCTGCTGGGATTGGAATTTCAGTTACTTTTTCACCTGAAGAACCTTCATTTACGAAAGCTTTCATTGTTACTAAGTCAACTGCGCCTTTGTGGTTTTCTTCCAAGCCGATTGGAATTTGAACCATAACTGCGTTCAAGCGTAATTTATCAACCAGTGCATCAGTTACACGGAAAGGATTCGCGCCTTGACGATCTAATTTATTAACGAAAGCCAAACGAGGAACGCCGTAACGTTTCATTTGTCTATCAACTGTGATTGATTGAGACTGAACTCCGGCAACGCCGCAAAGAACTAGAATCGCACCATCAAGAACGCGTAATGAACGTTCAACCTCGATTGTGAAATCCACGTGCCCCGGTGTATCGATTAAGTTTACTGTGTGATCTTTCCAGTATACTTGAGTGGCCGCCGATTGAATTGTGATCCCTTTTTCTCTTTCAAGATCCATAGAATCCATAGTCGCGCCGACGCCATCTTTACCTTTTACCTCATGGATTTGGTGGATTTTACCACCGTAGAAAAGAATACGCTCAGATAGAGTTGTCTTTCCCGAATCGATGTGCGCAGAAATACCAATATTTCTAACGCTATTGATGTCCCATTTTTTTGACATTTTGAGTCCTTTTTCTAATCCTTAATTGGTTTTTAACTTTGATTGTTTTTAAAGGATAACGGGTATCATTTTTTTTTATAGAGAGCAAAAGGAGAATTTGACTGTTTTTTCTGCAGCGCGAAATTGCGACTCGCCTAAGGTAATATGGTAAAAATTTTAACAACCAGGACGACCAGTTTTATGCCAGAATCTCTTGAAAGAGGAAGATTTTATAATGAGTGGAATAAAAGTACTTTTAGTCGATGACGAAGTCGATCTGCTAGACATCTTAAAGATGGACATGGAATCGCTTGGGTACGAGGCCTTGACGGCTAATAATGGGCAGGAAGGTCTCGAGATCATGAAACAGGTCAAAGACGGCACCCTTTGGGTGAATGCTGTTTTGTCGGACATCAATATGCCTGTCATGAATGGCCTTGTGTTTTTACGTGAATTACGGACCATGGGCTTAGAAACTCCTTTTGTGTTTTTTTCAGGCTACGGCGATAAAGAGAAAACCATCGAGGCGCTACGGTTGGGAGCCCTAGACTTTCTAGAAAAGCCATATGATCCAGATATGTTGATTGCCACAATGGAAAAGGCGTGCGAGCTGGGCACTAAAATGAAAAAAATTGAAGACGAGTTGGATGCTTTAGTTAAAAATCGCAATGTTCCCTCTTCCGAAGTGGATAAATTCAAACGTATTCAGCGGGAAATGTTGAAAGTAAAAATGATGAGCGACACCAAGTCGTAGGCAGAGTAAACAGTAGCCCTTGTAAAATAACCAGCGTACTATACTTCCATAATGAATCTGCTGTCTGACCTTAAACGTTTATTTCCCTATCCCAATTTTGTTCATTCTCAAGAGAAAATACTATCCAGTGTGTATTCGGGCCGATCTGTGTTGGCGATTATGCCAACAGGTTCAGGAAAAAGCTTATGCTATCAATTTCCAGCAAAGGCTGGGAAAAACTTAGTACTGGTTATTTCGCCTTTAATCGCATTGATGCAAGATCAGGAAAAAAAGGCATTGGATTTGGGAATTAGAGCGGCGGCTATTCATTCGGGAATTAGTGGCGGCGAACGTAGTGAGAAATATCGTAAATTAAAAGAAAAGCAGTATCAGTTGTTATTTGTCACGCCAGAGCGATTTAGAAAGAAAGAATTTCGCGAGAGCTTAGCTGCAAACACAGTGGATTTGTTAGTTGTGGACGAAGCTCATTGCATTTCTTTGTGGGGGCACGATTTTAGACCCGATTATTCAAAGATCAGTGAGTTTCGAAAAGAAATTGGTAACCCGAACGTCTTGGCATTAACGGCGACGGCAACACCGTCGACTCAGGAAGATATTGTTAAACAGCTAGGACTGACTGGAAATTGTGAAATCATCTATGGCGGGATGGAGCGTACTGAGCTGGCTATTTCTGTGGACGATGTTTTTAGCAATGAAGATAAAAATGATAAAATTCTGCATCTTTTGAATACCAAGAATGGTTCGCAGATAGTTTATTTTTTGTTAATCGAATCGCTGGCCAAGTTTTCTAATTTTTTACGAGGTAAGAAAGTAGATCACCAAGTTTATCATGGCGATCTAGGTAAAGATCAAAGGGCCTCTTCACTGAATCGATTTATTAAAAATGAAAATGTTTTGATGTTAGCGACGCCGGCGTTTGGTTTGGGTATTGATAAACCTAACATTCGTCAAATTTTCAACTATGAACTTCCTGGTTCAATTGAGTCCTATTTTCAAGAAATCGGTCGTGCGGGGCGGGATGGGCAGCCTGCGGAAGCCCATTTGTTTCTAAGAGACGACGATTTGAGTATTTCGATGGAATTTATTAAATGGGCCTACCCGGAAAAGGAATTTATCACTACGTTTTATAAAATGTTGGAAGAGAATTCGATTTCCCTTTTGCAAGAAGGATTTTCTTTTTACCGTGAAAAATTAAGTTTTAGAAACAAACGCGATTATCGCGTTGAATCGGCTTATAATATCCTAGAACGTTGGGGTTGTGTGATGCCTTTAACTGAAGTTCTTTCCGATGAGAATAACTATGCGGCTCAGAAAGATTTTCGTGTGACTTTGCGTAAGCCAACCGACGACGACTTTAAAAACGAAAACCAGAAAGTACTGTTTCAACATCAGAATAAAAAACTGTTAGATATCTACAGTTGGGCCAAGAATGAAACTAAATGTCGGTTGGGTGGTATTTACGAATACTTTGGTGCAGATTATATCGAGTGTGGTAAATGCGATTGGTGTCATGAAAACCAGCCGTAGTATGTTTCCAGATACACCATATTCAGAAACCGTTGAAGATGTCGTTGGTGTCGGTGGTGTTTTAGATACAGAGACTTTAGTTCAAGCCTATTCCCGTGGGATTTTTCCATGGCCGCAAGTTGGGTATCCCATGCTTTGGTTTTTTCCAGAGCAACGAGGCGTGCTGGATTTTTCTGAATTGCATATTCCTAAAAGTTTAGAAAAATTTATTCGTCACCACGGACAGGAATTTGAATTCACAGTGAACAAAAGTTTTGATCAAGTGATTGAAAATTGCCGTATTCAAAAACGTCCTAACCAAAACGGCACGTGGATTTTGCCCGAAATAAAGAGAGCCTATTTGCAATTCCATTTGGATGGTTATGCTCATTCAGTGGAGTGTTGGCGCGGGAAAACATTAGTAGGCGGTATTTACGGAGTTTTGATGAACGGTGTTTTTAGTGGTGAGAGTATGTTTCACTTGGAAGAAAACACCAGTAAGTTAAGCTTGCTGCATCTGATTCATTGGCTGAAAGCTAAAGGATTAACGTGGATGGATATTCAAATGCTAACACCAGTTACGGAAGCGTTGGGTGGAAAGTATATCTCGGGTAAAGATTTTTTCCACCGTCTACCTTTTTCAAAAAACTAATGGCGCTGAATTCGACTGCCAGAAACAATAGTGAAGCTTGGGTTAAAGCAAGTATTTTCAACTACCGGGTAATTGATATAAAACCAGTTTGTGGTTTTGAATTCATATTTAATCACGCCGCCCATTTCATTTAGGCTGAATAAAATTTCATTTTGATTGAACATTGGTGAATGCAGCAAGCGAATGGCCAGAGGACTTTGTTTACGCATCAAATCGATTAACAACTGTGGGTACTTAATTCTTTGAACAACTACTTTTTTAGCCGTGTCGTATACGTTTAAAAATGCTTCGGAAACTTGGATTTGGTTGTTAGTAACAAATGTCTTTTCAGATGTAAAAATCAAGTTAGTTCCAACAGATACAAAATTGTTATACAGAGCTTGAGAGCTATCCAGTTCATAGATGATTCTAGTCGTACCGTTAGAATACGTATGGACGCGTAGAACACGTTTGTTTGGATCCAAGTTGAAGAAGTTAACAAGTGTAATTTCATCTTTGTTAGAACCTAAAACCTGAACTGTGTCTTTGAACACGATTACGTCTTTTGCTTCTTTGCGAAGATTGTATGTGTAGAGGTGTGAACCTTCCGGGACTACTGTTGTCCAGGTGATCATTTGTTCACCTAGTGTTGGGTTAAACAACTGAACGGGGTGAGTCCATTCACGAATCACAGAACCTTTGCTTAAAGATAGAAGGCGCCATTTACCATTTTCGTTAGCTGGGTAAAGCAAATTTCCTTTGTAGTAAGCGAATAGGCTAAAATTGAAATCACGTGAGTAATTCACATAGTTTCTTAATTTCGGATTAAGAAGGTTGATGATTTGGGACGAGCTAGCTTTAATCGCACTTTTTAGTTCTAACTTATAAATGCCAAAACGGTTCAAAGAATCGACGGCTGCAATAAAAGCGATTGTTAAGTTGTCATCGCTGTACACGATTTGATGAGAAATAATTTCTTTAAATGGCTGGCCTTGGGGGTCTGTTGCTGTTAGCAGCGTCGGTTTAAATGTGTCGCCAGCGTCTGAGCGAAGCTGCAGTAATCGGGTGTTGATACTTGAGTTTGTCTGGCAAATGATGCGAGTCGGTTGTGCGCTAGTTTGCTGAGCAAAGCTTGGGGTAGAGGCTAACGAGGACACGAATAAGGTAAGGATAATAAATAGTTGTATCATAATAGTTGCTTTAACTATCACGCGGGTAAACTAAGTCAATAGAAGCGAAATTTTTACTGGAATTGGGGCTTCTGGCCCCATTTATTTGTTTAAGAACGTATGGATCGAGTCAAAGATACTAAGGATTTGGCCATCCATGAACAAATTCATGACGATAACCCAGAAAGTAGCTAGGAAACCCATAATGAAGACTTTTTTGAAGAAGTTCCAGGTTTTCAGTTCTTCGCTGGTAAGGGATCCGAAGTCGCCCTCTTCATTTTTGATTTTGCGTGATAAGCCTTGGGCCAACACAATCCGATGAGCCATTTCTAATTTATAAAAATGGACCGCTACCAGAATGGAATGCGCACGATCAGGTTCTAATCGGGTTACAATCGCATGGCAGGCCATTTGTTGTGCGCCCGGGACTACGAATTGAACTTTGATAACTTCGCCTAACACAGGACATAAATCTTCGGGGGCTGTGAATGCCAAGCCCGTCAAAGAAACATTTTTGATTTCAGTATCTTCTTCCCAGGGGATTTGCTGAGGACCGGCGACTCGTACTAAACTGTCGTCGTGCGTGTTGAGTATGTAGCGTGGAGATCGAGCATGATATTTGGCTAGGCTGTGAGTCATACTAGACTTGTCGGACGTGCTAACCAAATACTGTAAATAAATTTATAAAAATAGGAAGCTATCAGTGTTTCAATATGGTACACTTTATTGGGTCGGATTACCAAGTGGTACTAAATGGTTTTGAAGCGAAAAAATAAAAGCAAATCTCGAAAAAAAATTCCACGCAAAAATAAAGCGATTGCGTCAATCGTTCCTATTGTTCCTAGTAAGGAATTTATAAACCGCGAAGTTGGGTGGTTGAACTTCAATTTCCGCGTTTTAAACGAAGCTGTCGATGCTCGAAATCCGCTGCTGGAAAGGCTAAGATTCCTATCTATTGCGAGTTCGAATTTAGATGAATTTGTGATGAAGCGTATTGGGCGTTTGAAAAAACAGGAAGCATTTAATTTAAATATTCGTTCAAAAGACGGGTTAAGCGCTACTCAACAATTAAGTGAAATTCGAAACAATTTGATTGTAATGATTCAGTCTTTGGCTACGACCTTCATAGGATTGAGTGCCGAACTAGCCAAAGAAAAAATCGCTTTAGTAAAATGGAAAGATCTTTCAGAGAGCGAAAAGACTTACGTAAGAGGGTTTTACCTTAAAAATGTATTCCCTGTGTTGACACCGTTATCCGTGGATTTGGGACATCCGTTTCCATTCATTTCAAATTTGTCGACATCCTTAGGTGTAACATTAAAACATCCCGAACATGAAGAGCGTTTATTTGCGCGCGTGAAAATTCCGAAAGTATTGCCGCAGTGGATTCGTGTCGATCAAGGTGAATACAAGTTTATCAGTTTGATCGACGTGATCGTTGCTAACATCAAAGATTTATTTCCTTTGATGGAAGTGCTAAATGCGATGCCATTTCGTTTAACTCGAAATGCAGAACTAGAAAAAAGCGAAGATGAAGCCGAAGATTTGCTAGAGCATATTGAAGAAGAATTACGTCAGCGACGTTTCGCCGAGGTGGTCCGGTTAGAACATGGTCCTAAGCCCGATCTGTGGATGTTGCAGTTTTTGATGGATGAGCTTGAACTGTCTCAGGAAGATGTATACGAGCATCCTGGTCTGCTAGATTATACTGATTTAAATGTTATTACTGATGTTCCGCGTGCTGATTTAAAATTTCGCAGTTACGTCCCGGTAGTGCCTGGGCCATTCCTAGATGATTCGCAAAGTTTGTTTATGACGATTCGTCAGCAAGATTTGTTGTTGCATCATCCTTATGAAAGCTTCAGACACACCGTTGAGAGATTTGTTAAAGAGGCAGTCCTCGATCCAAAAGTGCTGGCGATTAAGATGACTTTGTATCGGACTGGTGACAATTCGCCATTTGTGAAAGCCCTGATTCGTGCAGCTGAGGAAGGCAAACAGGTAGTTTGCTTAGTCGAGCTAAAAGCGCGTTTTGATGAAGAGAGAAATATCTACTGGGCCCAAGCATTAGAAAATGCAGGGGTGCACGTGGTGTATGGTGTTGTCGGCCTGAAGACTCATGCGAAAACAATTTTGGTTGTCCGTCAGGAAGTGGAAGGACTAAAATGTTATGCGCATATTGGGACTGGTAACTACAACTCGGTTACGTCGCGATTGTATTCTGATTTTGGTTTGTTAACTTCACGTGACGAAATTACGTCGGAATTAGTTGAGTTTTTCCATTACCTGACTGGTCGCTCTTTAAAAAATTCGTATCAGAACTTGTTGATCGCCCCAATCAATATGGCGTCGAAATTTCAACAGCTGATTGAACGTGAGGGTGAAATGGCGAAGCAAGGCAAGCCATCACAAATTATCGCCAAGTTTAATAACATGGATGATGCCGATATTACTCGGGCGCTCTACAAAGCCTCGCAAAATGGGACTCAGATTTCTATGATTGTTCGCGGATTTTGCTGTTTGAAACCTGGGGTTCCAGGGATGAGTGATAATATTAAAGTCATATCGATTATTGGGCGTTTCTTAGAGCATTCGCGCGTTTTTTATTTTAGAAATGGAGCGATGGATCCATTGGATGGGGATTTCTTTATCGGGTCTGCGGACTGGATGTATCGCAATTTACAAACCCGTGTTGAAGCAGTGGTTCCAATTGTTGATCGTGCATCTAAAGAAAAACTTTGGGAAGTTTTGCAAATGGCGCTGAACGACGGACGTCAGGCGTGGGAAATGAATGGTGATGGTAAGTATATTCAACGTAAGACGAGTGAAGTGGGGCTTCATACTCAGCTAATGACCCTCACGAAACAGCGCCAAGCGCCGGTCGAAGAGCCGGTAAAGAAAGAAAGTTAAATCCATGTTTTTGTTTATCATTCGTCATGCCATTGCCGAAGAACGCGAAGAATTTGCGAAGAAAAATACTGACGATAGCTTACGACCTTTAACGGCTAAAGGAAAAAAGAAGCTTCAAAAAATGGTGCTTAGCTTAGAGAAAGAATTTGATAAGCTGGATTTGATTATTACTAGTCCGTATCTAAGAGCAAAACAATCGGCACAGGTTGTTTCGGAAATAACGGATGGGACAAAGATCGTTGAATCGGCAGAGCTTGTTCCACATGCACCTCCGCAATCGTTAATGAAGTGGATTAGAACTCATTGTGGAGGGCACAAGAAAGTGGCCATCGTAGGGCATGAGCCACACATAACTTCGTTTGCTAGCTATGTTCTTTCGGGCAATCCACAAGAGAGTTTTATCGAAATGAAAAAATCGTCGATAGCTTTAGTGGAAGTTGGGAATTTTGAGGACTTGGCGCCGTCGAAAGCCAAACTTCAATGGTTGGCTTCCCCGAAAATAACTATAGATTAGATTTTTTTGTAAGAAACAGACGACCATAAATGTCGTCCTTATTTTCCTAATTCATTTGCGATATGCTCTGCTTGATAGATTTTTTTCAGAGTTTCCATGATTGCCGAACTGTGGACTGCCACCGCGCGATTTACGCTAGCGTCAAAGCCATAATCGCCACCTAAAGATTGAATATTGCCGTCAAAAATAAGTCCGACAACTTCGGCGTTTTTGTTGATCATGGGTGATCCCGAGTTGCCGCCGATGATGTCGTTCGTTGAACAAAAATTAAATTTTTCATCCATATTCAATTTGGATTTGGCATCTAACCAAGTTTTAGGAAGTGCAAATGGTTCCGCATCTGTGTGGCGTTCAAAAGCTCCACCGATTGTCGTGAACGGTTTTACTTCTTGGCCTTTTTGCTGATAGCCTTTCACTTGGCCAAACGATACACGTAGCGTGAAAGTGGCATCAGGGTAGCGTTTCGAGCCATAGACTGCGAATTGAGCTTGCGCTACTTTTTCACCTGCTTGTTTGATGCGTGTTTCAACTTCGTCTTCATATTTAGTTCTGATGGCTCTAGATTCTGAGTCTAAAGCAGCTGCCAAACGGATCATTGAATCTTGTGATTCGTCGATCGCTTTTTGACCACCAGCAAATAATTTTTCACGAAGTGGGATGTCTTTTAGTTTCGTGCCTTTAACTAGAGTTTCGGCCGATTGACGTGGCGATTTCATGCCTAGCAGTTTTTTGATGTAGGGATGGTCGGCGCCTAACACTTCACGTGCTTTTGTGAAAGCGAACGTAAGGTTTTCAACTTCGAAATCGTCATAAATGGGAGCCGCGCTAAATAAACTTTGTTTCAACTGAGGTAGGCCAGCATCGTTGAATTCACGGAAACGTTTTTCGTTTGGTTTTGGAAGCTCGCCCGCAGCGCGTACTAAAGTTTTGGCAATACCAAACAGCCGAGAACCATAAGTCGTGCGTTCAATATATTCTAGAGATTCAAAGATATTACGATAGTCTTTGTAGGCAGCAGCCATGTCGTTCCATGCAGAGCCAAATTCTTTTTTCCATTTTGGGTTCGCATGGATTTTCTGTCTAAGAGATTTCTCTTCGGCTACTTTGTTGGCAAAGAATGCTTTATCCTGTAGTGTCTGCAGGCGACCCTTCATGGCTTTTAAGCTGTTCTCTACACCGAATAGGCGGCCAGTGGCATAACGTTTTTGTTCAGCACCACGCTGTTGAAACTGAGTCAGATTGCCACGCGTTTCTGAAAGGTAAATCAAGCTATTGATTAACTGAACATCGCGCAAAAATTCAAGTTCAGCCACCGTAAGGAGGCGTGATGTTTTACCTGGATGGCCCGTCACGAACGTAAGGTCATTCTCGGCAGCCCCGTCAGTTGACCATTTGAAAAAGTGTTGCGTCGCTAATGGTTTGCCTTGGTCGTAAACCCGAAGCAGGGATAAATCTAAATCGTAGCGTGGAAAGTTGAAATTATCTGGATCGCCGCCGAAGAAAGCGATGGCTAATTCGGGAGCAAATACCAATCGTACATCTTGATAACGTTGGTATTTGTACAGATGATATTGGCCGCCATGATAAAGTGTTACTACATCACAGCGAATCGTATCGGAACCACCAGCGCACTCTTTTTCAATTTCGGACATTGAGGCTTTGAGTTGTTCGTTGAACTCTTTGCCTTTTAATTTACTTGTTTTAGCTTTAATAATTCCCGTGACATCTTTGATGCCAATCAGTTGGTTGACTTCGATTTCTGGGCATTTGACTTCGTCTTCTTTTTTCTTCGCTAAAAATCCGCTGGCGACGTAATCTTTACCTGATTTCGATAGCTGTTCGATGCAGGAATGTGCACAGTGATGATTGGTCATCACAAGACCTTGGCTTGAAACAAAACTCCCGGAACAGCCCCCAGCAAGTCGAACAGACGATAGTTGAACGTGATCAATCCACTCCTGAGTCGGTGTGAATTGATATTTGGCTTTTAGTTGTTCAGTCGGAAATTGATTGAATGGCCACATGCCTTCTTCGGCAACGGCAAAGCTAAAGACAAGCGCGGGCGCTAATAAAAGGGATAACTTCATAGATGGATTCCAAGGGAAAGAGAGGGCTTGCTAGAAGCCCAATTGTTTTTTTAATTTTTCGGCTTGTTTTTTGGCTTCTTCTTCAGCCTTTTTTTCAGCCTTCTTTTTTTCAGCTTCTACTTTTTGACGTTCTTCTTCCACACGGCGATTGGCTTCAGCCTGAGCTTTGGCTTTTTCGGCGTTTACGCGATTTTCGATATCGTGTTTAGCTTCGTTGATTTTGTTTTCAGCTAGTTTCTTTTGTGCTTCGGCCTGATCTTGAACTTTTTTCAGTTCGCCTTCTGCTTTTGAGCGTAGTTCGTTAACTTGCTTTTCGATTTGTTCTTTTTGCTTGTTGATTTCGGCGTCAACGTAATCTTTGATTTTCTTTTTAAGTTCTTCAATCTTGGCATTGATTTCTTTTTCGAAACCATGCTGGATCCGTTCGCCTAAATCAGATGTAATATCTAGATCGAAATTGGGTAGAGTCCCTTTGCCTTCGGCAACCATGCTCGTCGTACGTGCTTCTTTGAAAACGTTAACCAGGATGCCTTCCATATCTTTGTTTTTAGCAGTGACTTGGTAATCAACATCTTTGAACTGATTTGTGATTTTTAATGAAAGGTCTTTGTAGTTTTTCAATTCTATGTTTGAGCTTACACCGCCAATAGCGGATGCGAAACTCATAGCGATGTCTGGCGTATTCATGATTTCTTTTGCAGAAATCACAAACGATTTAACTCCAAACGTTGAGGTGATAATGGCGTCTTTGGTTCTATTGTCGAATTTCAATTTAAAATCGATGCCTTCGATTTTTTCGGAAGGGAAGTCTCCTGAAATCCAGGCTACCGTCGGTTTTCCGGTGACCAATTGATTAGTTGTAACGTCAGTGATTTCGCCCTTTAGATTTCCTGCTTTTGAATTAGGGTCGTTAGAATTTAATTTAGAACTGATTAAAGCTTTCTTTAGCCAAAACGTTGGGTAAGCATTCAGTTTTCCGAATTCGTATGTCGTTCCTTTTTCACGGACGCGAGGTTGAATTTTGACCTCAGGTTTGTCGTTTTTATCAACTATGTTCGGAGGCGCGTATTTGTAAAACAATCCTTTGTAATGATTGATTTTAGCAAGATATGGATTTGTGTAGCGTTTAAACAAAGTCATCGCGATCGATTTAGCATCGATTTTTGGAATTTTGAAATGCGCCTGAAGGTCTTTGATATCTTGTTCGATCTGCGCCCGGATATCTTTAAGACCGTCATCTGTTACTTTTAAATCCTTATCGAAATCAGATTTAGTGGCGTTTACTTCATCGATTTTCTTTTGACCGTCGGCCATGATGGCTTGAACTTCAGAGATGCTTTGTTGAACTTCTTCTGGCTTAGAGAAACCAGAAGACTTAACCTTTTTTAGACGATCACCCAAGGCTTGGAATTCGGCTGGTTTCGGAAGTTTTTTTAAACGTTCTTCCCAGTCTTTTTGCTTTTGTTTAAGCGCTATTTCGAACGCTTTCATTTTTTCTTTAGAAACTAATTGGCTTTCTAGTTTCGACATTTCTGCATCGCCAGATGAGCCCGTCATCATGTTGGCGATATTTCCAAATACGTTATCGTCGTATTTTGTTTTAGCACTTTCCAACGCTTCATCTTTTAATTTTTCAGCTTCTTTTTTAAGTGCGCTCTCTTTTTCTGGTTCCGGCGGTTTTACTTTTCCCGGATATTTACGAGGCTGGTCAAAGGAAATATTTTCTATCGCGGCTTCGTTGATAACGAACTTCATACGAAGTAGAGCATCCCACAACAAAGAAAAACGAATCTCGCCTATGTTTAGATTGTTGTGAGTTGGTTTTTCTGGATTCGTAATTTCAATGTTACCGATTTTAATAGAAGCATTTAGGAAGCTCGTTTCTAGGTGACCGACATTCACTTCCGCACCTGTCGCTTGGTATCCAACAAACTCCGCCAAGCTACGCATGTTGGCATCGAAGAAAAGTTTAAAGTAAAGGCCTATCAATACGATTATGATCGCCGCGGGAACAATCGCTTCCCAACGAATAGGGCCTTTGTTTTTTTTCGGTTTCTCTGCGGTCGGATTTGTATTTTTATCAGACATAGACTGTTCCTATCCGTAAAGTGAGTCGTACTTAGTGTACCAGTTGTAGAGGCTAGTCGCTTTGAATGCTTTCCACGCTTTGGTTGATTTGAAGCGATCGACAACCAAAATTCTGTATTTGATAATCATCGTGCGGAAAACAAAAAATAGGATCGGCGCTAAGATCACTGACAATACCAGCGAGCCCATGATGATCGAATTGTTGAATCGAGTGAAGGGCATGATTGGCATGTTGTACATATCAACAAACAAATCTCTTAATGACGGATTTTCTAGAACAGATTTGCCGATCTCGTGGGACACTGGATCCACTAGGTACGCGACAAACTTAAAAAAGAAGGCGGCTAGGAAAGCGGCACCCATTTGAATTCTGAATATGAATATCAACATCAGAACTAAGGCGGTTTGCAGTGAAAAGAAAGGAGCAAAACCTAAAATTAATCCGCAGGCTAAACCGGCAGCTAATTGGTTGTGTCCCGTATCTGAGTTCAACATTTTTAAAAAATTAAAAAGTTGCTTAAATATCAGAGTCATCAATACCTCTTTATTTACTGTTCATTAATTCCATTTCAATAGCGTCTAGGTTATCCTTTTTCTTGCTTTTAACCAAATAAAAATAGGCACCGATTAGACCAAAAAACAAAGATAATAATTGATACATAGTAATAACCACAGGACCTAGTTCTGTCGTTTTTCCTAAATAAAGATTGTACAAAAAGAAGAAGGCGGCTTGGCCCACGCCTACGCCCGCAGGAGAGATCGGGATAGCCGTCGCCATGAATCCAATCGGGGTCACAAGGAAATAGGTCGACCATCGAACGTCGGCACCAATTCCACTATAGTGGCCAATTAATACCATCAAAAAAATGGCTGATGTTTGGCTGAGTAAACTTAACAAGAATACCTTCACTAGCAAAGCCGTTTGTGATCCGTACAATTGACCCGACGAATAGAGCTTTAGAAGTTTTTCTTTGAACGGCATAAAGCCAATAACCGAATGAACTAAACTGCTGACCTGTGAGTTCTTTGAAAACAGGCAGAACAATCCAATATTAAAGCAGATGAAAATCAAAGCGAAGAAGTAAAATAAGTTTCTAAGTGCATCGATAGTCATCACGTGCTGAATATCGAATGCCATTGCCGTCAACGCCATCACGATGATGGTGTATAAACCCAGCAAACGATCAACAAACACAGAAGAAATCGCGATGGCTTTAGACTGAGGGTGATCTTTGTAGAAATAGAATGCTTTTACGACATCGCCGCCAACTCCGCCGGGCATGGCGAAGTTGAAGAAGATTCCGATCAACGTCAGCTTGTAAAGCTCAAGTGATTTGGGGTGTAGACTCTGGGTGGAAAGAAGCAAACGCCAGCGTTCGCTTGTCATAAATAAATTCAGGGCCATGATCGCCAAAGCAGCTAACATGAAATCCCACGAGAAAAATATTTTCATCTGCGAAATATTGAATTTATCTTGTTGGACTAGCCAAAAAATAATCCCGAAGGCGATAAGTATTTTTAATGCTGTACTCAGGATCTTTTTGTAATTCATGAACTACTCGTAGCTAGTTAAGTGAGTCGCTTGGATTGCTTTCAAATTTTTCAATAAAGCTCCAAGGTCTTTTAGTGGCAAAGACGTCGGTCCATCACATAAGGCCGCATCTGGATTGGGATGCGTTTCTAAGAAAATACCATCCACGCCGACAGCCATTGCGGCACGCGCCAGAACGGGAACCATGTGCGCACGACCGCCGCTGCTTTCGCCCGTTGCGCCTGGCAACTGAGTTGAGTGTGTGCAATCCATTACCACTGGGAAACCAAGATCACGCATTTCTACTAAACCAGTCATGTCGTTGATTAAACGATTGTAACCGAATGTGGTTCCGCGTTCGCATAAAAGAATATTTGAGTTACCCGCGTTTACGGCTTTTTTAGCAATCGCTTTCATATCCCAAGGTGCTAGGAACTGACCTTTCTTGATATGAATGACTTTGCCTGTTTGTGCTGCCGCTACTAGCAAGTCGGTTTGACGTGATAGGAAGGCAGGAATCTGAATGACGTCAGCCACGCGGGCCATCGGTTCGACCTGAATTGTTTCATGAACATCAGTGATCAACGGAACATCAAGTGCTGTTTTAATTTTTTCTAGTGATTTGAGAGCGGCATCAACGCCAGGACCACGAAAGCTAGTTGCGCTTTGGCGGTTAGCTTTGTCGTAAGAGCATTTTAGAATCCAGGGAATATTCAGTTCTTGAGTGACACGTTTGATTTCTTTGCCGACTTCAAGGACCATGCCTTCATCTTCGATGATGTCAGGGCCCGCGAACAATACGAATTGATTCTTCAAGCCCCAAGTGTAAGTACGACCGTTATATTTGAAACTGACAGGTTTAGATAAGTCTTTAAATGGCGTCATCCGCCATTTATGACATAACTTTTATGACACTATCAATAATTTTATCTTGTGTCGCTCTGTCCATATCAGGGTACATAGGCAAACTGACCACATGATCGGCAGCTTTTTGTGAATGAGGCCATGAACCTTTTGGCGCTAAATTCTCTTTGTACCAAGGTTGATCTGGCATAATACGAGGGTAGTGAACGACCGTAGGTACGCCCAACTCTTGCATTTTCTTTTGGAAGTCAGCGCGATTAGGAACCATGACGGTGTATTGAGCCCATACGCAATCTCTGTCAGAGGGAACAAATGGAGTCGAGAACCCCGCTACTTTGATTTGAGACAGTTTTGAGTTGAAATAATTAGCAATTTTTTGTCTTTGCTCAACTTCCCAGTCATAACGATCCATTTTTGCAAGAAGGACCGCACACTGAATCGTGTCTAAACGACCGTTTATGCCTAAGCGAGTGTGGTAGTAGCGAGATTCAGAACCGTGTTCGCGGATCTCTTTCATTGCTTTGTATAATTTGTCATCGTTAGTGAAAACGGCGCCGCCATCGCCATAGCAGCCCAGCGGTTTTGCTGGGTAGAAGCTGGTTCCGGCCGCGATCGATAAATTGCCTGAACGTTTGCCTTTGTATTTAGCGCCATAACTTTGTGCTAAATCTTCGATCACATGCAAGTTATGCTTTTTAGCAATAGCATTGATTTCATCCATATCAGAAACCTGTCCGTATAAAGAAACCGGCATAATAGCTTTTGTTTTTGGAGTGATCAGGGCTTCGATTTTTGTCGTATCGATATTGAAAGTTTTTGGATCGATATCGCAAAAAACTGGTTTTGCACCCGCAAGCACGATTGTTTCCGCAGTGGCGATGAAAGAGAACGCCGTTGTTATGACTTCATCACCTTGGCCAATTCCCAAACCCATCATCGGCATTAGTAGGGCGTCAGTGCCTGAAGCACAGGCTAGCGTGTACTTAGCACCAGTGTGTTCACAAAGTCTTTTTTCAAGTTCGGCAACTTCGGGTCCGTTGATGTAGGCTCCGCTTTCTAAAACTTTATTGATGCGCTTTTGGACATCGTCCTTAATAGCGTTGTACTGAGTTTTTAAATCAATAAATGGAATCATAATTTTCCTCCTGATTATAGAGAGCATTTTAAAATCGCTAACTCTTCGTTCTCCGCGTTCGGTCTCCCTGCGACGTGGTTGTGCCACGCCTCAGTCGCCTCACTTGTGCGGCCTCGACTTAGCGCTTTTAAAACGCTCTTTCTTATTAGATGTTATCTTAATTTGAAAAAAGAAAATCCCCAAACTTCTTTTTAGGAATTTGGAAATTGGCACCGTCGGTCTAAGAGTGTTTCTAAAAGGGAACGTTGTTTTTTGTTCACAAGCCTTGTACTCTGTCCAGGATGAAATCATTTGTAATGACACTTTTCACTGGGCTTCTTATAGGCCTAAAGGGCTGGAGTGCATACTCCAACTATAATTCAATTCTTCTAGGCGACCAAGCGGCTGGCTTGGGTGGCGCGGCTACGGCTCTTGTCGGGGATACATCTTCGTCGGCTTTCTATAATCCCGCGACTCTAGCTAGACTCAACGGGGCTTCGTTTTCGGCAGCGGTCGGTATTTATAAAAAATTTGATACTAAATATGGTGCTGAAGATGATTTCACAAAGGCATCCTTGCGTGTGAATCAAGGTTTCTTTAGGTCCTTGCCTGCGTCAACGGGTAACGTAATTCGCTTGGGTGAGTATGTTGTTGGTCTATCGATCTTGGTTCCCGATTATGATTCCTACAAAGGGGACCTGTATAAAAAAGACAACAACGTAAGTAATTTAACTTTTGTCGACGAGTCGCTTTGGGTGGGGCCTAGCCTGTCGCGTGAAATTTCTGAGACCGACTCGATTGGTATTACCGCCTACTATACAGCGCGAAACTTTACACAATCAAATACGGATTTAGTTTACGAATCGACCACAAAAGCGACGCTGTATACAAAAGAAAAAACGATCACTGAAAATGCGTTGGTTTTTGTACTCGGTTATTTTAAACAGATTAACGAGCAGTGGGGCATCGGCGTTTCGCTGCGACCCAAAGCAATGCGCGTGGCTGGTGTAGCGACATTGTTTGAATCCAATACGCAAATCGATACGACGACAAATTTATTGTCAGTGCAAAATCGCAATGATCCAGATAAGGCCACACGCGTAGTGATTCCTGGAAAAATATCTTTAGGGGCGACGTTCAGACCAGACAATGCATCCTTATTTTCCTGGGATGTATCGTTGCATGAAGGGATTAGCTATATTGACCTTGAGGATGAAAACCTGGGGCGGCAGATTAATCATCGATCGATTGTAAATGTGTCGATGGGGTATGAGCGTGCGTTAGTAGAATGGCTAAAATTACGGATGGGCTTTTTTACGAATTTTTCGTCACACAAAGAGCCTGATTTTGATTTGGCACAACAGCAAGAAGATAAAGTCGATATGATGGGTTTTAGCGCTAACGTAGTGTTTATTGCAGGAAAACGAATCGGTTATACGTTCGGTGGTTATTACACTGGTGGAACTGGGCGATCAAGTCAGTACATTCAGAAAAAATATGATGTGGTAGCCAAAACCCAACATGTTTTTACAATGCTGGTTGGAACCGCATTTTATTATTAATATAGGTAGGAAAAATATGAGTGAAAAAAATGTAGTTATTATTGATGTTAGAACTGTTGCCGAATATCAAGCCGGTCATGCTCAAAATTCACTGAATATCGATTTTTATTCCCCCACATTTGCGGATGAAATTAAAAAATTAGATACAAATAAAAGTTATCAATTGTATTGCCGATCTGGAAACCGCAGTGGGCAAGCCGAAGGCTTGATGAAGCAAATGGGATTCAAGGACGTGGTTAACGTGGGTGGATTAACTGAGGCGACTCAGAAGTACACGTTCGAGGGCGCTGACTAGTAGGCTTTGTTGACACTGAAGTTTCGAATTTTATCGCCACTAGTTTCGTAGGTAAGCTGAATAGGATTGCAGCAGACTTCACAATCTTCTACATAAACCTGAGGGCCTCCTTCTTCAGAAGGCTCCAGGATCATAGAAATCCGTTCAAAACAATACGGACATGTGAAGAATTTTTCTGTCGCTTCCATATTATCTTGCTTGGATGCGGGCGCAGATTTTATTTTCCGCGTTTTGGATTACTAATACTTTTTTAGTTACAACATTCCAGTCTTGGCTGTTGATATAGTTGTCTAACTCTTGAACTGTACCGTTGTCACAACCTGACGGTGCTAAAGTTGCGTAGGTGCGATTGTAAGAAACATCTTCGTTGCGTTTATTCAAGGTCGCCATTGTTTTATAGAATTGTTCTTTGTACTGGCCACGCAATTGGTTTTGTTGAGGCGTTTCTGGGAACAACGAGTTCAACACGCTTTGTTTGCGCGCTAAGCTCCAGTTTGTGTCTGGACGATTCATTTCTTCTAATAGTTTTGTTTTCTCGGTCAGTGACGGTTTCGCGGCTTGAGCCGCCAAGAGTGATTTGAAACCGTTTTCTGTTGTATCTTTCACTTTTTCGGCAGCCAGCATTTCATCAATTTTTGAGTATCCCATTGTTGCTAGACGCTGAAGCATGACCCATCTCATGTCTTGGTCAATATCAAGCGGTTTCATATTTAATTTGCCATTTAATATGTCGGCTAATTTTGTTTGAGAGGCTTCAGTTTCAATTCGGCGAGCCCAATTGGTGAAAAGAGTTTTCTTCCACAATGGATCTTTGGCGTCAGCAATTTGTTTCCAAAAGCCTTTCTCCAACTGTTCGATAACCGTGTTGCGAACAGTGGTTTCCACCGCAGTTCTGTGCGGCAAGTAAGATGCGATATCTGCCCAGTACGGGAAAAACTGCTGAACTAGAACCGGATGTGTTTCTTTTTCATATTGGGCGAAAAACAACTTAACGAAATCGTCGATTTTGATTTTGCCATCACGTAGGTTTAAATAGGCTTGATTCCAAAATACGTGGCGAGCTTGTGCACTAGATACTTTGTGCAAGTTCTGTTGAGCCCAGTGAATATGGCCAGGATTTAAAGCCAATTTAATGTAATCCATGTCCGTTGCATTTGGTAAAACAAGTTCGGGACAAGGAATGGATTGTGTGATTTCACGAGTTTCATTGTCGCCGTTGGTTTTCCAGTCGTCCAGGGTCCACGCTTTCAGGCCTTCTCCTGAAGCTGTGTAGACAGTCAAAGGAACACGATGAGGACGAGGGCGTTCACCTGCAACAGGCGAGGTAAGCTCAAACTTGATACGAGTTAATTTGTTTTGTGCGCACTCGGGAGTTGCTTTCAACGTATCCAAGCCGGCATTACGAAGCCATGCTATACTCCATGCCCGAAGATCTGTGTTGGATGCTTTTTCTAGCGAACCAATGAATTGTTGTAGCGTCGTATTGGTGTAAGCGTATTGTTTGAAATAAAATTGCACACCTTTTCTGAATTTGTCTTCACCTAAGTAGTAAGACAACTGTCGCATACTCGATGCGCCCTTGCTGTATGTGATCGCATCAAAATGGTTGAAAGTAGCGTTGATGTCAGGAACTTCCGTGCTGATGGGATGAGTCGTTGGATATTGATCTTCGATGTAGGCACTCATTTTTCCGCGGCGTTGGAATGACATCCATGAATCTTTGTGCTCTGTTGCTTTAGCGACAGCGTTGAAACCCATGAACGTCGCAAAGCTTTCATTTAACCACAATTCATCCCACCATTTGTTCGTGACCAGATCGCCGAACCACATGTGGGCCATTTCATGAAGCATGACATTGGCTAGGCCTTCTTTTTCATCTTGGCTGGCAGGTCCACGCTGGATATAGCGTTCGTTGTAATTTACGGCCGCCACATTTTCCATACCGCCGGAACTAAATTCAGGGACAACGAGTTGGTCATATTTTTTAAACGGATACGCATAGTCGAATTCTTTTTCAAAAAAAGCGAAGCCACTTTTTGTGATTCGGAACCAGTATTTGTGATCTACATATTTTTTTAACGATGCTCGAACAAAAAGGCGCAGGGGAACATTTTTGTATTTATCTTGCCATACTTCATATTGGCCTGCGTGAAGGGAAAATAGGTATGTGCTCATGATCGGCGAGGCAGGAAAGGTCCATTGAGTTTTGTTGTCTTTGTTTATTTGTTGAGTTGGCAACGTTGTAAAAACAACTTTCCAATCTTTGGGTGCCACAACCTGCGCGGTGAACGTGGCTTTTAAGTCGGGTTGATCAAAGCAAGGGAATACTTGGTTCGCATCGAACGGTTCCAGTTTTGTCCAAACGTAAACTTTTTTATCTTCAGAGTCTTGAAAACGGTAGATGCCGCGGCCATTTTTTGAATACGTTTGCTTGAAGTTAATCACAACCGCATTTTCGCCCGCGCGAACATCGTCTTTGGCTAGCTGAACTCGGTAGTTTTCATAAACCGCCGGTTTTGTATTTCCATTGATGGTAAAGGATTGAATTTCGCCACCTTTGAAATCTAGGAACGTGGCTGTCTGTGAAGCCAAAGTAAATTTAATTTCTACAGATGCCGTGTAATCAGTGGCATCGCTTTCTAAATTAAAAGCTAAGTTGTAACTTGTTTTTGAAATTAGCTGCGAGCGAGTGATAGCTTCACCGCGAGTGAGATTTGATACGGGTGCAATTTTATTTTCCGAAACGTCTTTTGTTCCTGACGTTGAACATTGGACTAGAACCAGTCCTAAGATAAAAAATAACGGAAATAAAAAATATGACTTAGAACGCATCAATCCCCCTGTCTACATGAATGTCTAAAACAGGGGCATTTTATGCACTAGAAACTACCCTAGGCAAGATTTAAAACTTTATTTAGTTACGCAAGAAAATAAATGAGATTGCGATGGAGAACCCGGTGAGCCCAATTCAAAAACCTCCAAAGTAAACGACGGCAGACTCAGTGCCTCTTTGCCTACTTCAAAGTCAAAAGCAGATGCCGTTGTTAGGTTTACGAATTCAACAAGAACAGAGTCACTCGTTTCTGCCACACTTGTAAGCAAAGCATCGTTAGGAACAGTTTTATCAGCTAAAGAAATAGCTTCAATAGAAAACGGGGCTGACTTAACGCCGCTTAGTTGAAGAGTCAATTGAGTGCTAGATTGGCAAACGATGTCAGCTGCTTGTGCTGAGTTGGCTGCGATCATAAAAAATACGATGCTGAATAGGTGTTTCATAAAGCTCCCGAACGTGAAGTTGTTAAGAATATTTATAAGGCAGGGAGGCTTAGATTTCTACAGATTTGAAAAACCAGGTAATGACTACCTGGTTGTCGATATTTTGGACAGTTTTATTTTAGGCAGTTTAAACGAAGGAGTGGAGTTAAGCCCTGGCCTTTTCCCGTTTCAGACGAGATAACTAGGTCTGAACTGTTCGGCACGTAGGCAATACCTTCCTGTTGATTGCCGGCGCGGACTGGGGTGAATACATAATCTAAGCCTGATTTAAACGATGTTTTTGATGGCGTCAGTAGGCTTTGCGCTGTGAATTCAAAAAATCCGTCGTAAGTTAAAACCGCAATAGATTGCGATTTTTCGTTGTAAGCAGCGCCCGTGATTTCAGAATTGAAAGGAATCAATGATGGCGGCATCAACTTTTTCAAATCGATTTTGGTAACGCGTTTGAATTTGGGATGTGGTTTAGATGGCAAGTCTTTACCATTCGAAGGCAGAATGATTTGACCAGCGGCTAGCGAAAAAATTTGCGCCGTCGTTCCGTTCTTTTCTTTCGTTAGAATATTTAAATTACCTTTCTCGTCTAAGAAAAAACCTTCGGCATTGTGAGCGTGATCTGGGTAGGACACGGATAAAACTAGGTCTGGGGATAAATCCAACCCCTGCGCCGCCAAATCATCTAGATAATGATCACTTAGTCGAGATTCTTTGAAAAAATAGAATTGAATAGAGGGGCGGAATCTCCAGTTATCGCCCACATCACCAATAACAAGGCAACTTTTTTCACCTAGGCATGGGCCAACCGCGATATCTTCTGTATCAATGAAAAAAACAAGGCTGATGGGAATGCGCCTAGAGTTGTGTCCGCTACTATCAGTAATAAAAAACTCCGGAGATGATCCAGAATCATTAATGTGGTAAAGTCTATCGGCATAGCGTTTCGAGTAGGTTAACCCACTTGATTCTGTTAGTTGAGGCTCATGAACTTGCGCCGACGTTTGTTGATCACGTTGTAAACAGACGTGTGCATTCGCCAAGCCAACTACCAATACAGAAGTTAAAATTATGTTTTTCATATTTAAAGGATAGGCCGATACAAAAAGTCCTGTCGAGATCTATTTGGCGGAAATCTTTAGAACTGGGTGTTAAAGATTGAGCGATTTTAATAAATTCGTCTTTTTCTGAGCAAGAGAACGTGACGTCACTTTCTCTATGTAGAGGCGCGCTTGGTTGCTATCATCCACTAACTGGGCGCTGTATGCCATTGCATAATTGAAGTCATCGTTGTTCCACTTGGCTTCTGTACCGAGGGACGCTAGGCGAGAATGTAGCGAGTATAATTGAGCCCAATCTTCATTGTTAATAAAATAGACGAACCAGTTTTTTAAATGCTGGCTATCGTCTTTTAAATTCATTCGATGGAATAATGAATAGGACTTAATGTGCATGATATTCATGAGTTCTAATTGGACATTTAAAACACCATCATCTGTTTTTAATTCGGACAGTAAATTAAGTGCGCTAAAGTATAAGTCTTTTTTAAACAGGACTTGCGCCAAGTTAAGTTTGATCAAGTCATTTTTTGGAAACAACATCCGCGCGTGTTCTAAAAAACTATGAACTTCGGTATCTAATCCAGTAGATAAAAAGATTTCGGCTAGAGTTAAGGCCTCCTCGGCTGATTTGATCTGGCCTTTATCCATCGCGGTGTTGATGACCAAAATCGCCTCATGAATCAGTTTGTTTTTAGTGAGTTCTTCTGCATAAAATTTTAAGAGAGGGAATTGAAATGAATTTTTCAAATAGGATTCGCTCCATGCAAGGATTTGGGATATGTGCTCGGGTTGGCTAGCCGCTGATTTTAGAAATACAATTTCGGACGATAGGTTTTTTTCAAACGAAGATTTTTGATACGTTTCTAAAATCTTCAATCCATCCGCCCAATTTTGAGTTTTTAGATACTGCGCTAAGATTTTTTCCTGAGCCAAGTGTGAATATTTTAAAGACAATGACTTTTCTAACGATCGGATGCTGTCATGATCGGCATGGTCGTGTATTTGTAGTAGGCCTTGGATTAAATAGTATTCTGCCGGTGAATGATTCTGAAATGTTTGCTTTTCTTTTTTAAAGACCTGCTGGGCCAGCTCCCATTGCCTATCTTCGATAAGTTTAAGGACTAACGTTTCGCCTTCGTAGTTGTCATAACGTGGATCAATCGTCGTTTCAGAGAAGACGAATTGGGAGAGTGCTATAAATAAAATAAATAATTTCATAGTTATTCCTATGTTATTCCAGCTTAAATTCAATTCGACGTTTAATGGTCGATTCGACCGGGGTTCCATTTTGATAAGCAGCTGAAAATTTCCAGTTTTTTACTGATTCAACCGCCGAGGACTCGAAATACCCTTCAGGATTGGCTTCTATGACATCGATGGATTTGATCGCGGAACTTTGATCGATCGTAATCTGGACGCGCACGTAACCAGTGATGTTTTTCTTTTTTGCAGCATCGGGAAACTGAGGATCTGTTTTCGACAGAATCTGTACGTCGCTGGTCTGTGAAGATTTCGAATCACTAAACGAGCCCGAAGCCGATGCCTGTTGGTCCGCCTGTGAAATCATCCCGCTGCCACTGCCGCTGGAACCGAATGCTTTCAGGCCCGAGAACGGAGTCGAGCTGATGGCCGATGGTTTTTCAAGTGATTCTGTTTTTCTCACTTTCTTTGGTCGCGGAGGCGCTTTCGGTGGCGTCATGGGCACTTCGACTTTGCTGACCTTGTGCTGACTTGCGGCCGGTGCCGAGGATTCAGTTTCTAGAGCATTCGTGTTTGAAAATAGGTAGGCTAGACCGGAAGCCATTATGAAACCTAAAAAAATGACTCTAAGAACTTTATTCATTTTAACTCTTTGCTAGTTGGATAAAGATCCATCCGATCGAAAAGAATACCAGTGCCAGGAAAATCCCTGGCAATAAATCCATAATTCGGTTGAAAAGATTTTTCTCTTTTAAAATGGGTTGCGTTTTATTAAATGGTAGCTGAACAAATGCTGCAGCTACAAACGGAGAATCCGAAGAAACTTTATCAAATGAAGATTCCGTTGTTTCCGCGTAGTACCCGGTATCGGTCAGTGATAGGACTGTCCACTTGCTGTCTTTGTCTAGGAATCGAACAAAGGGACCTAAATGAAACACTCTGCCTTCTTGCAGGGTTTGATTTAAATCCGTATAGCTTTTTGTTGCAGAAAACGTTTGTGACATCAATGCGATTGTTTTGGCTTGGGTATTCAAGGCACCGATTAGTGAATTGTCGTTCATTTCAGGTTTTGTGGGCACGAAGTAAATCATTTCTTCGTTCTTTGATTTGATCCAGTCCAAGCGATCAGAGAGCGCCGATTGACTTTGTGATTGCTTTTTCGCTAGGCGACTGTATTCCGCAACTTCATTTTCAGTCGTTTCAAGCTCGGCCGCCAATCGCGCTTTTTCTTGATGAAGACCATCTAGCTGGCGATTTAGATCGGTACTTTTTTTGGCTTGTTGGGATTTAATGTTAGTCAGCTGTTTTTCTAGAGTTTGGCGCTGGCTAGTCACGAAATCGAGTTCACGTTTGAAAATATCGGTTTCCGCTTGGGCGAAAAAGGGAAGCAGAACTAATAAGTATTTAATCATATAGCCTCTTTAGTTAACCATTCCAGGTGTTAGAACTAACTCTGAAAGCAAGCGATCGGTATTTTTGTTGTCTTTTGATTCTACTAAATGAACGATTTTACTTTTAACGCCGTCGTCAGCGATCTGTTGATGAAATAGACGATCATTCTTGCGGTAATAGATTCCCGTCTGACCAGTCGATGTCTTATAGTACAAAGTTGTCAAACCCAGCCTGAATACAGCGGCGTCTTGTACGTCCCCTTCAATAGATAGGCGACGTAGCTTGCGCTGGGTTTCCGACGCTAACTTTCTTTCAGCCTCAAGAAATTGACTCCATTGCAAAACAGTTTCGCTGACTAATTCTTTTGATGGATGCAGTGCTGTTTTAATTGTTTTGATTTTTTCTAGGCGTTGCTCGATATCCCATGGAAGGCCAGTTTTTACGAAGGTTTCGTACTCCGAAATTCCCTTCAGAAGTAGCTCGCGATTGACTTCGATCGACGAGACGTCTTTTTTAGAGCCGGCCTCTGCTAGAAAATGAGCCCGTTTCGTTTTAGCTTCTGATAATTTACGTTTTGTTTCTTTCACTTCGTCTTGAATTGCTAGTATCTTTTCATTGGTGCGATCAGTTTCGGCAGCAGCGGCGCGGATTTCACTTTGCAATTCAGAATTCAGTGATTCCAGCTGCGCGCGTTCGCTGATTAGTTTTTGGATGTCTTGTTCGCTGGCGTAAACCAAGACTGGAAGCAGAGTTAATACTAAATACTTTTTCATGGGTTCTCCACAGTCGTGACACTTAATTCTTTAACGCCGGCCGATTTCGCAACGTCCATGACGGCGATAACATAGCCATAGTCTAAATCCTTATCTGCGGAAACAACGGCGCTGATTTCTGGATTTTTATTCAGCTCACTGCCCAGTTGCCCGCGCAGGTCATTTAGGTCCGTTAATTTTTGATTGATAAAAATTTCCCTCGATTTGTTGACTGAAATAGCGATTGGCAATTCTGATTTCTTATCGGAAAAGCTTGATTCTGGCAGATTCATGTCGACCTGATTTTGTTTTTGAGCTTGCGACGTGATCATAAAAATAATTAAAACCACTAAAATGATATCGACCAGTGGGACGATATTGATATCGGAAATTTCAGTGTCTGTACTTTGGCTTTTAGCCACGGGTACCTCCCATATTTTTTTCTGAGTGGGCCACTTCAACCACATGTTGGACTAAGTCCAAAGTTTCGTTGACGTATTTAACTTGCTTTTGAAAATAATTGTACGCTAGAACCGCGGGGATCGCAGCCAGCAAACCCGCAGCCGTTGCAATCAGCGCGGAAGAAATGCCGGCCATCACTGATCCTTGGCCTCCAGCGCCTGATTGGCCCATGTCGTTGAATGATTTCATGATTCCAAGCACAGTTCCGAATAGACCGATGTAGGGCGCGTTGGACCCGACGGTAGCCAGGAAACCCAAGTATTTTTCTAGTGCCGGCTTGTTTAAATTTTTTACGGATTCAACCAAAGAGCTCAGGTTGGGCGAGCGACTTGTGCGACAGTGATTCAGCGCCATCTGAAGTGTTGCGTTCGGCAGTGATTCACCTTTGGCGATTCTGTCTAGGCCGTTAAAGTTGGCGCTTTGAATAAGTGGTGATACTTCGCCTTTGAATCGTTTACTTTCCGTCACCAGCCGTTTCAGGCTAAAGTAGCGGTCGATAATCATATAAAGACTCATCAAGCAAAGCCCTAGTAGTAGATACAGAACCACTTGATCGGCTAAATGGGCAACAGCGAATATACGATCGTTCATGATGACCTCCTAATATTGAGCCCCGCGGCTCAAAAGCATTTTTTCAATTCGTTTCAAATTTAATTCTTGTGATAAAACTAAAGCCGATTTTCCGGCTTGATTTTTTAAATGCACATCGGTTGCAAACGAGGGATTCAGCAACAGGCGAACGACATTTTCCAAATTGTTAGTGACGGCATAAGTCAGTGGTGTTTCGCCTTTGGCTGAAAAAAAGTTTGGATTCAGCTTTTGTTCGAGTAAACGTTTTAGTTCATCGTTATCTTCGGATTCTAGGTAGCTAAATAGTTCGTCTTGAAATTTAGGTAATAGAGCTGGATCTAGTAACACTTGGAAATTAATTTTCTCTGAGCACATTTCAACGGTGTCGGCGCCAGTTTGGTCTTTAATTTTAGGATCGGCTCCTAAAGCGATAAGACGTTTGAAGATATCTTCGCGTTCCCATAATACACTTTCGTTTAGTAGCGTACGCCCGCTATCTAGAATTGCATTCACTGATAGGCCGCCGGCAATTAGCGTATTGATCGAAGTCCAGTCATTATTTTGAATGGCTGTGGAAATTTGTTCTGACGGCGAGAGAATAATTTTTTGATTTTGTTTTCCGTCGTCTTTACGAGCATAGCCATAGTATTCAGCATCGTTGCGGCTGCAAGCGATCGATAAAAAACTTAAACTCAAAAGAAGGCCAATTATTAATCTCATAAAAAGTTATAGCTCCAGCTGACTGAATAGGCGTCGCCTTTTTTCTCCTGGCGGACGACATCGCCACCTTGGGTGTAACGAACATCAGGGTTTAAAACGTTTCGTCCGCGTAGTGAGAACAAAGAGGATTTTGACCAGCGATAGTTAGACGTTAAATCGATTTGTGGTTGCGGTTCCTCATAGATATCGGGTCTATTTTGGGTGCCGACTTCAGTGATGCGACGACCGATCATATTGAAAACTACGTTCCAGTTCCACGCGACATTTGGATTTTCGTAACCGATCTGCCAGTTAACGATGTAAGGAGATTGGCCTTGTAGTGGGCGTTCTTTAGACGTTTGCAATCCCATGATGTCGTTAGATAAATCCACTTTTGAATCGATAGAAGATAGATTGTATGAAAAATAGAATCGGCGTAAATCACGGGATAGATAGCGTAAATTAAATCTGTTTTCTAGTTCAATGCCCTGACTGTAGGCGCTTTTTGAATTGCCGAAAGTTTTTCTAAGATTGGGACTGGGTTCAAATTGTGATTCAATAGGGTTAGTAAATTCTTTGCGGAAAAAACCAATAGATAGATATTCGTCTTCTTTCCAAAAGTATTCATAGCGATGATCGAAATTTTGAACCAAAGTCGTTTTCAGCAGGGGATTGCCTACGGTTTCGTAACCAGAGTCTTCGTCGATATACGGCGCCGTCGATAATTCTCTGAAGTCTGGACGAGCCAGTGTTTGTGACAGGCTAGTACGCACTTTGACTTGTTCTGAGACTTTATAGTTCAGATTTATGGCAGGAAGCTGATTGTATGTTCGAATACCTGACAGAGAGGAGATATTTTCCGGGTCGTAGTAATAGAATGTACCGACCTCCATTTGATTACGTTCTGCGCGTACACCGGCACCAAGTTCCCAATCGCTACCCATTTGCCATTCTGTCCAGACATACTGACTGTCCAGCATTTGTTTTCCGTAGTAACTATCAGCGCTGTCCGTAACGCTTAGGAATTGAAATGTGTCCGAGCTTTTGAATTGATTAAAAATCGTATCATAATCTTTGGACAGGTCATAATTTTTAGAATTCACATCGGTGTCTTTAAAATGAAAACGGTACACGTCACTACTACGATCGCGCTTGTTACGAAGCATGCCGATTTTAATTTTTACATTATCCAGTTTATACCAAAGATCTAAATTGGCTTCCTGAGTTTTATCGTCGAGGAAACCGTAGTTACGGCGATTGCCTGTTGTATCAGTATTGAATTCATATTCATTTGTTTTCAACAAATAGGTGTATTCTTTAGCATCGGGCGCGTATCGAGAGGCTTTGGAATCCTGAATTTTCCAATCGACAAATAGACCCGTGGCTTTCGCTTCGTCAATGGTCAAGTCGTTGTCGCTGATAAGTCGGTGCAAACCGGAAATTTGCTGGCGACCCAAAGTGCGTTCGATCCATTCAATCTGGGTACGACGACGCGACTTTACGGAGTCGCCGGTGACGGTGTATGTTTTCACACCAGTTTCGTTGCTGGTGTCGTTTAAATTTAGAAGATTAAAACGCAGTTTATTCTTTGCTTGTGAGAATTCAAAATCAAGCTGGGCGGATGACTTAATTTGATTTTCAAATGTTTGTGTTTCTGATGTTTCATCTAGCGCCATTTCCGTATCGTTAATGGCATTTAGCTTTTTACCTTCAATCAAGCGTTGATCGTATGAGTTGGCATAGTTAACGCTGCCCAAGTGGCTCAATTTGAATTCTTCATATTTCCAAACTTTTCCCCAGTTTAAAGACATGTTCGGCATCGTTGTCGGATTAGTCGGTTTTAAATCATAGTTTGATTTAAATTCTTTGCCCATGTTTTGCAAATCGGATCTAGAAAAACCTTCTGTACTAAGACCTTCAATTTTTTCAATTACCCGTTGGCGTTTTTCAATTTGTGATTTTACAATCGACGGCATCGTTCGATAGGAACGATCTTTGCCCCAGATGTCGCTAGGCGAAGACTCTGGGAATAGAAGCGAATTTTCGTTGTCTAATTGCAGGCCAATTTTCAAAGACAATAGATCTTGCGATGGAGCTGACTTTGATGTCAGGCTTATAAGTCCGCCGCCGAATTCCGCGGGAAGATCTGTTGAGTAACTTTTTTTTACCTGAATATTTTCAAGCAATGCGACCGGAAACAGATCCAGTGGAACAATACGTCGTGATGGTTCCGGAGACGGAACAGATTGCGAATTGTACAAAACTGACGAGTAGCGTTCGCCTAGCCCGCGCACATAAACATATTTTCCATTCATTAACGTCAAGCCAGTCACGCGCTTTAAAGACTGTGCGGAATCGCTGTCGCCAGTTTTAGCCATCGATTCCGCACTTAAAACTTCACTCACTTGTAGGGACGATTTTTTCTCGTTTAAAAGTTCAGCTAATGATCCTTTGATTTTTGGTGCTAACACCATAATCGTTTCTTCGGACTGAGCAAAAGATAAATTAGCTGAAATTTGAGATACCAGAAAAACACAAACAGCCAGGTACTTTTTAGTACCCAGCTGTCGAGAACGAAATGCACATAAAGATAAAGGATGGACTATCTTACTGTCCAACCTTGAGTCCAATCTTTCTTAGCGAAAGCCCCTGCGTGAGTTACACCATCAAAGAATAAATCATCAGACGAAACACCCATTTTTAATAGTGGAGATGTGGCCGCTGGCATATAACCTTGGAGTTGAGGGTCTTGAGTTGAATTGCCTTTTTGAGACAAGAACCAAGCTTCAGTAGACCAAGCGTCTTTAGCATCGTATTCGAAATTTTTTGCGCTATAAACAATTGAATTTTCGAATTTCAAACCTTCGGAATAAACCGCAGTGCCAATCACTTTAGCACCATGAGTGAATGTTTCCGCGTCATCGATATTGATCGCAGATTTACCAGTTCTAACAACAACTGAGTTTACGATAGTAGCTGCAGTTCCGCGTCTTAATAGTAAACCGAAAGCAGATTTAGGTGAACCAATGATCGTCATGTTAGAGATCGTTGGATTTGAACGAGGCATGGCGTTCATAGGTGATTTCAAGTTGTCTGCTTCGATTCCGTTATCAACGGCATCTTGACCTTGATCGATGAATAAATATTGTACTTTACCAGTCCAACCCATGTCCCAGTCCAATGAATCATCTTCGTTTGAAGTTAAAACTAGGTATTTTGCGTTGACTGTTCCACCGAAAAATTCAACACCATCATCTGAGCTCATGTGAACTTGTACGTTTTCAACTACGGTATCGCTACCTACGGCGTTGAATGTAATACCGTTTAGTTCGTTATCTGGAGAAATCGGGTAACCCACGTATTCAATACGTACGTATTTAAGAATGCCACTGTTGTCTTTAGGATTGTTGCCGCCAAATTTAACTTGCTCAATTTTGATACCTTCAGAAACCGCTTCACAAACTGCTGCCCCCGCTTTGCAAGCATTGATAGGAGCATTACCGTTAAGAACTAAGCCACCCCAGTCACCGCGTTTAGGAGTCGACTGAGCGGATGTAAACACGATAGGTTTTTTTGCTGTACCCTGAGCAATGATTTGTGATCCACGCATTACAGAAATGAAAGACGCTGGTAAACCGATGATTTTGGTTCCAGGTTCAATAACTAATTTAGAGCTTTGTTCGTTGTCGCCGCCGATGAAAACACCATCTGTGATTACATATTCATTTTTTGCAGTTAAAGTTAATTGTGTATTAAGGTATTTACCTTTAAGGGAACAGCGTTCAACTGAATTAATAACTCCTAATGAGTCAGTACCGGTTGGGCAAACTGCCATCGCTGCTGAACCAGCAAGCAATGCAATTGAGAAAATTTTTGATAATTGATTAAGCATCCGAAAACCTCCTAAGATGATTTAGGAAGTAATAGATAATGGGTCCAGATACAATTTAGGATTCTGTTGGGAAAAATTCCCGATTGTTGAGATTGTGTTAGGGTAGACTATTCATTCGACTCTATAATAAAATACGTTAGCATTTTATTATAGAGTAACTACTGTTTTTCACTAGCAAGAGATCGAACTACTTTTCTGATTTTCACAAATTTCGGAACGTCTTCATTTTTGATAAGCGATTGAGTTACTGTTTCTATTTTGTCGTCATGACCTGCGAATTGTAAATAGTTAGCGACAACAGCAAGGCCCGCCATTTCACGCGCATTGACTCTAGGATCGCTAGAATAAAAATAGGCATCATTCGCTGACTGACTAGATGAAATGAAATTTCCAATCATATAGTCAGATGCGTAGTTACTGGTTGGTACTCCGTCAATGGGATCAACAATAAATAATAGTAGCTGACCAGCAACGCCCCGATCGACTGTCCAATTGCCCCCACCGGTATTTGATTCCGCAGATCCTGCTGATCCGTCCGTAACGACATAGATCATCAATTTCTTTTTAGATTTGTAAGCATATTCGATGGATTTTCCGATCCATTCTCCAATTGTGAAATCGCTAGCGTCTGACGTTCCCCTAGAAACTTTGCGATAGTCGTAACCGTTAAAGTTCAAGCTCGCCGGACCAATATTTCCATTTATCGAGTTATAGATGATTTGTTTTGTCGCCGCGGGTGTGCCAGTTTTATTGGTATCGGTATCGAAAATATCTGTGAAGTCTTTAACTGAATAGGCATCGTATTCTGTAATCATGGGAAAGTCTTGAAATTTTGTGTAACCAGAATGATTAGATAAATCCAAAAACCCAGAGAACGGTTTGAACACCGCAGTTAAATTTAACTCAAGACCTGATTTGCCAGAAAAAATAGTCGTTTGATTTATCCCGTTCAGCATTTTACCAGAGGCATTGGCTGCCGACCGAATGAAAGTTCCCTTTAATCCAGCGGATGAAATATAGGTTTGAATGTCAAAAGGGTTGTTAGATGAGTTATCTACAGAACCAACCGGAATTGCATACACTTGAGCTTTCGCTTCCGCATCGGCGGACATGTGCGCCTTCATTCCTTTTAAAATACCGCTATCTTTATACCATTTCGCCCCGACGTAGTTTTCATTGTTAGCTTCCACATAAGCTTTATTGCCCATGCCCATTTTACTGTAGCTATCTAGTAGTTGGCCATTTTCATCTAACGGAATCACATTCGCTGCTAGGGCCGCACCCCCAGATAAGTTTATAGTGATAAAACCTGGATTTTGTTCTTCGGCTAAATAGTAAAACTGAAACTCATTTGATTGACTAGTGTTTCCCAGCTTGTCTGTGGACTCGATAGATAATTTATATTCGCCGGTTAATTCGCTCGACAAATCTAAAGGGAATTTGCAATTGGCGATTGATTGATCTGAAGATTCACCATTGACCAAACGAGTTAGCTTACACACATTATTGTCCACTCCAGATCCAGCCTCGCCATCATCCACGTTCACCGCAACCACAAAAGAGTTAGCGAATTTAGAACCTGAATTGGGCGAAATTAGTTCGATTTTTGGACCTGTGGCATCTCGATAGAATTGATACGAAAGTGTACTTGTTAAATACCCTTGAGAATCACGAGCGCGAACTTTAAATGTATACTGCCCGTCCGAATTAAGATTGTAAGAAACACCGCTTGCGCAGGATTTGAATTCACTTTCTGTACTGAATTGACATTCGAACCTATTAAATGAAAGTCCGTTCATCAATTCGAATGCGAATTCAGCTGACGATTCTTTGATGAATGCCTCAGGTTTACCCGTCAAGCTAATATAAGGATAAAGTGGGGAAAAATTCCAAGATGTTTGCACTTCATTGATATTTCCAGCTTTGTCCATCACTCGTACTTTAAACGTATGTGAACCTTCTGCTAGCTCAGAAAAATTAATTGGACTGGTGCATGATTTCCATTCGCCGCTGTTAAATAAGCAAGAGTATGAATCAATACCAGAACCTCCATCTGTCGCTGAAAATGTTATTTCAACTTCGTTTGTTCCAATATTCGTTGGGGGCGTTTTGTTAAAAGCAACGAGTGGGACCAGGGAATCTTTAGTCCATACAACATCTTTAGGAATAGATTCAGCTAAAGATTTGTAGACGGCCTTCACCGAAAGCGAATGCATTCCATCCGCTAAGCTATCTAATTTGAAAGGACTTGCGCAAGGACTCCATTCACCTTTATCGACTTTACATTGGTAAGAAACTACCGCAGAAACCCTAGAGTTATCGAGCGAGAAAAAGAAAATGGGTGACCAAATGTTGCTATATTCAGGAACGGATTGTGTGAAGTTGATGGAAGAACCACTTACGACTTCGGCGATAATTGCGTCATCGTCAGCGTGGCTTTCGCCAATAGATTCTGCTCCCACTGAATAAGCATCAGAAGCATTAAGTTCTGGTTTGTACTGGCTGCAATTTTGAAATAGAACGGTCGTGAAAATAAAAGTGCTAACTATCCATGGAAAAAGGCCATAGCGACGCATACACACTCCCCAAAGTTTCGTCAGACTGACTATCGACAGTTTCAGTGATCCCCATTAAGAGTTTACCATAGTATTTTTAGTTATTAGATTTTATCAATTTGAGACATTTAGAATGTGACAAACTAGGCACCTACGTAGTCAAATTGAAACGTAAAGGGGATTTTATGAAACATTTCAAAGTTATTGTTCTTGGATCGGGATCTGGCGGCTTGGCCGTTACGTCTAAGTTACTTGAATATTTATCACCTGTGGATGTCGCCATTGTTGATCCCTCGACGTATCATTATTACCAACCTTTTTGGACTCTTGTTGGTGGTGGCGTTGGTACAAAAGAAGAAACAAGAAAAGAAAATAAGGATTTGATTCCAGACGGTGTGATTTGGTTCAAACAAGCAGTTTCTAAAATTAATCCGGACAAAAAAACGGTTACCTTGGTTGATGACCAGCATGTGACCTATGATTATTTAGTCGTTGCTACGGGCTTAAAATTAAATTGGGATAAGATTGATGGGTTAGCTGGTAATTTAGGGAAAAATGGCGTGTGTTCGATTTATGAATACGACCAAGTTGATTACGTCAAAGATTGTATTCGCGGTATGAAGACGGGTGTGGCGTTATTTATCATGCCCCCAACGCCAATCAAATGTGCTGGTGCACCTCAAAAAATAATGTACCTAGCTGATTCTACTTTCCGTCAAAATGGTGTGCGTGATAAAGTTCAAGTCCACTTCGCATCCGCCGGTAAAGTTATTTTTGGTGTGCCCGAGTTTGCGGTTGCACTGGATAAAGTAGTAAAAGAAAAAAATATTCAGACTCATTTTATGCATAAGTTGGTAGGAATTGATGCCGCCAAGAAAACGGCTTTTTTTGATGTGACGGGCGCGGATGGGTCTGTGACCAAAAAATCTATGCAGTACGATATGCTTCACGTTGTTCCAAGTATGTCGGCGCATAGCTATGTTGCAGAATCAGGATTGGCACTGGAAGAAGGCGATCTAAAGGGTTGGTTAGCTGTAAATAAATTTACGTTGCAGCATTTGAAATATCCGAACATCTTTGGAGTTGGTGATGTCACGGGCGTACCGAATTCAAAGACAGGCGCGGCCATACGTAAGCAGTATCCAGTGGTCGTTAAAAATTTAATTTCGACAATGAATGGAATGAAATTAGATGAATCCTATGATGGGTATTCTTCGTGTCCACTGGTTGTTGACTATGGTAAAGTTATTTTAGCTGAATTTGGTTATGACAATAAACTGATGCCATCGTTCCCTTTTGATCAGACTGTTCCAAGGTCATCAATGTGGATTCTGAAACGTTGGCTGTTGCCGGTTCTTTACTGGTATGGAATGGTCAAAGGCCGTTTTTAGTCTTTCCTATTTTGGGGTGTGTTTAGATTTTTTACGATTTAATGTCGTTTAATAGGTTTTGAGGTTGGCATTTAGTTGCAATCCCAACCAGTTACGGACATAAAAGTTTAAGATTGGATAGGCCCCAAACCTAGGAGAACTGGTGTATAAATCTAAGATTTCCCTAGTGCTATTTGTTGGTCTTTTTTCGCTTACATCGAGTGCGTTTACCTTTGTCCCGGCCTGTATTAATACTTATCTTCCGACCGTAAATAAATATGGCGAAAGATTTTTCTTAGATTCCACAAATAAAAGTAAAGGCATCGAAAACCCATCGCAGCTGCGTTTCATGAGCCAAAATTTCGAAAATCTTGGTCAGTTTAAAGAATACTCGCGTACTAAAACTTTGGTTAATGGAGAACTAAGAGACGTCAAAGTCGAGAAGACGATCGAAAAATCAAACGCACAGAACTTGCGAATGGCGGCTCGGATACGCAAGCAAAACCCAGATATCATTATCGGAATGGAAGTTAAAGATCTCGAAACTGCACAGAAGTATTCAAAAGACTATTTAAATGATGAATACCAGGCGATTTTAATAGAAGGCAACGATGTTCGCGGCATTGATGTCTGTTTCTTCGTTAAGCGAACTCTAAATTTTGATTTTGAAGTGCAAAGTCATCGCAAATATTCGCTAACGAATCAAGAAAATGATCCTGTTTTCTCGCGCGATCTTCCGGTTTTATTAGTGCGTCCTGCTGGCGCTTCTAAAAACTCGAAACCATTCATGGCGGTGTTTGCGACTCATTTAAAATCCCAGCTTGGCAGCAGAAAAAAAACTCGGCCGGGTGAACCGCCCGGTGTCGACAAGACGGTCATCAAACGTTCAGAGCAATCACAAGCGAGTGTTGATATTATGGGGATGCTAAAAGAAAAATACCCAAGCATTCCCATTGTGATGGGTGGCGATTTTAATAATAATATTCAAACGGCACCTGAGTTTGCTGCTTTGTACAAAGCGGGATTAGCCGATGCACTTAACTTTGATAAGAATCCAATTAAAATGGAAGATCGCTTTTCCCAATATTTTTTCAGATTAATTGACGAAACGGCAGAACCTTTTGATGCTCAACTCATCGCTGCCCAACTTGATGCGATGTTAGTAAATCCTGAATTCGCAAAGTATATTTTAGCTTCTGGTATTCAGCGTGACGTGCACCCGGATGGTACAGAATCGCCGATGCCGACAAAACCCGATCAGGTTAACAAACGTGCGTCTGATCACGATGGTATGTTTTTAGTTGTCGATCTAATAGCAATGCTTAAACATTAAGAACTGGCCCCTTACTTTGCATTTTAGAATAGTATTTGTTTAAG
>TARA_B110001454_G_C12723312_1_pt1 | contig 64121 bp, 69 predicted proteins | sample TARA_B110001454 | Tara Oceans TARA_B110001454 (sample SAMEA4397004) | marine metagenome | biome: Polar Biome; feature: [MES] marine water layer (ENVO:01000295) within the mesopelagic zone...; material: water (ENVO:00002006), including particulate matter (ENVO:01000060) such as...... | reverse complement strand
TTTGACGATATCTTAATTGGCCTTAGCCGCAGGCTAAGGGGCCAGTTCAGATTTCTTTTTCTCTGGCGACGCAGCTGCGGGTTTTTGTGTTGCCGTGGCTGGACCACCTTTGGCTGACGTTCGTTCGCTGGAATCAAACTTAGGAATACGTCCCGCTTCGATTTCCTTATCCCAAACGTCAAAATATTCTTGTGAAAACTCTAGATCCCAAAATCGCTTTAAACTATTCAAAAATGCTACGACCTCAGCTTTCTTTCCTTCACGGAGCAAATCACTCAATACCGACATATCATGATAAGGTGGACCAAATGTGTTTAACTGCGGTGAACCTGGAGTCTTTGCGGCTTCAGTCATGTGATGAATAGCACTATCAAATTTTTTATCTTTGGCTTCGCACGATGCATACGCCATGTGGCCATCAAAAATCGCGTTACCATAATTCCAATTAGAAGAATAATAGGGAGCCACTGCCAACAATTCGCCCGCTAAGCTTTGCATTTTAGGACAATCTTTAGATTTTACAGCACGCTTTAATCGCTCTGACAAAGAATAGAAATAATGCATTCCTAGTTCCGTGCTGTGCTCGACCAATTCCTTATCATTAAGCTTAGAAGTTTTGACTGTGAATGGATCCGAATAGCATCCACTCAAAACTAGCACCGACGTCAGCAATAAAAGATACGTTTTCATAGTAACAACGTATACCCGTAGGCATTTAAATGTAAAGTCCCTTTAGCTTAAAGGCCTTTTTAAATACATCTGGTGAAGCATCGTTAATTTTGCCATTTGCATCCATAAGGCTAGCGAAAATTACAGACGGCGTCAGCATCGCGGTTTCTTTTTCAGCCATCATAGGTTGCAGTGTTTGTGTTGAAAGAGGCATACCCACTAATACAGAAACACCAATCGGACTGTACTGAGGATCTAACAAACGACTGCGACCAACAATAACTTCCGGTTTCAACTTGGGCGACATAACAATCATTGAATTCGAGAATGGGTTGTGATCTTTACCACCGCTTACGTTCAACGCGGGAGTCCGCGTGAAATCAGAAGATACTACGACTGTCGTTAAATCTAAAAGTGATTTACCCGAATTCTTATACTGAATTGTGCTCAAAGCATCCAAATATTTAGCGATTGTTTGGAAGTTTTCAACCAATGATTTTTTATGAGTATTTGCATGATCGCTGTGAGTATCCAAACTTCCCGACAATCGAATAAATGCCGCTGGGTACACTTGCGAAAGAAATCCCTTAACAAGATTGCTAACATTGGTATCAGTAACAGCGCTTAACTGAGTTTTGTATTCTTGCGCAATTTGATTTAGCTGCATAGAAACCTTGCTCAAAGTGCTATAGGAATTTGAAATTATACCCGACTTACCTGCCGCTGCCATAGTTCCACTGGCCGTGAATGAACTAATACTTGAAATATTATCAGACGTAACAATTTTATAATTGCGGCCTGCTGTTTCTACTGTCGCGTTGGCAATGATTGATGCTGATTGATTTCTATAATACAAATCCATGAACTGACATACGTAACTAGGTTCTGAACCATCAGATGCACCCGATACCGCAAATGTAGCTGGACTTGGATGACCAACTTCCACCGGGCTCATCATCACACCATTAAATATCGTCATGCGTGGAAAATATTTTTGTACCGGAGCCATCGTCGGCCCGACAAAACCATTTCCAAATTTCAAGGTGTCATTCGCAGAGTATTCGATAAATATTTTTTTAGGATCTGGTGTAGTAGCAAAATTCCAAGCTTCTGTCATCAATGTCGTATCCCAGCCAGCATCCATGTAAAATTGTAGCAAGAACTGTGGTCCCGACTCCTGCGATAAAGCCCAACTAGGGAACAGGCTTAATGATGATAGTGCTATCGTACTTTGAATAAATTCACGTCGTTTCATATCAACCCTAGTATTTCAGTAAGTAGTCGTTAATGATGGCTTTCTTATAGGCGCTGGCTATAAAATCGCTAATTTTCATCGCGCCATCGGCAGAAGCTTGTACACCTAATTCTTTCTTTGATTCATCTAAATAGTCTTTAGGAATTAAATTTGCTGACCCAAATACTTTTAAAAAAATAATATCGATTAGCTTTTCCTTAACTTCCTGAGAAAGCACTTTGGCGTCTACCTGCGTAAAAGTAGACGACGATAGCGTGTAGAGATAACTCCAGCCTGGAGAATTTTGTGCTGTGGGATAATAGGCAGCTCTCCATTTCTCAAGTTCCTGATACCCAGTTTCGCTTATCAATTTTTTAACATTGGCCTCAGTGTAATACGAGAAAAGTTGCTTCACTATTTTCCCAATGCACGTATCAAAATGCAAAACATACGCAGCATCTGGCGATTGAATCAATCGCTCGCCGCTGTCTATATTGTTGAAACCCAATTCATATAGATCTTTTTCTCGCGATCCACCACGTGGCTCGCGATAAGAAATACAGCCCAATAGATCATAGGTGTTAGCCGGCAATGCGTCGCCATAAAAAACATCAGTTAACAATTGCAAAACATCCTGTTGGCCAACGTAGTGACCACTTGTTGTCTCGAATGCTCCAGCGACAGAACCAATCGATAAGAAAATTACTAAAAATAGTTTTTTCATTTACTTACCCTCAAAGTCAGGAGCACCCTGAGACAGCCAGTTATTCAATCGAGTGATTTCTGCATCCGTGAAATCTCTCTTACCTTCTTTAGGTGGCATTTTACCTTTGTGAAGCTCTGTCTTTACACGTCTCATCCAGTCAGAGCGATCTTCATTTTTCTTATTACTGATCAACGCATACCAATCCAAATTCTGAACTTCAAAATTTTCGTTTTGTTGATTATGACAGCCTTGGCATTTCTTAAGTGTTTTATAGGCACTTACTGTAGCCAACTGAGATTCCGTATATTGAACCGGAGTATAGAAGTCCTTTTTCATTACCAGGTGTTTGATGAAATCTTGAGGCTTTTGGTTTACATCTTTAAATGCTTTCACCAATTCGATTTCTTGTGACGGAGTTAAAATGCTGTTCTCACCATAAATCCATTTCCAAAAATGTCTGACTTGACATGAAAAATAGTCTTTTTCAGTAGTCAGAACAGAACCCAGGTTACCAATACCATCGACTGTATGTTTGCTGAACTCACCATCTTCATTATAATAGTTAAGTGCACCTATCGATGCTTTGGCGTTCAACCGATTTGGTGACAGATTAAATAAATCACCCAGCGGATCAAGCTGCTTATGGCAATGCTGACAGTCCACATTCGTTCCGTGAATTTGTGTCATCTTGGTATGGTTAACTAAATCGTTCTCTGTGTACTGACCTTCTCCAGCTAGAGCCAATTTCTTATTTTCGTCCACGCCCTCTTTAGGAACGGGAATCGACGCGACCATATCTTTACAAAGAAACGTTCTAAACACAGCCGCAGCTCTGCGGCGATTGCTATTAACACCCGTCGTTACGTAACGACTCAAAAAGCTTGGTGTTGTTAAAGCACCGGCAATACGTTTATCGTCGCCAGGAAAACTAATACGAACACCAGTGAAATTCTCTGCGTCTGAATTATAAGTCTTATCCAGCGACGTATCTGTTAGTTCCGAAATGGGAAGCATATCGAATTCTTTCAGTTTAGGCTGCAAACCTGAATAGAATAGCAACTGTTGCAAGCCAAAGTCAGACTCGTTCTTTGAATAAAAAACAAAATAATTCTTACGATTCAAAATATCAGTCCATGGACTATTCGTTTCCAATATCTCGCGTACTAACAAATGAAATGCAGAATATCCGTATTTGTAACTTCCATATTCTGGAGACAACGGAACGCCAGAATATTTTGAATAGTCCGACGTGAAATTGTAACTGATTGGCGCTTGATCCATTCTAAATGTATCCGAAACCTTATTCGCAAACTTCATTCCGAACTCTTTAGACTTCAAATATTCATCCAGTTTTAATTCTAAAACTTTTTCCACCGGCATAGATTTCAATTTCTCAACCACATCTACATACTCAGCCGCCGATGGATTTTTTCCGCGCACTACGTAACTTAGTTTCTTAAGTTTATGTTCAATGGCAAGTTCTTGCGCAACAGAAGTTCCGCAATTTATAAGTAGTAAAAATGAAATGAAAATGTTAAGCGCGCGCATTATTCCACCGTAACCATATAAGATGTATATGTTTCACGAGTTAAATATTTAACTCCGCTGAATACTTCACGATTTATAAGATTTTTGGGAATACTTTTTGGCAAAGGCAAAGAATAGGTTTTTTCGATCGGCTGTTGATCGGCGATGCCTAAGGCGCCAATTATAGATTTTTCTAGCCGAACTTGAATTGAACATTGGCGTTGATTGTTTTCATAGTAAATTGTGTTTGGATCAGTAACGGGAATCAGTCTGTCGACATCCTCAGCACCTTCGGGAACCACGACCTGCCAAGAATTCGTTCCTACAGATTTTAGCTCGACGTCGTTAACTTGGAAACTGGTCTGATTCTCATTCTTTTTTGAAATTGAATTTTGTCGCATAGTTTCGAAACCCCAAGCTGAAACCAAAATATTTTGGGATGGCGTTTTAGGCAGGTTTAATAACCAGGCATCTGAATCACATTTTAAGATGGGGCCTTTTTTAGAAACGATGGCATCCACAGTGGCCAAACCCGAAATACTAGCATCATTTAGGGTCATCATGAGCTTAGTTTTGTTGTTATATACATTCACAATTACTACCTGCTTAAGCTTGCTAACGTCGGGGTGTTTGCTCCAAACGAACCTGATATCATAAGAACCAACCTCATAAGTCCACGAGCAATTTTGAGGCAAAACATCGGGAAAACAAATATTCTCTTTAACCACAGCTTTACTTACCGCTTGGTATTTTTTGCGAACACCGATGATCAGACTGGCTTCACGCCCATCAGCAAAAATCAATTTAGTTTCCGTTGGCGATAGTTCCCACTTAGCCAATGGTGGCTTTGTAGCAGGCACTGGCGCCGAAGCGGCCGGTGCGGCTTGCGCATACGCCGTATCTACATTAGAGAAAAATATCAACGCCGCTAATAGAAAAAGTAGAAGGTATTTCATCGGGTATAAGTTTTACCACGTACATTCCAAAAACTAATAGATAGAATTAGATGCTGATTTTTCGGAGTGAAAAATAGTGCCTACTGTTCATGATTTGGACGGCGGCTATAGTCACTTTGTCGTGTATTTAGACATTCTTCAAAACGCGTCCATTTTTATAGAAATAATGGCAGGTGACAACAAACAATACCAAGCTAATCCATGTCGAAATAGATACCAGCGGTGCGTTCCCTCTAAAATCGTCCCGCAGGAATTCGATTAACCCGCGACCGATACTATGCAGAAGCATCCAAATATAGAACAGACGCTCAGGATTTTTCTTAAGTATCAATTCGTTCTTGGACTCGTAAGCTAGCAAAAATATAAATACACCCAGTTCCCACAACGACGAATAAATTTGCGTCGGATGCCGACCATTCACCGCCCAAATTAGCGAGCACGTTTTCCCGTAGCAACAGCCTTCCAAAAAACACCCAATGCGGCCTAGCATATACACTAACGATAAAATTGGCGTGTATAACTGCATATAGATTTTCAAATAAACCATTTTATCTTTTATTAGCAAAAACGTAAGGCCCGATAAAAAACTCAGTACAAAGCCGCCGTAAAAAACAAATCCACCTTCCCAAAAATAAAGGACCTTAATAGGATTTTGAATATAGTGCTCGGGATTTTCGAAAATGACGTGCACAAATCGCGCACCCAAGACCGCGCCGACGACTAAAACAAATGCTAAATCTAGAGAGAAATTTTCATCAACATGCAGTTTTCTTGAACGTCGTGTTGTCAGAAAAAAGGCTAGACCCATAAGGCAAGCGATCACCACAAAAAAAGTAGGAACTTGAAAAAAACCGACGTCGATAATTGGATACATATTTGTTTTCAGTCTAATATGGCGCTGAAAAAATACCTACTAGACCTTCGACTTCTTTTACTATTTTTTGACGGAAAGTCCTCGATTCAAATTTGCGTTTGCTATCATAATGGTAGTGTATGGGGTTACATCCAGTAGATATCACTAAAGAACTTAGAAAGTTTGCTTTTTTTAAGACATTTAGCGATGAGATGCTTTTACAAATTGCTACAATGACCGTGGAAAAGAATTTCCGTGCGTCTGACTTTATTCTTCGCGAAGGTGAACTCAATACTAAGTTATATTTTTTAAGATCTGGAGTAGCCGAAATCACTTTAGAGAATGAAGTCGTCGCTATCTTGCAAACGGTCGGCGATGTCATGGGCGAAATGAGTGTTGTTTTAAAACGTCCGGTTACATCGTCCATCGTTGCCAAATCTGATGTCAGTGTTTTTGTGATCGATTCAGATCATTTCGGCCATGTACCGCAAAAAGACTTCGATAAATTTAACTCATTATTATACCGAGTCTACTCTACAGTTCTTGCCGATCGTTTGATTCGCACAAATGAAAAAGCACGTCTATTTGAAATTGCCAATCGCGAACTTTTCGAAGCTCAAGCTAGCCTTGAAAAAGCTGGTGACAAAAGTGTTCTGTTAATAGATACAGATCGCAAACAGTTGGTCTTAGCAAAAATGGCCGTAGGCAGTTCAGGTGTTCGCATGGACATCGCTTCTGATGTTGAATCTGCTAAGCAGTTATTATTACTAAACAAGTATGATTTAGTCGTATTTGATGACACTTGTTCAGATATTGTCGACTCCATCACCGATATTAAAAAAGCGGTGATGATCACGTCTAAAAAAGTACAAGAGAATCTGCCTATCCTGAAAAAGAACAAGAAAGTTAATAATCTGATCACTCGCGATGTCGAAGATAAACAGTTAACCATTAAAACTCTATTGACGACACTTTCCAAACTTCTAAACAACGACGTCTTTGGAATTGAAAAATATCTTTCTTGGGGCGTTGATATCCAAGCTAAAAAAGTCACAGCCAGTAGCGAACGCATGAAATTAAAAGACGACATGGTCGTTTATTTCAAGCGTCTTGGTATCCGCAACACGATTTTAGAAAAAATGTATCTTGTGACCGAAGAATTATTGATGAATGCGATTTACGATGCGCCAACTGATAAAAGTGGCAAAGCAATGTACAACCACTTGCCAAGAAAAACAGAAGTCGTTTTAGATTCTCATTTACAATCTGTAATTAAATACGGTTGCGATGGAATCTACCTTGCCGTATCGGTGACGGATCCATTTGGCTCGCTGACTAAAGATGTTATTATCAACTACTTAGAAAGTTGTTACGCTGGAAATGCAGGATCCTTGAACGGGGGCAAAGGCGGCGCAGGTCGCGGTCTTCATCAAATAGTTGAAAATTCAGACCTGACCATTTTCAATGTAAAACCAGGTCAACGCACAGAAGTTATTAGCATCTTCTTCACCGAAACAAATAAAAAAGAACCGAATCCATCATTCCACTATTTTTTTAATGAATAACCCGAAGACGAAATTGACAAAGAGCTAGCGGTCTATCGCCAGCTTTTCGCGTTTATGGGAAAATAACTTTAATTCTGGTTGGCCACGGACGGTGTACGCTTTTTTTCAAGCAACATCACCAAAATCAAAATACCAACGCCGCATACAATGGCCGAATCAGCGATATTAAAAGCGGGATAGCTATATTTATTATATAGATGGAAATCTAAGAAATCGATGACATATCGATAGTTCAATCGATCAATATAGTTTCCTAAAGCCCCTCCGCAAATCAAAGACAAAGCCGCAATTTGCAGATTATCGTCATCTTTCACTGTTCTTAAAATTGTAAAGATAATAACTACTGCAATCGGCGGCATCGACAAGAAGAAGATTTCCCTGAATGTGGGATGACTTTCCGCCAAGAAACCAAACGCGGCTCCATAATTTCGAACGTAGGTAAAGTTAAACAAGTTTTCGATCACTGTGTAAGACTCACCCAATTGAAACCGAGTGTGAATGTAGATCTTTGTTAATTGATCCAACGCGATCACAATCCCAGCGATGATCAATAATAAAATATATTTTTTCTTCATGTTAGTGCCTCTACACATTTAGGACAAATACCGGCGTGTTCACCCGCTGATGCAATCTGCGTTGAATATGTCCAACAACGGACACATTTTTCACCTAGAGCTTTATCTGCCTTGATAGCAAATTCGCCCTCTTTTACGTTTACATCAGAAACGATTAAAAATTCTCGTAAGCCTTTAAATCCAGTTAATGCTTTGTATTTTTCCGTCGGTGCCGTGATAGTAACTTGGGCTTCTAACGATGCACCAATTACTTTCTGAGTTCTTAAACCTTCAAGCACTTTTTGAACTTCTGTACGAACTTCAATTAACGATGCAAATTTCTCTTTCAAACTCGGATTTTTCCAATCACTGCTGGCTTTAGGGTAATCGGTTAAGAAAATTGAATCCTTCGTTTTAAATGCATAGTGTGAATATGATTCTTCCGCTAGGAAAGACAAAATCGGCGCCATCATTCCCATCAATGATTCTAGCATATAGAAAATCACTGTTTGGGAAGCACGACGTGGCACTCCGTCCACTTTCCAAGTGTAAAGACGATCTTTCAATACATCCAAGTACACTGCAGACAAGGTAACTGTGCAGAACTGATTAAGTGCATGGTAGACTTTGTAGAAATCAAATGTTTCGTAAGCGGCTTCTACTTTTTCCATCAGTTCATAAAGTTCATTCAAGGCCCATTGGTCTAATTCCGGCATTTGCGAAACAGACACTTTATCCTTTTTAGGATCAAAATCAGAAACGGAACCCAGCAAGTATCTCATCGTATTACGCAAACGACGATAGGTTTCTGTGACTCGAGTTAACTCATCTTTCCCACACGAAACGTCTTGCCCATAGTCGCCGTATGCGGCCCAAAGGCGAACGATTTCGGCACCACTTTTACTTGATACTTCATTTGGATCAATAACGTTACCCAACGATTTACTCATTTTGCGACCTTGAGGATCCATTACGAATCCATGAGTCAGCAATGTCTTAAACGGCGCTTGTCCCGATGTCGCCATCGACGACAACATCGACGTGTTGAACCAACCACGATGTTGATCGCTGCCTTCCAGGTAAATATCCGCAGGCCCGGTCTCTCCCATACGTTTCTTTTGAACAGCTGCATGTGCCACTCCAGAATCAAACCAAACATCTAGGATATCTTTACCGTGACGGAAACCTTCGGATCCAAATTTATCTTTGTTCTTTGGATTACCCGATTTTAATTCGTATTTTTTATTTCCCAAGAATTCAGCTACTGGAGTCGAATGGAATCCTTCGATACCTTTCTTCTCGATCACATCAGCAACCTTCATCATAACGTCGTGATCCACCAAAGGTTCAGCAGTCGCAATACAGTAGAATATTGGGATTGGCACACCCCAGATGCGTTGACGGCTTAAGCACCAGTCAGGACGATTTTCCATCATCGCTGTGAAGCGTGCTTTACCCCAATCTGGAACGAATTTGATTTTCTCGATCTGTTCAATCGTTTTTTTTCTGATTTGTGATTGTTCTAAATCAATACCCAAAAACCATTGCGGCGTTGTTCTAAAAATCAATGGTGTTTTTGATCTCCAGCAATGCGGATAGGAATGCTCGATCTCGACCATTTTGATTAATGCGTTCACTGATTTTAATTTTTCGATGATCAAAGGATTCGCTTTAAAGATATTCATCCCTTGCCATTCAGGAACTTCTTCCGTGAATTTTCCAGAATCATCCACGGGGCAAAGTACCGGCAAATTATAACGAAGACCAACTTTAAAGTCGTCGGCACCGTGACCAGGAGCCGTGTGAACCGCACCGGTACCAGCATCTAGGCTTACGTGCTGACCAAGAACAATGCGTGATGTGCGATCGATAAATGGATGGCTCGCTACGACTGATTCTAAATCAGAACCTTTGTGAGTCGAAACTAAGCTCAACGTCATTGCATTTTCTTTAGCAAACGCATCTGCTAAACCTTTAGCGATGACTAAATTTTCTGATCCCGTATTGTAAACACCATATTCAAAATCGGGATGAAGTGCGATCGCGACATTCGCAGGCAGTGTCCAAGGGGTTGTCGTCCAGATAACGAAATATGTTTTTCCTTTTGGCGAACCTAGGGTTGAAAGACTTTTCCCATCTTTCACTTCGAACTTTACATAAATCGAAGGTGATTTATGCATGTGATATTCAACTTCAGCATCTGCCAAAGCTGTTTTCAAAGTCCAGTTCCAGTAAACCGGGCGTTCACCACGGTAAACGACTCCGCGTTCGTAGGCACGTGCGAATTCGCGCACTTCTTCAGCTTCGTAATCGTGAGCCATAGTTAAATATGGATTTTCCCAATCGGCTAAGATACCTAACCGTTTAAACTGAACACGTTGTTGATCGACCCACTTAGACGCTTCCGCACGACAAAGCGCCAGAATTTCTTGATCTGTTTTTACTAATTTTTTATCCGTTAAATCCTTCATCACTTTGTGTTCGATCGGCAAACCATGACAGTCCCAACCCGGGATGAATTGAGTTTTAAAACCCTTCATAGATTTATATTTTACGACGATATCTTTGAGAGTTTTATTTAAGGCGTGACCAATATGAATGTTGCCATTCGCATACGGAGGACCATCTTGAAACGTAAAGCTCTTACCCGCTTTGTTTTTTTCAAGCATCTTGTTGTAGATTTTTTTCTCGTCCCAAACCTTGATCATTTCCGGCTCTTTAATATTCAAATCGCCCTTCATGGGAAATGAAGTTTGAGGAAGCCTGATCGTAGATTTGTAATCTTTTGATTGAGTCGTGCTCACGCGTATGCCTTTTCGTTATAAGTATCTGATAAATATATTGAATTCTGTTTTCTTAAACAAGTGGTAATTTGGTTAGCGGCACTGTCCAAAGACAGATGTGCCTAAAGGAGCTTTTTAGTCTTGTTATACCCGACCTGAATCAGCATTTTTAAGGCTTCTTGGTTTGTCGTTAGGTTCAATTTCAGACGAACTTCATTGATTAGGGCGATTGACGTTGAATCTAGCTCCAAAGAACCCGACATTGAAGACACTGCCTGGGACGGTTGGGTATTCACATGAGTAGTCAGACCCGAATTATACTTTTTCTCCAAAGCCTGGAAATCCAAAGTTAATGCCTCTGCTACTTTTTGAGGCGATTCACGCTTCGGTGGACCTTGAATATTCAAAGCATCCGCAGACTTAGCAGCGACCGCAGGAGTCCCCTCTTTTTCAAACTCACCCATCAAACCTGCTAATTGTTTAAGCTCATGCTTAAAATTTTGGATCGAAGGGCGATCTAAAGCAGCGTCGCCGTCGCGAGTGGCTTTTAAATACAGACTGACTAAAATATCAGGCGTGGTTGCCATTTCTTTTAGAGATGGATCCTGATTTTGCAACCAAGCGTACGCTTTTAAGAGCGAGTCTTTCGTGTAAGCTTGAGGTGGAATCGGATTCATTGTCATAGGAAAAACGACCCTAAGAATGTATCGCCTTCGAGTCAATACATCTTATTCGTCCATAAAAATAATGAATGGCATTATAAAAATTAATTATTTGGTGGCCAAAAATTTGAACATTTTCCTAAATAGCGTGAAATAGCTTGCCAGCGCTCATTTCACAAAAAATCATTCCACTTTCGTTACTTAGTTTTTCTCTACAAATTTTTTAAGCGCTTTTAGTGTCTTAATTCGGGGTTTATGCTCGGAAATTTTAGTGTTGAGCGCGACACTCTGATCGATTTTTCCCGGCTCATTAATATCGAACACAAATCCTTGTTGCCAATAATCAGATGATCGACCTGACATTGGCTCTAGGGTTAGAATTGACAAAATTCTAAGTCCGCTATTAGATGTTTTTGCGGCAGTCGCCATTACGGCATCGACGGAAACAATATTCCAACCATTTTCAACTGTCGCCAGTTCGACTTGATCTACTATGTTTTTTCCGTCAGCTAAAACAAATTTAGGAACTTGAGACTCGCCACCAAGCTCTGAAAATGCAAATACAATTGTCTTTCCTTTTAAAGATCCTGAACTAATTTTAAAAACTTGGTCGAAATCTAATGTGTACCCAGGCATTGATGACGAATCGATGTCTGATTTCGCAATTTTCTCCAACAGGCCAGCATTTACGTTGCTAAGAACACAGAAACAAATAGCAGCGACTATGTAAAATATTTTGCTCATCGTTCCTATATAGTCAAAAACGTTTAAAGGCCTGTCAATGATCGATATGTTTAGTATGACCGATTGTGACCAGCCTCTAACATCTAAGGCTAGCCTATACTACGGCACTATAGATTTCCCATTTTCATCCGATGAACACCTCATTAGGGGGACCATCTCTATGATAAACAAGACTTTAGTATATTTCATAGTGGCTAGCTTAATGGCGTTTATTCTTTCCTCGTGCGATCAGGAAAACAAAACAGTGATTGTTGCTGGTGATAGCTGGGCTCAATTCGTTTGTGTCTATAAAAGTTTAGACACGGCTTTAAAAAAACAAAATATAAATAATGCAAAAACAAATTCAACCTGCCCGGCGACGACTCGAATCGGAATGCACGCGGACAATTGGTTATCTTCTAACTATGACAAAGCGACCGAGCTCGCACTGCTGGATCCGACCGTAAAAGTTCTTTACTTGAGCATCGGTGGAAACGATGTTTTAAGTTCTTGGAATAAGAATCTTACACCTCAAGAAGAGGACGTCATTTTTAATAAAATTGTTTCCGACGTGAATAAAATTATCGAAAAATACGCAAAGCAAAGACCCGATGTTAAAATTTTGCTATCTGGATACGATTTTCCACGTTTCACGGAAGACAATGCCATCGAAGAATACAAAAATATGTACTTTCAAATGGGGCAACCAAAAGCACTGGAAATTAACTCAGCGATCGTTAAGTTCTCGAACATGATGGCTGATGCCATAAAAACACCAAATGTTTTCTACATTCAGCACTACGGATTGATGCACTACTATTTTGGAAACTCTGGCAGCGGACTGGCTGCCGGAGTCACATCATCGCCCGACCTAATTTCTAGTCCTAGCAATATCAAACAAATTGGCGGGGACAAGAATTTATTAACTGACGCCAAGGCGATGATGACAATCGACTCGTCTGGTGTTGTTTTAGGTGATGCGTTTCACCTTAGCAAAACCGGTTACAGCTACTTAGCTGACCATACGGTTTTCCATTATTTGAAAAATTGGCTAGAGGCCAAGGAAAATAAAAACTAGTTAATCTGTCTACACTTTAACTGCTTTAGAAGCCGCTTCGTAATCTGCACGCAATTTCTTTCTGATCTTCGCTTGCTCATTACGTCTGCGCTCTACTTCGTTCTCGATAACTAACGGAGGCACATCCGAAGGCTTCCGATCTTTATCGACCGACACCATCGTGAAGAAAGACGACATCACATGACGAGTCGTTTTGCTGCGCGTGTCTTCCGCAATAACTTTAATCCCGACTTCCATCGACGTTTTTCCAGTGTAGTTCACAGAGGCTTTAAAAGTCACCAGCTCACCAACATGAATAGGCTCACGAAAAAAAACTTGGTCCACAGATAGAGTCACTACATATTGCCCAGAATAGCGAGCGGCACAGGAATAGGCTGCTTGATCTAGATATTTAAGAATCGCACCACCGTGAACATTTCCAGCGAAATTAACCAAATCCGGAGTCATTAGAATGGTCATTGTTAAACGCTTGTTGCTGGCAATTTCATTTTCCATGGTAACCTCGCCTCCAAATTGTAGAGCTATTTTGATTTTGGTTACAAGGAGATATCCAATATTGGGCGATATTTATTTCTGTAGTAAGGAATTTAGATTCAGGATTCAGAAAGCCTAAATAGATCCAACCAAGCACAGTCATAATTTTGGTCGGCTTTAAAAACCCTCTTTCTGGATATCATTAGTAACACCCAGAACTGAGTTTAGATTACATCTAACGTCGCTTTTAACTTCGCCAAAAGGCACGGCTACATTCAAATACGCATTTCCATCGGGTTGAATTGATAACAAGAAAAGTACGATTTCATCTCCATCGTTCCTGCCCATTCGTTTCAACGTGCGAACGCCGTCTACTGTTTCATCCGTTATAATCGGATTCACCATATTCAAGTATTTAGTTTTAACTCGTGATTCTAATGTTCCATCCTGAACACGCAAGATTTCCACACCAATTTGATCTTTCTCATTAACGCAAACTAACTCAACATTTGAACTTGCCGTCTGAGCCAATGTAGTTAAAGAATAAAAAAGTAAAAAGATTGAGAACAATTTCATAAATCACCTCTAGTAAAATACATAGCCCTAGAATAACTTCTCTTAAAAATTCTATTAAAAGTACAAAAAAGACGAATCTCTCGTCTTTACTCGCCGCTGTAATCCTTAGCTACGATGCCGTACTTTTCGATTTTTCGAAGAAGGGTCTTTTTAGGAATATTTGCGTGTAAGGCCGTTTGATTTATGCGACCTTTGAATGTTTTTAATGCTTTTATTATAAACTCTTTTTCAAACGTCTCTTTTTGAGCGTTGAAATCAAGTTCGCCGTTGAACGTAACCTTCATTCCCGCGCCGTCCATATCTATCTCGTCAGACTCCTCGTCGGAATCAACATCGGACTCTTCGACAACATCGATACCCGAATCCATAAATATCGGGCCCTTCGCCAACACCGACGACTGAGACTCCGCGAATTGCTTTTCAGCCTCGATCATTTTTTCCAAATCAAACAGACTAACTCCAACTGCATCCAGAACCGCTTCTGGCAGCGATGACAAGGTGATCATATGGGAAGACTCGAGTACGAATGAATGCTCAATAACGTTCTCAAGCTCTCGAATATTTCCTGGCCAGTTGTATTTTTTAAGGATGTTCATTGCATCTACGGTTACACCAGAAATTTTCTTTTTATGAACTTCGTTAAACTTCTTAACGAAAATTTGGATCAAACGTTCGATGTCGTCTTTACGTTCAGCCAATGCTGGCAAGAATATAGGTACGACATTCAAACGATAGAATAAATCTTCACGGAAGGTTCCCGCTTTGATCATCTCTTCTAACGGACGATTTGTCGCTGCTATAATACGAACATTAGATTGAATTTCGCGGTTAGAACCAACCGGAGTAAATAACTTCTCTTGAAGCACGCGCAGAATCTTAACCTGCATTAACTGCGGCATATCGCCGACTTCATCCAAGAACAGTGTTCCACCTTCAGCGAATTGGAATTTGCCAATCTTTCTTTCTGAGGCACCCGTGAATGAACCTTTTTCGTGACCAAACAACTCAGATTCAAATAAGTTTTCAGGGATCGCCGAACAGTTGATAGCTACGAACTTGTCATCTTTTCTAGACGAGTTGAAATGGATCGCCTTCGCCACCAATTCTTTACCTGTACCCGATGATCCACGGATAAGAACTGGAGTATCTACCTTCGCTAGTTTATTGATGATGTTAAACACCTTCTGCATTTGCGATGTATTACCGATAATTTTACGACCCGCTTCTACCAATACAGGCGAGCTAGCGGCGATGTTTGAAATTAATGAATGGGCATGGATCGCTTTTTCTACTAACGCGATTAAGTCTTCGGCCGCTACTGGCTTAGAAATATAATTGTAAGCGCCATCTTTGACCGCAACAACGGCGTCGTTCAAAGTAGCATGCGCTGTTAGCATTAACACGATCACACCCGGATCGAATTCTTTCATTTGTTTTAAAGCTTGAAGACCGTTCAAGCGAGGCATGTCGACATCCAGTAATACGATATCGATTTTAGAACCTTCAGCGGTAGCTGCTTTGATTTTTTCAAGGGCGTTAATACCATCGAATGCTTCAGAAACTTCGAATTTTTTTAAGGCTGCAAAAGCTGATTTGATAGAAAAACGCAATCCTGCATCGTCATCAACCACTAGAATTTTAAACATCGAGGCCTCCTGAGCAGGCTCCCAACGTCTTGGAAACCTTAGTTAAAGCTGCGGCAATTGTACTACAAAAATCGTCCCTTTACCAGAGTCCGACTCTACAAATATTTGCCCTTGGTGAAGCTCTGTAAAATATTTAGCCAGATATAGGCCCAATCCTGACCCTTTTATCGGCGAGCTCTTCGCATTTGCGCTCCTATAGAACTTCGAGAATAGGTGAGGCAATTCTTGGGCCGCAATGCCGGGTCCTTGATCCGCAATCACAAAAAATACGAAGCCATCTTTTTCATAGGTCTTTACGCTAATTTGCGTCTGCTCGGGCGCATATTTAATGGCATTTTCCAAAATATTCGAAAAAACCTGCCTCATCAGGTCTGGATCCATCCTAATTGGGAATAGAGGCTCAAGTTCAGAATGGATCTTCATCTTTTTGATCTGTGCCAAGAACTCGTGCTTTTTGATTACATCAGTGATTAGATTGTTTGGGTCCTTAGACTGCCAGTGCAGCTCAACACCCTGGAATTCAATTTTAGCGTAATTTAAAATAGAATTAATGAACTTCAACAAATCATCGCTAGACGATCTAATTGTGTCTACCGCTTCCCTTTGAGGAAGGCTGACACTTTGCTGATCCGCCAAAATAACATCCGTCATTCCCTTAATACGCGCAATAGGTGTCTTTAAATCGTGGGACATCATCGAAATGAAATTCGTTTTTAATTCCTCAACCTGTTTTAAAAGCCTGTTCTTTTCGTAATATTCCCAGCTACGACGATTCTCGATAATCAAGCGATAGGGAATGAAGAAATAGTAACATAGAAAAATTGCCAGCAGCGGATGGGCCATTGATATCCAAAATCCAAATGGCCAAAATGCAAAATACGCGATCGCCACATACGATACCAGCAACGAGATAATAATTAACAAGCCCACGGCCGGACGAACCGCAAATACGATGTAAACAGTAATGATCGAGATCAAAATAGTCAGGGCTAAATTGAGCCACACGGGTGCACGCACAATCGCGTTGTTCAGTATCAACGTATCAAACATATTGGCGTGCATTTCCGTCGTCGTCATCGCAATCGATGAACGGGAATACGGAGTCAGGATATAATCTTTTTCAGTTAATTCTAAATTCTGACCAATGATAACGATTTTATCTTTGATCGCCTGAGCTGAAACTTTGCCTTCCGCAAAATAGTGGAATGGAATTTTGTCATAGGAATTAGTCGGACGGAAATGAATATAAATTTGATCGGTTTCTAAGAAATTAAATAAACCTCGAATTTTATATTTTTCAGCAACATCAGGATTATAGGTCGACGCCAGAAACGGATGGATCATGACTTGATCTTGGTAATTAACCATCATCCGGCGAGTTACACCATCTTTAGCAAAGTTGGCCGTGTCCGTGCTTTTAGGACCCGAAAATAATTTAATGCCCTCAAAAGGCTCGCTCATTTTAAGCTTACCTTCTTCACCACGCATTTCTAAAAAATTGGTCAGAACAAAGAGTTGTGGAAATGGTTCCGCCGCTTTTGCAAAATCCACTTTCTCTTTTTGATTTCCACTGATTTCGTCATAATTTAAATCATAGACGATGGCTCGTGGGCCAAGCTTTTTAATTTCTTCTAAAACTTTGGTGTGATCACTGAACTTTGGGATGCCTTTAAAATACTCAACTGATTCCGGATTGATTTCGGCTATCAAAATGTGCCCTGATGTTTCAGGAGCGGGAGAATATCGAACGCGTAGGTCGTAAAGGTAAGCTTCAAAGAAATCCAGCTTGATTTGATTGATAAACAAAGCCAGACCGGTCGCTAGCGCCACTCGGAAAACCATGATTCCTAGAAATTTTATTCTGTCCCAACGGGACGTGGTATCAGTGGTTTTAAGCGAGGGCGGTAGTGCCATTAGTTTTTTATCTTATTGGTAAACAGCCTTCGCCACCTTTGGCTTTAATAGCAGCTGATTCGCTATTAGCACCTTTAGATGATGATTTTGGCTTAATTTTTTTAATACTTTTAGATTTCATAATCGTTCCTAGTTCGATGTTTAACATATATACCCCTTTTTAAAAAATTTCAATTTTAATATCCGTTTTCAGACCATTAAGCGGTCTGTTCCTCTCTGGCGATGGCATAGTAGTATAATGCTAGCGCCAGTAAAAATCTCGTTCTTTCACAGAATTGCAAACTTTTCTGTAATGTGTCCTTTTTCGACGTTGTTTGGTGGATAAACGAGCATCCCCCACCACACATATATTTCGCCCAACACGACTGACAGTTATTACGCTCTATAATCGTTTCTTCAGCGTATCCCGCTAGTTTAGCTTCATCCAGCACCGACCCACTACCTAGGCGATCCTGAACGCTGCCAACGGTCCAAGGACAATTGAACACTTGGTTGCGGCTATCAATCACCGCAAAACTTCGGCCCAATCCACAATGGTTTTCTAAACGTTCTTGTGAATCCAAGCGATCGAAATAGTTATCAAACAAATAGATCTTACGCAGTTCTGTTTCGCCGCCTAAATCCCATGCGGCTTTCGCGGTTTTCGTAACTTCTAGCATGTACTGCTCATTCGAAGCTTCGTCTAAATCGCTAACAGAATAAATAAAATCAATCCAATCGAAATTGAATTGTCTGAAATACTCATACGTTTCTAAAACCGCCGTGTGATCTTTAGTAAATACAGCGTGAACGGCTACTGGACCGATCTCTGAACGAACTAAGTTCAATTTCGCTAACGTACTTTCAATCGCTTGCGATGTTGGTTTATTATTTTTTTGCGGACGGAAACGATCGGTAATTTCAGGTTTTCCATCCATGCTGATCACAACCGTCGGTTTGTAAGTAGAAAGTAAATTTAAAATTTCATCATTCAGCAATGTGCCATTCGTTGTGATTTTGTATGACGGCAAAAAACCTTTTTCTTTAGCGGCCCCCGCAACGTACTCACAAATCGCGCGAATCCCCGCTGGGTACAGCAATGGTTCGCCACCCAAGAAACTAATATGGAAGCGCTCACCTTTATCCAGTTTAGAAATAAAATAACTCAGCTGAGGTAATGTTTTTTCAATTTCAATACGCTTAACAGGATCGCCGTAACTACCATCACCGCCAGCGGCGCAGTAAGTGCATTTCAAATTACAAATTTGCGTCACGTTGATATTTAAACTTCTGGCTTTGAATTGAGTTTTAGTTTTTTTCAATTCAACAACGGGAGATTCTTGGCTCCATGTTTTTAGTTCGTTCGCATTTTCTGCCGACAAATCGGCACCAAATGTTTGTGGAATGATCGCGGATTTCAATGAAACTTTTGTCAGGCCATTGAACACCTCAGGCGTAAGTCTAGCCACTTCCAAGCTGTCGCTTTGAAAACCAATAAACGCATCCTTACCGTGCCCCAAAAAAGAGGCGGCGTTAAAGGCAGCTAGGTTTTGATATCGGCTAAGGTCTAACACTTTTTGACTCCAGTTGCATGTTCCGCTTAATTACCTATGCAAAAAGGAAACCAATTTCCAACAAAAACAATTTACGTTTTCATCTGTTATTTCAAATAGATAACTAACTTTTTAACGGTGCCTTTTTGTCCCCCATTAACGAAGGACTGGCCAGCCTTCAGGCAAACCTAAAAAAAACACAGGGTTCTAGTTTCAGTTTGCACCTCAAAGTCCGATGAAAATGCATGAATTTCCTAGGGTATAAAAACCTAATTTTTCTATACGTTCTAGCCGTTGTAGTTCTGCAAATGGGCTGCAGCAAAGGCGTCTATTTAGGTCCCGAGTCTGCCGAATTTTTGGCAACGGCATCAGAAGAAGACTGCGGCTATTTACAGAACGAATATGGCCAACGAGTTTCGTGGAAAGAAAATTTACCGGCAGAATTTTTCGTTTCCAAAACTATACCCGAAGAATTTCGTCAAGATATTATCGACGCAGCCGAGGTTTGGAACAAATCGGCTGGAAAAACTGTTTTCAAAATTAACCTATCTGACTTAGACGCCGGTCTTTCGACCTCGGATTCAAGAAATACAATCGCGGGCTACCAAACTTGGGACGAAGACAAAACGACTCAACAAGCAGTCACTATCGTAAAATATCGCAGCAACCTAATTACAAGTGCCGATATAAAAGTTAACTTACATGATTTTGTTTATTACTCAAAAGATCCACAAAATTCAAAGCAAGTTCATTTTGGTAGTTTGCTAGTTCACGAACTTGGTCACGCGATGGGTTTAAAACACGCTTCGATTCGTCCAACAGTTATGTGGGCTACACTGGGTTTTGATATCGTCAGAACTTCGATTTCAACAACCGATCAAAAATCGATAGGATGCGAGTACTAAATGAAAAAAATATTAGCTCCATTAATTGTTTTCATTCTAATCGCTGCAAGCACCTTAGTTTTCAGAAATCAAAATTTACGTCAACCATCTTCAGTGAATGTCGATCAGAACGGAATTCTGAAATTGATCGATAACGATCTATCAAGAAACGAAAACAAAAAACAAATCAAACGAGCTATTTTGCAAAGCTTAGATTGGAATTTTTCTGTTGAAAAATCGCAGCTCTCTTTTAAATTCGAAAATATTAAACTCCCTAATGGTAGCCAAACCAGCGACCTTTGCACTGCTTATTCACAGGCCACAATAACGCTAGAGGCACCCAACGTCAGTTACAGTGGCGAGCACCCGGAAATAAATATTATTCAAAACTGCGAGAGCTTAGGAAATATTGTACAGTTTGAAATAGATCTGGGTTTACTGACTGATGTTTCCATACTGCAAACCGTGAAGGAACAATCCAAATCGCTTGATTCCAGCATCCGCATAAACAATTGGGATGACGACGCCCCAGACAAATGGCGCGTAAAACAAGTGATCTTTCACAGTGCTTCAAAAACTCAAAAGCAAAATTTCGAAATAACAAAATATGAAATTCTTTCTGTACTTGGCTATTCTGTTGAATTTCAAACCACAGCAAAGAAACAATAATAAGGAACCTGAGTGAAAGCCAAAGTTACAATTAATTCCGTTGAATACGAAGTGAATACTGATCCCAAAGAACCTCTACTTGAGTCGTGTTTGCGTGCGCAAATAGGTCCGCCCTATTCATGTCTCGAAGGTGTTTGCTCTTTTTGCGAAGCCGAAGTTACAAACGGTGAAGTTAGAGTTAGACCAGGTTGCGAAACCGAGTCGCATCCAAAGACAGTAAAAACGTGTCAGTCCTTTCCTGTATCAAAGACTGTAAATTTAAAATATTTAAAAAACACTTGATGCACAAAATACTCCATGGAACCCTTTAGGTATGTCACTTTATGTTAAATTTTGGGGAGTTAGAGGATCCTTACCTTCGAGTATGACACCGCAAGGTTGGACGTCACACATCCAAAATATACTAACAAATTACGATTCCAGCAAATCATCCACGGGTGGCATGGGTAACACGTCGTCGAGTCCATCAAAATTTTTATCAAATAAAAAAATCCATGAAATCGGTGGTTACGGCACCGGTACAACTTGTGTAGAAGTTAAATCTGCAAAAACTCAATTGATCATTGACGGTGGAACCGGCATTCGTAATTTCAGCGAAAAAATAATGTCCGGAACATCGGGCCATGTAAAAGGTCCTTACCACATCTACATGACACATTTCCATTGGGACCACGTCATGGGTTTACCATTCTTCACACCGCACTTTGTTTCTGGTACACAAATTCACTATTACGGAGTTCAGAAAGACATCGAAGCATTAATCCGGGGTATTTTTAAACGCCCTTATTTCCCTGTCGCGTTTGAACAATTAGCTGCAAAAATTCACTTTCATGTTCTAGAACCACGCCAAGCTTTTCAAATTGGTGATATGACAATTACGCCTTATTTGCTTGATCATCCAGATCCATGCTGGGGGCTAAAAGTCGAAGCTGGTGGCAAATGTTATTCTCACTGCGTGGATACAGAGGGTACTCGCGTAAGCCGCGAAGAACTTGGCTATGATTTAAAACTTTATGAAAATGTCGACTTAATGTATTTCGATGCCCAATATACATTTCCTGAGCTAGCCGAGAAAGCAAACTGGGGCCATAGCGCTGCACAGATTGGTTTAGATTTAGCCTTCCGTGAAGGTATCAAAAAAGTATTGTTTGCCCATCATGATCCGGGTGCAACAATCGAACAAATTCAGTCTATCAAAGATCAAACTCTAGAATACTTTCAGTGGCGACTTGATCACGCTAAAGAATGCAACGAAGAAATCCCTATCTGCGAATGGGATTTTGCCTACGAAGGTTTAGAAATTAAACTATAAAGGTGTCCAGTGATTGGAATTTTTTCGAAATGCTTACTGTTCTGCATTTTAATTTCTTCACTGTCGCATGCGTCAGCCATTCTTGGTTTAGACTATATTCTTTTTACAGATAAAAATACTGTCGAAGCCAATACTTCGTCGTCATCAAACAAATCTATGTACGTGTTCAATTTAGGCTTCACTATCAATCAAAAAAAATCGTTTTATTTTGGCTGGTCCGTTTATAGCGTAATTACTAAAGACGAAACCAACAACCAGTTTTCTAACTATACAACCCAAGACATGGGTCCTAGCTTTCGATATGAGTTTGGCCGCGGTGGTTGGTATTTCTTAAGCTTTATCTACGGTATACGCACACAAACTAGCTTCGACACTGGCGGCACCGAGGAAACCTGGTTAGGCACAAATTATTTGTTCCAAGCAGGTGTTTCACCCGAACTTTCGGAAAGTTTTCATGTTGTTTTTGCGTTCAATTATTTCCATGGCGGTTCCACTAAAAAATTAGTTTCTGATACACAGACAGACGTTACCTATTCTAAGGCTTTCATGACCCCAACCCTTGGGGTCACTTATAAATGGTAACTATTTAGTTGCTGTCCCTGTATAAATTGGGGATGTCGGAGTCGACCAGGTAACGCTGAGGATAAAGTAGTACCGCTTTTGGATTTATCTTTTGCACAACCTAGAACGACTATGGAAGTGGTTTTTAACATTCCTTTGTCTCATATTGGGAATCCACACTCTTTCCAGAATTCTTTGGCATGATGATTCAAACAACTAGTACTGAATGGCAGCATTTCAGGTCCTGACTTGCATGCTGACACAGAGTAGTCGATCCTAACTACAGGGAAGAAATATATGAATTTATTAATAGTAGAAGATGATCCAATTATAGCACGCGGACTTCAGGTTTTTTTGGAGTCTGCCAATTTTAAAGTTTCACACGCTAGCACTTTAAAACGCGCTTTTGAATTATTTGAAAAAGAAAAATATAATTTAGCCGTATTAGATCTAGGCCTGACAGATGGCTCCGGTCTAACTTTTCTTGGACACGTTCGTGACAGCGGATCGTCACTACCTATTATTATCTTAACAGCAAAGACTGATGAGGATTCGGTAGTTGAAGGCTTGCAAAAAGGAGCCAACGATTACATGAAGAAACCTTTCAGTAATCGCGAACTCCATGCGCGAATCAATTCAGTTTTAAGAGTTCCCCCTCCATCAGAAAATACGGTAACATTTGGCGAGATGCAAATTTCAAAAGATCAGCGCATTGTAAAAATCAAAGATAAGACTGTCGAACTTAATCGTCGCGAATTTGATTTACTTGTTCTTCTCAGTATAAAGCCCGACACGATTCTAACTCGCGAAAGAATTCTGACCGTTCTAGATAAGGAAGGTGAAATCTTTGATCGCACCGTAGATTCCCATATCAGCCATCTACGTTCTAAATTAAGACAAGCCGGCGCTGAAGGAATTAAAATTTCATCAGTCTATGGCGTTGGTTATCGATTGGAGAAAGTGTGATTACTACTCGCATTTACCAGAAGTATTTTTTAATGGCTGTATCACTCATTCTCGTATTTATAATTTTGGGTGTAGCTTTTAATAACTACATGATGGAACTAATGCGTCCTCAGAAGCGCGAATCTATGGCGCCAATTTTCATTGCCAGAATTATCGATAGAATTAATCCCACGGACAAAGCAAAGTCCATTGAGGAACTTCAATCCTGGGATCGTGGACCAATGAGTCCTAGATTATCCTTAGTCAATCAAACTGGTGAATGCTTATATCCTAAAAGCTGTGACTTAGGTATCGATTGGAAAACTGTGGTTTTCCCGAAAAACACTTATGAATTTACGACGATAAAAAATAAAGTTGATCAGCCACCACGACCGCCAAATTTTGGATTTTTTCCACCACTTGGTGGACCTGGAGTCCCCGGTGGGCCTGGTGGTCCCGGCGGACCGGGTGGCCCTGGCGGTCCCGGTGGTCCACCATTCATGCACATGGAGCCAACACTTATTAAATTAAATAATCCGGAACCATTGTACTTGGTTGTTATGGCAGGAAATCCGCCTCCAATGCCTCCGCCAGGCGGGGCCTACGGTCCCTTGCTTGGAATTGGGTCACTTCTTATATCTTTATTTTTAGGCGTAGGTTTCACAGTCGCTATCATTTTCAATTCCATGCGCAAAGGTGTAACAGAAGCCGACCGAGTTATTTCTGAAATTAAAAGTGGGAATTTGAAATCACGCTTTAAAGTAAACCGTAAAGATGAATTTGGTCAGGCCATGCAACGCTTCAACACAATGGCAGACGAAATTGAAAAACTAGTTCACGGTTTAAAAACATCAGAACAAGCACGAACAAAAGTTCTTCAAGAACTAGCACATGATTTAAGAACACCGCTGGCATCACTCAGAAACCTAATCGACACACTTCATTCCAGTATAGATCGTTTAGACAGTGACACACGAAACGAATTACTCACACTCTCATCGAAAGAAATCGACTACTTCGAACGTCTTGTTGAAGACCTATTATTTTTAGCGCAATTGAAAGAACCGGACTATGTAGATGTTCGTTCCACATTCAATCTGCCGGAAACTATCTTGGATGTGACGGAAGACTGCCTATTTATGTATTCTCAAAAAGGAAAAAAACTGGAACTAGTTGAAAATTTAAAAAACCAACAGCAACAATTTGCCGGCGACCAACATCCTATCAAACGATTGGCGCGGAACGCAGTCGAGAACGCCTGTTCATTTGCAAAATCTAAAGTGACTGTGAAATTAGAAAACGTCGATAATAGGATGATTCGACTGACCATCGCTGACGACGGTCCAGGATTTAAAAACGAAGATCTAGGCCAGTTTGGACAAAGAAATATTAGCCGAAAATTAAATACGGATGCAAATGGTCGCGTTTCATTGGGATTAGGCTCTGTCGTTATCAAAACAATTTGCGATGTTTATCATGGCACCGTTTCTATACAGAATATAAAAAGCAGTTCGGGAGCGGTACTTGGTGCAGAAATCAGGATCGAACTACCTAATAACCTGTACGCATAAGTAAAGTTTTATCGCCTATACAACGAACAAGTTTCCGGGTATGAAATCTGCCAATAGCGACAGAATTCGCACGCTAGTAACATGAACCAATGCCTATCGGTTTATCGATCAAATCATTAATTTATCGGCACAATTACTTGCGCTTACGATCTTGGTGACGCTTGCGAATAGCTTCGCGTCGTTGAGGCGAAAGGCTTTTGTATTTTTTAAGATTATTTTTAATCTTTTCGCGCTTTTCCGGAGACATGCTTTTCCAACGTGCGTAGTTATCACGAATTTTAGCTTTGCGATCATCCGGAAGATTTTTATAACGGTTCCAGTTTTTCACTAGCTCAGCCCGGTGCTCCGGTGGCAATTGTTTAAATTTTTGGAATGATGCTATTAGCGTTTTCCTTTTTTCTGGAGTCAACGCTTTGAAACTTTCCCATTTTTTCTGAAGTTCGGCCCTTTGCTCAGGAGTTAGGGAATCCCATTTCTGTTTTTGACCCTTTAAATATGTATCTTCGCCTGCAACTTCGCCCTGGGCTTTGGCTTGCAGGCCAATCAGTGGAACAATGGATAATAGCTGAACAAATTGACGGCGTTTCATAGACTATTCCTCTTCCAATTTTAAATCTTCAGGCTCATCTGTTGATTTTCCATCTGTTTTTTCGGCGTCTTCTAGATTCTGAATCATGTCCCAATCTTTTTCATTTTGGAGCAACTCCATATTTATCAGCATATCTAGATTTTTTAATAATTCTTTATCATCATCATTCATATATATACCTTACGAATTTTCTTCATCGTCAGAATACGCTTCCAGTAAATCTAAGTCCTCAATCACTTCTAAATTATTCGCCATTTCTAGACTGTCTTCGTCCATTTCCAGAGCAGCAAATGTTTGCAAATCTACGTCAGCGGGATTGTTAGCCGCCATACCCAGGTGGGGCTCTTCACCGCTTGGAATCACCGGCCCACGGGCAGCCTTTTTATTTAAGAACCATAATCCAAACGCCGTTAATGCAGCTGTCGAAGCCACTGGCATCCACACTTGGAACCAGCGTTTATTGCTATGAATTTGGCTGTTTTCTTTTAAAACCGGAGCGACTTTGGCAAATACAATAGCATCTAGTTCCGCCGGAGGATTAACTAGGAAGGTACTATCATCATGTCTTTCCATGATATCTCCCTTTAAATTCCTTTTCCAAATTCTGTTTCGCTCGATGAATAAGTACCTTCACATGGTTCACAGTCAGTTTCATTTGCTCAGCAATTTGGGAATGTTCCAAATCTTCCACTAGAAATAATACGATCGCAACTCTTTGATTTTCTGGCAAGTCGTTAATGATTTCTGCTAGAATTTGGTTTTTCTCTTTATCAAAGTACTCTTTTTCAGTTTCAGCTATGTCTGCGACCTTGTTTAACTCGTCATCGCCGACTTTATCTTCCCATTTGTCACGCTTGATCTGATTTAAGAATAAATTGCGCGCGATTTGAAATGACCATGCTTTAAACGAATTAAGAGCTTGATAAGAATTTGCATTTTCCGAAATTTTGATCCAGGTATCTTGGTAAATGTCTTGCGCTCGCATGTTCTCTCCTGTCAGGTACACACAAAACCCGTAGAGGGCGGCTTTGTGTTTTTTGTAGAGGGATTCGAACGCTTTCGAATCCCCTTTAGCTACTTTCTGCAGTAGTTCATAATCATTATCTATTTGTGAGCTCATTTACTCACAGTAGCTCAACTCAATTTTTGATGTTTGTCCATTTTCTTGTAAAGATGCAACACCGCACTCATTAGTAAATGTTACTGTCGCTGATCCAGTCTTAGATCCACTGAAAGCAATGCTTAGTGATCCAGAAACCGGGTAACAAGAGCAATCACCCCATGCGATGTCATTTGCCGTAATAACTGACGAAAACTTAGCTAGGTTATGATTCACTTCTAGTTGACCATTAGATACATGGCGGGCCGCACGTGTTAATCCACCGGTTACTTCCAAAGGTTGCAATGTTCTAACCGATACATTGAACAACTGACGGCCGTTACGGTCCATTCGTTTGTGCTTACCTAAGATATCTAAATTATATCCCGCCGCAGTTTTAGTTAGTTTCGCGCCGCCACCGTATGAAGTACCGCGATAGTCCGTTGCTGAATCACTTGAATTCGAAACAACACCACCACGAGGCCCAGTAATCGCTGTACTATACGTACGCGTTACGTAGTCACCGTTAGAATTCAAAGTACAACTGGCATTCGAGAATGACAATTTCACATTGCCCGCCATTTGGCGCACACCATTTAGTGTCGAACAATCAGAATATTCAATTTGCTTAACACCAGCTGAACAGGACTGTAAGTAGGCGCGAGAACACGTAGCCGCTTGTGCTCTATCTATTAAGAGAGTCGACCAGATTGAGTTAGGCTTAACTGATTGAAACGCAAAGCTAGAATTTGATTGTTCATCCATGCTGCCAGAAACCGCGGTCATACCCGATTCCACGACTGCCTCTGTTTCACTGATACTAGAGTTGTCCTCGTCTGCGTTCTTATTTTTACATCCTTGAGCCACGGCAAAGATCATCGCAATTGTAATTAACTTAGAAAACTTCATATAAGCTCCTTATTAGTTATAGGTAATACAATTGAGAAGGCGTTAAGTTACAGGAAATTTAAAACCCTTACGTGTATATCAAAAATAGTCACTGTCTCATTCTGAAACGTCCCTATTCAATTCTATTAGATCTTTTTTGGCACACTTCCTGTACCTCTATACTTTGAAGAACCTTTTTTTAGGTGAGGTAATTATGTGGCGTTATATAACATTAGGTCTATCTGCGCTTGGCTTGACTGTACTGCTTATCGCTTGTGGCGAGAACAAACAAACAAGCACGGCAAATCCGTATGCAACTAATAACGGATGCCCGGCCGGTACATACTACCAAAATGGATTCTGTTACAATTCAACAGGAACCCAAGGCTACTACGGTTCTAACAGCATCAACTTTGTCAGTGACAACTATAAATATAAAGATGTCAGAATCACCGATTCTGCTACTTACAAAAGCTTTTTAAAGAAAGCAATGCAAGTGTGTGATCAAGCTCATTCTAGCGGTGGTATCTATGACTGCAGTTCATGGTCAGTTGGCCAGTTTCAATTGAATGTACAAATGGCTGCGACCAATTCAACATCATTAAAAGCTACATTTTCGGCATATCCACAAACTAATAGCTACTACTGGTATGGTTATTCATTGCCATCAGCAAGTGACTTCTTTTTCGGATACTTTGGATTTCCGGTTTACACAGCAACGATCATTACTTTAAATCCACTTCCAATTGATAATATGGTTGTATCGCTGATCAATGATTCAAAAGGCTTTGAAGCCCGTGCCTATGGTGATGCTCGCACGGTAGCGAATAGAAGTTTAATCCAACTGCAAGTACTTGAGGGCAAATTAGACCAGTCTGCGTTTGACTACCAAGTTGGTTTTGAAGGCAAAATTTTTGCTAAAGGCCGTCTACAAAGATACTAATAGACAATCAGTATCTTTCACTGGATGATAGTTGAAAGCTATGAAACCATTGATAGTCACGTGTCCCACGTGCGGAAAGAAAATCGAATACTCTGCGCAAAACAAGCATCGACCTTTTTGTAGTGATCGATGTCAGCTGATTGATCTTGGCGAGTGGGCCTCTGAATCTTATAAAATTCCTGTAAAAAATGTTGAATTTGATACCTCTTCAAATGATCAGGCCGGTGATGATATCCCGGAGAATGAAGACCAGTAAGCCTTCGCGACTTTTCAAAAAAATTAAAATACTCGAAAAAAAGATATTGACGCCGATTCAATTATGCATTCTGATTGGTCTATAACAAACGACTGCTAAGGTTGTGGTCGTAAATAATATTCATAAGGAGTGTGATATGAATAAAGCGCAATTAATCGAAAAGATCGCAATGGAAACTAAAGTGTCTAAAGCTCAAGCTGAAACTCTTTTAGATTGCACAATCGAAAACATCAAAAAAGCTGTAAAAAAAGGTGATGATGTTAAATTAGTTGGTTTTGGTACATTTACTAAAGCTAAACGTAAAGCTCGCGTTGGTCGTAACCCACAAACTGGTAAAGCGATCAAAATCCCAGCTTCTAACGCTCCAAAATTCCGCCCAGGCGCTGAATTTAAAGCTCTAGTTAAATAATTAACTGCAAAGCTGCTGTTAAATAATTTTAACTAAGACTAAAAAAAGCCGGCCCACAAGGTCGGCTTTTTTTTATGTTTTTCATCTTAGAATGTTTCAAAGGTATCAAAAGCTAAGTAAGCTGTACGTTTCAAACATTTTCTCTAGCAGGAATCTATGGCTCAACATCAAAAGAAAATTTCTCGAATTGGATTATATACCAGTGGCGGCGACGCCCCCGGCATGAATGCAGCGATTCGCGCGGTTGTCCGAGTTGCCCATTCGATGAACATCGAAGTCTTGGGAATTTTTCAAGGCTATATCGGTATGATTGAAAATCATGTGGCACCTTTGAATATTCGTGACGTGGCCAACATCATTCAGCGCGGTGGAACTATCTTGAAAACTGGACGCAGCACTGATTTTCACAAACCCGAAGTGCGCACCCGTGCAGTAGACACATTAAAAACGCACAATATTGATGGGCTGATCTGTGTGGGTGGCGATGGTTCATTCCGCGGCGCTCATGCTTTATGGAAAGAACACAAGATTCCTATCGTAGGAATTCCTGGAACTATCGACAATGATATTTTTGGATCTGATCTAACTATTGGTTTTGATACAGCTGTGAATACTGCGCTGGACGCGATTGACAAGATTCGTGACACAGCGGACAGTCACGATCGCGTTTTCATCGTAGAAGTTATGGGCCGAAACTCTGGATTTATCGCGTGTCATGTTGGTCTTGCTGGCGGTGCTGAAGAGATCTTTGTACCTGACGGAAATACAAACATTGATAAATCCATCGATCGTATCAAAGATTCTATCAAAAAAGGCAAACGCAGCAGTATTTTGATCACGGCTGAAGGACAAAAGCCAGGTCGCGCGTACGATTTGGCAGATGCGATTCGCAAAAAGTCTGGTATTGATCCTAAAATTTGTATTCTAGGACATATCCAGCGGGGTGGATCTCCAACGTCGGTGGATCGCGTACTAGCGTCACGCATGGGTGCTGCAGCCATCGATAATTTATCCAAAGGCTTTTGCGATATCATGATCGGATCAGATGGTCCTAATTTATTGCAAGTGCCATTTGAACTAGCGACTACAAAAGAAAAGCGCAGTCCTTTAGAATACGTACAACTAAGCCAAATTTTAGCTATTTAATTTTAACTCTTCATAGAGTGGGAATTTAGTTTAGATGAAAATATCGTTCGGAACGATTTTTATTTTTCTCTTTATTAATCCACGGAATTTTATTCTTTGCTTTGTCATCTTTTAAAAAAGATACGCTAATGGATAAAATCCAGTCTTACTATCGAAAATTTTTCAAAATCGTCGCCGCAGCCTTAACCGCAGAGGTTTCCGCACTTTCGTAACTTGGTGAAATATAGTTATCCTGGTTCGCAAACAAAACATTACCCACAGGCTGACTCGCTAAAGCCAATTGAGGCGACGATGCAAACTGTGCGCGACATACAGGAACCGAATGTCCCCACAATGTCATTCTTACCGCCGCGATATCCGACGCTGTAATACCTAATTCAGGGAAATACGCTTGAAGATCGGCCAGCATATAATCCCGATGTTTATTATGCGCAAATGGATTTAATAAAAATTGGCGTGCGCCTTGGTAGGGGAACGATTTGTAGAACGTTAAAGTGCAGGGAGACCCCTTATCCCCTTGAGCCCAATTCGCAAAAATCACATCCGTGAAACCTTTTGTAAATGGCGCTGCCGAAGACGGAGTTTTAGGAACTTCTTTTTTCAAGCAATATAGATCGTAACCTTTAGATGGAATATTTCTTCGCAAAGTGACATTACCGACCATGAACGATCGATATTCAATATTGTTCATCGATTGCATCTGTGCCGCGGGGATATTTGTAATAATTCGCTTCGCCACGAATTTTGGTGCGGCCATAATAACAAATTTAGTTCGAATTGTTTTTAATTTATTTAAACTCTCTTCAACCACCACATCCACGAAACCATTACCTGGAATCACTTTCAGGACGGCACTTTTTGTGCGCATCTGAGTCGGCCCAACTGATGCCACTAAGTTTTGATATAAACTTTGAGCAATCAAACTATTGCCACCTGGAAATACCATCACACCGTGCTGTTCAGACGCTTGCCACGAAAAAAACTCGCCGGCCGCAACTTCATCTAACGTGGCACCAAAAGACGACCACGCGTAATACTGGAAGTATTCATACAAAGTCGTCGTAATTTGTGGAAAGTTACGCTGAATCCACTGATTCACAGTCATGGAGTTGAAATTAGACGCATTGGACTCGAAACCTTTAAGCAGTTGTTTCATTTGAGCAAACACTTTGGCGTCTTCGTGTTGACCACTCCAAAATTTTGGTAGGACTTTACCATTTAAAAAAACTTCTTTATCCGCCGCCGTTTCTAAACGTGCGTATTTCAATACGCCAATATCGTTCAACATTCTATGCGATGCCGAATTCTGCTCTGGAATAGAAATGTACGCAGGTCCTAAAGAGTAGTAACTCGAATTGATCGTTTCACCTTTTGAGTTACCACCAAATTGACTGGCTTGCTCTAAAATCAATGGTTTTAATTTTTTTAAATGATAGCCAGCGATCAAGCCGCTTAATCCACCACCCACAATAACCACATTCTGCTGCTCGCTTGGTACAGGGATACCACCACATTTTTGAATATAGCCATCGACATTCCAAAAACGCTCATGATTTGGATCCGGCTCATCACCGGTAAATTCAGCGGTAGAGGCCAAACCCGTTAATTTAGTAATGGGATCTTGAGGAGTCGTCGCCCGATACGAAGGCGCGGCCGACAAAGGACTGCATAGTCCGCTCATAGCGGCCAGCGACGTTATTGTTAACTTATGGAACTCCCTACGGCCTAATCTATAGTCACTCATGCTGTTCTGCTACTTTAGAGAAGTCTGATTATCAATTTTATTTCGGCGATGAGTTATAATTGAAAGACAGTTGATAATGTCAGCTGTCACCCCCTATGCTTAACCAGCTGACCATCGTTTAATCCAATAGGAGCGGCTTATGAAACTGCTGTTATCATTGTTGTTTTTATATACTAGCGTTTCTTTAGCCAAATCTCGCATCGGCGAATGGGCCGCCTATAATTACGAAGAACGCACGGCTACGAGGTCAATTAAAGGTACCCTAATCAAAGAAATCGTCGAAGTTAAAAAGCGGGCTGGCCCAAATGGTAAGCTAGTGAACTACTTTAAAATCAGCGAAAAATTACTACCGATTGGATCAGCTCCAATGGAAGTTTTCACCTGGGAACCCGAATCGCAGTATCCGCCAAATCTATTTTTAAATTTCTTCGTGTTTAAATGTACACTCATCAAAAGCATGGGAACTATCGAAAAAATCAAAGTGCCAGCCGGTAAATTCAATACGTGTCACGTAAAAGATCAAAACAGCTGGATCGCTGCGGTTCCTTTCAATCATGTGCTCTTCATCCAAGACGAAGAAAATATTTTCCGTCGCTTGGAATTGATCAAGTATTCTTGGAAGAGAAAATAGTTTCTATTTTAAAATATTCAATAGGGCCGTAATAAAAGCAGCATTGATAAAATCAATAAAGCATGACCCCACAAGTGGCACAATTAAAAATGCTTTGGGTGCAATTCCATATTTACGCGTAAGTGACGACATGTTTGCCAGCGCATTCGCTGTCGTACCCATCATAAACCCTACAAAACCACTACTAATAATAGCGGATTCGTATGTCTTACCCATAAATTTATACACTAGGAACAATGATCCCAATACAACCAAAATTCCCTGAAGCAACAGGGACACTAATACTGGCAAAGCCGCATTTTTCAATTGTCCTAAATCCAACGTTACTATCGCCATTGCGATGAATACAGATAAACAGGTATTACCAATTTCTTCTAACGTACTTTCTTTTAATTCAAACCAGTTTGTTTGATCGTCAATATTGCGAACGATGGCTGCCACAATCATGGATCCAATATAGATAGGAAGAGTCACACCGATTTGTGAAAAAATAGGCGAAATGTAGGTTCCCAAACCGACAAATAAAATAATCCCCAACACGTGCTGAATAAATGTATCCGGGCTAAATTTCTCCATCGCTTCGATACCTACCTCAGCAAATGGCATGTCGGCTGTTTCTTTAGTCGTAATTGTGACTTCTTTTGTTTTTACAAACTTACCTGACACTTGCAGTTTATCACGATTAATTAGATAGGTAGCCAGCGGAGTTCCCAAGATACCACCCATTAAAATACCACCCAAAGCCGTCGTTAATCCCAATGTCGACGCATTCACCACGCCATTAGATTCAAACAAAGGCGCGAATGCCAACGACGTCCCTGGTCCACCAGCAAGGGCGACTGAGCTCATTAAAATACCCGAAATACTTGGCATACCCATCGCTACGGCAATACCAATACCCAAAGCAATTTGAATCGCTAAAAATACAACACTTAAGAAAAGGAAAAACAAAACTTCACGGCCACCTTTTTTCAAAGATATCCAAGAAGCGCCAAAACCTAATGAAGCGAAAAACGCAATCATCAAGGGTTCTTGAAATGTTTTATCGAATTTAATTTCCAAACCCAGGCCTTCTTTTAGGACTAAAAATAAAAGCGCAAATAATAGTCCACCAATTACAGGAGACGGAAAGTTATAACGACTTAGAAAGCTAACTCGTTTCACCAATATTTGACCTACAATAATAACAATGGCGGCCAGAGCTAAAGTTTGCAATCCATTGAATGACATAGTTCTCCTTAAGAGTTATTGTTCTAAATTGTATAGTATAAGGAGGAATCTATGGTCAAAATGAAAGCGCTTTATCAAGGGTCAAAACACTGCTTATTGACTCACCTTCCCTCACAATCTGAAATTCAAACAGATGCACCAAAAGATAATCACGGCAAAGGAGAATGCTTTTCCCCAACTGATATGACTGCTGCATCACTATTATCATGTATACTAACGACGATGGCGATCAAAACAGAACCGATGGGTTACAAATTAGATGGCATTCACGGAACGGTAGAAAAAATAATGGCGACAGAGCCTCGTCGCATCGGCGAATTGCGATTGGAAATTCATCTACCAAAATCACTAACATCAGATCAAAGATTAAATCTAGAAAACATAGCAGCCGGATGCCCAGTGAAAGAATCGCTTCATCCAAACACACTAATCTCATCAACCTATTTTTACGATCTATAGCAAAAGGTACCTCCTAACATTCTGGTATCCAGCGCGTCTAACGCTGCGGATACCAGAATGTTAGGAGGTACCTCTGAAATTATTTTCCGGAAAGTAAGCAGAGTAGTTCGAATACGACGTCGACCCCGGCTAATCCAGTTATGTCGGCGTGATCTGTGGGCGGGGAAATTTCTACTAAATCTCCGCCGACTAGATTTTTGATTTTTAGTCCACGCAGAATTTGTTGAACTTCATAGCTAGTTAATCCACCAGGAACCGGAGTTCCCGTTCCCGGTGCATACGCGGGGTCCATACAATCTATATCGAAACTCAAATAGGTAGGCTCGTCGCCAAATACGGGAATTGATTTTACAAAATCAGAAATATGGCCCTTTTTAATATCGTCCATCGTATACACAGTGATTTGATGCTTCTTAATAAAATCTAAATCACTTCCGTCAGCCAATGGACCACGAATACCGATTTGCACCATTCGCTTTGGATCAACTAAACCTTCTTCAACCGCGTGACGCGCAAACGCGCCGTGATGATACTCGTGTCCCCATGCCGCAGGATAGGTATCCAAATGAGCATCGAAATGAATAAAGCTTAATGGTCGTCCGTATTTTTTTCGAAGAGCACGCAGGACTGGTAAGGTTGTAGAATGATCTCCGCCAACCGAAACGAATTTTTTATTTTTACTAGCCAGATGAGACACAAAACTTTCGATTTTTTCGTACGTATCACTGATCGATATAGGAACAGTCTGGCAATCACCAATGTCGGCAACTTTTACACTTTTAAACAAATTCGTCCCTCGAGTCCAATGATACGATCGTCCCAGTGACGAGCATTCACGTACATGTGACGGAGCGAATCTAGCGCCGGGACGATACGAAACACCACCATCAAACGGGATTCCAAAAATGCCGATATCATAGTCTTCGTCGACCGCCACATGTGGCAATCGAAAGAATGTTTTAATAGCTGAAAAGCGCGGAAATTCGCGACCACTAATAGGAAGATATTTGTCTGTACTCATGCCTTAAGTCTAAGCCTTGTTTCCTTTAAGTCAATATCACTAGCGCCATCCACCGATTCAAAAGACTTGAACTGCAATCATGCAAATTGACATTACAGAGATTAAAAAGCACCCTAATTTAGATGAATTATCCGTTTGATGGTGAACTATTTTTAAGTCAGAAAAAGCGATTCGAAGAAGTCGTTTTCTTCGTACATTTCTACGAAGGATCTAAAACTCAAATGAAGCGTCATATTGATTTGGTTAACGAATTCGGATTCGATGCATTCGCATTTAATTTGCGAAGCAAGGGGGCGTTTCTAGTCAACCCCATCAGCCGCAAGAAGGTTCCGGGAATAAAACATATTTGGGCTGATCAAATTTCAGATTTACTTAATTTAATTCCACAAAAAAAAATCATATTTAGCTTTTCAAATCCATCGGCCTCAGCGATTGAAGCAATGGCCGATCGAAACAACAACGACACAGTCGCCTTGATTTGCGATAGTGGTCCATCGAATCAATTTCTTGGATCTGCTTTTCAGTTGTTTCAACATTTAAAAAAAGATGGGCTACTGGCTAGCTTCACAAAAACAATCGTAACTCCACTGATCTGGAGCCCCTATTTACACAGCGATCTCCATCCACAACTAGATACATTTCCAAAAGGGTTTCGCCTTCTTTCTATTCGTGGATGGAAGGATCCATTGATTCCGCCTAACCATATCGACGGCGTTTTTGAACCTCACGCAAATTTAGATTGGCGCAAGCTGAGCCTGCCGAAAGCGGGACACTTGACTGGCCTTAAAGATTTCCGTGACGAATATATTGCTGGTCTAAAACCATTCTTGGAAGAAGTCGCTACCCCGATTCAGAAATCAAAATAGCGGACTAAGCTTTGCGTTTTGCGACCAACAAACCTTCGCTAGTTCCAATAAAATAAGATGAGTAGTTTGGATTCTGAATTAAACTCTTATTGAATTCAATCATTCCCAGCGACTGCTTTTTCGAAAACGGCGTATCGTCCAAACCCCAAACTGAACCACTTAAGAAAACATTATCTGCCAAAATCAGATACGATCCTTTCAAATGAGTTTCGATCCATTTTAAATAGTCAGGATACGCCGATTTGTTGGCATCAATGAACGCACCACCGACGTCACTAGGTGGTTGCCAGTTGGCCAGGGCTTCTTTCGCATCTCCCCGCATAACGACTACTTTTTTTCCGCCAAGCTCAGGAACCAACGATGTGTTTTTGAATAAATTCGCTATGAAGTCAGCACAGTAGGGATCCTTTTCGAAACAAAATAAAGTGCCGCCCGTTTTCAATCCGCGCAATAGAAACAATGCCGAGTATCCCGTCAATGAGCCCAATTCCATGTAGGACGAACATCCAGCTTGTTTTACTTGTTCCGAAATTACGTAAGCTTCACTTAACGATACAGAAATTCCTTCTTTATTCAGTTTGCGTGATTCCGCTCGCGCATGCTCGGCCAAAGCCAAGAACTCTGGACTTAAGTTAGATTGGTAAACTGAGTTCAGGTAATTAAATTTTCCGTATTCATATGAGTCTTTGTTTTCTTCGGATCGCATAAGACCTTTTAAATGACACGACTTTAGTTTATTGACCAGCAAATTCTAAAGGTTCAACTCTAAAAGACCGAAAAAACCCCTATGGTACAAACTGGAAAAATTTGGATTTTTTACGATTCTAAAAATAAAAAACAAAGCAAGCCGTTGAATTTGACTCAAGCACAAGCGTTAATTTTAAACTTGGCTCAAAAGAAAAATTTCCAAGCCTATATTTGGACACCCGGTTGGGATGAGTGGGTTGATCTGAAGTCATTTTTAGAAGTCGACCAAGATTACTTTGTTGTTCCCCCATCAATCAAGAAGAAGACTCTGGATAAAACATCTGTGACAAAAACCCTAACTCGTTTTCGCGAATCACAGACCATGACGTCAACAGTAACTGATAATTTTGACAAAACTCTTTTGGTTCCGCTAGACCCAGATAACTTAGTGGTCAAAGAACCGAAACCTACATTCACTGAAGTTTCTAAAGATGCGTCTCCGAATGCTAAAGTAGACTATGGCTACTTCTATCCAGACTTCAGAGCTGAAAATATAGATTTGGATATTACACGCCTTAAAGGCCGCTTGAAATCGGCTCCAAAAGCGCCTACTGCGAGTTCTGAAAATGCAAAACTAGAATCCAGTGTTTCCGCCGATCGCCGTGAAAACATCCGTTATAACTTTGCCATCGAAGTTATTTTGATTACGAAAAAAGGTAAAACATTTAAATCGCAATCCGAAAATATTTCTGTTTCCGGGGTAAAATTAAAAGATTCTATTCCACAGGAATTTTTGATGACCGATTTTAGTGTCATCATCGCTAATAAATTAGAAAAAGATCCCAAAAAAGCTCGTATACATTTCAATTCAAAATGCGTTGGTGATGTCGCCGATTCAAAACGTTTAGTGTTTTTAAATCCGGACGTGAAAAGCCAAAAAGTTTTAGAAGAAATGATTAGTTCGTACATCCAACAAATTCAGAAAAAAGAAAAGGCTGGTTAGTCCAGCCTTCCAATTTAAATACAATTCGAAACGCGATCTATTCTTCCGCAGAAATTTTCAAAAGAGTCTTCACTGTTTTTTTCAATTTATCGATATCAAATGGCTTTTTAATATAGTCATGCGCACCCACAGCAAATGCACGTCTCATGTCTTCTTGTGAGGCTTGACCGGATACGAATACCAACGGGATCTTTTTAAGATCTTTAGTTTCTTTTAGAAGTTCTGCCAGTTCAAAACCGTTAATCCACGGCAAACCAATATCAAGCAGGATTAAATCGACCGGTGTATCATCTAGTACATCTGATAACTCATTCGCTTGCGCTGCCAATTTAACTAGGTAACCTTCGGATTCAAGAATACGCTTGATAGACGCGCGCATTGTTTCATCATCATCAATCACAAGAATTGTTTTCGGTTCTTCTTTTTTTCTAGTTTCGCGGAATTTATCCAAAGGAACTACATCTTGCGAGGCAATTCGAGCTTTTGTTATCTTTTCAATCTTCGTGATTAAATCTTTGGTATTAATTTTTTTCGTCATTATGCCTCTTGCAATGATATCCGTGTTAGCTTTTTATCCGTGCGCTGCTGCTTCTTGTGCTTCTAACCAACGTTCTGCATCGATAGATGCCATACAACCAGTTCCCGCCGCAGTAATTGCTTGGCGATACACTGGATCTTGAACGTCACCAGATGCAAACACACCCTCGATATTCGTGTACGTCGAACCTGGTTTAGTTTTTAAATAGCCAGTTTCATCCATATCTAAAATACCTTGGAATAAATCTGTGTTGGGTTTGTGTCCGATCGCAATAAACAAACCGTCCAAAGCCATCTGACGTTTTTGGTTTGTCTTTGTATCATTAACAATAACCGCATTCATTTTTTTTCCATCACCTAAAACTTCAGTGATTTCAGAATTCCAAACCACTTCGATTTTTGGATTTTTCATCGCACGTTCAACCATGATTTTTGAGGCACGGAACGAATCGCGGCGGTGGAAAATATAAACTTTGCTTGCAAAACGAGTTAGGAAGTTAGCTTCTTCCATTGCGGTGTCACCGCCACCAACAACACCCACGTTTACATTTCTAAAAAATGCACCGTCGCATGTGGCGCAGGCAGAAACCCCACGGCTCATGTATTGTTTTTCTGACGGTAAGCCTAAAAGTTTAGCTTTTGCCCCAGTGGAAATAATAATTGTTTTTGCTTGGTATTCTTGATCGCGAATCCAAACTTTGAATGGACGTTTGCTAAAATCAACTTTAGTTACATTTTTCGTGATAAAGCGAGTTTCAAAACGTTTCGCTTGGTTACGCATAACCGCGATCAAATCGGGACCTGGTAAACCGTGTTCAAAGCCAGGAAAGTTTTCAACATCTGTTGTGATCATCAACTGACCACCGGCTTCTTCGCCTTCGATCATTAAGGGTTTTAAATTTGCTCGGGCGGCATAGATAGCTGCCGTTAAACCAGCGGGACCTGAACCAATAATTATAACGTTTTCAACGTGGATCATACATTAACCTCTATAAAACTCTATTACCGATTTTTACTCGATTCGAAGGGTAAATCCTACAACTATTTGCCTTCAAAGTTAATGACTAACTGCAAGAGTTGTCGAGCGTCCTGATCAGGCTTGTTTAGACGCACAGTACATAGGGCAATAGTACAAAAGATAGGCAGGTCTCATATAGACCAATAGCAGGGACCTAAGCTACTATATCACAATATGACAATCTATTTTTCATCAGCAAAACCCCATCTGACTCCGATTGCGGTTTCTGCTGAGGATGCAAAAAATAAAAATTTGATGACGTTGCTACTAGAAGCCAATCGTCCGGTGGCATCATCGTGTAAAGGCGATGGTATTTGTAGCAAATGTCGCATAACGATTCTTGAAGGACATTCACACCTAAGCGGCCAAACCGATCTGGAAGCTAAAACTAAGGTAAAAAATAAGGTAGATGAGCACGAACGTCTCAGCTGTCAGGCCCACCTGCTAGGTGATGTAGTTATAGATACCAGTTATTGGTGAACGACTAGTGCAAACCTAAATTAAATTCGGCATCATCACTAGGATATTGATTGTTTTTCAACTCCGCCTCACGTGCACGTGATTTCATCGGTTTAGTCAACAGCGAGGATTCAAAATGTGTACGACTTTGATATCCCGTCTGTCGAACACCCGATTGTCCTTTGGGCATTAATGAGCTCATGAATACCAACACCGCATGGATCAGCTCTGGGAACATAGCGCCACCCAATATGTGCAACTTTCCAATGGGTGACAAAACCAATTCCGTGTCGCCAATCGAAGATGCTTTTAAAACTTTTTTAGCCACTGTCTTTGGTGCCATTGATAGAAACGGCATATTGTCAGCGAAATCAAACCATGCGAACTCTTTTTCATGATCACCTTTGAATACAGCTTGGATAGGTGACCCTGTTCGCATCAAACTCGGATAAACAGTGGTAACCAAAATATTGTCCTGATGTAATTCGACCGCTGACCCTTGTGAAAAGCCGGCTAAAGCAAACTTCGATGCGTTATATGGTAACATGTGCGGGACGGCACTCTTTCCACCCGCCGAACAAATATTAATAATGCGACCACCACCACGACGTTTGAAATAGGGTCTAACTAAATCAGTGGCTTCAACTACAGCATACAAATGAAGTTTCATCTGCGCCTCAAAATCAGCGTGTGTCATAGATTCCAGAGGTCCTACGCTAATCGTACCCGCATTATTAACAATGGCGTCCAAAACACCAAATACGTTGATAGATTCTTTCAATGCTGTGGCCAGTTCTGCTTTTTTAGTAACATCGCAAATGACCGTACACACCTCGGCACCAGGATGTTCATTCAACAAAATTTCACGCGCACGAGCCAATTCTTCAAATTTCCTGGCGGCAATTGTGACTTTGGCTCCCTCTGATAAAAATTCACGTGCTAGCGCCAAACCTAAACCACGCGACCCACCGGTGATAAAAACTGATTTACCTTCCCAATTGAAAGGTTTTGTTCCCGACGTTAAACTCAATCCCGCTGAAAAGCCGGCCATCACAGCAGCGGTTTTTGGTCTTCGCGCCAATAAACACACCAAGGCACCTAGCCCTGAAACGATAGCTAATTCATTTTTTAACGTTTTTCTCATGAACTTTCCCCCTTTGAAAAACTCGTACTATTTTTTTAATGCCTACTTTTTTTCTTGAAAAATTTTTTCCTCAGGCAACCCCGTCTTTTCATTTTGTCCTTGAATTTTTAGCATGATGACTTTGCGAAACGGGGGCAGGAATGTAATTTCTGACTCTGCATAAATTTTGTCTAAAGTTAAAGCTGAAGCCAGCTTACTCTCACCCAAAGTATCAAACGAAGACTTCACAACACACGATTTTCCGTCTTTGCGTGAACTGACTTTGACATATGCATTTTCTAAAGTTCGATCCACTTTGGTCAGGTCTTTGACTAAGACGGTAAAATTATTTCGCTCCTGCGGAAATGTTGATGGAGTTTCAACCTGTAATCGTTTGCTAATTCCCCTTCGAATTAAAGGGTGTACTGGCTTATAATTTTTGCGATCCATCAACCAATAAAACCCAAACACAGGCACATTTGAATTTTCGGGATTCAATTCAAATAGACAGTTGTCGTCTAAGCGTGTGTAGACCACTAAAATATTTTGCGGGTTTTCGCTTTTTTCTAACCTAAAAACTTCGTAATGTTGGCCAATTGGAACCAACGTTTTAACGCCGCTGGCAACGGATATATTAACTATGAGTAAAAGCAAAAAAGCGTAGGATTTCATGTCACCCGATAACTATGCAATTCCTATGACTGAAACTGAATGCTCTAGAAGAATTTAGACGGTGTTTAAGGGGAAAAGTTTCCCCTTCCAAAGGAAAAACACCTCAAGTTGGCATGCTGCCTATTCGTGATACGTGTGATATTTCCAACTGCGATTTGATCTATCAAAAGATAGTTCGTATAAGCAACAGTTAGGAATGACGATGGCTTGCTCTGGCGAATTATCTGCCGCGTGAACCAGACGCACTAAAGATCCACCATGAGTAGAAATAGCAACCCGCTTGAACTGAGGATTCGCAATTAATGCGGTCTCCAAGTATTCTTTTAAACGCTTCAAATGTTGTACTTTTGTTTCCCCATTGGGAAAGCCCATCATTTGATGTTCCGGCTTGATAGAACGCCACTGAATAAGCATATCTTCGCCGTACTTTTCGATAATTTGAACTTGCGATTGGCCCTCGACATCACCTAAATGCGTTTCACGCAAAGCAGCTGAATACAGAAATGGAACTGTGTGTTTTTCTAATGCAATTTTTGCCGTTTCAATCGCACGATCCAAATCGGAACACAAACAGGCGTCTAATTTAACTGCCGCCAATTTTTTTTGTAGGCTTTGAGCTTGGTCACGACCTTTTTGATTCAATGGAATATTGGTGTGACCCTGGAATTTTTTATTCAAATTCCAATCTGTTTCACCATGTCTAAAAACCATAAGCTGAACGACATCACTCATTGTCTACTCTTTTCGCAAAAGCACGTAATTGATTTTGATACCCTGATTTATAAATATCTTTTCGAATCCGGTAACAAAATTATCTGCTGCTTTCTCAGATTGATGCAAATCAAAAGTTAAAAACTCAACTTTGTAACGACTTTGTTTGATTTCTTCCAATGCCCACTGGAAATAGACCAGGGAATCTGTCTTAAATTCTAAAAACGAACCTGGCTTTTGCAGGTCATACAAAATTTCTAAATTTCTAAGCTGAACAAATCGATTCTTTGGCTTCTTTGGTGAAGTCCAAGGATCAGGAAAGTGCACAAATACATTGTTTATTTCACCCTGCTCAAACATCAACGGGATATCAAATGCGTGATAACGACTGACCACTGCATTGGTTGCACCAGCAACTAAAGTACGTCGGATGGTTTGAATTAGCGGTTTATATTTAATTTCGATTCCGACCAAGTTTCTTTCAGGGTGTTTTAAGGCGCGGTGTTTGAAAAAATACCCAGCTCCGGTTCCAACCTCAAGGTCAATTGGTAAATCAGGATTGGTAAAAACCTCGCGCCATTTACCTTTGTTCAACGGGGTACGTTCTTCGTTAAAGGCATATTTTCTAAACTCACCATCAAGAGCCAACGTGTATTGATTTGGTCTTGGCAAGTTTCTAGTCAGATTAATTCGGCTATTTTTTGGAGTGTCTAGTGTCTGCATAAAGTGGTGGTTTTATATCACCAAAAAATAAAGAAATACATAGATTAAATACCCTATTTGACCTGTGATAAGGGGAATTGACATTTTTACAGGGAGGCCTGTCTGGAAAATGGTATATTGCCCGATCGCTACCCAATCGCGATGGCATTGACCACTTTTGAGGTCGGAACTATTTTCATCAAAGAAAATAAAAATCCTATGAGTATGACTCAGTAACTGATTTGATCATGTGATTGCTGTCAAAACTAAAACGTTTTTGGAAAGGTGACTGCCTAACTGGACAATCACTGACATCACAAGCGGTACAGTACTTTCTACCACATGGATCCAAATGAAATGCGAATTCTCCGTCGTAGGGATAATCAGTCACGACTCTTTTTTCAAAGTCGTGCGTTACTTTGTGAACTTTAGCTACATCCCAAAACTCAGGAACAATTAAATGAGCATCGATATGATGAAAACTGCCCGACCGAATCGATCGTAGATTATGAATATTGATAATCCCAGGTCTAACATTTTCCTGAATCGCAACGGCCAACTCTTTCAAAGTTTCTTGGTCCATTTCATCCGTTAGCCCAGAAACAGATTTTCGCACAATCTTGTAACTTTCAACTAACAGATGCAAAGCAACCAGTGCCGACACAACCGAGTCAATCCACATCAACTGGGTGAATTTAACTAGCAACAACCCAGCTAAAACTCCCGCCGTAGTATAAACATCGCTCATCAAGTGAACAGAACTAGCGATCAGGGTTACCGATTTTTGTTTTTCGCCTACTTTCCGTAAGCCCAGAGCCATGAACAAATTAATTAAAGAAGCGATAAAGATGAAAACCATCCCCGTTTCAATTTCCACTAAAGCCTGTTGTGATTTAAAAGCGCGGGCACTTTCGATCAAAATAGAAACACCGGCGAAAAATACCAGCCCCCCCTCAAAGGCGGCTGAAAAAAATTCTAATTTGCCATGACCATAGGGGTGATTTTCATCTGCAGGCATCGCCACGAAAAGAATGACCGTCAATGCCGTAAACGCGGTTAACACATTCACTAAAGTTTCAAGGGCATCCCCAAAGATAGCTGTAGAGCCCGACACATAGTACCCCGCAAACTTCAATGCCAGCACGGCAAAGCTAACGGCGATATTTATCTTCGCTATTTTAATTTTTTCAATTTCAGCGGGGCTCTTTGAGTTCATACCTCAGAACTAACTTGCTTTCATTTAGTTTTCAATTAGAATTCCGCTATTTTTGTTCGTCCAAATAGGATTTCGATAACGCTTTACTTGTTTTTAGCAAACCAGGCGGAATCGTTTCAAAGCTCTTCTGCTTGCTACAGTACTTTTCCAGTATTTCATGATCTATTTCAGAAACAGCTAAGCCTTTTTCTTTATTTAAGAAAAAGGCTTTCGAGGCATTTAGCATGGCGTTAATCTGGGGATTTTCTGGCAGGTAACGAATATAAGGATCGCACGTCGATGAATCTTCAATACACCTCTCGGCACTCGCTTTGTAGGCCTCTGATAAGCAATGAGGCATAACGAGATTAAGCAAAAAAATTTCATCCCGCTTTATTTTTACGTTTTTTAGCAGATGCAGTAGACGTGGCCTCTGTTTTTCTCTTTTTAGATGACTCTGTAACGGCGGCTTCTTTTGCCTTGTTATTCTGACGTTCCAACGCTTCTTCAGAACTTTTGTTTTTGTAATAACATACTTTGTTGCGGCCATTTTCTTTAGCTTCGTACAATGCATGGTCCGCACGACGAACAAGTTCTTTTGGAGAAATATTTTCGTATGGGTCCGTCACTGCAAAACCAACGGAAATAGTAAGTTGTATTTCATCATCCCCACTGCGGAATGTGGTACCTTCTACCGATTTACGAAGACGCTCACAGTAAAAAAGAGCGCCGTCGAAATTAACCTCGGTTAATACGATTAAAAATTCATCTCCACCGTACCGAGCCGGAATGTCGATATTACGAGTATTGGCGCGAACAATTTTGCCCATCTCAGAGATAACGAAACTACCAAATAAATGGTCATGCCCATCGTTAACACCTTTGAAGTGATCCATATCAAACATGATCACGCACACTTGACGACCGAAACGACGCGCACGTTGCAACTCGAACTCAAGTTTTTGGTACAGCGAGCGCATATTCAGAAGACCTGTTAAGTCATCTGTGTCTGCAAGCTCTTTCAGCTTTTCATTGGCGTACATTAATTGCTCTTGTAAATCGCGGATACGTAGATGAGTCCGAACACGTGCTAGCAATTCAAGCGGAACAAACGGTTTCACGATATAATCGTCAGCACCGCTGTCTAAGCCTAAAATGATAGATTCTGTTGATGACTCGTCACTCAATAACAACAATGAAGCAAATGGACGAATTTCACGAATTTTTGCGATAGCGCGGATGCGTTGATCTTTGTCTTTGAAATCAACAACGATGATAGCCGGCATCCATGAATCGATAACGCGAATTCCTTCTTCCAGCGAATCCACGCCCACGGCGTTGTAGCCTTCCCATTTTAATGGCTCCAAGATGACGTCTATCCCCTGGGGGTCGTCATCGATAACCAAAATTTTTCTAGATTTCGCGGGCCGTTCAATATCTTGAGACATCTCCCTAGTTTACGGCACAATTTGGCCAGAACAATAGATCCAGGTCGGCCAAAGTCCACCTAATCTGTCCCTCCGTCCGGTATTTTCTGATTGAAGATTTCGTAAGAAAAATCTAGTATTCCCACATGAATAATTCTCACGAACTCGAAAAAAAATGGCAGGCCCAATGGGCCAAAGAAAACGCATTCAAAGCTGACCCAAAGTCGACTAAACCAAAGTACTACGCATTAGACATGTTTCCGTATCCGTCGGGAACAGGATTGCACGTGGGCCATGCGGCTTCGTATATGCCGACAGAAGTCATTTCACGTTACAAACGCGCCAAGGGATTCAATGTCCTACACCCAATGGGATATGATGCGTTTGGTTTGCCGGCAGAACAATTTGCCATCCAAACCGGAATTCACCCAGCAATTACAACCGAAAAAGCTATAGGTAATTTCCGCCGCCAATTACAATGTGTGGGTTTAAGCTTCGATTGGAGTCGCGAGATTTCAACGTGTGAACCAAAGTACTACAAATGGACTCAGTACATTTTCACAAAACTCTATGAACGTGGACTAGCTTACCAAAAAGAAGTTCCTGTTAACTGGTGTCCGGCTTTAAAAACAGTTCTAGCCAACGAAGAAGTTGTAGACGGAAAAAGTGAACGTGGTGGTCACCCTGTTATCCGAATGCCGATGAAACAGTGGATGCTGAAGATCACTGACTACGCAGATCGCTTAGCCACAGATCTTGACCTGATTGATTGGCCAGAAAGAACAAAAGAGGGCCAAAGAAATTGGATTGGTAAATCAGAAGGCGCAAAAGTCGATTTTGAACTTCAAGGATCAAAAGAAAAAATCACTGTGTTCACTACTCGCCCCGACACTTTATTTGGCGTAACGTTCATGGTACTAGCACCAGAAAATCCGATCGTACCAAAAATTTCTACAGCGGCTGAATTACCAAAAGTTCAAGCTTACATTCAAAAGACATTGGCTAAATCTGAGGTTGACAGAAAGGCAAACACTGAAAAAACGGGTCAATTCACTGGCGCGTATGCAATCCATCCGCTGACTCAAAAGCCAGTGCCTATATGGATCAGCGATTACGTTCTAAATGACTATGGAACTGGTGCAATTATGGCGGTTCCGGCTCACGACACTCGAGATTTTGAATTCGCGCAAGCCTTCAAACTCGATATCATCCCCGTTCTTCAAGCTCCGAACAATGAGTCGCTTCCGTTCGAAGGCGACGGTAAATTAATCAACAGTGATTTTCTAAATGGCTTAGATAAAAAATCGGCGATTCAAAAAATGAATCAACATTTGGAAGCTACAAAGAAAGGTCAAAAAGAAGTTCAGTATAAACTGCGTGACTGGCTATTTTCGCGCCAACGCTATTGGGGTGAACCGTTCCCAATAGTTCGCTTCCCTGAAAAAGGTTTAGCGGCATTGCCAAAAAATGAACTTCCCGTTTTATTGCCCGATGTAGCCGACTACGAACCAACTGAAAAAGGCGAGCCACCATTGGCCCGCGTTCCTTCGTTCGTAAATTACAAATCACCAGATGGCCAGGTAGGAGTTCGTGAAACAGACACGATGCCTGGCTCCGCAGGATCATCATGGTACTTCCTACGATTCACAGATCCTCACAACGAAAATGAGCCATTTTCGCAAGAAGCTCAAAAATATTGGATGCCCGTCGATTTATACGTTGGGGGACCTGAACATACCGTCGGTCACTTGCTGTACGCACGCTTCTGGCAAAAAGTTCTGTTTGATGCGGGCTTAGTTTCCCACCCCGAGCCATTCAAAAAATTAGCTCATCAAGGGATGATCTTAGGAAAAGACGGCGAAAAAATGTCTAAATCTCGTGGCAACGTAGAACCGCTTGAGGAAGTAATTGAAAAATATGGCGCCGATACTGTGCGAACATTCATTTGCTTCCTGGGACCCATGGACAAAGACAAAGCTTGGTCACCAACTGGCGTCGACGGGGTAAAACGATTCCTTGATCGAGTTTCTCGTCTTGTGTTTGATGACAATGGCGGCGTGATCGCGAAAGACATACCGATGTCCGACGACCTAAAGAAATCTTTGCACAAAACTATTAAAAAAGTGACTAACGATATCGAAACAATGGGATTTAATACGGCTGTCAGTCAGATGATGATTTTAGTGAACGAAATCTACAAACAAGAAACTCGTCCTAAAGAGTTAATGCTGACTCTATCGCAATTGTTAATGCCGTTTGCTCCTCACTTGGCCGAAGAAATCTGGCACAAGCTGGGTGGACAAGGATTTGTGTCCTTAGCGCCATGGCCAAATTACGACGAGGCCCTGTGCAAGGATGACAAAATTACATTGGGTGTACAAGTAAACGGCAAGATGCGCGGAACGATCGAAGTTAGCCCCGAAGAGGCTCAGGATTCGGCTGTGGCGCTTGCGATGCAAGTGGCGACTGTAACAAATGCGCTGGGTGGAAAAACACCTGACAAAATTATTTACAAAGCGGGCAAAATTTTAAATATGATCGTGAAATAGTCTTGCGGTGACGGGGTTTTTAAAATACAAACAATTTCGTTTAACAATTTAAAGAAATAGCAGCCTCACCGGCTGCAGTTACAAGGGGCGCGATGGAAAACAAATCCACTCATGAAACGACGTTAGTATCTGAAAACTCTCTTCCCGTTCAAAGCAAATCGAACCCTTTAAAAACTGAGCCGTGGACTCCAGAAGAAAGTGCTGAGCTTTATGGAATCAACAACTGGGGAAATGGTTACTACCGAGTTAATGCAAATGGAAATGTTCAAATCACTCCGACTGGCGCCAATGGCCCTTCTGTGGACCTTCACGAGCTAACTCAAGATTTATTAGATCGCGGTATTCGTGTTCCTATCATGATCCGCTTCACCGACATTATCAAAGCCCGAGTTCAATTACTTTATAACTGTTTTAACAAAGCCATCTCTGAATTTGGCTATAAAGCTGAATACAACGGCGTTTACCCAGTTAAAGTGAACCAACAACGTCACCTAGTTCAAGATATCGTTCACTTCGGTAAAGACACGCGTTTAGGTCTTGAGTGTGGTTCAAAACCAGAATTACTGGTTGTTTTGGCATTAATGAATAATCCAGATGGCGTTATCATCTGCAACGGTTTCAAAGATATCGAGTACATCGAAACAGCGATTCTTTCTCAGAAGCTTGGAAAAAGAACGATCATCGTAGTGGACCGCAAAGAAGAATTGAAAATGATCATCCAAGTGGCGAAGAAATTTAACACTCGCCCAAAAATTGGTTTCCGTGCAAAACTAAATACTCAAGGTGCGGGTAAATGGGTGGATTCTTCGGGTGCCCGATCAAAATTCGGCTTAACTGCAATGGAAATCGTTGAAGGGATCGAGCTTTTAAAAGCAGAAAACATGATCGACTGTCTTGAGCTCCTTCACTACCATATCGGATCCCAAGTTCCTTCCATCCAAAGTATCAAGTCATCATTAAAAGAAGGCGCGCGTTTCTATACTGAAATCCATCAAATGGGCGCAACGGGCCTTAAATACATCGACGTAGGCGGTGGTTTAGGCGTGGATTATGATGGAACTGGTCACTCTGATTCATCAATCAATTATTCTGAACAAGAATATGCCAACGACGTCGTTTCTATTCTTCAAGCCCTTTGCGATGAAAAAAATATTCCTCATCCAAATATCGTAACGGAATCTGGTCGTGCATTAGTTGCGCATCACTCGGTGTTAATTTTCAACGTACTGGGCGTCAATCACTTACATAGAAGCGCACCTCCGCGCCTAGTGACGAAAAAAGATCCCGGCATTATGCAAGATCTTCAGTACATATACGAAAAAGTGAATCGTGATAATATTAACGAATGCTTCAACGATTTAACTCAATCAAAACAAGAAACACTTCAGTTATTCACATATGGCGTTCTAAATTTAGAACAACGTGCTTGGTGTGAAACTATGTATTTTTCGATCGCAACAAAAATGCTTCAAATCGCTAAAACGGCTTCTGACGTGGAAGATATCGAAGCAACTCTTCGCCAAGAGTTATGCGATACTTATTACTGCAATTTCTCGGTATTCCAATCGGTTCCAGATTCATGGGCTGTGGGACAACTGTTCCCAGTTATGCCAATCCACCGTTTGAAAGAAGAACCGCACCACGAAGCTACATTAGCGGACTTAACTTGCGATTCAGATGGTAAAATCGAAAAATTCATCGATTCTAAAACTGGTCAGTACAAGCAGACACTTCAAATCCACGAAGTGAAAGAGAACGAACCGTACTACCTAGGCGTATTCTTAACAGGCGCTTACCAAGAGATTCTGGGCGATTTGCACAATCTATTCGGCGATACAGATGCCGTTCATGTTTCTATCGGCCCAGCTGGCTACACAATTGATCATTACGTTCCAGGCGACACTGTGACTGAGGTTCTTTCTTACGTTCAGTACGACCGTAATAAGATGATTGATAACGTTCGTCAGGCCTCTGAAGAATTCATCCAAAAAGGCAGCATCTCTAAACAGGAAGCAAAGCTATTAATTAAGCATTATGAAGAAGGTTTATCAGGTTATACATACCTAGAGGACTTAGAGTAATTTGCAGATTGTGCTCCTTTGGTGGAGCAATAAAAAAATGGCGCTATAAATAGCGCCATTTTTTTGAAGATTTAAACTAAAAAATTCGAACTACAGACACTTATATGTTGAAGACGCTTGAATTTTAGCTGCCTTGAACACTAAATGTAATTTGCCTCTTTTAGATTTATCAGGTGTTGGTCTTGCTGAAGAGGATACATCTAAAGTTAAAGCTACATCGCCGCTATCAAAAGTATAAGAATCGCCACCCATACGTCGTACGACCTGTACTGGCATTACTTGGCCTTGAACCGCTTCAGGCTGAACAAGAAGAAAATTTTTGCTTACAGAGCTACATACGGTAATTGTTTTCGCAAACTGTGCTGCGACTTCATGATCACCGGGAGCTGGAGTTGATGTACAAACACCGACTGATTTAGTACCAATTGGGCAAACAAGTGGTCCTGCAAAAACGGACGTCGTTACCAGAACTAGTGATAAAACTAATGATTTCATATGGCCTCGGGGGTTACTGGTTTGATTACAGTAACAACTGTAATCCATCGCCCCCGGGGAACTCAGCTGTCAGATTTTAGACAGGGAAAAAATACATGAACTGACAACTAGCGACTGCGCTCGGCGCTCGGTTTGCCTCCTTGACCACGCCTATGTCGGGCTCCATTGCTGATCTCTGCCGCTTCTGACTTATTAAATGCAGTAACACTTTCATTACAAACCCAATTATCTAATAAATCACCCTCAGGTGTCAGCCCAAACTGCTTATAGTATTTTTCACCGCGAAACGCCTGAGCTCTATATTCACAGTCATTCTGCCTGCTCTCATTTTCTTGCTTTCTATATTTAGGATAGTCCTCTTCACCTTTAGGGGCCCTAGGTGTAAATTCCATTTTTATAGAATCTAAAGCACACACATTATTAACCACTTTGAAATTATAAATTCGTTTATATTCGCCTGGTTGCGCCGCTCCTCCCGTTCCATATTCCTTGCGCTGTTCAAATGAAGGAACTCGGTCTGCGCCAGCAACAGTTAAAGTCCACGTTTCTTCGGTAGTCTTTTTGTCCACTTTCGACGATGCATAAATGGCATTAGCACTGGCAAAACCAGGCCCCTTTCCAGGGTTAACAATAGTGAAATGAAAATTCGGCTGTCCACTACCCAGTAAAGTTAATGCCATACTTGTTTTTACAGAAGCATCTGGTTTTTTCAGACTACCAAGACCACGATTTGCTAAAATTTTATTCGCAAAATCCGTGCACGTAGTTTTATTAGGCACTTCTCGTAGGCTACCAAATAAAGGTGCATTGCCTTTCATGCCTTTACAATATGCGTTTTTTGCCTTCTCGATACAGGCGTCGTTAGCTTCTTTGACAATGTCTTTGCATGAATTCACAATTTCGGCAGATCCTTCAGGACTCACTGCTGTGGCCTTTGCTTCGGCATCTACGCAGTAGAAATAGCGCTGGGTCGACTTTGTGCTCTTAGAATCTTTAGCGAACAAAAAATCACTCGCACCTAGCACCAACAATACTGAACAAACAACTTTCACAGAAATCTCCTTTTCAGACGCTGACTTAGTCGTTTCGGCAGAATGGATCACTTCTTAATAGGACTCTACTTAGAGCTAGGGACGAAGCCAAAAAAAGCCCCTCGATTTTCATCGAAGGGCTATAATAAAAACTTAAAATTTAAAACTTACTAAACTGGAAAATTATTTTCCAACATTTCCGTTTTTCATTTCAGTCATACCCTGTTGGATACGAGACTGAAATTCATTTTCCATTTCAATCAAGTTGTTAGCAGAAAGACTTAGAGTCGTTCCCGCTGGGCAGCTTGTACCTTTTGCTGAAACTACTTTTAGTTCAGCAATTGGATTTTGAGCCGTCGGTTGGTTAGTTAAGCGTAGAACATCGCCTTCGTCTAATTGACATTGACCACCGCTAGACTCTTCAACCGTTAAGTCCGAGTGAACAACCATCAAGCGGCCCGCAGTCAAGATTTGAGCTGGGTCCATTGTCGAGTTGTTTTGAACCGCTGATTGTTGTTGTCTAAGAGCTTGTTCAACTTGAGAACGAATTTCTTCTTTGATTTGTTCGTTCAAAGCGACTTGGTTGTATTGTTGTTGAACCGCAAGAACTTCGTTATCCGCTGCAATACGGTCGTAGTTAGATTGGATCAATGACATTAACAAGTAGTCTGTTAACCAATACGCTGGAGAGTAGTAGTTAACATATGGACGATAATAGCTGTTGTACCAAGGATTGTAACTCCAGTGCCAAGTGTAAAGAACCGGACGTGACCATGCCGTTAAAGTCCAGTTGTAGTAGCCGTAATCATAGTATGACGGGCGATAGAAATATGAAGGGTATCCGTAGTAGTTATTTTGAACATACACAGTTGTGTAGTTGTTGTTGTACTGACGGTAAATCACTGGCCTGTTGTTCCAGGTAGAGTACTTCTCTTGGTATACAGTTTTACCATAACGATCTTGTTGGTATCTTAAACCATCACGAGTTCTGATTTCAGAAACACCACTTTTGTACTTAGTAACAACGTCACCATTTGCACGGCGTTCAGTATCGCTGATTTTAACTTCTTTACCAGTTCTGTCGTAACGGATTGATTCTTTACGAGTGTTTCCGTTTTTGTCTATGAAAGTATGAGTGTAGCCTCTACCATCTTTGTGAACTTTATCCGTAGTTCCATCTGCACGAACACGGCTTTGTCCCGGCTGCAGTTCTTTTAAAAGAACAGTACCGTTTTTGTTAGTTTGTGGTTGGTTATTCGAGTATCCACCATTGTACTTTGGTTGAACTGGTTTTCCAATGTCATACTTAGGTTTTGAATAAGTGTAGTCATTGTATTTGTAGTTAGAAGACGAACCATAGTTTGGTTTGCTTGAACTTGAAGACGACGACGAACCAGAGTTACCTTTTGGAGACGATGAGTTTCCATAAGTTACTGTCGGTGCATTGTATTTATAATTAGAAGATGATGAACCATAACTTGGAGTTGAATAAGTAGGCTTGCTGGAAGAACCGCTGTTACTTGGAGTTACAGTTGGTTTTGGAGTCGACTTATTGAAAGTGTAGTCATTGTATTTGTAACTAGAAGATGAACCACCATAATTCGGAGTCGTAGACTTAGAAGAAGAAGATGATGATGAACCATAGCTAGGAGTTGAATAAGTAGGTTTGCTGCTAGAAGAAGACGAACCATAATTGTAGCTAGATGAAGAGCCACCATAGTTTGGTTTGCTGCTAGAAGAAGAACCGTAAGAACTGCTTTTTGAAGACGACGAGTTGCCATATGTAACCGTCGGAGCATTGTATTTATAGCTAGATGAAGATCCGCCATAATTTGGTTTGCTGCTGCTAGAATAGCTTGATGAGCTACCTTTACTTGAGCTGCCGTAAGAAGAGCCGGAGCCGTAAGAAGATCCACCGCTGCTTTTTGAAGACGATGAGTTTCCATAAGTTACTGTCGGAGCATTGTACTTATAGCTAGATGAAGATCCGCCATAATTTGGCGTGCTGCTAGGTTTTTTGTTATCCGCGTGGGCAGAGAACGCAAACATAGAAGCAACAACCGCTAACGAAAGAACATTCAATGTGTTTTTCATAATGTTACCTTTTTGGTTTGGTTATAATAAGTTAATTGGACCCCCGCTTTATTTGCCAAAAATTGGCAAATTGCAATAGCAATATGACAGTAATCTTTACCTGGCAAAATTCTTAACAGGTGGATTTTACAAAGGAAACTGGTGCAAAAAGGACCAACGTTGCTGGGGTCACTTTGCTCGCCGATGCAAGCGACGATTATCCAATCAAAAACACTCACGAATTAGTAAACAAATTGAATCAATCTAAGATGCGCTCACACCAACGATTTGCGGTGATTGCATTATGACACCAACTCCAACGTTTTTTCCGATGTCTCAACATGATACAAAGTTTACACATTCAAAAAGTTATGATGCGAAACGTTTACAAATTTCGTCTCTGAAATTCACTTTCTCAGAGTGAAACACGCGGCGATGATTAAACGAGTTTCCACAGGCATGCCTCTTGTACTTAGGTATTGGCAAGAGGAACACAATTATGAAAACACTAAGCTTATCATCACTAATCATCCTGGCAGTCTGTTTCCAGAATTTTAACTTCGTAAATCTACTAGATAAAAAGTATTTCGTAGACGAAAAAGCCCGAGTTTCCCACGCTCGCGAAATTTTAGGAAAAGACTATAAGAAGAGTGATATCTCTAAACTCGAAGGTGTTAAGTTCTTCCATATCTACTTGTATGATCTAGCTCTAAAAAATCTACCTCAAAAACATAAAAAGCACTCTAATCGAATTACAAAAGCTATCATTAAAGAAGCAAATGCATATGGAATCGATCCTGTGTTTATAGCCTCTATAATTCAGACTGAAAGCTCATTTAACCCAGAAGCCAGAGGCTTAGCTGGTGAAGTTGGTTTAATGCAAATAATGCCATCAACCGCAAAAGAGATCGCAGAACGCCTTAAAATCCGCTGGAGAGGCCCTAAAACATTGTTAGACCCTGTTAACAACATCCGCATCGGAACCGCTTATGTAAGCCAATTACGCGGGTTTTTCGAGAACAAACCATATCGCTACATGGCCGCTTACAATGTAGGACCGGGCAAGATCTTGAAAATCGAAAACAGTGAAGACGTACCTAAATTCTATTCAACAAAAGTTATGAAATACTACGAACAGTTCTACAGAAAAGTATCTGTGATCCAAGTTCCAGATAATTTAGCGTCGAACTAAACTAACCACTTAAATTAAATCAAACTAAACAAAAAAAAACGCGTTCTGGGATTTCCCAAGAACGCGTTTAAAATTTTATTTTTAATTTTATCTACTCTTTAGCTTTTATGCCTGTGAGTGATAAGACCGTGAGAAGGGTCATAAGGAGAGAGTCCTACTGAAACTCTGTCACCTAAAATTACCTTGATCTTGAACTTTTTCATTTTTCCGCACAGTCGGGCCGTAATTGTCAGCCCGTTTTCAAGTTCAATATGGTAAGTTCCGCCACCTGAAAGGTTTGAAACTTTACCCTCAACTGTGACTAAATCATCTTTAGCCATTACAGTTAGTCCTTAGTTTTAAGAACAAACTAGTAACGAGGTTTTCTATCGTTGTATCCGCCACCGAAAGACTTACGAGGTCCGCCGCCGCCGAAACCACCACGACCACCGCCGCCTTCGCGTGGAGCCATTGGTTTAGCTTCGCTAACGTTGATAGCGCGACCTGATTGCTCAGTGCCGTTTAATTTTTCGATTGCTGAAGAAGCTTCTGCTTCAGTAGACATTTCTACGAAACCGAAACCTTTGCTGCGACCTGATTCTCTATCAGTCACAACTTTTGCAGATTCAACAGTACCGAAAGCTGCAAAGATGTCAGATAATGATTGATCATCAATAGCGTATGATAAGTTGCCTACGTAAATTTTCTTGCCCATGAGTTCCTCCTTAGGATTGGGTGGTCTTCTAAAGGAATTGAGCCTAATGCTATTCTCTTAAGACGGACGCGTACATTGAGCCTCTGTTTCTACACGTTTTTATTTAAAATGCTACAAAAAAACACAGGGCGTTGAAGCCTTCAAATCAATAATAATGGCTATGGTTGGCCGCTACCTGGTAAAGTTGTTATAAACTGGTTAAAAAGTTATTTTTTCAAACACCCATCTGGGGAAAAATTCCTCATCAAATTGAATCTATAAATTGTTAAAATATGTTGAGGTTAGCAAAGCCGGTCCCCTACAATATAACTTCATGGCTAAATCAAAACATGCTCTCTACCTGGCATCCATTGGACACTCTTTGAGTAAATCAGATCTTCGCCGCCTGTCGATGATCGAATCAGCAATTAAAGGCATAGCCGATGAAGGGCTCGAAGGGGCCAATTTCGAACGAGTCGCAAGACAATTGAAAGTACGTCGGTCCCATGTCACTTACTATTTTAAAGATCGTGATGAATTGGTTTTAGCCGTAATCAAATACGTGATTACGCTAGCTCAAGACATGACAAATAAAAAAATTGAAGCAGCCCCCGACATGACGGCAAAAATTCTAGCCATAAACGAAGTCACTTTTGAGTGGGCTAACAATTTTAAAGATCACGCTCGCACATTGATCGTTTTTTTCTCTCATTGTGCAAGCAACCCTAGTTTTAAAAAATTCAATACAGCATTACGAAAAGAGGGCACTCAGAGGATTTTAAATATTTTCAAAGACTACGGCTATGCCGGTTTAGAAGACGAACTTTTGGTAAAGGCACAGACAATTCAAAGTATTATCATGGGATTTGTACTTGAGCACATGGCTAGCAGTGCAATTTCAAACTGTAAAACTCTCAGCGCCGCGCAGATTCGACTGACTCTGAAATAAAATATTTTTATGGACTCAGAAATCTCGTTGAAAATGATAATGCCCAAGTTAACCTATATTTAAAACCCATAGCTAAGCTGGATTTTTAAAATCTCAATAATTGGGATATTATAAATAAGATCGATCGTTGTGTTGGCTTTGTCGCGATCGCTTGCAGTCATATAGTTGAAAATTTCTGTATTTTTTGTTTTTCCAAAAGAATGGAAGTAGATAGAAAACCAGTCAATACCCAAACTTAACCCATTTTCCCAAGTAAATTGGTTACCCAAACCAAATTGAAAACCAAAAGAACCAAAATCGAAAAGAGGAGCGATGGGTACTGACATTCCCGGGAACATTGATAGGCTTAAAGCCGCACGGAAATCATATTTCATCAAGCCATAGGCTAGGTAAAAACTTTGCGAATCCCCGAAGCTTTTCAAAATCAAACCATATTTAGATTCACGAATACCGCCTATGTCGATACTGAAAACAGGAAATTTAATACTTTGAGATTGATACTCAGCGGTTAATGTCTTTCGTTCTGAAAAATTATAACTCAAATTTACGCCTAATTTGCTAGGTAACCACATCGACATCAGACCCCAGCTGACTCCTAGATTTACTGATTTATCATAACGCAATTGTCGATTTGTTCTGCGCTCTACCGTGGTGTCAGTTTTATTCTTGATAGCGTTTTTCTCTTCAATAGTGCGCTTTGAATCACCTTGTTCGATGGCACCAGGCACGTCACCTGTTGCAGTTTCTGAATTTTGAGCAAATGCAATGTGAGCAGCGAGAACGATGAAAATTATTTTTTTACCGACCATGTACTTAATCCAACTCCGTAGTTAAACGTATCTTTAGGTTTATTAAATCTGTTTACGTGCGCATAGTAATTATACTTATCCATAAATAAAAATAAATAAGGATTATCATCTGAGATCATTTGATACACCTTTTCAAAAACTGTTATTCGCTTTTTCCGATCTAGAATCATTCGACCGCTATCGATTAATCTATCCACTTCCACATTTTTATATCCTACGAAATTGGAACCGCCCTTAATAGACGATTCTGAATGCCATAACTGTTTTGGGTCCGGATCCACACCACCACCAGCCCACGATAATGCTAGCGCATCAAAACCTAAATCATTTTTCGCTTTCATCATCAAGTTGAAGTCTTGGAATTTAAGTTCCATATCAATACCAACCGCACGATAGTCCTCACGCAAAAACTGCCACACTTTTTCAAAGTCCTTGTTTGCGTAGGTAAGGACAAATTTGAAATCGATGCGGACACCATCTATGGTCTTGTCTAAGACGCCATCTTTATTGCTATCAACCCAACCCACTTTTTTCAGCAGTGCCATCGCCGCTTTGACATCATGAGCAAATGGTTTAATTTTGGCGCCATATTCCTGACTGTGCAGGAACGGCCCATTGATTACACTCAGTTGATTGTCGAAGAATACTTTATTAATTTCTTCTTTATTCACCAGCAAGTTCAACGCTTTACGCACATTCAAATCTGAAAATATGGGTTTAGCTAAGTTCCAGCCTATAAACGACCACGCTTTGGGAATTTTATTTTCTATTTTAACTTTAACTAAAGTTTTCTGAACGACATCATTGGATAATTTACGTTCAAGTAAATCCGCATTTGGAAATTCCAAGAAATCGATTTCTGATTTTTTCAGTTTATCGACGCGAATGTCTTCGTCTTTAATGATTTGAAAATCAACTGCCTGAAAGTTGTTGTATCCTTTTAAATAGTTCACATTAAAACCAAAATATTTTTCGAATAACTTCAGGTTTATCTTTTTACCTTTTTCATAGCCATCTAGTTGATAAGGACCTGCACACACTAGCTGATTCGGCTGCTGGTTTTTTACGTCATACACAGATTTTGGTAAAATCCAGTTCGTCGCCGCCACTTCAAAATTTTTAAAGTAACTATTTTTAAATGTAATTTTAACTTTCAAAGGCGATAGAATCTCTACTTTATCAATTCCATCAAAATAGGCAGCTACCGAAGAATTAATCGACGCATTCTTTTTATATATATCAAATGAAAATTGAATATCTTCGGCTTTTAATTTTTCCCCATTGTGAAAGAAAACGTTATCACGCAAAAAGAAAGTGACCGACGAATTGTCTTTAGACACCTCCCACTTTTCTGCGATCGAACCCTGCCACGCATAGGTATCTAAGTCCCTTTTTAGCAATGAATCACAGGCCCACGTTTGCACATCGACTGCGTAGTCCGAAGTTGAAAGTAATGGATTTAAAATCTCGGGATCTTCACTCAGCACCATTCTGAGCTGCCCTACGTGGTTTTTAGCAGCAAAGGATGTGAAATGAATACATAAAACGAAAATCAAAATCGGTAAGGAAGATATCTTTTGGTTCATAGATTCCATTTATATTAATTCTTGGCTGAGCATATTCAATGCCGATTCAATAGAATGTTGTTTTCAATGCAAAAGTAGGGTACTTAGCTGTACCGCTCATCCAACTAATTTTGACTTGAGGAATTATGATACAATTTGATCCATCAACTACAATCTCGTCTGACTTCGGCATTTTTGGTATTCCGGCCAAAGAAGAAGAATCTAAAATCGTTCTTTTACCAGTTCCGTGGGAAGTAACGACATCATACGGGTCCGGCGCATCCTTTGGTCCAGTTATGGTTCGTCAAGCTAGTGAACAAATTGATCTATTTGATCTAGAAACAGGAAAAGCCTACGAAGAAGGCTACTTCATGCGTGAATACCCTGAAGCTATGAAAAAGAAAAACGACATTTTCAAAGAAAAAGCTCAGCAAGTCATTCGCATGAAAACGGAAATGAGCGACGACAAAGAAACAATAGAGAAACTAACCAAAGAAGTTAATATCGCCTGCACAGAAATGACGAACTGGGTACGCGAACAATCAGAAGGTATTTTAAATTCAGGAAAAATTTTAGGATTAGTGGGTGGTGATCATTCTACTCCATTTGGAGCTATTCAAGCAGTAAGTAAAAAATTAAAAGGCGATTTTGGAGTTTTGCACATTGATGCCCACGCGGATTTGCGTACGGCTTACCAAGGATTCGAACAATCGCATGCGTCCATCATGTACAATGTGATGACTCATGCAGATCGTCCCAAAAAATTGGTTCAAGTTGGTATTCGTGATTTCTGCGAAGAAGAGTACAATTTCATTCAATCACGGTCCGACATTAAGACTTTTTTTGATTTGGAATTGAAAAAGCAATTACTGAATGGTTCTACGTGGGCGCTGCTTTGCCAAAAGATCGTCGATGAACTGCCTAAAAATGTGTATATTTCTTTTGATATTGATGGATTAGATCCCGTTTTTTGCCCGCATACAGGCACACCAGTTCCAGGTGGTCTAAGTGTCGATCAGATTTTCTATTTGTTTGAATCAATTGTTAGATCTGGGCGCAAGATCGTATCGTTTGACCTCAACGAAGTTTCCACGGGCGGTTTAAGCCCTGATGAGGCCGATGACTGGGATGGTAACGTTGGTGCGCGTGTTCTTTATAAACTTTGCGGATGGAGTATTGTTTCGCAAAAAAAGAACTAGTGGTTTGTCATTAGTGTTCAATCCGTCGAACACTCAATCATTGCCCTAGCGATAGGGCTTCTAATTAACCGCGTGCGTATCTTTTATTTAAAGATTCGCGAATCTCAGCACCTTCGATGCTTAAACGCGTCCAAGGAATCGCTTTTAAACGCTCAGGCTCGATAGACTCCTCAGTCTCTTCGCAAACACCGAATGAACCGTTTTCGATTCTAGCTAGCGCGCTTTCGATTTCGATCAATTGATTTCTAAGCCTGTCCTGCATGTTCACGAATTCTTGTTCTGCAAGCACACGCACTGTTTGATCTGCTTCGTCCCCCCCAGTTTCCATGTTATCCAACTGGCTACGAGCATCTCGCACTCTATTCAATAGATCCGTCTTGATATTCTGCAATTTTGCTTTGCACTCAGCTATCAAAGCTGGCTTTAGAACGGCATTCCCTGCCATAAGACCCCTCCTTGTTCTATTTTGCCAAATCTTTAGGCAAAATTAAATCAACCCCTCGTTTCCTCAGCAAAAACTCTACTTACATAGAGCCCTGAAAAGGAATGTACCTATTAATAGGTAAGTTTGAAATTTTTGCAACAGAATTCTTAAACAGACTTAAATTAAGATAAGTATATGATTATATAGGACAAACGTGCGTAAAGTTTATGGCAGGTATTAGCAAAACATAACCCAACCTAGACAAATGTCAGGATCTTATTTTTACTTCACGCAAGATGCGACTTTTTTAATCAATTCGTCGGTAGCGCGATTGAGTTTGTTGATGATAACTTCTGTCTTATCAACACGTTTGTTATGGGCCTTTGCACTTCGCAATGCTTGCTCTCGGACGTATAGACGTTGCTTCGGAGAATCCGAATACATCTTAATTGCTGTGTAAGACACTTGCTCTGTGGCTGATTTATAGTTCTCTAAAAGGTTTTCGGTGATTTGGCTTTGAGCCGCTCGCATTTGCTTAAGCTCGTCTTTAAGAGAAGAACAATCTGAAGCACCCCACACTACGTGCGAGAATGTCAGTGTAACCAAATAAAATAAAACGATGTAACGACCCATTGGAAACCTCCGCCCGATGCAGAGGTTAGAGCAAGACTGGGTCCGCATTTAAGCCCAGCCAGTACCGATATATTTAAATAGACACTTCAGTGTCTAGAAATTTTTCAAAGTCGTCTTTAGATTTGCCAATTGAGTATGGCAACAGAAGGCGCACTAAATGGGTCTTTCCACGATGAACAGAAAGTTTACCCGCAGATTTTTCCGTGCTTTCAAAGAATTGGAGGAATGTTGTAGCCATTGCCAACAATGATTCGAACACATAAAGTAATTCTTTGTCGTTTTTGATTTGAACCATTTTACCATCAGCAACCCAGTGACGATAAAGTACTTTCATTAACTTCATCATTTTAGCCATGTGGGTCTTCCACATTTTTGCCAATGCGGGATCTTTTCTACGAAGAGCATACATTTCGCGATGAAAGAATCTATATTTCCAATAAACATCGAAGTTCTCTTCAACAAACTGGACCGGTGACATTGATGAAATATGTTTTGGACTCCAGATTTTGTATGTTTCCTTACACATTCTTCTGAATAGCTCTCCGATAATTTCTTCCTTATTATCATAATGAAAGTATAAATTGCCGGGAGAAATATTCATTGCTTTGGCGATGTGATTTGTAGTGATAGCTACAACTCCGTTTTTATTAAACAACTCTACGGATACATCTAAGATTCTGTCTTTGGTTTTCATGGGACCCTTATAGGCTTAGGTCGAAGGATAGGCAATAGAATTTTGGCTAAAAAAACCGTGAAATCGTTTGGCCGGACTTGAAGTTATTACAAATAAAGTATCTAATTAAAGTTCGCACAGAACTATGTCGAACAAACATAAAGAAACTTACTTTTTGAGGTTGGTAAAATTGCATAAAAAAATCAAAATTCAGATAGGAATTTTAGTAAGCCTACTCGTCGCGTTCGTGACTTTAACCGCGTTCAACTACGATGACTCAGAGATTGAAGTTATTTCTAAACAAGTTAAACGCAACCTAGAGCAACGCACTCAGATCTCTAATACGATGTCTAAGTATATCAAAGCAGGCCAATTTCCCACAAATGTTGAATTCGACTGGTTTGATCGAAAAGACAAATTTCAAGTCAATTATACGTTAGACGACCGACTACAAGCCGATGCAGACAATCTTTTAAAACGTTATCGTCCAGACTATGGTGCCGTTGTATTGCTCGATGCAACCACGGGTAGAATATTGGCTCTATCTAGTTATCAAAAAGATGACCCTAAGGCGTCACACTTAGCTTTGCGCGCGACTTACCCAGCCGCTTCATTATTTAAGATTATCACAGCATCGGCAGCGATTGAAAAAGCCGGCGTGTCACCTTACCACACGATTAAATTTAATGGTGCTAACTATACTTTATATAAAAAGAACGTAATGACAGACAAAGAAAATCGCTGGACACGCAAAATCACTTTGAAAGATGCATTTGCGCGTTCGATCAATACGGCATTTGGTCGCTTAAGTTTAGAATCTTTAGAACCTGCTGATTTATTAGATTTCGCAAATCGTTTTATGTTCAACCAAGCGATTCCTGCCGATTTTGAAGTGGAGCAAGGCTATGCGCACGTTCCTACAGAAAAAAGTTACGAGTTAACCCAAGTGGCTTCTGGTTTCAATCGCATCAATCGTTTAAGCCCAGTACAAGGTGCGATGATTGCTGCCGCGGTTGTGAACGATGGAAAAATGTTAGTTCCCTACATTGTGGATAGCATGAAGAATCCAGAAGGCGATGTTTTCTATCGTGGTGAGCCTCTTGAGAAAGGTTACATCATGACAGCAGAGTCAGCCGGACAAATGCGCAAGATGATGGAACAAACTGTAATTGGCGGCACGTCTCGCAAAAGTTTCCGACAACTCGTTCGCGATCGTCGTTTTCGTGAAATTGAAATGGGCGGTAAAACTGGTCACTTAACTGGTGACAACCCCAAAGGCCGCGTGGATTGGTTTGTGGGATATGCGACTGATGAGCAAAACAGAAAATTGGCCGTAGCTGCTATCACAATCAGTAAAAAGTTTTGGACAGTTAAGTCTTCTTATATTGGCCAGTATATGTTCCGTTCTTACTTTGAACCTGTCGTAAAAAAAAAGACGGTGGCTTTTAGGCAGTAAGAACTGGCCCCTCAGCCTGCGCTTGAGGGGCAGTTTGGTTCAGGCGCGCTCCTTGCCCAGAAAACGGCATGATTCACATAAAGTGCCCAAGATGCTCAACTAAATTTCGA